>Ga0207856_1000169_pt1 | contig 13465 bp, 9 predicted proteins | sample LuqExpMetageno21_FD_187779 | JGI IMG/M metagenome (GOLD analysis project Ga0207856, IMG submission 187779) | Tropical forest soil microbial communities from Luquillo Experimental Forest, Puerto Rico - Sample 21 (SPAdes) | ecosystem: Environmental > Terrestrial > Soil > Tropical forest ... | reverse complement strand
TATAGAACCAAGGCCCCGCCTCTTCGCCTTCGGCATAGACGATGAAGCAAACACCAGCCGCACCGGGGTTGTGGAATTCGAATTTGATGCTGCCGGTGTGCTGTTTGGCATCGACGTGGAAATCATACGGCAAAGGACGGGCCAAGCGCCGCCCGTTCTCCTGCCGCGGCACCGGACGGCCGTAAACGGGTTTGGTCTCGGGCAGCTTCTTGGCTTTCTGGATGTCGCTGGCATAACCGGATGTATCCGGCAATGAGGCGTTCCAGCTGCCTGCCGAGGCCGCGAAATCGAAGGCCGAAGTAAGATCGCCGCATACAGAGCGGCGCCACGGCGTGATGTTCGGTTCCGCCACCCCGAAGCGCGCTTCCAGGAAGCGCAAGACCGAGGTGTGATCGAACAATTCGGAATTGACGAAGCCGCCTTTGCTCCAAGGCGAAACGATCAGCATGGGCACACGCGGACCGACGCCCATCGGCACACCGTGATAAATTTCGCCCGCGGCTTCCACGGTGCTCTTGCCCATGGAAGGATCGATCGCCGGCACCGGAAGAGGCATATGATCGAAGAGCCCGTCATTCTCATCGTAATTGATGAAGAGCACCGTCTTCGACCAGACCTCAGGATGCGCCGCCAGCATCGCCAGCAGCTTGGAAACGAAGATCTCGCCATAAGCCGGTGATGACGTGGCTGGGTGTTCGCTCAACATCGCCGAGGCCACCACCCAGGACACTTGGGGCAGCGTTCCGGCTTTGATTGCCGCTTCCATTTCGGCCACCAGGAATTCGCCATGCGAGGTGCCGCCAGTGTTCTTGCCGGAGCCCGGAGACCAAGTGCGGCCACGCTTATAGAGGCTCGATGACGGATTGAGATTGCGGAACTGCTGGAAGTAAGCCAGCGAGTTGTCGCCGAAATTGTCGTATTCCTGGAACACCTTCCAGGAGATACCAGCCGCTTCCAGCCGTTCGGCATAAGTGGTCCAGCTATAGGGCTTGAACTTTGCGGCGTCCTGCGCCGGATCGGCGGTGCCGTTGGTCTCGTCATCGGGATTGGCGATCACCTGAGCGCCGTCATTGCCAGCGGAAAGTCCGCTGGTTCCGGTCCACAGATACATGCGGTTGGGATTGGTGGGCCCGAACACCGAGCAATGATAGGCATCGCAAATGGTGAAGGCGTCGGCGAGCGCATAATAGAAAGGCAGATCCTCGCGGGTGAAATAGCCCATCGTCATCTCGCCCTTCTTGACCACCCAAGCATCGTGATGCTTCCAAGTATCGTGCGATTTCTTGAAACTGTGATCGAGGCTGGGGCAGATGAGCGCCGAAGTGGATTTGGTGTTCCAGCGGAAGGGCGACAACGTCTGGCCGTGCTTGGCAGGCTGATGCCAAACCGGTTTGCCGCCCGGAAGCGTGATGGGATGGGGATCTGAAAAGCCGCGCACGCCTCGCAAGGTGCCAAAATAGTGATCGAAAGAACGGTTCTCCTGCATCAGGATGATCACATGCTCGACATCCTTGATGGTGCCATTGCGCCTGGCAGGCTCCACGGCGAGGGCGGCGCGGATGGAAGGCGGCAGCATAGCGGCGCTGAGGCCGAGAGACGCTGCTTTCAAGAATTGCCGCCGCGCACGATCCGTCATGACTCACCTGAAGTTAAATCATGCCGCAACCTATTGGCTGTGTATGACAGAGATGTGCAGGAAGATTGGAGGAACGTCACGCCGGACAAAGAAAAAGGGGCCGCCGAAGCAGCCCCTTTTCCAAAACTGTTCGCGATTTGATTAGATCTTCTGGTCGTATTCGCCGACTTGCGGATACTTGGCGAGGCGTGCGTCGAGATCGCGGAAGATGGCGATCTTGCCCTCTTCCGAAACCGGGCTCTCCACCACCACTACCAGCGACGGCTTGTTGGAGGAAGCGCGCACCAGACACCAGGTGCCGTCTTCCAGAGTCACGCGCACGCCGTTTACCGTCACGATAGAGACGATGGCTTGGCCGAGGATTTTCTCGCCCTTGGCCTTCATCTCTTCATATTCCTTGGTGACGGCTTCGACCACCTTGTACTTCTCGCCATCGGGGCAGAACGGACTCATGGTCGGCGAAGAATAGGTCTTGGGCAGCGTCGCTTCGAGATCCGACAGCTTCTTGCCGCCGGCATGATCGAGCATTTCCAAAACCGCGATGGCCGCCACGATGCCGTCGTCATAACCGCGGCCGTAAGGCGGGTTGAAGAAATAATGGCCGGACTTCTCGAAGCCTGCCAGCGCCTTCAATTCGGCGGTACGGCGCTTGATATAGGAATGGCCGGTCTTGAAGTAATCGGTCTTGACGCCGTTGGCCTTGAGCACCGGATCGATGGTGTAGATCGCCGTCGATTTCACATCGACCACGAACTGGGCACCTTTGTGGGCCGTCGACATGTCGCGTGCAAGCAACACGCCAACCTTATCGGCGAAGATTTCCTCGCCCTTGTCATCGACCACGCCGCAGCGGTCGCCGTCGCCGTCAAGCCCGATGCAAAGCTCGGCGCCATGGGCTTTCACTGCATCCGCCATGATATGCAGCATTTCGAGGTCTTCGGGATTTGGATTGTATTTGGGGAAAGTAAAATCGAGCTCGGTATCGGCTTCGATCACCTCGGCGCCGATACGGCGCAGCGCTTCCGGACCAAAGGCGCCGGCCGTGCCGTTGCCTGTCGCCACCACCACCTTGATCGGACGTGACAGCTTGTGGCCCATGGTGACGGCTTCGAGATATTGCTCGCGGAAATTTTCCACAAAGGTGTATTTGCCGCCCGCCTTCTCGACACCCTTGCCGTTGAGCACGATATCCTTCAGCGCCGTCATTTCTTCCGGCCCAAAGGTCAGCGGCTTCTGCGCCCCCATCTTCACACCAGTCCAGCCGTTTTCGTTGTGGCTGGCGGTCACCATGGCCACACCGGGGCAATCCAGCGCGAACTGGGCGTAATAGGCGACCGGCGTGGTGCAGGCGCCAACATCCACCACCTCGATGCCCGCATTAATCAGGCCGAGGGTGAGTGCCTGTTTGATCGACAAGGAATAGGCGCGGTAGTCATGGCCGGTGGCGACCCGGGTCACGCCGCGGCTCTGGAAATAGGTGCCAAGACCCAGGCCCAGAGCCTGCACACCCAGAAGATTCAGTTCTTTGCCAAACAGCCAGCGGGCATCATATTCGCGGAAGCCGTTAGGAGTGATCAGGGGGTAAAGTTCGTTCTCAAAGGTGTTGGGCTTCAAATCCGAGCGGGGCTTCAACATGGGTCCGGCTGTCCTACGAGACTTGGTTACTACCCTCGTCTGTAGCGCAGGAAGGCAACAAAAGTCATGACGCCTGTGAGGCTTTTTCCCTAATTCGACTATTTAACGCATCAGAATAGTGATACTATGTTTTATACGTAAATTTGGTGTTGAATGCCGGGTGATCAAAACAACAGTACGGAACGAACGGCTATCCAAAATTTGAGCATGGCGCTCAAACTTCCTGCCTTTGAAAAAGGCTGGGTGTGGCTGGCTGGCGCCGGTCCTGGTGATCCCGGTTTGATCACGCTGTTAGGGCTGCATGCGATCGCGGCCGCCGATGTCATTCTTTATGATGCCCTTTCCAACGACGATCTTTTGGGTTTCGCCCAACCCCACGCGGAACTGATTTTCGCCGGCAAACGCGCTGGGCAACGCTCCTGCAAACAAAGCGATATCTCGCAGATGCTGGTTTTCCTTGCCCGGGAGGAAAAGCGTGTGCTGCGGTTGAAAGGCGGCGATCCCTTGGTGTTCGGGCGCGGTGCCGAAGAGGCTTTGATTCTGGCGGAAACGGGCATTCCCTTCCGCATTGTCCCAGGCGTGACGGCCGGCATCGGCGGCCTTGCTTATGCGGGCATTCCGGTCACCCATCGTGACAGCAATCAGGTGGTGACCTTCCTCACCGGTCACGGCGCCGACGGCAAGCTGCCCGAACATGATTGGGCCTCCATCGCCCGCGGCTCGCCGACACTCGTGCTCTACATGGCGCGCAAACATGCCGGCGAGATCGCAGCCGGCTTCGGTGTGGCCGGCGCGCATGAGCACACCGCCATCCACCGCCTGCAGCGGGAAAATGTGGCCGGGCTGGACCAGGTCCTCGGACCGCGCGTTCCTGGCGACGGCGGCCTGCACGGTGCGGGCGCGGTCGGCGGCGGAAATGCCGGTGGTCACACCCTCGGCGGCTTCGATGCTCACGGTGAACGCCGTGCCCATCTTGGTGCCGTTGCGGGCGACCATGGGCGGCAGGCGCAGCCGCTCGCAGCGGTCGCGCGTCAGTGTCAGGCAGATCAGGCCGCGGCCGAAGCGCGCCATGAAGTTGATGGCTTCCGGCGTCACGTGTTCGGCGGCGAGCACCAGGTCGCCTTCGTTCTCGCGGTCCTCTTCGTCGACCAGGATCACGATGCGCCCGTCGCGCATGTCGGCGACGATGTCTTCGATGGGGGAAATGGGTTGGGTCATGGGTTAACCTGGGTGCCGACGGTGAGCATGCGCTCGACGTAGCGGGCAATCAAATCAATCTCGAGGTTGACGCGGCTGCCGGCATTCAGCTCGCCGAGCGCGGTGTTCTCGATGGTGTGGGGGATGAGGTTGATGCGGACCTGGGTGCCGGCATCGCTGTCCTCGATGCTGTTGACGGTGAGGCTCACGCCGTTGACGGTGATCGAGCCCTTGTACGCGAGGTACTTGCCCAGCGCGCGCGGGGCCATCACACGCAGGTCCCAGCTTTCACTGACCCGGGCGAAATGCGTCACGGAGCCGACGCCGTCGACATGGCCGGTGACGATGTGGCCGCCCAGGCGGTCTTCGGCGCGCAGGGCCTTCTCCATGTTGATGCGGCCCGGCTGCGCCAGTCCCGCGGTCTTGTCGAGGGATTCCGCGGAGATGTCGATCGTGAAGGATTGGCGGTCGGGCGCGATCGTGGTGACGGTCATGCAGGCGCCGTTGAGCGCGATGCTGTCGCCCAGGCTCACATCCTGGAGGTAGCCGGCGGGCGCCTCCACCGTCAGGCGCTTGCCGTGCTGTAAAGAACTTCCGAGGTCGTGGGCGGCGACGATACGCCCCACGCCGGTGATGATTCCGGTGAACATCCCCGCATTTTCGCAGGGATTGGAACTCCGGACCTAGAAAAGGTCGCGTCCCCGAACCCGCGCCAGCACGCGCAAGTCCGGCCCGACGCGTTCGCAGGAGGCGAAGTCCAGTGCCAGGGCCTGCGAAAGCTCTTCCAGCGGACCGAAATTGGCCATGCCGCGGCCCTGGCCCAGGAGCTTGGGCGCGAGATAGACCAGCAGTTCGTCCACCAGCCCCTCGCGAATGAAGGAGCCATTGAGCTTGTGACCGGCTTCGACATGCAGTTCGTTGATGCCGCGCTGGCCCAGGTCGCGCAGCATCGCGGCGAGATCGACCTTGCCGCCCGGGTCTGGCAGATGAATGATCGTGGCGCCACGTCGTTCGAGGGCAGCCTGCCGTTCGCTGTCCTGTACGGCCGCATACACCAGGGTGCGGCGGCCTTCCATCAGGATCTTGGCGTCCGGCGGCGTCTGCAGGCGGCTGTCGACGATGACCACGTCGGGCTGCCGGGAGGTCGCCGCCTCGCGGACGTCCAGGCGCGGATCGTCTTCCAGCACCGTGCCGATGCCGGTCAGCACCGCGCCGGCCCGTGCGCGCCAGGCGTGCCCATCGGCCCGTGCGGGCGCGGACGTGATCCACTGGCTGGCGCCGTTATCGAGAGCGGTCTTGCCGTCCAGCGACGCGGCGATCTTCATTCGCAGCCAGGGTGTTCCTCGCACCATGCGGCTGAAAAATCCGATATTCAGTTCGCGTGATTCCTGCGCGCCCGGTCCAGCCACGACCTCGATCCCGGCGGCGCGCAGCCGGGCGAAACCCTGCCCGGCGACCAGTGGATTCGGGTCGGCGATGGCGGCAATCACCTTGCCGATGCGAGCCGAGATCAGCGCGTCGCAACAGGGACCTGTGCGCCCGTGGTGCGAACAGGGCTCCAGCGTGACCCATGCCGTCGCGCCTTCCACCGATTCGCCTCGGGCGGCCGCGTCGCGCAGGGCCATGACTTCGGCGTGTGCGTCGCCAGCGCGTTGGGTATGGCCGGCGCCCAGCACGCGCGTTCCATCGGTAGACACGATCACGCAGCCGACCCGGGGATTCGGCTCCGAAAGGCCCACGGCCTGGGCCGCAAGGCTCAGCGCCTGCTGCATAGAGGGGGGGGGGGATTCCATTGCGGGCCATTTTGAGGCATCGGCGCAACAACGCTGCCGACCATTCGGAGCTGAAACCCGACCGGTCGTCGGCCAGCCAAGAGGCGAATTAAGCCTTTCGGTATTGTTCAGCCGGGGTTACCGTATGTGACCAGAGGACAAGTCAATGCGCAGGTTCAAACAAGGCGGGTTCACGCTCATCGAGCTGATGATCACCGTGGCCGTGATCGCGATCCTGACCGGCATCGCCTACCCGGCCTATACCAACCATATCGTTCGCGCCAAGCGCTCGGCAACCGAAGCCTTCATGCTGACCGTGGCTAGCCAGCAGGAGTTGGCCATGCTCAATTCGCGCGCTTATTTCGGCGTGGCGACCGGAGTGGCAAGCGAATGGACCGCGGTGAATATGACGGTTCCAGCCGAAGTGGCGGCCAGCTACACCGTCACGGTGACTTCCAACAGCGCCGCAACGCCGCCAACGTTCACCGTGACCGCGACACCCAAGTCGACTCAGGCCACCGCTGACGCCAAATGCGGCAACCTCACCTACGACCAGGCTGGCACCAAGGGTAAGTCGGGCACGAGCTCGGTTTCGGACTGCTGGAAGTGATGACTGCCCTCGCTCGCTCCCGCGGCTTCACGCTGATCGAGTTGTTGGTCACGATGACCATCGTCGCGGTCATGTTGGGGCTGGGCATTCCGTCCTTTCGCAGCTTCGTGGCCGACCAGAGGGTTAAGACGGCGAGCTCCGACTTGATGAGCTCAATGATGCTGGCGCGAAGCGAAGCGATCAAGCGCAATGCCACGGTCAACCTAACGCCGAACTCCAGCGCATCGTGGGCTAGCGGCTGGTCGGTCGCCGTCGGCGCCACGACCGTTCAGACCACGACCATTCAGTCTGGGGATTCGCTATCGATCGCCCAGAAAGACACGAGCAACACCACGGTCGGCCCCACTGTCATCAGTTTCGGCAGCACCGGTCGTCCGGCGGCCAAGGTCTATTTCCAGATCACCGGCATGGGCAGCGCCGTCAAGTGCGTCAAGCTCGACTCGATCGGGATCCCCACTTCGACGAACGGGAGCTGTTCATGAAAGCGGCACTGTCAAGGTTTCAGCAAGCGCCAACGGCGCAGCGTCAGCGGGGCGCGACGCTGATCGAAGTCTTGGTTACGCTGGTAGTCCTCATGATCGGCCTGCTCGGGCTGGTCGGCGTCATGATCCAAAGCCAGCGAGCCCAGTTGGAGTCCTACCAGCGTGTGCAGGCCTTGTTGCTGGTGCAGGACATGGCGGCGCGACTTAGCAGCAACAAAGCCGCCGCTAGTTGCTATGTGTTTGCAAACTTCATCGGCACTGGCAATGGCACGACTCCTGACGCGTCCGGTTGCGCCGACGGCAGCGCGCAGCAAAAGTCGCGCGTAACCCAGGACCTGACCGACTGGCGCAACCTCCTTCTCGGCGCAGCTGAAGTTTCCGGAACCGACAAAGTGGGCGCGGTTCTCGGCGCACGCGGCTGCATCAGCAAGGATGCAAACAATCTGTACCAGATCAGTGTGGCCTGGCAGGGCTCCGCGGCGACCAGCGCACCAGCGGCGGGCCTGACATGCGGTCAGGGCGAGTATGGCAATGACGCCTCGCGCCGGGCAGTCAGCGTGACAGTGCAGATCACAACCTTGAGCTGACCTATGGCCTATCCAAACAACAGGTTCCGGTCGTTGCGGCGGCAGGCCGGCTTGACCATCGTGGAATTCATGGTCGCCATTGTGATCGGCATGTTGCTGGTGGCCGCAATCGCGACTTTGATCGCAAATCAGAGCGGGAACCGGGCCGAGGTCGACCGCGCTGGCAGGATCATCGAAAACGGGCGTTTCGCGCTCAGTAGCATGGCAACTGACGTGCAGATGGCCGGCTATTGGGGTGAGCTCAACTCGGATCCCACCGTTCCCAGCCATTTGACGACGTCTGACGGCTTGCCGGGGCCTTGCAATCTCACAGTGAGCGGGGCGGACCCTGTCGATTCGCTCGAAAGTGCGATGGGTGTTGCCGTACAAGGTTACAACTCACTCAGTTCGCTTCCATCGACGCTGTCGGGCTGCGTGAGCAATTACAAGACCGGCACCGACATCCTGGTTGTACGCCGGCTCGATCCTGATACCACCGACGTCGAAAAGACAAACCCGGATGGCAGCATCTCCATGGACTTGACAAAGCTGACCAGGGGCCAAGTCTACGTGCAGACCGGTTTGGACGGCTCGTTGAGCCTGAAATACAAGATGGCAGCCGCAGACCCGAGCAGCAACGCGACCACATTCAATCTGACGAAGAAGACAACAACTTCGCTGGCCTCCATACGCAAGTACGTGATGCACATCTACTACATCAGCAAGTGCAGCGTGGAAGTCAGCGGCAGCTGCACCAACGCGGACGGAGGCTCGCCGATTCCAACTCTCAAACGCATGGACTTGGGTGTCGCCTCCAACAGTCCGGCCCTCAGCAAGATCACGATTGCAGAGGGCATCGAGAACATGCAAATCGACTACGGGAAGGATACCGACACCGACGGGATGCCGAACGGCGTTGACACGAACGGCGCCACCTTCGGCGTCCAGGACTGGACCAACGTCATGAGCCTCAAGATCTACCTGCTTGCGCGCAGCACGGAGACCAGTCCGGGTTATACGGATACGAAGACCTATTCGCTCGGTTCCGCGGGTGCCGCGCCTGCCACCAATGATGGCTACAAGCGGCATGTGTTCGTGCAGTCGGTTCGGCTGGTGAATCCCAGCATGAGGAGAAGTTAGCGATGAGGAGACGTTCGCAATCCGGGATCACCTTGGTGATAAGCCTGATCATGCTGATCGTGCTCACTTTGCTCGTGGTGTCCGCGATTCGTTTCGGCAACATCAATCTGAAGATTGCCGGCAACACTCAGGCTGAGGCCGAGAGCAGTGCGGCTACCGAAGCGGCGCTGGAGCAGATGGTGAGTATCGTGAATGCGGCCGAGAAGGTCGATGAAGTTCCGGCACAGAACCTGACTGTATCCACCGGCGGCAAGAGCTATACGGTCAACGTAGCCAAGCCGGCATGTACTCTCAGCAACAACGTCGATTCGTCCGCTCTCCAGGCAACGGCTTCGAATCAGCCCTGCTTTGAATCGCAGGACCATGGCGACCGTCAGATCACGGACAGCGGAACTCTGTCCACCACCACCGTCGCCTGCAAATTGCAGCAGTGGGACGTCTCCGCCACGTTGACCGACGGGTCCTCCAATGCAAAGGTCGAAATGCTGCAGGGCGTTTCGCTGCGCGTAGGAGCCGAAGTTCAATGTCCGTGAGAAAGCGAAACAGAATTCAGAGGGGTTCGAAATGAAGAAGATTCAAAGCCTGTTCCTGGCACTCGTCTGTTTGCTGATGGGGTATTCGGCAAGCTTGCATGCCGAGGACATCGACGTCTACGTTGACAACTCGAGCAACAGCGGTGTCCCGAACGTGCTGTTTGTATTGGACAACGGTGCGAATTTCAGCGCTAACGCCAACGGCACCGGCTGTGCCGCGTACACCGGTACCACAGAGGCGCCTTCGCTCGGTAGTTCCACGGCATCGAGCATCCTGCAATGCGCGCTGGTCAACGCGATCAACGCGCTGCCCGACGGAACCGTCAACATCGGCCTGCTCACAGCGAATGCCAACAGCTTCGGTGAAACGCAGTTGACGACCGATCCCACCAAAGGCGGCTACCACGATTTGTGCAACAACAGCGCCAATGGCGGTTGCGTGCTGCGAAAACTCGCGCTCATGAACACGGCCAACAAGGCCAGTCTGATCAAATTCATCAAGGGTTGGCAGCTCAGTGGCCAGAGTTCTGTCGACAATTTCGTCATCAAGGTGAATAGCGCGGTGCAGTCCTCTGAAATGCAGGAGGCATGGGCGTACTACAACGGCAAGACAGGCCTGTCCGGTACGACGTACTCGCCCTCCATCCTTGCTGCTGGCTGTCAAAAGAACTTCATCATCTATGTCAGCAACACCGAGAAGGACCCGGACGGCAGCAACACAAATACACAGGCGATCAATGCCTTGTCTGCTGGCCAGGTTGGAGCTACCGTTGGGCAGTTGAACCCGATCACGGGCACCGTGAAATTCGTGCCGTCAGTCTGCTCCAGTGTGTCCAGCATGACCCTGACCGCGGGGAACAGCGGAGCGGACGAATGGTCTCGCCTCATGTACCAGCAGGACGGCGGCGCAAACGGCAATCAGGGCCTGCAAAACATCACCTCTTATTCGATCGCCATCCTTGGCCCCTCGAACAAGTGCTCCACCGAAACCTTGGGCATGATGTCGTCCATCGCACAGGTGGGCGGCGGCAAGTCCTTCCGCACGTCCAATGTGCAGGACCTGACCGATGCGCTCAACACGGTTCTAAACGAGGTGCAGGCAGTCAACAGCGTGTTCTCGTCTGCCAGCCTTCCGGTGTCTGTCAACGCCGACGGCACCTACTTGAACCAGATCTATCTGGGCATGTTCCGACCGGACGCATCTGCAAACCCCCGCTGGATGGGCAACCTGAAGCAGTACCAGCTGATTCAGAACTCATCCGGTGCCTACGTCATGGGTGATGCTGGCGACCCGGGTGACTTGGCCGCGCCGACCGTTCCACCCAAAAAGCCGAAGGAGGCGATCAGTTCAGCGGGTACCGGCTTTATCTCTCCAGATGCCGTGAGCTTCTGGACTTACAAAGACACTTCGACGGCGCCCGACAAGACGGTCTCGCCCAACACGACCGGCGGCTTCTGGGTGAATGACCAGAAGGGGCAGCCGCTGAGCGGATACGACTCACCCGACGGCGAGGTGGTGGAAAAAGGCGGGGTTGCGCAGCAACTCAGGAAGGAGAACCTGACGGCCGATTTCACCGCAGCAGAGTACAGCAGCTCGAATCCCCGGCGCCTGTACACCTACTGCCCGTCAGGAGCCAGCTGCAACGCCCATCTGAACGACAGCACGAACGCGTTTGCCACGACCAACGCGGGCATTCCCGCCAATGCTTTCGGCGCCGCGAGCACGCTCACTATCACCAGTCTCACGCGCAGTGGATCGATCGTTACCGTGACGACGAATACGGCGCACGGTTTCAGCGTCGGCACCTCGGTCACGATCACGGGCGCCGACCAGAATGACTACAACGGGCCTTTCACTATCGCCACCGTCCCGACGGCGACGACTTTCACGTTGACGGGCTTTCGGGACTACCCGACGACTCCGTCCGCAGGGACCTACATCGTGTCGCCGGCGTCTGCATCGCTAGTCGCCATCAGTTCGATGTCGCGCACCACCAGCACCTCGGGCAGCAACGCCACGGAAACCGTGACCGTCAACACTGGCACGACAGCCCATGGCTTTGCGGTCGGAGACAGCGTCACGATCGGCGGTGCAAGCGACAGCGACTACAACCAGACCTTCACGGTTGCGTCGGCCACCACCTATAGCTTCACCTTTAATATTTCCATCACGCCCAGTGCCTCCGCCACCGGTTGGAGCGCGCAGCTTTCGAATATCGCGTACCCCGCCATCAATGGGGTGACGCTCAGCAATCCTGCGACAGGAACCATTGCTGGAAGCACGAGTTCAGCCCACAACCTGCACGTGGGACAGACGGTCGTGATCTCGGGGGCATCCAACAGCAAGTACAACACCGGCAACGGCACTTGGACCATTGCGACGGTTCCTTCAAACACCTCATTCACGATCACCGGGCTGGGCAACAGCGTGAAGAGCCTGGGCGGTTCCAGCGGAACCGTGACGCCGCAGTACACGGCCCAGCCGATATCACTGAGCCGCGCGGCTACCACTGAAAGCGCCTCCGCAACGGCCACGGGCGCACCTTCCGGCTGGTTTGGCGCCAATCAGAACGACACGAAAATCGTGATTATTTCGAAGAGCGGCGCCAGCGCTTCGCAGTCCGCCTACGCGTACACCGGCACGGTCACCTGCGCCAATACTGGCTGCACGAACTTCACTTATCCGATCGCGGTTTTGCCATCCGCTGCGCCGACCGCTGCAGCGGGGCAGACGCTGACCGCGGGCAAGCAGGCGACGAGCGGGTTTGACACCCTCATCGCCGGCGCCATCACACGCAGTACTGCCGCGCCCACGACGGCCACCATCACCGGTTTGACCGCAGGCAGGTTTACCAACGGCCAGAGCGTGACCATCGCCGTCACAGGAACGGCACGCAGTTCGGAAGCGGCGTATCTGGGTACCTGGCCCCTCAGCTGCTCGGGTACCTGCACAACGGCTACTTTCGGGCCGGTGACGCTCACGCCGACCACGCCAGCCACCGGCACAAATCTGAAGGCCTACAGCGATTCCACGCCGCCCGATAAGGCAACGGTGATCCGCTGGATGCGTGGCCAAGACAACTACGGCGATGAAAAGGGCCCCGGTGGCGCAGTGACGGTTCGGCCATCCATTCATGGCGACGTGCTGCATTCACGGCCCGTGGTGTTGAACTATGGTGGAACGACCGGCCTGGTGGCCTTCTACGGAGCCAACGATGGGGTCTTCCGCGCCATCAATGCCAACAAGACGGCCGCGATCAACTCGGTGCCAGCCGGAGGTGAGTTGTGGGGCCTCGTTCTTCCTGAACACTACCCCTACATCAACCGCTTGCGGACGAACTATCCGGAACTCAAGTTCCCGTCGACCCTTCTCGCGAGTGCGCAGCCAAAGAATTATTTCGTCGACGGCCCGACGGGTGTGTACCAGAAACTCGATGCCAATAATGCGATTGCCGAGGCCTACATCTACATGACCATGCGCCGCGGCGGCGCCTTCATGTACGGCCTCAACGTGAGCACGCCGACAGACCCCCAGGTAAGGTGGAAAATTTCCGCGGGGGACTCCGGGTTCGAGGAACTCGGGCAAACCTGGTCGCGGCCGAAGCTATCCCTGCTCCAGGGAACGGGTTCGACGGCTGTGATCGTTTTCGGCGGCGGCTATGACACAGCCGAAGACCAGGAGCCGCCGGCTGGCGATACCATGGGACGTGGCGTCTATGTCGTCAATGCGAAGACTGGAGCGGTGATCTGGAGCGCTACCAAGAGCTGCACGACATCGGCTACCTGCCTGAACGTGCCCGGCATGAACTATGCGGTTCCAAGCGATATCACATTCCTGGACCGCGACGGTGACGGGTATATCGATACTTTGTACTTCGGTGATTTGGGGGGGAA
>Ga0207856_1000166_pt1 | contig 13550 bp, 19 predicted proteins | sample LuqExpMetageno21_FD_187779 | JGI IMG/M metagenome (GOLD analysis project Ga0207856, IMG submission 187779) | Tropical forest soil microbial communities from Luquillo Experimental Forest, Puerto Rico - Sample 21 (SPAdes) | ecosystem: Environmental > Terrestrial > Soil > Tropical forest ... | reverse complement strand
TGCTGATTGCCCGCCCACGATGTAGCCGCCACTTCCATCAAGGCGTCGGGGAAGTAGTCGAGCACTCCCGTCGCCACCGGCATCTGCTTCCGGGCCTTGGGGTCAGTTGTTAGCATCATCCCTCCTTGCGTCGCTGCCCTTGACGTGGACGGAGACGTTGCCCTCCTGCCGGGTCACAGTGTCGTAGGGGCGGAAGCCGTCAGGATACCAGAAGCCCCACTTCTTCAGCTTCTTGCCAAAGGTGAACTGCGTCAGGGTGTAGAGCCCGTGCTCCGGCATGATAAGCCGGTGCGCCTCGTGAGCGCGCCGGAAGATCGTGTCGCCCACGCGCCGCTGGTAGACGAGCGTGTCGCCGTGCGGCGGGCGTTTCTGGAAGTGCTCCAGATACCCAGCGCCGCCGAGGATCACGCTCATGTTGTCCCACGGGTGATCGTGCAGCGGACGCTCCGGGTCGCTGGCGACTTGGATGTGCATGTTGCTCCCGCAGCCGCCACCGTTGTCACAGAAGTTGCGTTGCAGGTACCAACGGTACAGGTACGGGTTGCCGTCCGGTGCGATAATAAAGTCAGGCTCTCGAACGTGGCCGCCGAGCAGGGTCGTCGCCTGCTGGAAGTCCTCGTTCGTGAGCAGATCGAATGGGTCCTTAGTCATTGTGAACCGCCTCGCCAGCGACAAGCTGGTCCCACATGCGAGCGGCTTCCTCCTGCACGTAGGGGCGTGGCCCCATGCGCAGGCTCTCGAACTCCCGTGACAGCAACACGCGCCGCACCGTCAGTGTGTTGCGCCAGTTGTCCTCGTCCTCCAACTGGAGGGTGAGCACCAGCTTCTTACGTTGCATTGCCATGGCGTGCCTCCTCGAAGCGGAGCCAGTCGTCCGCGTGCTGAGCCTTCTCCTTGCCCTCCAGATACACCTGCCACTGCGCCGTGATGCCGTGGTCGGCATGGACGAACGCGAGCGACTGGCTGGGGCGCGACGGCGGCACGCGCAGGAAGGTGTGCGCGAACTCGTCGTACCCCTTCATGGTGCCGTTCACCCACACAGGCGACGCCTCGCCGCGCGGGATGTAGGTGTGCCAGTGGCCCATCATAAGCGTGTCGAAGTCGCGGCCGATGACGGACTGCTGCCGTCCGAACTTGATTGCGCCACGCACGATGGGACCGATGGCACCGATGATGCCGTCGCCGCCCTTGACGCCGAGGCTGTCGCCGTGGGTCAGGAGGAAGCGGTGGCCGAGCACAGTGAACGGCGCGTCCGGGCCATCGGGCACGTAGAACACGACGCGCTTGTCGTCCTTGAAGTGACGCGCGAGTTGCATGTAGAGCGACCACTCGTAGTTCTCGAACGCCCGGTTCTTGGCGTGCGGCCGGTGCTTCGTGCGCCCGTGGTTGCCAACGACGCACGGCACGAACACGTAGCCGAACTCGTTCGCGAACCGAGTGATGCCCCACACCAGCAGATCGAACCCGAACTGTACCGTCTGGAGCGGCGTGCCTTCGTTGGTCTCGCGCAGTTCCTCGTGGATGCCGCCCGAGATCATGTCGCCGCCGAGCGCCAGCACGAAGCCGGGGTACTGCATGGAGCCCATGTGGTTCTTCGCCAAGTCGATGGTGACTTCCACGAGCCGATGGAACCGCGCCTTGGCGATCCGCATGTTGAACTCGTTGACGCCGCCCACCTGATCCCGGTAGACCTTCTCGCCCAAATGCCAGTCGGACCAGAAGGCAACCGGCACCGAGACCACGCTACCCTTCAGGCGGCGTTTAACCGATGTGAGGAACTCCGGCTCGCGCGGGGTCAGCGACCCCAGCTTGTAGAGTTCCTTGCGCAGGTGCTCAGACGTGTCGTGCTCACGCTGGAGATCGCGCACCTGCTTCTTCAGATCGTTGATCTCGATGCGCCGCTTGCGCGCGTCCTCCAAGAGCGCGTCTCGTTCTCTCCTGAAGGCGTTGCTGCTGGATGCGGAGTTCATGGTAGCGTTCCTTTCGTATCAACGAATATTTCTTTGCCATAGCCTGCCCCTTGGGGGTGGCTCTATACTTTGCTTGCGCTATCTTCGCCTTGCCGTCCTCTCGGTACTTCCGATCCTTGGCAGCAACGTATTCAGGATGGGTACGTGCCCAATCCCGCGACCGCTTTCGAGCGCGCTCCGGGTCTTTCCAGTACGCCGCGCGCTTGCCTTCGTTGATCTCGTCCCTGTGTTCATTGTAGTACCGAACTTTGTAAGCCCGCACGCGATCTTGATTGTCCAAAATCCAAGCGCGTGTTGACGATATACCCTTCTCACGATGCCGGTAATAGCTGGCCCGCTGTATCGCCAAGCGCTCCTCGCGGCGTGGCCCGAAGCGCAGCTTTTTGTCATACCGAGCTACCGCCGCTTTGCCAGCGGGCGTTTTCTTCCACGCGCGCTTCGCCGCTCGCCGCTTCTCCAAGTCCTTGTACGGCATGTTTCCCTCCAGCAGCCAGCAACCACAGCAGTTCCTCCAACGGCAGTATCGCGATCCACTCCTTGCGGTTCCGCTTGTGCGCGACGACGGGTATCTTGTTCGTGCCCGCGTCCCGCTGCGCCTGCGCCAGCCAGTCGTAGGGGTTGCCAGCCTCGACGCGCTTGCACTCGAAGTGGACGTGCTTCAGGTCCGTCACCACGTCAGGGCTCTCGGTGCCACCCGAGAACTGTTGACCACGACGGGCACTGACGCCGCGCTCGCGCAGCCACTCGGCCAGTTCGCGCTCGCCCCTCGCCCCCTTGGCCCGGCTGTTCATACCAAGTCCTCCAGCCCGTCGTTGCTCTCCTTGGGCTTCGTCCGCCGAAGGAACACCGGGATTTCGAGTTCATCGAAGTCGGCCAACACGCGGCGCAGATCGTTGAGCAACTGGCCGGTGCACGCTCCGCTGTTGCGGTCCATGTAGTCGATCACAGCCCGCGCCCGGACGTACACGTCGAGCAACTGTGCCTCGCGCTTCACGTCCTTCTTGTCGGTGTCGTTCATTTGCGATACCTCTCTGCGACCCAGCCCTCGACAGCGATTGGCACTTGGATGCCCTTCGCCCACTTCGTGGTCTCCGTCATTATCTGCTCCAGTGTACTAAACTTCGCGTCCTTCATCAACGGCTCAATTACGATCTCGTCATGCACGGTGAGCACGACAGGCATGTTCTCTCGCTCACAGAGGAACATGGCGTGAACAAGTAGATCGCGAGCGAGCGCCTGCACCACGTTCTCGGTGAGGATGCCGCCGTAGGCATCAACGGTGATCCACTGCCCCATCTTCTGCGTCTGGAACGTCCAGACTTCGCGCACGTCGGGGTTCTCCTCGGTGTACCACGGCATCCGCTTGCGGCGAAGCTGCGGGTTGAAGTACCACAGCTTCCGCCCGGATGGGATGCGCGCCACGAGCCAGCGCCCGTCGATGGAGAACTCTACGCCATAGGCTTCGTGCGGCTCGCCCGTCCTCACGGTGTCCAGCGCCGCCTCGTCCAGCGCGTACCACAGCTTCGGCACTTCCGGTGCCCACTCCTTGCGGTAGGCCGACACGACGCCCTGCGCGAACTCGTCTGTCTGGTCGGGGCAGTAGCGCCGCTTGAAGGTCTGCCAGCCCATCTGGAAGCCGCAGCCGAGCACAGTGTTCTTGCCGATGGTGCGCTCCGCGATATCCTTCTTCGTCGTCGTACCCTTCGGCTTCTTGTAGATATCGTCAGCCATGTCAACGTACACGTCCTTGCCGGTGGCGAGGAGCGCGGTCTTGTCGTGCTGGCCAGCGAGCGCGAGCACCACGCGCATTTCGATGCCAGAGAAGTCACCAGCCACCAGCGCACGACCGGGGTTCGCCACGAGCGCGTGGCGCAGGCTGTTCTGAACTACCGCTGTTGGCTCTCCAAGCAAGGTCTGAACCCACTCATGGTCTCCGGTAAGGATCGCTGCGACGGCTGCGTCGGGATCGTGCTTACCAGTTCCACGCGGAAAGTTCTGAGGCTGGAGCAGACGACCGCCCCAACGTCCGGTGCCCGCAGCGTGGTACTGCACAAGGCCACGAGCACGCCCGTCCATGCCAGCACAGGCATCCATGCGCGCCAGCTTCTTGATGGACGCTGAACCCAGCAGAGCGCGAATAGCCATAGCGCGAGCGACGCGATCAGGCATAGCCGGAAGGTCTGGAAGATCATGTCCATAGAAGTCCTCGCCTTTCTCGGTGCTCTCGACGCTGCCGAGCACGCGCGCCAGTGTCTCCTTCTTCAGGTCAGGGAGCCAGTAGCCTTCGCGCTCCACCCAACCCTTCACCTTGTCCACCTGCGTCGGCTTCAGCCCGCCCGTCAACCCGGCGAACTCTCGCAGCAGCGGGGCCTGAGTGCCAGCGATCACCTGCTGCGCGCGCCGCACGAACTCCTTGTCGATGCGGACGCCGCGCTCGTTGATCTTCTGATCCATGAGCCACACGTCGCGCTCCCCCTCGGGCAGGTAGCCGATCTCGTCTAGCAGGGCAACCTCAGTGTTGCTGTCCTGCATACAATACTGGTAGGTGCGCAGCAGCTTCTCAGCAGAGCGGTCGTACCATCCCTTCTTGCTCAGCTTCGACAGGCCGAGCGTGATCTTGCTGCCCTCGCTGTCCTTCTGCTGCGGCAGGTTGAGCACCTTCGCCGCGTGCTCCAAGTCGAGCGGGATGCGGCGCATGGCACAGACTGCCATGGTGTCGTGCCACCTGCTGTTCACAATGTCGGGGAACCCCAGCACGGGGACCATGATGCGCCGCCAGATCGCCTTCTCGAACCCGGCGTTGTGGGCGACGAAGATCGTCTCCGGGTCCGCGGCGAGCGCGTTTAACCGCTGCGTGCTGTTGACGTGGTTCGGCGTCCAGAGGAAGCTGTCGTGTTGGTTGACCGTGACGCTGGCGCAGATCACATCAGTCGTCGGGTCCTCGGCGTAACGCCATGCACCCGACAACTTCAGATCGCACGCCGATGCCGTCTCGAAGTCGAGGACGACTACGCGCATTAGCGCACCCGTGTCTTGCCGTCAGCGAAGGGTTCGAGCAGCGCCTTGTCGCGCATTTCTTCGATGCAAGACTGGTCGCCCTTGATGCAGAACGAGACCGTGCCGAGACCGGGAAGGACCGCCGCCGTGGCTACCTTCTCGTCAAGGTTGACTGTCACTTCGCGGCGTTTGCCGCAGTAGGGACAGGTCTCGGTACGGTTTCGCATCCGGGCCATGCTGCTGCTCCAGAAAAAAGAAGGGGCTGGAAGATGCCGAGAAACCCTGTGGGTGCGGCTTCACCTCCAGCCCCGCGCGGGGAGAGGACCCGCGCTTAGACCGGAATGTCGTCGTCCGCAACCTTGCCCTTCGTCGGGTCCTCGGTCTTGGCGCGACCGATGTAGCCCTTGAAGGCGTCCTGCGCGCTGCGCCCGCCGATACGCTCGCCGCTGCCGGTGCTGAACACCTTGTTCAGGTAGCAGACCACCTGACGGGGCTTGCCACCTTCTTCGGCGTTCGGCTTGTCCATGGCGACGAACTTGAAGGAGCCAAGGGCGAGGATGCCCTTGTAGAACCGCTGGCCCGCCACCCGCTTCGCGTGTTGCGTATCGCTGGGCGTGGTGATGACCTTGCCGTTCTCCACCCACACGAGTTCGATGGCGAACTTGGAGCGCGGCCGGAGAATGACCTTGCCAGCGTACAGGTCGCCAGCCTTGCCGTTCGCGATGCGCTTCTCGCTTGCCTTGTCGCCGTTCTTGAACGGCCACTCGATGGTGGAGAGATCGACGCCATCACCCCACTCGGCGCGGGCGACGGCCTTTGCGACTTCCTTCATGGGAGTAAGGTCGGGGTGGTCGGGCGCGAGAACGAACTCGGCTCCGAACTTCTTTTCGCCCTTGCCCTTGTACGCGGTGGCTTCCGTTAGCGCACCGTAGTCCATCATCTGTGACGGCTCCTTCATGTCGTAGAACATGCCGCCGTCGTTGCTGTTGTCAGCCATAAGTCACCTGTCAGTCCGTTGTTGGTCCGTTGTTGGTCCACTGGAGCCGAAGCCCCAGCGTCACCTACAGTTTAGCACGATCCTCCTCGGAACGCAAGTCCTTTCCGAGCCACTTCCGCAACTCGGTGAACAGTTCGATGCGCTCCAGATCGTTCAACCGGCAGTGGTCAGCCAGCCGCCTGAACTCGTCGCGGATCGACTGGACGGTGCCGAGCGGGTGAGCGTAGGAGATCACCGTGTCGTCGTGCTTCAGGCCAGCGAGCACCATGCCGTTGCTGGCGATGGTGGCTTGCAGGCTCAGCTTCGGGCCGCGCTGCATCTGCTTCCCGAGCACCGCCCGGACGATGGGACCCATGCTGCGCGTCGGGTAGCTGGCGAGCATGACGCGCCATGTCCAGTGTCGGGAATTATCCCGCACTTCACCTGCGCCATAATACTTCTGGTTCAGCATCAGTCGCCTCCTGCTGCCTTGATCGCTTCACCGAACGCATCGGTGGCGGTGCGTTGCACGATAGCGGGCCGCTTGTCGTCGGCCAGCGCGACGGTCGTTCCCTTCAGCGGCGTGTACGCCCATTCCTTCACGAGTGCCTTGGCGTCGCCCGACACCTTCTCGACAGTGGCCGGGCCAAGGAGTTCCGGCTTCGAGTACGCCTTGTCGCCCAGCCGGGCCTTCAAGACTTCCTCGGCTCCAGACTTCCACACGCGGTTCGCCTTCTGCGCCACCAGCTTGACGAAGCGATGCAGCGCGTCGCTACCACCCTTCAGAAGCCGAGCGTGCGTCTCCTTCTCGATAGCCGCGATCAGGAACTTCACGCCCTGTATCTGCTGGTACTGGCGGCCAAGGTTCTCGTCGCCCGTGTCAACGATGGTGTTCGCGTCGTACTTCATCGCCGCGCCGAACAGACCTACGAGGAGCGGGCACGCCCGCTTGGCGGGGCAGAACCGGCACCACTCCCCGGCGTCGAGTGTGCCGTCCATTTGGGTCCGATCCATGGCGGGGAGGAGTTCTTTCGTCGCCCACGCTTCGAGCGTTTCCCTTTCGATGGCCCACTCGCGCGCGACCCCTTGCCGGTGGAAGGCGCGGGGCTGGACGATGCGGAGCCGGATGTGCTTGGCGTCGGGGTAGGCGTCGAGGAGCCCGTAGGCGTAGTACATAATCTGAGGGTTCCACTCAACCTCGACAACGATACCTTCTCCGTGCTTGTAGTCGGTAACGTCGAGGGTGTGGGTTCCGGCGAAGTAGAGGGCGCAGTCCGCCGTCCCGTAGAACTGCGGGTGAAGGTCCGGTCGGTGCATCCGCTGCTCAACCCGAACAGAAGTTGCCGCCGACAGAAGCGGGCGCATAAGGTCGATGTATGCCTGCACGGCATTGGCGTGTTCCTCGGTGAACTCGTCGGTCATATGCTCCCATGCGTCCGACTTGTCAACCAGACACTTGGCCGCGATCTCGTGCGCGAGCACTCCCGCGCGACGGTAATCCGGCTCGTCACTCTCCTCCAACGACAAGCGCTGGAGGAGCGTGACGCTGCCGGGGCAGTGCATCCACCGCTCAGCGCCAGAAGCGCCGAGCGGGGAGTGTGCAGGAAGGGTGGCGTTCATGCCTTAGCCTTCTCCACCTTGTCGAGTTCGAGCAGGAAAGCCTGACGCTTGCCCTGTTCGATATCAGCCGCGCCATGGTGCGCCCCATCCTGCGGCACGTACTTGCCGATCAGGGTGCGGATCGCTAGAGCATTGCTGGTCTCGGCGTTGCGGCGGGTGATCGCGGACATAAGGTGGCTGTCCGTGATCGTGCTGGGAGCGACGGGCGCGAGCACGTCGTCCATGCCAGCCGGGTCGGGCTTGGCGTTCGAGTCGATGCGCTCGCCGCCCGTCTGGATCGCCTGCTTCTCGGCGGGCGCGACGGTCGGTTCGCCGCCGATGGCGGCCGGGTCCGCAGCAGGCTTCGCAGCCTCCTGCTTCTTCTCCTCCTTCGGAGCGGTCGGGGGCTTGGCCGTGGCCGCCTTGCGCGACGCGGCGGGCTTCGCTGCATCGGTCGCCGTGCGACCCAGCAGTTCCTCCACCTTGTCGTTCGCCACCTTGCCAGCGACGTTCACCGCGCTTTCGAGCGCCGCATCGTCGGCAGCGACGAACGCGACGTTGATCTCGACTTCACGGTTGACGCCGTACTCCTGCGGAGCCTTCGTGCCGTCCTTGACGCGGACGTTGCCGGTGTACTGTGTCATGCTACGCCTCCAGTGTGCGACCCCGGCTGCTGGTCAAAGCCTCCAGCACGCCAGCGACCTTCTCGGCGGTCTCGACGCCCGCGACACACGTGTCGAGGAAGCCGTTGACCGCGCCGACCGGCAGATCGAACCGAGTGATGCAGTCCTCGTCGCCATTGGCGTGGACATGCACGGTCACGGTCTCGAAGCCGCCCTTCACGCAGGTGCGCTGGAACACGTCCACCGCAGCCTTGGCATCACGGAGTTCGGCGCAACGCTGGTCGAACTCCCGTCTGTCTTTGCTCATGTCAACCCTCCACCTTTCTGTAGAAGTGATACGTCGAACCTAATGTAGCACGTCCCGCACGAAATGTCCTTGCGTTGTTACCTCGGCCAGTGAAAGATTATTGCGTAGCCGAGCGCCCACAGGCTGGTGAGCAGCCCCACGAGGAGGCGTTTAAGCGTCTTGGGCTTCTTCATGTCAGGATCAACCTCTTGTCCAGTGCCGCATCGGTGATGCGGAGTTTGCGCAGCGCGCTCGACAGGATGCGCTCAGCGATGCTGCTTGGCGCGACGAAGATATCCCCCTGCACCTTGCGGAGTTGGCCGCCCCTGTCGAGACGGTCGAACGCTTGGATGTTGTTGCCCGCCACCCAATCGGGTTCGCAGATCAGCGCATGACACGATACCTCTTGCAGCCCGTCCGTGCCGGTGCCCATGGCGAGTGTGTTGCCCAAGCATATGGAGATCGACTGGTCTTGGATGAAGCGCTGCACCTTGCGGTCTTTCGACGCGCCGCTGTCGCGCCCGTCGATCCGCACCACGCCGTGCTTGGCCCACGCCTTCTCCAGTATGTCGAGCACGTCCACGTGCCACGCGAACACTACCAGCTTCTCCTCGCCGCCGTCAATGAGCATGTCGATGTAGTCAGCTATCTGCGGCGCGAGCGCGAGCCCCATCTGGTGGCGCACGACGGCGACGTGGCCCATGATCGCCATGTCCTTGCCGTCGAACTGCTCCGGGTCAATGTCCAGCAGCTTCTCCGCTTCGAGCGCCGCCTTCACCGGCCCGGTCTCCTCCATCTGGATCACGTCGAACACCGGCAACTGCAACTGCGTCATCACTTCCCGCTTCAGGTGGCGGGTCATAAAGTTGCCGCGCAGTCGGTTCTGGAGTTCACCGAAGCGACCGCTGCGCTCGTCCACATAGCGATAGGTACTACCGTCCGAGCGCGTGCCTTCGATCAGCTTCGACGGGTTGAAGCGCTGCTTAAACACATCCTCGCTCGCCCAATCAATGCTATCCCAACAGAGAGTGCGAGCAAGCGTGTACGCTTCGCGCGGTCGGTTCGGGAGAGGCGTGCCAGTGAGCGCCAGCACGTGCGCTGCCTGCGCAGCAATCGGCGGGAAGTGCCGTGTCGCGCCGCCACCCAAGAGCGCGCGAGTACGCTTGCTGTCGATTGTTTTGAGGTAGTGGGCTTCATCGAAGATGGCAACGTCGTACTGCTGCCGAGCGAGGGCGCTGCCAATGGGAGCGGTGCGCGCCAGATCGTAGGACACAATGTTCCACGTCGCAGGGTAGTCGCTGGTCGGAGCGACACCGCGACGGCCCGATGTAATGCTGTGCACGATGCAGTGTCGCCCGTGCTCATACGACATGCGCGACCATTCACGGATGCGGCGTTCCCACTGACTGCGGATATTGGCCGGGCAAACAACCAGCGCATGGCGTGCGTCGATCTCGTTAGCATAGCATATCGCAGTGGGGGTCTTGCCGAGCCCCGGCTGATCTCCAATGAGAGTATTCCTGCGCCGCAGGGCGTAGTCAAGGTCAGCACCCTGAAACCCCCATAGCGCGCGATCAGGCGGGCACCAGAACTTCGAGCCCGTATCCGCCATCCATGAAGCATTGATCTCACGGAGAATGCCCTCCAGTGTGGCCCGAGCGGCGGGCGTCGCCACGTCTGCGAACGACGCCGCCGCGTAGGGTTCTTTCGTGTAGAGGACCGCCGTGTCGTGTGTGCTGGCGGTCAGGCTGAAGTCAAGCCCGTGCTCCTTCATCAGCAGTTGGATCAGGTCCCGATGCTCGCGTGGCACCCGCAGGATGTACGCTCCGGTCGCCGGGTTGAAGTCCAGTTCCATCTGCCTCTCCGTACTTCAGCGACGACGATCACGACTTGACTAAGGTCTCCGGCTTGTCCTCCTTCAGGTTCTTGGCGAACACGGCGAGCGCCGCCTTGCCCTGAGACGCGCCGAGCGAGCCGACCGTGATCTCCTTCGCCAGTTCTTCCGCGATCTCCTCCTCGTTCAGGTTGCGGAGTGGGAACGGCAGTTGCTCGTTGATCTCCTTGCCCAGCTTGGCGATCAGCGATGCCGTATCCATGTCGGCGTCGGGCTTGCCATCCTTCACGAAGTAGACGACGGTGGGCATGATCACCATACCGTTGTCGTCGTTCGTATAGAAGTGGCGGATGCGAACCTCGGTCCACTGCGTGCCACCGGGCAGCGGCTTCTCCTGCTTCTCGCTCTGCTGAAGCAGGCCGTTCACCAGTTTGGTCTCGGTAGTCATGTCACCCTCCTGCGGTGTTCGTGTACTTCTCGAAGTACGCCAGCGCCGAGCGGAGCCGGTCGTACCCCTTGTTGTAGCTGGGGCCAGAAAAGTGGACCCCGCGCCGCAACGTGTCGAACGTGTCGCGAGCCGCGCTCGCCGCCTTCACCAGTTCCAGCACTGGCTTCAGCGGCACGGTCGGGTCCGCCTTCTTTTTCGTAGCCATTGATCCCTCCTACTTGATGACTTTGAGGAGCACTTCGATTACCTTGTGCTCCTCGCGGCCTACGTCCGGGTCATTCTCGCCCTTCTCGCCGCGCGGGGCGTTCACCGCCGCGAGCAGCATGTCAGCGAACAGAAGATGCAGCATTTCGTGCTTCGCTACGTCCTTCGGGTGCAGGCTGTCCTCCACCCCAAGGTAGTAGGTTAGCATAGCGTGGCGGGTCTCGCAATCAAAAAATACTTCCGCCTCGTCCACGCGCTTCTGCTTCGCCTGCTTCGTCTTGAACTGGAGCGTCCAGTGTAGCAGGCCAAACTCCTTCTGCCAGCGAAGGCACTCTGCACGGAACTCTGCCGCCTCGTCCTTCGTCGCCTGCATGGTCTACTCCACTCGCCATACCCGAATGATACCTTGAAGGGGGTAGGCCCGCATGGAGAATGACCAGTGGGGCCGCCACTTCTTCAGGACTTGCCGCATCCCGTTTGGCGCGTGTGTCTCCTGCAAGCCCTCGGGCAGCGGTGCCGTGAAGCTGTCCATGATCTCCAGCCCCTCGGGGAACAGGGCAGCGCTGTAGCCGCTCTCTCGTTTGCCTCGCCGCTTCTTTGGCAGCGGCATGCCCTTTTCGATCTCGTACATGACACCCTCCTATTCTGGTATGAACCATTCCAGTGCTGCCCCTGAGCCCTCGCAGTACGGGCGCAGCGTTGTCTTTGCCAGCTTCTCCAACTGGCGCACACCCTTCTCGTCGCCCAACTCGCCGCCGAGCGTCTGCCACACCGTAGGGGTGGACACCGCATTGGCCTTGCCGAGCGCGCCCTTGGCGATCAGTGCCCGGCCAACCTTGTGCGGCGCGAAGAAGTCCCCCTCGGCTTTCGCCTCGGCGTGCTCCTTCTCTGTCGTTGGGGAGAACACCAGCGAGCCAGCCACGTGCTCACCCTTGAACGTCCAGCGCTTGCCCTCCAGCGTGTTCTTGTGCTTGCGGATCGTAACCTCGACGTTGAGCAGTCCCTTGTCAGGCCGTACCGTTTCGATAACGCTATCGAAGTCGGCCGTCCACGCACTGGAGCCACGAGCCCCGCGCTCGCTGTCCTTGCCGGAGTGGTGGATAGCGATGACGGTGCATCCGAACTCGTCGCGCAGCGCGTTGCACATGGCGTAGAACAGGCGCACGGTGCTGCTGTCGTTCTCGTTCAGGCTCGCCAGCGTCTTGCCCGCCGTGTCAATGGCGATCAGCTTCAGCTTGCGGTCGCCCAGCCATTCCTTCGTCTGCTTGATCCACTCCTCGAAGTCCTCGGTCATGCCGATGGCGGGCACGTCGGACACACCGAAGTTGTCCTCCGCACTGACGCCGCGCGCTGTCTCCCACGCCTTGCGTCGGCCACGGCCTACGTTTAGACGGTCCTCGATTGCGCCGTACAGCACGGGGCCAGCCTCGGGAGAGGAACCGAATGTTGGCTGGCCCGTGCTGACGCCGAGCATCACGTCGAGCAGCATGAACGACTTGAACGACTGGCTGGGGCCGACCCAAAGGACAACGCTGTCCTCGGGTATCAGCCCGTCCACGACCCACTTCGGCTCCGGCATGTTGTCGAACTCGCTGGGCCGGTAGACCTTGAAGCGCGACACACGCGCCTTGTTCTTTTCGAGGATACGTCTAAACGCATCGCTCTTGCCGAACGCTTCGTCAGCGGGGCGAATGTCCGTGGCTGCGCCCGCGCTGTTCTGCGCGTACTTGAAGCCGTTGTCGCGGAGCACGGTCAGGTCAGGCAGGTCCCATGGCGGCTCGCACGCCGGGTTCCACTCCTCTAGCACGAGCCTGAGCGCTGTGTCTCCGCTGACACCCAAGTCTTTAAGCTGCGCAAAGAGTTTAAGAGTTCTATCGTTGCCGCCATGTCCGCTGACTGCAACGTCGCCTCCGCGCGCCAAACCTCTGAGATAGCCAACGCTTCGAGCGACGGCGATATCTGTGTCGAGTTGTTTATCACCAGCATCAACTCGCTTATTGCCCTTCGCAATTCGAGCCGGTATCCAAGCAGGACAGGGAGCGATCTCTCGGTCATAGAGGACTTCATAGGGCTTCCCCGCTACAATGCTGGGAGGGACGAGAACATAACCGCCCACACCGCGCGTGTCAACGTGATCGCCCAGCTTGGAAGCAGTCGAAGGGAGGGACCCAACAAAATAAAGATGGCGACCGCCGCGAGGGGTCTGTACTTCATACGTCGGATCATAGCCCCCGTCTCCCAGCGCTTCGATCCACGATGCTTCACCGCCCGGATCAATGTCGATCACGCACCACCCCGCGTCCTCGGGGCACATGCCGATGTTGTAGTTGGGGTTCTCGTTCCACCATACGTCGATCTGTTCGACCGCAGCGCTGGCGTCGTGGAACCCGTTGGGAGTAGCAGGCTGCTTCGCGTCGGCAAGGCAAGGGAACACCTTGATCCCAGCCTCCGCGAAGCGCCGTGCCTGAGCATGGAGAGGAGACATGCTCATATCCTATCACGCTGTCGGCTGCGCGGCAAGATTTTTCTTCAAGACCGCGAGGATTGCACGTAGCGCGGCGGCACAGCCGCATATACTTGATAGAGTGCCACCCGCCGCCGCCGCCCCATCGT
>Ga0207856_1000163_pt1 | contig 13600 bp, 9 predicted proteins | sample LuqExpMetageno21_FD_187779 | JGI IMG/M metagenome (GOLD analysis project Ga0207856, IMG submission 187779) | Tropical forest soil microbial communities from Luquillo Experimental Forest, Puerto Rico - Sample 21 (SPAdes) | ecosystem: Environmental > Terrestrial > Soil > Tropical forest ... | reverse complement strand
GGACGCGGTGGCCGACTCGACCACCGACGCACCGCCGGACGCGGCGCCGCCCGCGCGCTGCGATCCGGCCAAGCCGTTCGGGACGCCGACGCTCATCCCCAACATCAACAGCTCGGCGAGAGACCAGGGCGCGGAGCTCATCGACGACCTCACGATCATCTTCGGAAGCGACCGGCCGCCGGGGACGGGGCTGTACACGGCGACTCGCACCTCGCCGACCAGCCCGTTCAGCACCCCCACGCCGCTCACCGCGATCAACGCGACCGGCGTAGTGACCGGGCCGACGCTGACGGCCGACGGGCTGACCATGTACTACGCGCTCGCCACGGGCCAGGACATGGGAGACATCTACGTGACCCACCGGAACAGCAAGGGCGATCTGTTCGCCCCCGGGACCCCGGTCACCGGCCTCAACTCGTCCACTGCGGATCTCGATCCGTTCATCTCCGCGGACGGGTCCACCCTGTACTTCGACTCCGCGCGTGCGACCGGGACCGCCCTGCACCTGTACTTCGCGGTCCGTCAGGCCAACGGCTCGTTCACCGCGCCGCAGCCGCTGACCGCCTTGAATACCAACTTTGTCGACGGCCACCCGGTCCTGAGCCGCGACGGGCTGACCCTGTACTGGAGCTCGACCCGGACCGATGGCGGGGCGCAGGGGGTGACGGATCTCTGGATGGCGTCACGGTCGTCCACGGCGGGCGATTTCGGCGCGCCGGTCCGGGTTCCGGAGCTCAGCTCCTCGAGCGGCGAGTCCCCGTCGTGGATCTCGCCGGATCACTGCATGGTGCTCCTCCAGTCGGACCGGCTCGGCGGCCTCGGCGCTCAGGACATCTACCAGGCCGTCCGGCCGCTGTGAGCTCACTGTTGTAGCTTCCCACGTACGCGTCGCGTCCACGAAGCTACAGGGCGCCGGCGGAGTTTCTCCGATGGAGCCGGCCCGCGTAACCATCGCGCGGCAGCGCGTCAACCCGTTGCGCCGCCGGGGTGCGTGGTTAGAGAAGGCGTTGTCTCGAATCACCCACACTCTTCCCTATACAGGAGGATCTCCGATGGCGCTCGCTCTCCGCAACAACGGCAACTCCAGCAACCCGAGCAACCCGGTCGTGCGCTACCGCGACCCATTCTCTCTGGCCCGCGAGCTCCTGTCGTGGGATCCGTTCTACGGCGGCCGTCAGGTCACGGCGTTCTCGCCGGCGTTCGAGGTCAAGGAGACCAACGACGCGTTCGTGCTCAAGGCGGACCTCCCCGGCGTCCTGGAGTCGGACCTCGACGTCGCGGTCCACAACAACGTCCTCACCGTCTCCGGCAGCCGCCAGGCCGAGGAGCGGAAGGAGGGCGAGAGCTACGCGCTCTACGAGCGCCAGTTCGGCTCGTTCTCGCGCAGCTTCGCGCTGCCCGACATGGCGGACGGCGAGCGGATCACCGCGAAGCTCGAGCAAGGCGTCCTGACGCTGACGATCGCGAAGAAGGCCGAGGCGAAGCCGCGCAAGATCTCGGTCAACAAGTAGCCCGCGCGCGCGAGCGGCGGTCCTTTCGTCACCACGCGTGGGTGTACGTGTCGAGGAAGGCAAGCGCGATCTGCGCGAGATCGTCGCGCGGCGCGAGGTTCGCCATGTCGTCGCGCGTCGCCGTCTGATCGTCCATGTACTGCGCCACGACGCGGATCTGGTTGACCCCGTCGTGGTGATACAGGGCGTACGCGTCGCTGAACGCGCTCCGCTGCTGTCCCTCGTCATCGACACCGGCCAGGTAGCCGAGCTGGTACGTGAAGATCAGTGGCGCGCCGGCGAGCCGGACTTCGCCGACCTCGAAGATCGTGTCCTTGCGGTCGCGGAGCTCCGGCGCGAGCAGGTTCTTCAGCGCGTCGGTCTTCGCCTTCCACCTCGGCAGCTCGAGCGGGATGCAATCGAAGCACGGGGTCGCGGTCAGCGTGACCGCGAGGATCGGCCGCGCCTGCGTCTTGTAGCGGACCTCGACGCCCTTGTCGGTCAGCCGGCGGACATCTCTCTTCCACCCCGGGTACTCGAGCGCGGCCATCTTCTCGTACTGCGCCCTGGCGAGCGGCGTCGTCGTCTTGATCGGCGGCGTGCCGGCGAGCTTCGGGATGTCGAGCTCGTTCTGCTTCGGCGCGTCTTCGCCCGAGCCGGCCGCCCGGGCCGCACCCGCACCCGATCCCGAACCGGCGCCGGGAGCCGAGCCCGGGCCGGCGGTCGGCTGCACCGGCTGGGTCTTCGGCCTGTCCTTGCAGCCGGCGGCGAGCACCGCCGCGAGGAGAGCGAGCGTCGCACCGCGGCCCAGCGCGGAGCGCCCAGACGCCATCAGCGGAGCGCCTCGAACAGGCCGGCCGCCCCCTGGCCGCCGCCGATGCACATCGTGACCACGGCGTAGCGGCCGCCGCGGCGGCGCAGCTCGTAGAGCGCCGTGGCGGTGAGCTTGGCGCCCGTGCACCCGAGCGGGTGGCCGAGCGCGATCGCGCCGCCGTTGACGTTGACCCGGTCGTCGGGGATGCCGAGCTCGCGCTGGCAGTACACCGACTGGCTCGCGAACGCCTCGTTGAGCTCGAACAGGTCGATGTCGGAGACGGAGAGCCCGTTCTTCGCGAGCAGCTTCCGGACCGCCGGCACCGGGCCGATGCCCATGATCTCCGGATCGACGCCGACGGTGACGAAGCTCTTGAACACGCCGAGCGGCCGGATCCCGAGCTCGGCGGCCTTGGCGCGCGTCATCACGAGCGCGGCGGCCGCGCCGTCGGAGATCGGCGAGCTGTTGCCGGCCGTCACGCTGCCGCCCTGCGCGAACGCCGGCGGCAGCTTCGCGAGCCCCTCGAGCGTGGTGTCGCCGCGCGGCATCTCATCGACGGTGAAGTCCTTGTAGACGCGCTGGCCGCCCTCGTAGCGCACGGCGCGCACCGGGACGATCTCGTCCTTGAACCGGCCCTGCTCGAGCGCGGCCTTCGCCTTCATCTGCGACCGGTACGCGAACTCGTCCTGCTGCTGGCGCGTGATGCCGAACCGCTTGGCGACGTTCTCGGCGGTGATGCCCATCGGCGTGTTCGCGCCGGGGAGCCGGTCCATCAGCTCGGGCGACGCCGAGAGGTGGAAGCCGGTCATCGGCACGTACGTCATCGACTCGACGCCGCCGGCGAGCACGATGTCGTTCGAGCCGAACACGATCGAGCCGGCGGCGGTGGCGATCGCCTGCAGGCCGCTCGAGCAGAACCGGTTGATGGTCTGCCCCGGGACCTCCACGCCGAGGTCGGCGAGCAGCGCGATCAGGCGCGCGACGTTGAGCCCCTGCTCGCCCTCCGGCATCGCGCAGCCGAGCACGACGTCGTCGATGTGGCCGCGGACCTGCGGCACGCGCGCGAGGAGGGCCCGGATCACGTCGGCGGCGAGCTCGTCGGGACGCTTGGTCGCGAGGGTGCCCTTGTGACCGCGGCCGACCGCGGAACGAACAGCTTCGGCAATGACGATCTCGGTCATGGCTTTGTCCTCGATTAGTTCCTGAGGGGTTTCTGGTGCTGGAGCATGTGCTGCATGCGGGCCTGGCTGAGCGGCTCGCCGCACAGGGACAGGAACGCCTCGCGCTCGAGCTCCAGGATCTCGTCCTCGGTGACGGCGTGCGTGGCGCCGGTGACGCCGCCGCACAGCACGTTCGCGAGCTTCATGGCGATCTTCGCGTCGTGCGCGCTGGCGTAGTTGCCGGCGACGAGCGTGTTGACGAGCATCTGCAGCGTGGCGATGCCGCTCTCGCCGGGCAGCTTGTACGCGCGCGGCACCGGCGGGTGGTAGCCGGCGGCGCCAAGGCCGATCGCGCGCTGCTTCGTCTCGTGGAGCTGGCGCGCGCGGTCGAACGACACGCCGTCGGTGGCGCGGAAGTAGCCGAACGCCTTGGCCTCCTCGGCGGAGGTGGCCACCTTCGCGAGCGCGATGTTCTTGAACACCTGGGTGACGAACGCGTAGGTGTCGGCCTCGACGCCCTCGGGCACACCCTCGAGCGCGCGCCACAGCATGTTGAGCGTGCCGGCGCCGCCGGGGATCAGGCCGACGCCCACCTCGACGAGGCCGGAGTAGGTCTCGGCCGCGGCCTGCACCGCGTCGGCGCCGAAGCACAGCTCGAGGCCGCCGCCGAGCGTCATGTTGTACGGCGCGGCGACCACCGGCACCTGCGCGTACTTCATCCGCTGCGTCGCGTACTGGTAGCCCTTGATCATCTCGCGGAGCGGGTCCCACTGCTTCTGGCCGGCGGCCATCACCACCGCGAACAGGTTCGCGCCGACGCAGAAGAACTCGCCCTGGTTCCAGACGATCATCGCGCGGAAGTCGCGCTCGGCGCGCTCGACGGCGTCGTGGATCATCTTGATCACGTCGGCGTCGATCGAGTTCGCCTTGGTCTTGAACGTCAGGCCGAGCACGCCGTCGCCGACGTCCCACGCCTCGGCGCCCGCGTTCTTGAGCACGGGCGCGTCGCCGCGGCGGAGGACCTCCCAGGTGACCTCACGCGGATCGAGCGCGCGAGGGACGTAGTCGCCGCGCATCGGGTCCCACAGGCGGTCGCCCGCGTAGAACGCCGCGGCCTTCGCGCCGATCATCTTCTCGATCCACGCGGGGAGGGCGACCCCGTCCTGCTTCATCCGCGCGACGGTGTCGCCGAAGCCGAGCGCGTCCCAGGTCTCGAACGGGCCGAGCTCCCAGCCGTAGCCCCACTTCATGGCGTTGTCGATCGCCTCGATCGACTCGGTGATCTCCGGGATCCGGCGCGCGGCGTAGGCGAGGCTCCTCGACAGCACGGTCCACGCGAACTCGCCGGCGGGGCCGGGCGTGGCGGCGAGCTTCTTCACGCGCTCGCGCGGGTCCTCGATCCGGGCGAGGCCCTTCATCGCCTTGGCGATCTCCGGATCGCCGGCGCGCGGGCGGTACTCGCCGGTCTTCGGGTCGAGGGTGACGAGGCCGTCGCCCTGCTTCTTGTAGAAGCCGCCCCTGGTCTTGTCGCCGAGGATGCCCTGCTCGATCATCTTCGTGATGTAGGCGGGCGTCGCGAACGTCTGGCGATCCTCGTCGTCGACCAGCGTCTTGTAGCAGTTCGCGGCGACGTGCCCGACGGTGTCGAGTCCGACGACGTCCGCGGTGCGGAACGTGGCGCTCTTGGGGTGCGCCATCGGGATGCCGGTGATCGCGTCGACGTCCTCGGGGGCGAGGCCGCGCTCGAGCATCAGGTGGATCGCCGTCATCATCGATTGCAGGCCGATCCGGTTGCCGATGAAGTTCGGCGTGTCCTTGGCCCACACGATGCCCTTGCCGAGCACCTCGCGGCCGAACTGCTCGGCGCGCTGCTTCGCCTCCGCCGAGGTGTCCGGGCCGGCGACCAGCTCGAGCAGCTTCATGTAGCGCGGCGGGTTGAAGAAGTGGGTGACCAGGAAGCTCCGGCGGAACGCCTCGCTCCGGCCGGCGAGCATGTCGGCGATCCGGAGGCCCGAGGTGTTCGACGCGATCAGCGTGCCCGGCCGGACCAGCCGCTCGAGCTTCTCGAACAGCGCCTGCTTCAGATCGAGCCGCTCGACGATCGCCTCGATCACGAGGTCCGCCTCGGCGACCCGGCCGAGGTCGTCCTCGAAGTTGCCGGTCGAGACCAGGATCGCGTTGCGCGCATGCATGAACGCGGCCGGCTTGGCCTTCTTGAGCTTGTCCAGCGCGCCGGTGGCGAAGCCGTCGCGGGCCGCCTTCGACTGCCGCTCGGCCTCGGACAGCTTCGGGGGCACGATATCGAGGAGGACGACCGGGATGCCGGCGTTGGCGCAGTGGGCGGCGATGCCGCTGCCCATCACGCCGGCTCCGAGCACCGCGACGCGACGGATCGGTTGAGTCATGCGCGGACCATAGCGCAGTGCGGCGGGTCCGGATCTGCACGATCCAAACGATCAGTATCGGGACGGGCTTGGAAACTGGACGCCGATCGCAGAGGTCGGCAGTGTGTGGGGCGATGCTGACCGAACCGGGGGTGCGCGATCAGGTAGCGCCGGCGCGCTGCGTCCCGTGCCTCCGGGTGTTCGCGGATACGCTGTACGTCGACGACGGGAGCCGGCAGGGGGACGAGGTGCGGACCGCGATGCTCCGGCTCGAGTTCGAGTACGGGGGGCCGGGCGGGGGGCGGGGGATGCGGGTGCGCGCCGGGGAGGCGTGGCGCGGGGGGCCGGGGCGCGACCGCGACGCCGAGGCGAAGGCGTGCCGGGTGCTCGAGGGGTTCGGGGCGATCGAGCTGGCGCACCTCGACGACTGTGCGGTGGCGCCCGGGGTCGCGGCGGACTACGTGGTGGCGGTGGACGGAGACGTCCACGCGCTGTGTGCGTTCGGGGCGTATGCGGTGCCGCAGCTCCGCGCGCTCGGCTGGCGGGTGGACATCGCTCCGGAGTTCCCGTGGCAGGTGGTGGCGGCGGACGTGCCGCTGTACGCCTCGGCGACCCCCGACGGGGAGCGGCCGGACTGGTTCGCGCTCGAGCTGGGCGTCGAGCTCGACGGGCACCGGGTGGACCTCCTGCCGGCGCTGCTCGACATGCTCGACGGCACCGGTGACCTGTCGTCGCTGGTCCGGCCGGTGCGGCGCTGCGTGGCGGTCCGCGTCGACGAGCGGCGCTGGCTGCCGGTGCCGCCGGCGCGGCTGCGGCTGCTCGCGAAGGTGCTGCTCGAGCTGTACCGCAACAACGGCAAGGTCCGCGCGCCCGCGACCCGCGCGCCGGTGATCGCGGAGCTGTGCGCGACCCTGCACGACGGGACGCGCCCGCTGCGCTGGGTCGGCGACCGCCGGATCCGCGAGCAGGCGTACGCGCTCGCGCTCGGGCCGCGGCGGACCGCGACGCTCGAGGTGCCGGCGGGGCTCCGCGCAGACCTGCGGCCGTACCAGCGCGAGGGTGTGGCGTGGCTGCAGCACCTGCGCGCGCACGGCGCGAACGGCGTGCTCGCCGACGACATGGGCCTCGGCAAGACGCTGCAGACGATCGCGCACATCCTGATCGAGAAGGAGCTCGGCCGCCTCGACCGGCCGGCGATGATCGTGACGCTGACGAGCCTGGTCGGGAACTGGCAGCGCGAGGTGGCGAAGTTCGCGCCGGCGCTGCGCGTGGCGGTGCACCACGGGCCCGACCGCCACGAGCGGATGGACAAGCTCGCCGAGCACGACGTGGTGATCACGACGTACCCGCTCGTCGCGCGCGACAAGGAGCGGCTCGCGGCGGTGCCGCTGCACCTGCTCGTCCTCGACGAGGCGCACGCGATCAAGAACTGCGACGCGCAGGCCGCCGAGGCGGTGCGCGCGCTCGACACGCGCCACCGGGTGTGCCTGTCGGGGACGCCGATCGAGAACCACCTCGGCGAGCTGTGGTCGCTGTTCGACTTCCTGATGCCGGGGTTCCTCGGCGCGCGCGACGAGTTCACCGTGCAGTTCCGCGCGCCGATCGAGGACAAGGGCGACAAGGTCCGGCTCGAGGCGCTGCGCGACCGGGTGCGCCCGTTCATCCTGCGCCGGACCAAGGACGCGGTGGCGCCGGAGCTGCCGGGCAAGACGCAGCTCGTGCGCGCGATCGAGCTGACCGGCGAGCAGCGCGAGCTGTACGAGAGCATCCGGGTCGCCGCGCACGCGGACGTCCGCCGGCACATCCGCGCGAAGGGGCTCGCCGGCTCGACGATCGCGATCCTCGACGCGCTCCTCAAGCTGCGCCAGGTGTGCTGCGATCCGCGGCTGGTGTCGGTCGAGGCCGCGCGAGGCGTCGCCGGCAGCGCGAAGCTGGGCGTGCTGCTCGACATGGTGACGCAGCAGCTCGCGGACGGCCGCCGGATCCTCGTGTTCTCGCAGTTCGCGCGCATGCTCGGCCTGATCTCCGAGGGGCTGCTCGCGCGGGGCATCGGCCACGTCACGCTGACCGGGCAGACCGCGGACCGGCAGAAGCCGATCGACGCGTTCCAGGCCGGCCGCAGCGACGTGTTCCTGATCTCGCTCAAGGCCGGCGGCGCCGGGCTCAACCTGACCGGCGCGGACACCGTGATCCACTACGACCCGTGGTGGAACCCGGCCGCGCAGGCGCAGGCGACCGACCGCGCGCACCGGATCGGCCAGACCAAGCCGGTGTTCGTGTACGACCTGATCGCCGCCGGCTCCGTCGAGGAGCGGATGCTGAGCCTCCAGCGCCACAAGCGGCTGCTCGCCGACGCGATCCTCGACCGTGATCGCGGCGCGGCGGCGGCGGGCGCGCTGACCGAGCGCGACGTCGACGATCTGCTCGCGCCGCTCGCGCCCTGACGCGCGCGAAGGCGCTCGCGAGGGGAGGGATCGAGCTGCTAGCACGCGGCGAGGCGCGTGGCGAGGCGCGCGCGGCGACCTCCCGATCGCGCCGTGAATGGCTCGTTCGACCTCGAAGGGAATTGTGAGATTGTTTATTAATCAGCGACATGGCGCGGATCTTTTGCAATGTACTCAACAATCATTTCGGGGGGCGACGCCGGCGGTCTCCAGGAGCCCAGGCATCCAAGCTGGCTTGATCGCACGACTTTTTTTCTAACGATGTCCTCACCATGGTCCGGATTTCTTAATCATGAAGTTGGTTCGTCGATCTTGCTTGTCTGCTAATCGAGAAAGGCCGAGATTGATGGTGGAGAGTCATGGAACCCATCAACATTTTCGACCCTACGGTACGCGCCAACCCTTATCCCAGCTACGCGCGGATGCGCCTGGGCGCGCCCCTCCAGCGGGTCGAGCCGGGCGGGATCTGGGCGGTGAGTCGCGCTGAGGACATCGAGCATGTCCTCAAGCACCCGGAGGTGTTCGCCTCCGGCTTCGAGCCGATCTTCAAGCCTGCCTGGCTCGGTCACAACCCGCTGGGCGACTCGCTGATCACCAAGGACGGACCCGCGCACGCCAAGCTCCGCGCGCTGGTGAGCAAGGCGTTCACGCCGCGCGCGCTCGCGCGCCTCGAGCCCCGGATCCGCGCCGTCTGCATCGAGGTGGCGGAGCACCTCGCGCAGGTCCGCGAGGGCGACTTCATCGACGAGCTGTGCGCGCGGCTCCCGGGCCTGGTGATCGCCGAGCTCGTCGGCCTCGATCGACGGCTCGTGAGCGAGCTCAAGCGGTGGGTCGGCCACCTCGCGACCGTGTCCCCCGTCTACCCCGGTGACGAGGCCGCGGCGGCCATCCGGGCCACCATCCGCGAGATGGAGGAGGAGCTCGGGGCGATCGTCGCCGCGCGGAGGCTCGCGCGGCGCGACGACATCGTGAGCGATCTGATCGCGGCCGAGGTCGACGGCCACGCCCTGTCCGACGAGGAGATCATCTCGTTCCTCTTCCTCATGCTCGCGGCCGGCTTCGAGACCACCATGCACTTCTTCTCCGGCGCGCTGCTCGACTTCGACCAGCGCCCCGACGCCTTCACGCGGCTGCGCGAGGACCGCGAGCGGATCCCGACCTACGTGGAGGAGCTGCTACGCAAGGAGCCGCCGGTGCACAGCGTCTTCCGGCTGACGGCCGTCGATACGGAGCTCTGCGGCGTGCAGTTGCCGCGCGGCACGCTGGTGATGATCCTCCTCGCGTCAGGCAACTACGATACGGCGCGCCTCGCCGAGACCGGCTCCCTGGACGCCAAGCGCGCGGGCCACGCGGGGTTCGCGTTCGGCCACGGGATCCACTACTGCCTGGGCGCGTTCCTGGCCCGCCTCGAGGCGCGCGTCATGCTGGAGGAGCTGGCCACCCGCTTCGTCGGCTTCGAGAAGCTGCCCGGAGAGATCGAGTGGAACCTCGCGTTCCACGTGCGCGGGCCGGTGGCGCTGCCGTTCCGGGCGATCCCCGCGCCGGGCGCGGACGAGGGCGGGGGCTACCGCCACGCGGTCGGTGCGTGACGCGTCGCGGGGACGTGCACCGAGACCCTGGTTAGGGGTGGCAGCGTTAGGGGGCACTCGCCGTCGAGCACCACCGCGGTCGTCACTCGCGCAGTGTCGACGAGCGCCCAGGCCCGGGCTCGTTATCTGGTCGTCGTCTGATGCGGAACCGAACACGTGGCGCTTGCCATTACCCGTCGTCATGAAAGAGTAAAGGATATCCGACGCAGGTGGAGGAGGAGTGAGAGATGTGGAGAGCTCGTTCGGGCCTGATTTCGCGGATGTGTGCATTCGCCAGGGCTGCCTTGCGGCGGCACGAAACAGGTGAGGAGCAGATGGTCGGAGAGGAGGCGCAACTCGGGGGCGGCCTCATCCTGCAGCAGGGATCGACCGGCGCTGCCGTAAAGAAGCTGCAGCAGCGGCTCAACGCCAAGCAGGTGGCCGAGCCGCCACTGAAAATCGACGGCAACTTCGACTCGAAGACCGAGGCCGCGGTGATCGTGTTCCAGAACAGCCACAAGGATAGGAAAGGCAACGCGCTCGAGCCGAACGGCATCGTAGGCCCGGAGACCTGGGACGCGATCAACGATGTGCGCGCGACGCCAGAAATTGCGACCACGGACGACGAGATCGGCAACCGCATCGTCGCCGGGATGAATAGGAACAACCACGATCCACACGATGTCGATCGCGGCGTCTACTACGACTTCGGCTATAAGAGCAATTTCCCGGATCGATGGAAAGGCGACTATTCAAATGGGCTCGCTGATCCGCAATATTTCGAGCGCATCGGCCGGCTGGACTGGCGGCTCAAGCCCCGCATGAGCGCCTCGGCGGGGCTCCAGGCCTGGTTGCACGGCCTCACGATCGCGGAGTGTAACTCGGCGATCGTCGCGATCCAGACCGACGCTGTCCGTGCGGCGATTGGCGACACGAAGTTCGACGAGCGTTTTGGCTCCACCGACCAGAAGATTGCCGAAGACAAGCGGATGCGGATCAAGGCCGGGGTCGAGGGCACCGTGGTCGACGGGCTTAATAAACCCACCGAAGGCGCCGCGGCCGGTGATGCCGGCACATTCGGCAACCGTCCGATTCAGAAGGGTGACTGGTGCTATTTCTGCAATCATCCCAAGTACCTGCTGAAACACCCGGGTGGCGCATTCCAGGGAGAGAATGCGATCTTCATGGGGACCGATACGTCCGGCAAGCAGATCTGGTCCGGGATGGGCGTCGACAATGTGACCGAGCAGGACATGCTTCGGGAGATGATCAGCGCGTACAACACCCCGCGCGACGACTTCGATCGCCAGGCACTCGAGCGGATCAAGGTACGCAACGGCGGGGTCTTACCTTCGCCGTACGACGAGTCGAGTGGCGAGTTCCCGGACATGCTGACCAGCCCGGCCGACATCCTCCATGCGCCGGCCTACGAGATCGATGGCACCACCCGTAAGGGCGGATTTGTCCCCGACAGCCCGTCTCGGCTCGAAACCACCAAGGTCGCCGCGCTGGCCACATGACGTTGCGGTTGCTCGCATGTAGTGCGCGGAACCGGCAAGTACCAACGAGGCTTTCATGCCACCCGTCCAATTCAAGTTCCTCGGTCGCCATCACGAACGACCGCCGCTGAGCACCCTCGAGCTCGACGTGTCGCTGCACAACACCGCCGATCGCGCCCGCTGGTTCTTGCTACCCGCCGCGGTCGCCAAGGGACAGCGAGCCATGGATACCTCTGTGTTCGGCGTCACCGTCCTCGCATTTCCAGGGACCAAGAAGGTGAATGTCGCGCGGTTCGCTGGTGCGCCCGGCTTCTACGCGGTGCGGTTACCGGCAGGGGCCGAAGTCACGCTCCGCGGGCTCAAACTTCGCGCGACCGGCGATCTGCCACCCAATCCGCTGCCGCTCGAGGTCATCGCCGCAGACGTGCTCACGATCGGCGGCCAGCCGCCCGTAGCGTGGACCAAGGTCGATCCGACCTGTGATCAACGGGTCGATGTGACGCAGAAGGGCGCGACACGCGTCCTCGAGTACACGACGCCGGATCTCAAGGATGTGTCGGTCGGGCTCGAAGGTGCTGAGCGCTTCACTGCGACTGTCCTGATCGTCGAGTAGCCGTGGACCGACGGCTTCACGGGGCCGGGCATGCCGCGTGACGATCACAGGATCGGCGCGGAGGTGGAGACGCCGGCGCCGAACCAGCGGATGCTGTCCGAGCTGATCAGGAGGCCGCGGCCGGTGTTCGGATCGATGTCGATGATCCGGCCGGTACCGGCGGCGAAGCCGTCGTCGACGAAGCCGTAGATCCGGCCGTTCCAGTAGCCGAGGCCGAAGATCTTGTCGAAGCCGGTGCCGATGCCGAGCGGCGTGGCCCTCCAGGTCTTCGGATCGATCCGGGCGAGGTAGTCCTCGGTGCCGGTGCCGACGTCGACGGTGGCGAAGATGCCGAAGCCGCGGACGGCGATCAGGTCGCCGCTCGAGACGATCTTGCCGGCCGCCGTGGTGCCGTAGCTGCCGATCTGCCTCGCGGTGGCCTGGGCGCCGGTGAGGTCGATCTGGAACACCTGGCCCTGGTCGTTCGCCGAGATGAGGATGTCGGGGCTGGTGGGGTCGGCGAAGTCCGCCGGCGCGTACGACAGGCTCGTGAAGCCGCGGGCGGTCTGGTCGAGGTTCTTGACGAGGGTGGCGGCGCCGGTGGTCGCGTCGATCGTGTAGAGGGTGTCCCGCGTGATCCCGACCAGGCGGTCGTTCTTGTCGATGGCGAGGTCGAGCAGGTTCTGGGTGCCGAGGCCGGTCAGCGGGCCGACCGGCGTGGCCGCCAGCGTGAGGTTGTTCAGCCGGTACAGCATCGTGCCGCTGTGGGCGTAGACCCGAGAGGTGTCGATGGCGGGCGCGGCATCGGCGGTGGGGTCGGGTGGGAGCGGCGCGTCGGCGACGGGGTCGCGGGCCGCGGGGGCGCATGCACCGAGGATCGCGACCACCAGGAGAATTCGCATTGGCGCCCACTCTAGCGGGGCTACATGTCAGATACATCCGAAATCGATCGTCACGCGTCCACCGCGGTGCGAAGATGGGAATCTCGAGGGAGGGTGGCAGGTTGTGGCCACACCGAATCGCTCGCATGCCGCCGCCGCCGGTCCCCGATCGCACCGAGACGCTCGTGCCGCGCAAGCAGCCCGAGCCGGCGACCGATGCGACCGATGCGACCGATGCGACCGATGCGGACCCGGTCCGCGGGGCGCCGGCGCGGCCGAGCGGATCGTTCGGCGACGACCCGGAGCGCTACGAGCAGGTGGGCGAGCACGCGCGAGGCGGCCTCGGGCGCGTGGTGCGCGCCGTCGACAAGCGGCTCGGCCGCACGGTCGCGGTGAAGGAGCTGCTCCGCCACGACGGCTCGAACGAGGCGCGGTTCATGCGCGAGGCGATGATCACCGCGCGCCTCGAGCACCCGGGGATCGTGCCGGTGCACGAGGCGGGGCGCTGGCCGAACGGCGATCCGTACTACGTGATGAAGCTCGTCGAGGGGCGAACGCTCAAGGAGCTGATCGACGAGCGCAAGACGCCGCGCGAGCGGCTCGCGCTCTTGCCGCACGTGATCGCGATCGCCGACGCCGTGGGCTATGCGCACAGCGAGGGCGTGATCCACCGCGACCTCAAGCCGTCGAACGTGATCGTCGGCGCGTTCGGCGAGACGATCGTCGTGGACTGGGGGCTCGCGCGCGACCGCAAGCGCGACCTCCCCG
>Ga0207856_1000162_pt1 | contig 13627 bp, 27 predicted proteins | sample LuqExpMetageno21_FD_187779 | JGI IMG/M metagenome (GOLD analysis project Ga0207856, IMG submission 187779) | Tropical forest soil microbial communities from Luquillo Experimental Forest, Puerto Rico - Sample 21 (SPAdes) | ecosystem: Environmental > Terrestrial > Soil > Tropical forest ... | reverse complement strand
AGAACGGGCAGCAGATTCGACGCTCCATCATGACTCAATCCTCCTCTTCGGGGTTGTTGTTCTGCTCGTAGTCCAGCCAGGCCACCGAACCGTACTGGGGGTAGGTCTCCTCCCAGTAGGGGTTGTCCTTCGGACCGGCCCAAAGGCCCTTCTCCAGGTGCCACACGATCTTCATCAGAAGGTCGTCGCAGGCGATCTCGGCCTTGTGATTCCGGTTGTGGCCGTACTTCTCGGTGGTGAAGCTGTGCTTGTGTCGGAAGGTCTGACCGGTGGGGAGCACGGCGATGACGTAGAACGCCAGCTCTTCCTTGCGCTCGCCATCCTCCGGGTGCGGGGGACCGAGGTAAACGTCGCTGCGGATATCGAGGGTCAGTTCGGGATTCATAACTCGCACTCTAACTCACTCTTTCTCGCTATTCAACTGGGTCAAAATCGACTCAGCGCTGGGCGGGCAATTCCTGTGGAAGAACAAGGTCTTGTTCGGCCGGAACACCTGATACACAAGATAATCCGAGCCCGAGATCAGGGCCTGGCGGCACTTGTGGCAGATTGTCGGGGACGAGACCATTCCGACGATGTTCTCACACTCTTTCTCACGTTTCAAGCCCCCTCTACACCCTGAGCTGCGTGGCAATCTTAGAGTCTAGGAGTTTCAGCCACATGGACAAGATCGCAGCAGACCAAATCAAGAACAAGTCGAAGAAGAAGATCGGGACCGAAGAGGGTGCAGACGTATACCAAGTCGAGTCCAAGGGCGGTCTTTTTATCGTCGCCAAACTCAAGCAGGGCGGCGGGGTCGAAGTTCTTGGGATGGGGCCCCACCCCGCAGTCGCCAAGCACATCGCGAAGGCGAAGCACTCGACCATCGTGTGGGACCAGAGCCTCAACAAGAGCGAGGGCATTTACTCCCTCGACGTTCCTGTTTCTGCGTTCGAGCACCTGCTGCCGACTTACATCGCGCTGACTGAAGCCCACGAGAGCAAGTAGGCTTTTTGACGAGGGTAGTCCTCGGCCTGGTAGAATCTGCTCTCTATCCAGCCGATGATTTGATTGCACGGGTGACACACGTGCGCCCGAAACTTCCCCGTAACGTGGTCGTGGTCGGCCATCCATCCACGTTTATTTTTGGGGGCGACGCTGGCGCAGCAGGCACAGGAGGAAACGGATTTTGCAGCCGCCTCAGCTCGCTCGTGTTCGCCTGGAGCCCAGCCGTTCTTCACCCTTTGGTATTTGCGAGACCTACCTGGGTTGGCCTCTTCCCATCGGTCCGTCATCTCGCGCTGCTTCTCGGGGTTGGCCTTTGCCCATTTCCGCTGTCTGTTCCGATGACACTCCTTGCAGAGGCCATTCTTAGCATAGCGCTCGGTGCCACCACATTTGGGACAGGGTCTCATTATCCGAATGTACACCCCAGAACGCAATCTTAGTAGGTGATATGGCTTATAAATCTGACAAAGATACGCGCCCCACAGCCCCTGACGGCACTTTCACCATGCCCATTCAAGGCGAACAGATCTATCAGTCGCTTATCGCTTTTGACAACAATGTGAGGAATAGTGGCATCAAGATGTGCCACTTCACGGTCATCCCCTGCCCGGTGGGTCGCTACAGCAAGACGGACACGCTGAACAGGCCGCACGACGATCACTCCGGATGCCAGAACGGCCATATCTACACGTTCGCGGGCCAGGTCACCGTCCTCTTCACAGGTAATGCTAAGCGCCCCAACTACGGCGAGGGCGAGACCATCAACGGCTCGACCGCCCAGGTCACCGTCCCCCGCTTCTACGACGACCAGCCCGAGCTGCCAGTGGTGGTGAGCCCCTGGGACCGCTTCACCTTCTCAGAGCCCCCGTTCCAGGTGGTGCACTGGGAGCTGATTGACTCGAACGAGACCGGCACGGACCGCCTCAAGTTCCCAGCCGTCAAGGTCCTCCAGCTCATCGACAGTGCAGGCGTCAGCTACGATCACGGCGATTACTGCATCGACGGCAACGGCGACATCGTTTGGAATAGCCAGAAGCGTCCAGGCTACGACCAGGATAGCGGTCGCGGGCGCTGCTACTCGATCCGATACCTCTACAACCCCTTCTATTACTGCTCCGGCCTCGGTCACGAGGTTCGCGTGCTCCCGGCAGTAGGCCCAGACGGCACCCGTCAGATGATGCAGGCGCCCCGTCAGATCACCCTAGAGCGCGAAAACACCTTCCGCCAGGCGGACAACGACACCGAGACGCAGAGCACGTCTAAAGACGCCCAGATCCGCCAGGTTAGGGCTCCCTCTAGCGGCGGTTTCGGTCCGAAATAGTCGCAATCTTACGGGTAGGAGATATCAATGGCTGGCAAAGCAGACTTCATCAAGAGCGTTCTCGGTGCCCAGGGCGCCGAAGCTCTGGCAAAGGCGGTCGAGCGCCAGCCTGAGCTGGAGTCTGTGCTCTTCCCCCGCACGATCATGGCGTGGCTGAACCTCGTGGCCCCCCGTGGCTTCAACGGCGTGGTCCCCGGCTCGGCCTGCGGCGTCGAATTCAGCAAGAACGAGGGTGCGGTCGAGGCTCTGGACGCCTACGAGGGAAAGATCGAGGTCAAGGGTCACACTTACAATTTTAAGAACGCCTCCGTCTACCACCTCGCAGCCCTGATCGCCTCCGCCATGGGCGAGGAGAAGGTGGAGGAGACCCCCGCAAAACTCAAGGACGCCGAGATTGCGCGCCTGGGCAAGAGTCTCGACATGATCGTGATTGCGCGTGCGAGTGCAGCAGCCTACCATTACGAGGAATTCAGGAAGTCTACCCAGGGTCTGTTCGCGCAGGCTGCGTTCCGCCACCGTCCGACCAACAAGGTAGTCCCAACTGGCCCCCGTCACGACATCGAGATGATCGACCCGGACGCCTACGACCGAGGTGAGTACGAGGACGGGTTTATCACACACGAGAACAAGTTCGTAAACCGCGAGCAGGCCCACCGTATCCTACATGCAGGCCAGCAGCCCGAGCACCACTGGGACAGCGTCCAGTCCGAGGACCTGTTTGAGCCTGCCAACAAGGGCGAAGTCATCCAGATGCCGGGCACGAAGCACGATCCGACCAAGGAGATGCCCCGCCCGAACACCGGTCGCGTTGGCCAGGCTCGCGAGGCCAAGCCGAAGGTAGTTCCGGGTCTCCATCTCGACTACGGCGGTACGGGCGCCAAGGTTAAGAAAGCCGAGCTGCCAGGCAAGCCAGCCGCACCCAAGGCCCCGACCGCCCCGACCGCGCCGACCGCCGCCACGGGGCCCAAGATGGGCGTAGGAAAGCCGCAGGCACCCAAGGCGGCCCTTCCCGTGGCCCCCGGCGGAAAGCCCGCCGTAGGCGCTGTGGGAGCCGTTGGTGCCCAGGGCGCTAAGCCTGGGGTCAAGACCGCCCCCAAGCTGCCGGGCATCAAGATCGCCAAGGCCGAGGCCGATAACCGCTGCGCGACTTGCGGCCATGCCCAGTTCAAGGGCCCTAAGTTCACCGGCTGCTCGTGCTTCGTGGACATGGCGAAGAGCGTCAAGACCGAGGCTCGACCCGACGGCTTCCTCCTCACCTTCGGCAGGGAATGGGACAGCGAGTCGATCAAGGCGCTCCTGAACACCATCCGAGGAGAATAACCATGGGCACGCTATCTACCATCGCAGGAGCAGCAAAGAACGGTGCAGGTAAGGCATGGACCTGGCTGAAGGCGCACCCGCACGTCCTCTGGCTGCTTATCGGCCTTCTCCTGGGCATCGGCCTCACCTTCTGGTGGTACCACCGTCACCCCATCGTGAAGACGGAGCACACGGTCACCACGGTCACCGACCAGAAGGTCGTAGACGCGCTCAACCTTCAGATCGAGAAGAACCGAGCCCTGACGCAGGAGCTGGCGATAACCCAGAATCAGCTCATCGACCTCCAGGTCAAGAAGACCACGAAGACCCATACCGAGAAGAAGCCGGACGGCACGACCATCGTAGACACGACCACCACGACGGACACGAGCAAGAAGACCGATACCAAGACCGACACTGACAAGAAGACCGCCGAGACCGACACTTCCAAGACGGACGAGACGAAGACCCACGTAGACGACACCCATACGAAGATCACGGATACGACCATCACCACCCCGATGGTTGCTCCTCGTCTTCTCCTCACGGGTGCAGGTGGTCTCAATTTCAGCACCGTGAAGCCGATCTGGGGCGCAGGGGCAGCCTTCCACGCAGGCACCTTCCTCGGTATGGATCTCTACCCGGGCGGCATGTACCTCAGTGAGAATCACACGGTTCTCCTCACTTTTACCCTAGGGATTTTCCACTAAAATGGCCGACGAAAAGAAAGAAGCAAAGCACAACTGGATGGGCCACCCGGTGACCTCCAAGAAGGACATCGAGGATCTGGAGCGTCTGAGCGCCATCAAGGAGTTCGTCGGTAAGCTGCCCCGCGCTGATGCCGAGAAGGCAGCTCACCGCGAGTGGCTACGCAACCAGCACCTGTCTGGCGCCGCTCACCACCTGGCGGGCATGAAGGCAGCCGCTGCAGCCGGTGGATCGGACGAAGAGGCCAAGAAGCACTTCATGTACTACTCGGCTCACATGGGCGCGCTGGGTCACAGCCCGCACGGCCCGGTCCCGTCTGAGGTCGCGGAGCACACGAACCCTGGTCAGGAGCACGCCTCCAAGTACAAGTTCCAGAGCCACGGCGCTGACGACTTCGCCCTGGAGCAGCCGAAGTAAGGGGGTTGCATTCCAGTCACGCGGCTGTCACAGTGCGACAGCGGTGGTGGCGCCCCCAAACCGGCCCGGTTCGCAGACGCCGGGGCGAGACCTGCGCTAGGTCTCTATGCGCTGCCCCCTTGCGTTCCTTAAGGGGGCGCCACCATCGCTTTGCGCAGTACGCTCCTACTCATGGGTAGAAGTCAAGCTGCCCTCCGGGTCAGGGCTACGCAAGTACGTCTTCGGCTGTCTCTATGGCCGTTTGTAGCTTCTCCTCCCAGTCCTGAAGAGTCTCGTAGGTCGCGCTCTCCTCGTTCTCCTCGTCCATGTCCGACGTGATGTCGGCACGGACGCTATCCAGGAGTTTCACGGCTTCCTCGATTTTCTTCTTCCAGTCAGCTTTGAACTTCATCGGCTTCTCTGCACGTCGTCCAGGTGGCGAGTGTAGAGCAGCTCCACGTCTATCGGTCCGTCTCCCCCGCCAGCCACGTTGAGCAGGATCATCCGCTCCAACCGCTCCTTGCAGACACCGCACAGCTCCCCTTCGCAGGAGCAGGCTTTCATCGCTGCCAGGTGGCGCACGGTCTGGTGATAGCGCACGCCGGTCGGGGGACAGACCTGACCGTTTACCCGAGGCCAAGAATCGCGTTCGGCCTTGGTGAAGCCGCGCGCTGCGTCCTTCTGGTCGGCCTTGGTCGGCATTTAGTCCCTCCCTTCAGCGATGTCGGCGGGCACCTTGGTGCGACGGGTGTACTTCCTCGTCGGCTTTCCGGTGCGACGGCTGATACGGGCTCGCACCGAACCAGTGGTGGCGAACTCCGGCGGGGAGTAGTTCCCGTTGGCGGTACCCATCGTGTACGAGGCATCGATGGCCTTCTTCAAGGTGGCCTGAAGCACGTCGGCGACGTTGTACGCCAGCTTGATGGAGTCCCGCAGGTCCTGGAGGCGCTTCACGGTGCGGTCGTGCACGTGAACCACACGAGCCTTGGAAACGCGGGGAGAGAAACGGCGGCCTCTACGGATGATCTTCATGTCTGCTCCGGGGTAAGGGTTAACGGCAACACCCAGCCATAGCAGATAAGAGACGGAGCGGCAAGGTGGGCGGCAATCTTACGGACGTAACCCCCAACTGTCGGTGACGTAGTACCCGCTGACGGGATCGAACCGCCGACATCCTGCGTGTAAAGCAGGCGCTCTACCTCTGAGCTAAGCGGGCCAAAAACCCGTGCGTCCGGACGTATCTCACGCCGGTGGCGATGGCCTGGATGGTGCGGTCCGAGTCGGCCACTCGAATCCCGTTCCAGGTGAACTCCCGATCCCCAGGCTGCTGCAGCAACCCGTTTCACACCAGCTCTAGCTGGCTGTCTACGCACGTCAATACCGGATGCCTCCGGCCTTGATTGTGGACCGCCTCGGGATCGAACCGAGTACCTCCGCCTTGCAAAGGCGGCGCTCTCCCAAATGAGCTAGCAGCCCAAACTGATTACACCACAGAGCGGAATGTCGGGCTCGAACCGACGACATCTGCCTTGGCAAGGCAGTGCTCTACCACTGAGCTAATCCCGCAGAAGCTGCTGGGGCTGGACTCGAACCAGCGGTATCCGAATTAACAGTTCGGTGCCTTTCCAGCTTGGCTACCCAGCAAAAAGATTGCTAGTTCCCGAATTCCTGCTTCAGTTGCTCGAACAGTTCCTTCCGGTCCTGCTGGGTCTTCAGTAGGCGGTTCTTGGCGGCGTCCTTCGCCTTGGTGCGGGCCTTCTTGGCCCTCTCCCGCTCCTTGGCGCGTTCCTTCGCGGCGCGAGCGGCCAGCGCGGCCTCCTTAGCCTCCCGCTTCTTGGTCTCGGACTCGGTCTCCTCGCGCTCGCCGTAGATCACCATCTCCAGTTCGTCGCGGCTGTATCCCCCGTAACCGTACCGTCCTTCCTCCTTGACGGTGAGGTTGGAGTAACCGCGCTCCTTGGCATCCTGCATGATGCTCTGCAGGCGGATGACGATCTGGACGATGCTCACCCCGTCCATCTCATAGCTGTCCAGCGTTCCAATCTTCTCAGTGACGGTCATGGCTTTTTCTCCTGGCAGTGGGGGCAAACGCTGACGTGGACCGGCGCCTCGCCTCGGGCCTTCCAGGCCTCGATGACCTTCTCGATCAGGGCGACCAGCTTCACCAGCACGAACGTCAGTCCGGCGGTATGCGCGTGGGTCCAGCTCTCGGCGATCATGTGAGGTCCACCCGACGCCATCTAACGATGAAGCGGCCCTCGTTGCGGCCCTCGTAGAGCCCGCAACAGCTACAGCTACCGCCGCTCTCATTCACGTCGCCGACCAGGAACTTGCTCCCGTCGTTCAACTCGAAAAGCACCCCGACCTCCCACGGGAAGGTTCGGTCGTCGCCGTGGTCGGCATCATCCAGCGGGTATGGCGGGTCTACCGAGGTCCAGTCGCTCATGGCTCCAGGTCCTTCCACTCCTCGGTAATGAGGGTGCGGTACTTGGGCGCGCGGTCGAGGACCTCGTACCGGGTGCCATCTTCGGCCTCCCAGATCTTGGACCGGCTGTCAGCGATGGGGCCCTCCGCCTTGGGGTCCCAGCTAGGGCCGACGAACTTCAGCTTCTCGATGTCGGCCAGCTTCACACTTCACCCACATAGACGTAGTAGTTGCCCGTCTCGCCATACCAGCCACGGCGGCTGAGAAACTTGGCGAAGGTCTTGGCGGGGAAGAGAATGGAGTCGTGCCCCGGCTTGGACTTGAAGCGGGGATCCTCGTCCCAGTAGCTGCGGCCCAAGACCACATTGACGACTTCCTTCTCGTTCCCACGGCGAGCGTCAGCAACCATCACCAAGCCGGTGGTGGCATGTATGAAGAAGTAGGCTTTCATCGCTCGGCCCTCTGACGGCGCAGCTTCGACCCGAACGACTCGTTCCCCAGCTTCTGGGTCCTGATCTCCTTCCACTTGGCCAGGGTCAGGCCTCCCGCGCGACGCTCCTTCTTGGCCGGCCGGCGAGGGCTATTGACAAGGGTCCCGTTGACCGCATAGCGTACGCCGCGCAAGCTCTGCTTGCGTGCCTTGGTGGCTTCCTTCATCTCAGCGCGGGTCACGGAAGCACCTCGTCGTTGAGGATGTAGAACTTGGTGTAGTCGAGTGACTTACCCAGGATGGTGGTGAATCTCTCCGCCATCGCCGCCGTGAAGCACAGGTACTCCTGATATGTGCTCGCCGGTACGACATCTCGGTACATGATCCGAACCTTACGCATGAGTGCCATCTCCAATTTTGTTCTCAAGCCAGACGAGGCCGAGGACGATGAGTGCAAAAGGGATGATCAACAATCCCACGAGGTATCTCAGAATCTTTCTCATGCACTCTATACACCCCAGCCCACAATCTAGGCGCAGAGCACCTGGGTGCGGGTGCTGGAGAACTTCTTCTCCAGGCCCAGGATCTGGATGGCTGCGACGGTAGCTGCCGCAATCTTCTCGTTCTGCTCCTCTTCGGTCCCATAGACGACGGTGTGAGCATTCAGGAGGTTCTTGAGGCAGATTTCGAGATTCATCGTACGCTCGTTCATGGTAGGTGATTCCTCGGTCAGGCGGTTGGGTTGGTGGGATGTGAAGCGGGGGAACTAGCTGAAGTCGTCTGGACTGCGCAGAGAACGAAAGACAGGGAAACGGGGGATGCCGTCGTTGGTCAGCTCAAAGAACTTGAAGTTCGCCGTCTGACCCTTGATGGACTCTCCGAGGTTCCACAGCTCCATGCGCACTGAGTCTTCAAACCCCGTGCCGATCTCGAAAAGCTGCCCTTGCGCAGTTCTGCACACAAGAGCACCGAGGCTCCCTTGAAGCTTCCCGGTGCCCTCGACCATTCCTTCAACTACTGCTTCGGCGTCCTGGAAGGTCTTCACTTTGAGCAGGGACTTGCTCCGCTTGTTTTCCACAGGCAGGTTGGCCCGACGGATCATCGCCCCCTCAAAACCCTGGGCGACGAACTTCTCGCAGACCGTCCGCAGGTTCTCCACGCTCGGATCCTGGAACATATCCGAGGGGATAGGCTGAATGCGGGTGCTGAACTCGTTATTCAACTTGATGGCGAGTTTGGTGGCCTGCTCCAGCCGCTGGCTGTAGGCAAGTTGTGGATAACTCCATTCACTCGCAGTGGCAGCGTCGAAGATGAAGTAGTTCAGCTCACCGATCTCCCGGCCGTCCTTCGCCATCATCACCTTCTGGATCGCCTGGAAGTTGATCCGACCGTTGACAAGACTCACCACTTCTCCGTCCAGGTGCAGGGTGTCGTCCCCATCACGCTGGGTATTATAGGACTGCAGTACACTCCGGATGCTCTCCAAGCTGCCCCATTCCTTACCGGTTCTGCTCAAAAGCACCACCCGTCCACCGTGTGGAGGCAACACCGCAACAGCTCGGGCGCCGTCCAGCTTGGGCTGGTAAAACCAGACCCCCCTCAAGTCCTTCTCCTTCACCTTCGCGTAGTCGGTGGCCAGCGGGACCTCGAACAGCGGGACGGTGTTCGCCCCCAGGGCGTTGTTCACGTCCTTGGCTCCCAGGTTGAGGCGGAGGTCCTGCTTGATGATCCGCTCGGCCCACTTGAGCTGGACGGGCGTGAAAAGCCCCAGGACGGCCGATACGGCGAGCTGGGCGTCGTTGCCGGTCACTACCCGGTCCCGAAGTTCTCCGAGCAGCGGGAACATCTCACGAATGAACTGGTCATCCGACACCGGACCGATCCCGCGCTTCTGGGGTTTTGGCAGCTTCTTGATCCCGAAGGTGACGGTAGGGGAGAGTGCGAGGAAGAGGGTCTTGCGGAGGTCGCCGCAGGCCTCGTCGCACCGCTTCAGCATGTCCAGGCGCGCGTTGCCCTGGGCTGCCTTTTCGATCTCCTCCAGTGCGAGGATGACGTTCACTTGACCCCCAGGAGGCTGAAGACGACCTTCTCGCCCAGTTCGAGGGCGGTGAGGAGGCGCTCGAACTCCGGCCGACGCGCGTCCTGCTGCTTGCCGCTCAGCTTGGTGAAGCCGGCGAGGGTAGTGTCGAGCGCGGTGACCTGATTCTTGGCCGCCCTGAGGAGCCATTCGAGCTGCTCCGGGGTTAGCTCGACGGTGACGGCCTCCGGCACGGTGACAGTCTCCGGGTAGCGCTCCGGGTAGCGACGGCGAAGGGTCTTCTCTCCAGCTTCGTTGACGGTCGGCTTCTTAGCCATGGTTACTCCTCCTCGTTGTCTTCGATGGGGGTGAGCATCAGGTTGCCGTCGTAGAAGGTCCAGACGAGGTCGTTGTCGGTGTGCTCGTTGAGCAGGTCGAGGGCGGCATCCTCGTCCCAGGAGTCGTCGGGCATCTCGCCCCGGAGGGACTTGGCAATCTCCGCGTCGCACTCCTGGACCATGGAGGCCAGCCGCTGGCGCAGCCACTCGTGGCCGTTGACCGAGTCGGAGTAGCAGCCGATGTCGGCCTTGGTGAACCGGATCTTTCGCTTGCAGAGGAGGGTGGCATTCATGGTGCCCATCTTAACTCCACGCCCTCAGGCTGTCAATCTCAATCACAATCACGGGCTTTCTGGCCGTCCTTGCGCGAGAGATTGTGTACCGGGTGCCTTTGGACTCGGGGGAAGGGGTAGCAATCAAGAAATCGCAAGCTGCCACAATCAGGTCGTTTCGGACGAGGTAGTCCTTGGGGGGCTCGATAACGTGGCTCAGGTCCAGGCTGTACTTGCTCAGGTACGTTTTCACTACGGGCGGAAAAGCCTTCACGTACTGCTTGGGCCAGAGGTCGCGCATGATCACCACCGCCGTCTCGTCGGCCCCCTGGCAGGCCCCGTGGAGCAGCCACTCCGGCTCGAACCGCTTGACCAGGCGCTCGAACCAGTGGTGCTGGAACTTATTCATCCCGTTGCGGGAGCCTGAGAAGCCGAGTTTCATGGCAATTCTATTTCAACCCTCCTCCAAAATTGTGGGTTTGCGTCTTCGTTTGCGTAGCCGCTGGGATTGCAGTAAACGCGGGTCTGATCGACCGTGTAGTCGAAGGGGCTGTGTGTATGCCCGTGGACCCAAAGCGCTGGCTGCTTCTCGTAGATGTACCGGCTCATATCCACGTTGAAGAACCAGTTGTTGTCGTCGTTCTGGAACATCTGGGGAATCGAGTCACGATGCGGAGAGTGGTGCGTTATGACAACGCTCCCCTTCTCGATGTGCCGTGCGACCACATCCTCGAACAGAGAGAACTGATCGGGAGCCTCCCAGCGGCAGTCGGCAATGCGCTCGAAGTCTGGATGCCACAGCTCTGTCTGGGGATCCCAGCCGTGGGGAAACCACATGGTGGCGCCGACGATGGGCCGACCATCCAGGCCCTCCATGCGCCTCCAGGGGCTGAGGATGGTGACGTTCGGGATCCGCCAGTCGTCCAGGACCATTTGACCAGCACGGATGCTGGAGCCCCAAAACTCGTGATTCCCGGGGACGTAGAGGGTAGTCTTGAAGTGCCGCCCGATGTAGACGAGTAGGTTGTGCAGGTCGGTCCCGTGCGGGCGCGCGAGATTGCCGATGTCACCCGCGAGGATGCAGGTGTCATCTGCTCCCTGGCCCTCGCTGTAGTAGTGGTCGAAGGTGGCAAGGAAGTCGTAGCGGTTGCTCGGGTACTCCGCGTGAATGTCCGAGAAGATGTGGTACTTCAATGCCGCCTCCCCGCTCGGCAAGGGGAGCACTTGGCCGCTTCGTCAAAATCTCTCCCGTAATAGGCGTCCATCGTCGCAGATAGCTCTCGCTTGCACTGGGTGCAGCGACCCGCCGGCTTGGGCGGCAGTGTCGGGGTGATCGGCTCGTCATCCGTGTTGAGCAGCCCGCCGTGCCAGCCACCCATGGCCGCAGCGATGGCGGCACCCAGACCCATCGGAGCTGCGAACGGATTGGGGGTCGTGTTGTTCAGGAAGGGATTGGGCGCAGGAGTCTGCCGAGCGGCGGCCTGGTTAGGGACCACAGAATATTTTGGAGGAGGCATGGGCATAGTTGGGCGATAGTCCGCGTACTTCGCATGATACCACACTGTGCAGTCGAGACACTTCCACTCTTCCAGGGGACCAAAACGGTAGTCAGCAGCCATGAAGCGCTGGTGTGTGCACTGGTGATTCCCCATGAAAATGCTAGGGATTGCGTGAGACATGCAGTAGAATTGCGAGTTTGCGATATCTTCGGTAGTGTCAACGTAGACTGTTTCCTTACATCCTACCTTGCCCAGGGAGAAGGCGCACTGCTTCTCGATGGTGCTCACCGGGAAGACGTAAAGAGCCTTGCAGCCACCGGGCACATCACAGTGCCAGAAATTGTGCGCGAGTTCGGTGAGCTGTCCGGTCATCCCGAAGAAGCTGTGACCGGCGCAGCGGTAGCAGGTGAACTGAGCGGCTCCCTTGGTCACGGGCCCGTAGAGGGCTTCCAGGTCCGAAGGCGAGATCGAAGCCTTGCAATTCGGACACCGGAAACCCCCGCCAATCAAAGGCTCCGCCTCCACGTACGACGCGGTGCAGTGCAGACACTGAAAGGCCATTCACCCCTCCGATTTGGCGGACAGCTTTGTCTTGAGTTGGCGCAAGTCGAATTCCAGATCATCTACTTGACCGCGCAGCTCCTCGTTCTCCAGCTCCAAGTTGCTGCTCTCGTCCTGCAGGGCTTCGACGGTCTGCTCCGCCCTGTACAGGCGTTCCATGATCTCAACGAAGGTGTCGTAGTAGTGCATCTCGTCCAGCCGGGGCGAACGCGAGGTCCGGAGCATCAGTTCCTTCAGGAGCTGCTCGGCATGCGGCAAGAGACTCTTACTCTGCTGGTAGTCCATGGCTATGCCACCTCGTCCTTGCGGGCCTTGCGGATCGAGCGCTCGGCCTCGTCCTTGCGCTCGCGAAGCACCGAGCCGGAAATGTAGACACCATCCTCGACCTTGAGCTGCTTCGGGGCCAGCGCTGCAGCCTGGTTGTCGGCCTTGAACTTGGCCACGGCAGCCTCCAGCGGATCGGAGATATTGTGGCGTTCCAGGTTCGCGATGAATGCCTTCTGAGCCTTCAACTGCTTGGCGCTGGCCTCTTCGGCCAGGCGGCGCTCCCGGGCTTCGGCTGCGCGAGGCTCGGTGATCTTGACGAGGTAGCGGAATGCTGCGCGGGTGATGGGGCGGCTCATGGTTTCGTTCCTTTCGTGAACGTGATTGCGGCAAAAAATGCGATACCTACCTGGATCAACGCCATAATCGTAGTAGTCATGGGTACTTCCCAACCCATGCTGGAGGCCAGGAAGAAGTAGTAGCCCCAGGCTCCTAACGAGATACACCCTGCAATCGCAGCCATCACAAGAAGACTCACGATCCACCAGGGACGCATTGCTAGCCGCCGATCACGTACAGGTGGTGGAGGTAGGCGGCAAGCACACCCAGAAAGGCGCCGAGCACGTACCACTTGTTCAGCTTCCAGCGGCGGCCCACAACCTCGCGCTTGACGCGATTGCTCTCAACGAAGGCCTTCCACTCACTCTTGATGCGCTGCAGCTCCAGGGCCTCAGGGCTCGGAGGGGCCGGGATCGGGGTCGGCGAGTTGCCGGGTGCGATGCCAGCAGCATCGCGGACGTTGGCCCACAGCCTGACAGACTCAACCGGACGGTCTGCGGTCCAGTGCGCGGCGGTGTACAGCTCGCGGACAGCGCCTTCCAGGGTGGCAAGCTGGCTATAAGCGTCTTCCAGGTAGTGGCCCTCTTCGTCTCGAACCTGAGCCAGGACATCCTTGTGTGCCGACTCCGAGATCATCTTCTCGATGGTTGCGTAGAACTTGGTGGTCTTCTTTGCTGCCTTCTTCTTGGTCGCCATGTGTGCTCCTTAGGGGTAAAGTGCGCCAGAAACGTAGTCGATGACCTCTCGCTCGAAATATGAGCGGTCGATTTC
>Ga0207856_1000160_pt1 | contig 13717 bp, 6 predicted proteins | sample LuqExpMetageno21_FD_187779 | JGI IMG/M metagenome (GOLD analysis project Ga0207856, IMG submission 187779) | Tropical forest soil microbial communities from Luquillo Experimental Forest, Puerto Rico - Sample 21 (SPAdes) | ecosystem: Environmental > Terrestrial > Soil > Tropical forest ... | reverse complement strand
TAGTCAACAACTCCCGCACTTACCTGCTTTTGCCTTTGCATAATACGTTCATCCTGCTCTTTGCTTTCATCAAGGTATAGTAAAAAGCTACGGTTGGCATTGTCTTCATACACACTTTCCTGTGTAGTGCAACCCGCTACGCATACCGGCCCTTCTACCGTTACATCAATGGTTTGCGTAGTTCCATTCTTATCTTTTACGACTACCCGTTTGGTTAACCTGTTTTTGCTTTGTAATTCTCTTAACGGATATAACACTTCCTGTGCGCCTTCCATGTCTTCTATCATGATTAGTTTGTGCCGCAATTCTTTTGGAGCGAAATAATAAAAAGCATTCTCACTCAAAACAGTAATCTCTATCTTATCCTCTTCCGGGATCAATTCCCCTACCCTCTCCTGCAAATAGCTCTTGCCTGTTCCTGAGGCCGCAAAGCTTATCACATGTAAGGGATTGAGTCGCTTTCTGCTGGTAAAAATGAGGTACATCAGGAGCCGGTTATTTTCCTCTCCTACAATACCGCTCTTTCCTATTAACTCATTGGTACGAAACAGTAGCCATGGTTCCTGCAGGAAGGCTATTGCCTGCTCTTTTTCTTCGGGGGTTAATACTTTTGTCGGCTTTTTCACTTCCAGTTTTTGCAAGGCTGTTATGCGATAGGATTCAACAGCATTGGTCAATTCCTCTAACATCTTTGAGATATAAGCACTACCTAATGAAAAATGTTCTGCGGTCTTTCTTACCAGCTTCTCGACCTGTCCATCATTGTATAGGTCGAGGCTTGATCTGACTATTGCCTGCTTATGTTCAATTTTAAGGGTTACCCTTAGCCTGTCCAATCCTTCCATCATGATACCACCCAAAATAGTAATACGGATATCATGGTGCTTCCAGGTGATGTACATAGGGTTACTGGTATTCAATGTACTGGAACTCATAAATATGCTTTTATCTGTTCATAAAGAACAGGGGATGATAGAAATAATTTCTTTTCAGTGGTTTTTTGGGTATACAGGCGAAACCTTCTCAAAAGAAACCTATCCGTAGTGTAAAGTGTGGGACAATGGATAGTAAAGAAAATATAGCATAACCTGTATCAATGCTTCAGAAGGATATAACTACAATAAAATGATGGTAAGGATAAGGCATACCCTGTATCACATATACCAGTTCTTCCTTATTGTTAATCAATACTTCTTCCACATAAACAGAGGTATATTTCTGAATAGACCGTATCCGTCTGATACAAACTACCCTGAATGGACAATACAGCTTTCTTAACCCACCCTTTTGGTTAACAATCAGTATGCTGCCGGGGTCTTCTTTTCTTACATAGAGTATTGCTTTGCTCATGGCATGATATGCTTCTTTAATTTTAAAACCGAATAGCTATACGGTAGCTGCATGACTATTTCCATTTGATTGCTGATTTTTAATATGAGTGATAATAGCAGGTATGGGTTTCTTTTCAAGCAATGACCGTTGTAAGGAAAAAGCCTGTATAATAGTTGCTTCCTGTATAGGGTTGGTGTAATACAGTTTTAACAGCTCATCCATGCTTTTACAGCCATTGATTCTTTGCAGTAGAATTTCTCTTTGCATCTCTGGAGGAGCTCCCTCATTACACCAGTTAAGAATCTGCTTGCCTGTTTCAGTGTTAATCTTATACCCGGCATTTCCTGTAAAAAGCGAGGTTCTGTCTTTGGTGGCGATAGCATTATTACTGTTATCCAGTTCAAATACAATGGTAAACTCATAGTCCATACCCTCCCTTATAATGCCTTTCATACCTACTTTTTGAGGAACCTGTTTACCATTCTTTTCAATCAGTATATAATCCTGCTTTGAGCGTATGGTGCTAATGATATGCACTGGTGATTGTAATAAACATTGTACAAAAGCATTGTGTCTGGGTGTGATTTTCGACCAGTTCGTGTAAGAATTACCCGGCATACGGCTGTGCATTTCCAGTATGCCTCCTGACCCTTGCCATTCATGGCTGATGCTGTCTGTTATAATCACTTCTGCGCCGCTATCCTCACAGGCATGAATAGCTTCTATATATCTTTCAGGAGTGTAAGGGGCAGAAAGATGCAAGACCCTGAAATCTCCTAAATGGGCATATAGTTCCGAGGAATGGTTTTCGGTATCAATAATGGCTATCTTATTCCATTGGTTGCATAAGCCAAACGCCAGCAATAAGGCGCTGTACGTTTTACCGGAACCGCTTACTCCCTGTAAGGCCATTTTGATTTTTGTATTCTTTCTGCTGGCTGGTTGTAAATACATAAAGTGTACATTTTAAAAGTGTAGAAATAAAAAAGGGGAAGCTGCTATTACTTCCCCTATCCTCACATTAGATTGCATTACCTATGCTTCAGCGAACTCGTTAACAAGAGAGTTTCCTACAGTCGCTGCATTCGGTTGAGGCTGATACCCATAAGTATGTTGTAGTGTAACCACTTCCCCGGATGATTTTATGGTATACTCATACGGTATGCTGGGTATTCTTACTATCTCGCCTTCCATCTTTGTGCCTATTAAGGAGGTTGCGATATCTTCTCCGAATGTGGCAGGGATGGAACATTTACGGACGGTAGCATAAAAGCGTCCTGTGTTTTGTGACTGTACCATTTCCAGCCCTCCTACCAGTTCTAATGTGATAAATTCTCTTCCGTCATGGCTCTGACGTTTGGCAAATGATCTTACCGTTACCATGTTTGCATGATTTAATGATGAATAAAATTGGATTGGTGATTGTGGATTTAGACTTTTATTACCCGTTGAGGTGGGGGGGGTAGCCCGAATCCAATGTTGAGGTCGGGGCATGTAGTGGAGGGACTCTACGCGTCTGCGTATATAAACAAAATCATCGGTCAAATAAATCCTCTGGTTATTGGGTGACCGACCAGCTAAACCTTACTCACATTAATAGTGATATATTATAACTAAGGAGGTTAATTATTAATCATTCTGTTACAGGAAATAAAAAGAGGAGTGATTAGCTCCCCTGTATGTGTGCATATTTGTCAATCTTTTTTATTTCGTATGCTATCTTCAAAATATAGCATAAGGATAAATGAAAAAGTAGCCAGTATGCCAACCAGCCATTTAGGGAGAATAGTCAATAGTATAGCTAAAACACCTATCGTTGCAAGCCATGCAATTACTCCATTTTTCATATTATATTGGTTTATCTGGATCGGTTCTTCCACCATTTAGTGGATGAAAAAACAATGAATGAAAAAAAGAATAGCCCTAATCCAACTAATAAAACAAGCATATTCCCTTCAGAACAGCTAATCAGTCCAACGCCTAAAATCATCATCATAATACCCTGAAAAAACTTAATTGTATCCGGATAGGCCACCAGTAAAAGAATCCAAAGAATAAACCCTATTACAATCAGAAGGCCATATAGAAAACCCATAATTGTCATTTTAGAATTTAGAAATCTGATGTGGAAACCACGGAATACACCAATGCTTTGTTCTTTATCAGCACTTCCATGCCCGGATACTCAAAACAATACAAAGCATCACTGTTACTACTACATTTCTTTTGCTTATACTTCTTGGATAAACCAAGCTTAATTTTATCGACATAGCCCGAATCTTCATAAAGCAAAATCATGATCGTTAACCTGTCGTTTTGAAAACTACAGAATACAGGGCTAAACCTTAATTCACCAATCTGAACAGGAACGCCTAATCGAATAAAATCAGATTGCATGGCCAGCCATTTATCACCTTCAAAGGGTAACTTTTCGTTCACTTCCATTTTTGAGAGATAAGCACGTAATCCACCTGGAAATGTCTGGCTTTTTACATTTGTTACAACCAATGCAAAAAGGAAGAATACTAATAAATAGTGTTTCATATCTCGGTTTTAAGTTATTGCCTACTCTGTACAGTTTTCGGCATTCCTGTTGTTTTGATATATCGCAAAAAAATAGCGTGGCTCTTGACATTTACCTGCTCTTGAGGGGGTCGAATCCCTGTAAACAAAGTAAAGTAAGAGGCCACGCCGTAGCATGGCACCCTTAGCTTATACTTCCTTTGTTTACATTTGAATTTTCGACCTTTCAAGAGCAAAGACGATATAATCTAGGTGCTAATATGTTCGTTATTTCCTTTCTGTTTTTCTATTCGATAGCATTAGTATTTGCGCGAAAATAACATTAAAAATTACTTCAAAAAATTAGGCAGCATAAAACATATTTTTTAATTTTATAATATACATAAGACCCTAATAATTACTTGTTGCAATACAGGCACACGCTACCACGAAATGAAATGATATGACGTAGCGCCAGTAGCTCCCAGGCATTTCATGTATAGAGATGCAAACTCCTTCGTAGATAACAACATATTTAATGAAAAGGATGTGAACTGTAGTAATATGGTTAATCAAATATTATCGGGCTGGTGTAATCCAGTGGGCGATTGATTTTGAGTTCAGGCTAACCCTGAATCCTTTAGGGATGTTTTTAAGGAGGGAAAATATGTTAATTCATCAATAACAAATAAATCAATAGTAAGGGAGTGTAAGGGTGAGATAAGCTATAACAAAAGCATTAGCCGAATAACAAGGAGAGTAAGGAACAGATATCCTTACCCCTACCCTCCCTGTCTGTCTTTAAGTAAATGCCAACTCGCAATTTTTTCCACTACAACAAAATAACAGGAAAAAGAAATCCTGAGGGCTAACCTAATAAATAATATTTATCTTTCATTCGGCCGTAAGACCTACGTTCTGAACTTACTTCCAGAAACAGTTTTTCTAATTCCTTATATACTTTTTCTTTTCGCTTGTCGGACTTTGTTACACGTTCAATTCCGGCAAAGAAACTATACATATATCCTGAAAGAAAATCATCCTTCTCCCTTAACCTCATCATCAGCCCATGCGCTTCATTAAAAAGATCATCCGGTAATCTCCTGAAAAGGTCTTTGTCGATCAATCGCTCACCCTTAGCATTCATAATAATTGTAGAATGCACAAATGAAACAAACATATTTCTAATCCGGCCAAATAAAGCATATAAAGACAGTAATTCATCATTCTCAACTTTATCTAAGTCAATCTTTTCTCTCTCCTCTATCATCCTCCTAACGTATGTTTTCTTGTCAATAATGCAATCTTGCTCATTCCTGATTGTTTCACTAATAGATAAGATAGTCTGATTAAATACAGGGAGTTTACACATTTTATCATAGCTGTATCCCCTTCCATCAAGTTTAAATCTGTTAGGTTTAATAGGATTATCTTCTCTCGGCAGTTGCTTAGAAACCCTATACAAAAGACGTAGTTCATAAAACGCCTCTCTAATTGATAATCTTTTTATCCGCTCCCTATCCTCCTTTGTAATAAACTCTATTAACTGTTTTCTCAGATTGCTTCTGCTTATTTCAAATACGTTTGAGTCCTGTGCATAGTAATTAATAGAAACTAATTCGGCATTACAAAACTGGTTGTGAATAGCTGCCCATAACATATAGGGTAATAAATTCTTTCCAAAACTTTCATTATTCTTCACCAGCAAATTCTGGCTTCTTTCCATTATATAATTCTCAAGTGTTGGATAATAAAAATCTGGATATAGCCTTTTAAGCTCTTTAATACCTTCTTCTGATTTGCTTCTTAGCTTTTCATAATGTCGTTCTATTATAGCATAGCCTTCATTGAACAAATGCCGCTGTTTGCTATCTCTGATTTGAATCAATAAAGGATGTAATAACCCATTCAATGTATCGGTGTCAATTAGAGCCATTTTTTCATCTATATACATAACAACGTGAATATCTCCGCCATTTCTTAGTCTTGCCATTGATTGAATAATAGACGGGATACCATCAGAAAACACACCATAATGCTTTCGCTGTTTGCTATTATCATTTTTGATCACTGGCATAATGATGATCAATAAGCTGTTACCATCGGTTATATTTACCCCGGTCTTAAAACTTGTTCCAATGCTGTTATTTTCTTCGTTAAAGACATCATCCGTTCCTCCTGTTAATATAGTTGGATTTAGTCCTAAAATCAGCTCTACAAATGGGTCAACCTTCTGAACATAGTTTCTTATTCCTTTATCCAGTTTCCCCGCTTCAACAAGTATATCGCGCAATTCTTTTGTAAAGCCTCTAAGCTTACTTTTATTTGTCATTGCTTTGACTAATGACCTGTGACCACATAAAATATGTATTCTTCTATTTCCCCTCTCTTTAATTATGGGTTCAATTACTTGCAATGGGTAAAGATTACTCTGGTGGTATTCCTTCGTTGTTATATGAAAATGTAATTTTGCCTGAATAGCATTTTTATGCCTGTCACCCTCATATATACATATCTTTTTCCCGGTTAATAACGATATGTATTTTATAACAGGAATTGCTGCTTCAATGTAAGTAGCACTTGCCAGAAAGCATTTTAAAACAAGGCCGTTCCACCTGAATAGAGAAGGTAATAGTGTATTTCGGAAATTGCCAATCGATTCGTGTATTTCATCAAAAAACAAAACTACCTTTTTATTGTTCATCTTCACATAATCTATTATCTCCGATAAGTAGTTCTTTTTAAGAAATGATTGCTCAAAGCTATCCTCTCCCGGGTTTTGTAACAGGCAATTAATACTCATTAAATGAACATCCGCCTGGACAAATTCCTTTATTTGCTTCTTTTCTGTTTCAAGATGGAGGTAGTTTCTGATAATGATATTTTCACCTGCATACCGGCTGACTAATTCTGCATAATCCTTTTCAATTAATTTTTTAAATGGGCTGCATATGATTACAACATATTCCTTCCTCCGCTTCCCATACCGCCTTATTAGGTCATAGAAAAAGGTGGTTTTACCTTTCCCTGCTTGTATGTTTAATACAACGGTTTCTTCCTTCCTATAATCAAACTCTTTAAAATGAACTTCATAATTCAACTGCTCATCCGGCTCTAATTTGATTTCTTTCCTTGTCACTTCAAATCCTTCCTGAATCAGTCTATCAACAGGAATTTTAAAATAGTCAATAGGAGCACTTTTAAGTGTAAAGGGCAACTCATGCTTACTAACACTGAACTCCCCTACCCTTGCATATAAGAAACTACTTACTGTCTTAATTTCATCGCCTTCCTTCATAACTATATTATCAACGCCAAAATTACTACCTATCCTCCCTCTCCAATAAAAAAGCCGTTAAGACTTTTACACCCTAACGACTCCCTTACATATATCTCGCAGGTGACGTTTCGTACACTACCGGCGATAATCGGACCATTACCCACTACCCCCTATTTCCTTTGTATTAGAAACTTTATAAAAAATACTATCTCAATAATCAAAACAATTAGATAAGGTAAGGCGAAAATATAATTCATGCCCAGCATCCAAAAGGAGAACCTAAAAAACTCATTCGCTATTCCCTTGTTTTTACTCCAGAAAAATATATCCTCAATCTTGAAAGTGAAAATACTAGATATAAAAAAGAGGATGAAAAAAAATGTAATCATCAAATATGAAAATCCAAGTAAAGATTTTTTAGTACTCCATAAAAGTTTAATTGCTAAAAGAAGACATAATAGCATAAAAGCAATTATAAAATACTTGACTATCACCAAGCTATTAATACTGATTAATTTAAACGAAAGTACACTCACATAAAACAAAAAATAAACAAGGAGTGTAAATAGAATCAGGTAGAGGATATTTTTTTTGTATAGAAGCATGTCTTAATATTTATTTATTATTTTCTTCCTGAGGAGGAGTTGCTGGCAGTTCTTTTTGTTCAATATTTTTAGGAGCTTTGGTTGGTACCCCGATTTTATTGGGGTTATCTTTTATTGGTTTAAAGTCATTTGATTTATTTCCTTCTTCATAGTTCTCATATGTTTCAATATATACATTTGATTGTTGTTTTTCACCCCCTGCAATTTTTAAAATGTTACCTAATGTTTGACTCCATGTGTCTCTTTGCTGGTCTCTTATATTATCAGTAAATCCACTTATTATCTGAGCAATTGAGGGGTCAATCTGAGAATTACTTTCTATCATAAAATGTAGGAATGGATTTCCTTGCTTATCTGTTACCATTTTTGCAGAAAAAGTTATTTCTCCAACTTCAACATGCCCTTCTAAAGTTCTAAATTGATAACTAAATGCCGTTACACTTCCTTTTTTATCTCTAGTAATATCTGTAGAAACCACCTTTACAAAAATATCTGCTAGTCCACCTATAGATGGATCAATCCTAATAAAATCACCTACTGAAATAGTGTGTTTATCTGCTTGTTTTTCAAACTTAAATTTCCCATAATCAGTATTGTATACTGAGCCTATATTAGTAACTACTTGGTTAAATAATTGGTTAACACTTGCAGTAGGGTTCTTTACAATTAAACGATATTGTTGAAACTGGACATCAGCTATATCTTCAACATTGTTCATTTTTAAGCTTTCCACGCCATTAACTCTTGCTTTAATTGCAGCCCAATAATTTGAAGACTCTAGCCCATCAAGATCAATATTTGCAACGGGACTATTACTACTAAATTGATATGGTGTTAGTTGTGGATATTTATTTGTTAATGGATCTACACTCAAAAATCTGCTTACTCTTGTGTCATATATCCTAAAGCCATAATCATAATCTACTCCACTACCATTAATCTCATCACTCTTTTCTTTCCCATTAAACCCATATCTATAAGAACCTATACTATAAGAGCGTCCTGGCATTGTAAATCCAAACGGATAATAATCCTGCGCCGTTACCACATCTGCCAAATAATAATCCACTGTATCAGCGCTTTGGTGCTGTAACTTCTTATCACTCAGTGTTACCAGCACATTCCCTAAATGATTACTTAACTCAAAGAGCTTCTCACCTCTCGTAAAGGTACTCAAAATAGCATTCGCTGTACCGATTGTTTGTGCAGAAGGGGTAACTGTCAACTGTTTCACAACACCCAACCGGCTGCTGCCATACAGGTCTATTTCCGATTGTACCAGGCTACCGCTGCTCACCGTATCACTGGCCGTATACACGCTCATCACATTCCCCTGTGCATCCCTTACATACACCGTAGTAGTATGGATGGTGGTTCCGGTAGCACTGCTGATCACAGCCTTACTGATCCGGTTACCCGCTACATCATAACGGTATTTGATACTGCCATTGGCTTTCGTAATACTATCTATCTTACCATATACCGTCCATTGTATATTGCTGATCCCTGCCAGTGAATCGCTGATTAAGTTCCCTATCGAATCATACCGGTAATTACCCAACGGTTGATTATCAATATCCTCCGTATAATTACTACTACTCACCCCATCATTTACATGATTCAACTGGTTGGTGCCTGCATAATAATTATAACTCAGGCTATCCATCGTCAACTGGCCCCCGTTGGCAGTAGTTCCATTACGCAGGTATTTCAAAATATTCCCGTTCGGGTCATAGCTTACCCGCTCCTGGTAATTACTCGTCTTACTTAAATTACCCCAAACATTGTTCGTACTCTGCCAGGCATCCATACTCACCAATCGGTTCAGCTGATCATACCCGTAATTGTACAATACCGAAGCACCCAACGGAACAATGTTGACACCCATACTGCTGATATTCCCATTGAACAGTGGTTTGTTATCAGCGCCTAACTGTGAGGGTATACTATTGGAAGGTAGGGTAATGCCGATGCCTGCATAATCATTCACATAGTAGTTCAATGCATACCCATACACATCCCTTGCTACGGGGTAAGTAGCCGAATCAACAGTAGCAGGGTTCACCGCTTTTATCCAGCCCTGTAAGGTATATACATACCGTGCTGCCTGTACCTGCTGTTGCCCCAATATAGTCCTGTCCAGTGGCCCATGCTTGTAATATTCATACTGCGCATCCTGTTCCCAGTAAAGGCTGTCACGGCTTGTTTCCACACTTATTATCCGGTTCTCTGCATCATAGTTATACCGGTGATGGAAAGCATCGCTTTGTCCCGGCTGGTAACTTACCTGGTTTACTTTGCCGCTTACCAGGTCATACTCGTATACAATGCGTTTAAACCTTGCTGCACTCATTACACCAACGCCTTTGTAATCCTGTAACAGGGTATCCACATTACCATGCGGATCGTAGCTGTAGAAAGTTCCGGAAGCATGGTTATAAGCAGCGCTGTCACTGTAATGATTATAGAACAGGCTATAGGCTACCCGGTTACGCAGGTTCTGCGCCGCCAGCATAGGTGTTAATGGAGAATAAGCCGTATCATAAACAGTCGCTGTTATCTGCTCTTTGCTGGTATCTGCATTGGTAAGCCAGGTCTGCAGGCTGTTATCATTCTTACTGGTATCATCTGTAATAGGCACACTGCTGGTTAATTGCCCTACCTGCGTAATACGCCCTATTACATCGTATAAGGTATAACTAAACTGGTTACTGGCCGCCTGCTTGGCATTCTGACTTACGGCCAGCCTGCCCAACCGGTCATACCAGAAATGACTGGTACCGGCATCCGGTGTTCTTTGGGCCATTACCTGGTTCAGGCTATTATACCGGTATTGGGTATAGAAAGTGTGCGCTGGCACCAATACGGTACCGGCCTGTTTAGCTCTTTCTACGCCATTGGTAAAGGCAGTATCAAAGCGAGGGTATACACCTTTGGGGGGCACCGTTTTCACAAGGTTACCCGCCTGGTCATAATAATACAGGGTATAATGGTATTCTTTGCTGGTATAGGTTACGGTAAACTGCTCGCTTACTGCCATACACTGCGTCAGGTAAGCCGATTGGAAACCAGCCAATACCTGTTGTTGCATCCGCTGGTATACATTGGTACCAGCCGCAACCGCCATATTATGCGCCGCCTGGCAGGCAGGTATGGCAGCCAGCAGGCCGGTAGTATCGGTTAGTGGTGTATTGTCCAGGCACAACTGGCCATCCCCGCTGCCACCGGGTAATGGTACGCAGCTGGTAAGGGTGGAATCTACACTGGTAGTAAAGGAGCCACCCACACCGGAAGTAAAGCCGGCAGTAAACCGGATGATTCTACGGGCAGTATACGTGGAAGGCGTATTGCCGGTACGGCTGTTTACCACCAGGGTATCCAATGCGGTACCAGCGGCACAGCTAACGGTGGTATCCCCGGCCAATCCTATGGTACAGCCCGCAGCACTTAACTGTTGTGCATAATACAACCAGTTATGCTGCATCCCGGTGCGATAATTCAGGAAGTTCGCATACAGGCTGTTATAGCTCATGGTAAGCGTATCCAAAGTATCTACCCCAAATACAGGTGCTATCGTATCGGGCGTACCCGCAAACTCGCTTTTGAATTGCGCGGTAAGGCTGGCCATAGCCGAACAGCTATAACACTTGGCCACTGGCGTAAACCCACAGGTTAAGAAAGAAGGCAAGGGCTGTGGCAAGGATAACGAATAGGAATAAAAAATAGTAGAAGAATCGGGCACCTGGTAAGTAAGCTGTAATGTTGGCCTGTCAAGAAAATTAGTGAATTTATTAGAACAGAGGGTTACATAGGTAGCACTATCTGAGTTTTTATCCGGGGCGATTGCATAGATCAGTAAACCGGTATTACCAATCGATTCCGTTATCCAGTTGGAAACAATACTATTAATCGCAATCGAATAATTCTGGAACGAGGCTGTCAGGCTTTGGAAAGCCGGGGCATCTGTATAAGAAAAATTACCGCTTGTCAATTCTTTCGAATGAGAGAAGGTAGCAACAGAACTGGTATTGCTCCATTGAAACAGCGGTCTCGCAAATCCGAAGTAAAGGGTTCTTCCGTTAGCCGAAACAGAATTGGCATTAGGAAGCGTTGGAGGCGCATAACCCAAAGGATAGGCGAATAAATGCAGGTTAGCCACCGTTATAATCGCATTGGCCGGTATGTTAACAACGCTATCAAATTTAAAATAAGTACCTACAATAGGAACCGTATACGAACCAGGGGCAGAAGCTACTATTTTAGGCGTAGTGGTATCTATTGATTCACTGCTGGTAGTAGGGTCAGTACTCCGGATAACAGAACTGGTAGCACGGAGCGTAGCTGTCACAGTAGTATACGTTGGCTGGCCAAATTCACTACAATGCTGTAATCCCGCAAACAATACAGTCGAAATAGTATCCCCATACTTTGTCTGCAAATAGCTGTTCATCGAACTCAAAGAAGTAGTATCCGCTCCCGCACCTACCGCTTCTATTTTCACCTGGTGAAACTGGTTACACATACAGGTATCAACGCTGGCAGTGATATTTTTCACAAATGGCGGGTTATAGCCATGTGGTTTGGGATAGCTAATCACATAAGGATTACAATACTGGCTCCGCGCAATATGAAAACTGTCTAATACACTGAACACTACCTGCTCAAAACTGGTATCCGAACCCGCCGGGTTGCCCGGGGCAACACTGGCCGCACCAAAAGGATTGGCAGCATCTGTTCCATGCTGGCAAACCGCCAGCATACGACTGGTGGCAAGACTAATGATAGCATCCCTGTTAGCGCTCGTATCAATGGTAGGGCATTGTAACAAAGCCTGCTGCCAGCTCGCAATATAACTCGCGCAATGGCTGCTGCTAAATGCCGCAGCAGAATCGGGGATATTCACACCCGGTGCCGAACTGCTGTCAGCAGGAAACCAGTTGCTCCAGCCCGCCTGCTGCGCCTGTTGCACAGGCGTGGTGGGGAAGTATAAACGATATCCCTGGTTAACCAGGTCCTGGTTATCCGAGGTATCGGTATGCTGGCTAATATAGTTATTCACGAAGCCCGTACGCGCCTGTGTATACAACGCCTGGAATACGCTCCAGGCCTGGCCTTGCATATCGTCAGTAAGGGTTACAGTACCCAGTCCGCTGGCGCTAACACTATTACCGGTGGCTGTAAACGCCGCCGGCATACTGGTATAACAGCCACTTCTGGTGCTGGCATCAGTTAAACTACTGCAACCCAGGGCATTGCCATAGGCATACTGCCATAAGCTCAACCCCTGGTGCCAGTTGGTAAACACATAGCCATGCATAGTGGTACTGTCTCCAACACCTACAGTAGTAAAATAAGGATCTGAATGAATAGGATCTGCAATAGGCGTAGTAAGCACATTAAAGCTGTCTATCCAGTTGTATACATCACGCAGGTTGGTTTCTGCATATAACAATTGATAATATTCAGGGTGGTAAGGCAATAAAGAACTGGCCCAGGAAGGTATAAAGGCTTGCTTAAATACCTGTGGTGTCATTACCGAAAGATTAGTAGTAGTATACACATGCGTAATCAGGTTTATCCTGGGTGGTAGCACACTACTGTCTATTGTGCCCGTAGGCAGGTAATAGTAATCCGGTAACTGAACACCTGGGGTAGTGCTGGTAATCGGGAATTGATAATGCGGTAACTCTACGCCTACTGATGGTATAGCAAAAATATCGTACTTCTGGTACATGGTGTTCGTGGTATCAGCACTGTCCGGGTCCTGTGCATACTGCCCGCTGTAAGGCACCATATCTGCCAGCATCTGTTGTTGAATAAGATCCAGCTGGTGAGAAATATTGCCGTTAAGGCTTTTACAGAAACTGGAATCACTCACATACTGGCTACGGATATCAGCAACTTGTGCTGCAGTAAGCAGGCTGGTATCTGCAATACCGATACTGTTGGCATAACGAAGCTTGTACTGTAAATAGGTACCCAATGAATCCAGGCAATG
>Ga0207856_1000157_pt1 | contig 13830 bp, 8 predicted proteins | sample LuqExpMetageno21_FD_187779 | JGI IMG/M metagenome (GOLD analysis project Ga0207856, IMG submission 187779) | Tropical forest soil microbial communities from Luquillo Experimental Forest, Puerto Rico - Sample 21 (SPAdes) | ecosystem: Environmental > Terrestrial > Soil > Tropical forest ... | reverse complement strand
CGGCGCCCCCGAGCCGATCGCGCCCGCGCCGTTCATCGCGGCGCTCCCGCAACGGCTCCTCGGCCACCCGGCCGGCGGCGCGCTCGCAGTGATCGGCCACGTCGAGCGCGCATGGGAGTACTCGATCACGCCGCCCAGGCTCGGCCCGCAGATCCTGCCGTTCCGCAACGCGATCGCCCGTATCCTCGCCGGCCAGCCCGTCGGCGAGGCGACGACCGATCTGACGGGCCGGCACGCCGCGCTGGCGGCCGAGATGGTGAGCCTGCTCGGCCCGAACGGCCCGCACCTCGACGACTACGCGCTCGTCGTGCGCTGGATCGAGCAGAACGACGCGCGGAACTACATCCTGCTCGGCGACCCGGCGGTCCGCCTCCGCAGCGCCGACATGAGAGGAGCCGAGCCATGAGCACCGGGAGCAAGTACGTCGTCGACCTGATGGAGCACAGGTTCGATATCCACTCGACGCAGGGGACGAACACCGGGGTTCCCGGCGCCTTCGATCCGATCGCCGACGCCGAGAAGCTCGCGGAGCGTCGGCGGGAGCTCGCCGCGATGCGCACGCGCCTGGCCGACGATCCGCAGGCCGTGCTCGACGAGTTCCGCGCGTTCCTTCACATGCCGGGCCTCACGTTCACGGACCTCGACGAGTACATGAAGACGTGGGAGTTCGCGCTTGACCACCCGGACGAGTTCGCGCAGGGCGTCGAGACGGGACTCGAGTCGTTCGGCCTCGGCGATTGGTTCAACCGCGTCCGGGCGTACCTCCACGCGCCGAAGTCCGTCTCGGCGAGCGATCGGAAGGTCCTCGACGAGCTGCGGCAGCGATACCCGATCATCGCGAACCTCGACATCAACCCCAACAATCGGCAGTTCGAGACCTACGATCCCGCGTGGGTGCCGCTCCTCAACAAGCACCTCGCCGAGAAGCGCGGCACGTGGCCCGATCTGGAGCCGTTCCGCTACCACGATGCGTTCGCCTCGGGCTTCATCTATCCTTCCAGCCTCAGGTACGACGGGGGCGGGATCCGGATCGGGGTCATGTCCGATTTCGGGACGGGCCTGTCCCACGCGGAGGCGACCGCCCACCAGCTCGAGGGGTGGCAGCTCCCGTACGTCTTCCACCTCGGCGACGTCTACTACGCGGGCCGCCAGGAGGAGTTCAAGACGCGCTTCGCGAAGCAGCTCGAGCAGATCGTCGCGAAGAGCCGCTTCTTCGGCCTGCCGGAGAACCACGAGCTGTTCAGCGGCGGCAAGTACTACCGCATGTACTACGATGGTCTGCTGGCGGACCACCCCACGCTCCAGGCGCAGGAGGGCAGCTACTTCTGCGTGCCGTTCGAGCATCACCAGATCATCGGCATCGACGTGAACTGGCACGCGCGCCAGACGTTCCTCGATCCGAAGGAGCGCAGCTGGCTCGCGGCGCGCCTCGCCGAGGCGAACGGGCGGACGAACATCCTGCTTACGGGCAGCGCGCCCTACTACTATCCGTCAAAGGACCGCAACCGGCTGCTCAGCCACCTGTGGGAGTTCGTCCGCAGCGGCCAGGTCCACCTGTGGTTCTGGGGCGATGATCACTACTGCGCGCTGTTCTCGCGCCACGCGACCGTCGCGCCGTTCATCGGCAGCTGCATCGGGCACGCCGGCTTCCCCGGCGAGCGGAAGGAGTCCGAGCAGCAGTGCTGGACGCCGCCGCTGTGGGTCGAGGACGAGCCGCGCTTCCCCGCCTGGACGAACCTGCACCAGGACGCCGGCAACAACGGCTGGTGCCAGCTCACGCTGGGCGCCGATCGCAGCGTCGAGCTGCTCTACGTCGACTGGCTCGGCGCGAAGCGCTGCCAGGTGTCGCTCGTCCGCGAGGGGGACGTGCTGGTGCCCCGGGGGCTCCGGCGGTTCGACGGCCGCGGCGACAAGGACATGGTGCCGGATCTCCACATGTCCGCCGGGTGAGCGCGGGTGGAGCGAGGGTCTTACCCGCGCGTGCGCCCGCACAGGATGTCAAGCATTCGCTGCACCCACCCGGGCCGGGATCTCCTGGAGAGATCTCTCGGAAACATGGAGTCGTAAGCCCGCATGACCGCGGAACGGTTCATTGCGATCCTGGCTAGATCATTGCAAACGCCAGGAGTGGAATCATACCTATAGATAGGCGCTGAACGATCCACGTCCTGCTCAGCACGCGAGTCCTCCTTGCTGGAGATGGAAGTGGGGTGCTCGCGAGCCTCGACGCGCGTCGCATGGACAGGCCGCTGCGACAGGGTCACAATAGCTGCGCTCTGCGAATTCGCGGGCATTTTGGGAGCTCCAGAGAGAGGGACAGCTCAGATACCAGCAGAGGCATTGATCGGCAATGCGTGCTGGTCTTGATCAATTATTGGATCGTGATGGAGATCGGCAGTGTGATGTTCTACTCAAGGAACAGAGATAGATGCGGGAACCATGATCGTCGCGGTGGTCGCACCGGGCCGCACCATCCGTGGGGATTGCGCGCATCTCGTGTTGGCCGTGAGTGGCAGTGACCGCGGAAGGCGTAGGAGTCGAACCCGCCCCGAGAGGGGCCATTCGGTTAGCACCCGATGTCCGGCCCGCGCCGGCGCGCCTTCCAGGAAGAGGGCCGCGCGGTCCCTGCCCGTTTCGGCTTGCAAGGACCGGCGCGGCGCGAAGCGGAGGACGTAGGAGTCGAACCCGGCCGCAGGAGCACTGCGAGCACCCCGTTTTCGAGACGGGTGTGGCCACCAGCGGCCACCTCATCCTCCAGAATCGAGCAATAACAGCGCAGGAGTCGCCGAACTGGCGACTACGACCGACTGCTCGAGGATGAGAGGCGCGCGAACATGACCTGCGTATAGATACGTGCGAGGCGGCCAGTCGTCAAATACGAATTCGTAAGCGCGTGTCCTGCCTCGCTTCTTCGCCAGACGCCGGGCGGCGGGCGAGCCCCGATCGCGCCGTGATGGCTACTGGATGGTCCAGACCACGGTGCCGCTGCAACTGGTCGAGCTGTAGCAGCCGCCGCGGATCTGGTAGGTGCCGGTCACCGTCGCGGTGAAGCTCAGGTTCGAGCCGGTGCCGCCGCACGCGTCGTCGTTGGCGGCCGCCTGGGTCGCCGACGGGTCGAACAGGCGCAGGTACGTGTCGCCCGAGGAGCTGGCGCCGGTGAGGCCGCAGGTGCCGAGCGTGATCTTCTGGCCGGCGCTCAGCGTGACGTTCTGGTTCACGGTGTTCTGCTGCGCGCTGTTGGTGTTGGTCGCGCTGTAGCTGTACGAGCCCCCGGGCGGCGGTGGCGTGCCCGTCGTGATCTCCCAGACGACGGTGCCGGTGCAGCTCCCCGAGGAGTAGCAGCCGCCGCGGATCTCGTAGTCGCCCGTGGTCGTCGCGGTGTACGTGAGGCTCGAGCCGGTGCCGCCGCAGGCATCGTCGTTCGCGGCCACCTCGGTGCCGCCCGGAGCCCGCAGCCGCAGGTAGGTGTCTCCCGTGAACACGGATCCCGCGAGGCCGCATGTGGCGACCGTGATCTGCTGGCCGGCCGTCAACGCCACCACCTTGTTCACGGTGTTCTGCTGGGCGCTGTTGGTGTTCGTCGCGCTGTAGCTGTACGAGTTGGCGGGCGGGGGCGGGGGCGGGGGCAAGTTGGCGCACAGCCGCTGGCTCTGCGCGACCGCGCAGAAGCCCTCGAGCGCCGGGCGGGTGTACGTGATGTCCTCGCCGCGGCAGCCGGTCTCGGTGCAGGTGTTGACGATGTAGCAGCTCCCGTTCAGGACATAGTCGGTCTCGCCGCGCACCAGGATGCCGGCCACGGTGTAGCCGTTCGTCTCGTAGACGCCCGAGCCCGAGTTGCCGCCGAACGTGTCGGTGCTGGCCACGAAGTAGTCGAGTGTCGCGGCGCGCGCATCGCGTATCGAGCCGCCCGAGTCGATCTTGAACGGAATGCCGCTGCCGCTGCCGAGGACCGCCACGTTCTGTCCGACCGTCAGCGCGGCCGCGGCGTCGCGGACCGGCGCCGGGGTGAATCGCGGCGTCGCGGCCCGATCGATCCGCACGATCGCGTAGTCGAGGTTGCGCCCGTTCACCACGGCCTGCTGGCGCGCGACGATCGACTGGCACGAGAACACGTCCGCCGTCGTGACGGTCTGGAGCGTGGTGGCGCTCGGCCGGTAGAAGTTGAACACGAAGCGCGTGTTGCTGCAGTCCGAGGCGCTGGTGACGCAGTGGCCGGCGGTCAGCACGAGGTCATCGTCGATCAGCGTGCCGGAGCAGAACGCCGGCGTCGGATCGCTCAGGAACCGCTGACCGGCGCACAGGTTGAACGCCTGCTGCAGCGTCTGCGAGTTGAACGTGACGTTGTTCGGGTTCGAGGTGTTGATCGAGCTCGGGCTCATCAGCGCCACCGTCGCCTGCTGGGCGCGGGCCCGCAGCGTCGCGTCGGCGTGCGCGTAGACGTCCGTGCGATTGTCGGTGCCATAGACCACAGGGGCCTCGACCTCCGCCAGCTTGTCCTTGGCAGGCGAGGCGTGGTCGTCGTCGAGCGCCGCGCAGCCGGCGGCAGTGCTCGCAAGGGCGAGGGCAGGGGCAAGGGACCGGATCGTTCGCATGTACACTCCTCGTGGTTGGAATCCGCGCGGCCACCTGACCGGCGCGGGCCCGCCATGATGCACATCCGCGGCACGCGGCCTCGTTGCGATCAGCAGCGAGTTGCGACCCGGATGCATCGAGCCCGCGACCACGAGTGCGCCGGCTCATCCGCCGCGCTGAGGCTCGCCCCGCTCGTGGATGCTCGCGGTGTCCTACACTGGCACTACTGCAGATCCAGATCGTGGGTTGTGGCAGGTGAACACTCTCGCCGAGCGACTCCTCGCCCTCCCAACCCCGACCAGCCGGGGGCACCGATCGCCTCGCAAGCAGTCACCCCGCTCGGAGACACCCCGGTATCGGGCTACAGGCGATGAAGCGGAGATAGTACGCTCGCGGTGTGACATCCCTGGTCGACCGTCTCGTCTCGTATGCGGAGTATCACCGCGACAAGCGCAACATCGCGACGCACTTCGTCGGCATTCCGATGATCCTGGTCGGCACGCAGGCGGCGCTCGCGAAGATCGGCATCGGCCCGATCAACGCCGCGGCCGGCGCGACGGGGCTCGCGGCGCGGTACTACCGCGCTCTCGATCCGGCCTACGGCACCGCGATGGCCGCCGTGCTCGGCACCACCTATGCGCTGGGCACGGCGATCGCGGCCATGCCACTGCCGCTGTGGGCCGGCACCGCCGCGAGCCTGTTCGTCGGCGGCTGGGCGCTCCAGCTCGTCGGGCACGCCTTCGAGGGCAAGAAGCCTGCCTTCCTCGACGATCTGCGCGGTCTGCTCGACGGTCCGCTGTTCCTCGTCGCCGAGGTCGCGTTCGCGCTCGGTCTCTCACCGGAGCTGCGGGCCGAGGTGGAGCGCCGTGCGGGGCCGACGCGCTGGGGCCAGGTCGCGTCGACCGAGCTCGCGGCCACGGCATGAGCTCCAGCCGCGGAGCGCGTCACCCGGCTCGCGCTGGACTCGGCTGACGCGGTGACCCTGCGGTGGAGACCTTGCCAGGGTGCGGGCCGGTCCCTAGAGTCGACGATTGCGAGATGGCTAGCTAGCTAGCCATGGAGGGAGAACGGATGAGGGACCGAGTAACGCGTGCGCGCCGCCGGAGCTGCCTGGTCGAGATCGGGTGCCTGGCGCTGCTGGCGATCGCCGCGAGCACCGCGTGCGGGGAACGCCGCGCCACTCGAAACACGGCGCCGACGCCACCGCCGGCGCGGCTGCCGGCAGCGACCGCCGATCTCTCCGAGCTGCCGGCCGCGCTCGGCGACCTCGCGCGCACCCTGCGGGCGGCGAACCCGCGCGCGTACGCGTGCTTTTTCGTCGGGGGCGAGCTCGTCGGCCAGCTCCGCCGCCGCGCCCGGATCGGCCGCGGCGGGACCTCGTTCGAGGTCGGCTGGACCTGTGACGAGCGCGAGCTGATCCCATTGATCGTCGCGCGCGGGCGCTACCTCGCGATCGACGACTACGGGCCCGATGGGCTGCTCGAGGCCACGACCTCGCGCTACAACCCGCCCGAGTCGCTTCAACTCGGCGTCCTCTACGCCACGTATGGCGTGGCCACTCGCGGCTCTCGCGTCCTCAAGGCAGACAACTTCAAGAACGAACCCTCGATCGTCGTGCTCGGGATCCCTATCAAGCAAGGCATGGACCCGTTCGAACACCTCAACGGAATGCGGCGCCGGGAGGACGTCAGCCAGAGGTTTTTTGACTGCACGATCGAGCAACGTGATGAGGCCCACGACGCCCTCACGACGATGATCAGGCCCGACTCCAAGCGATCGACGCGTGTGTCGCTCGGGGGGCCGCCGGCGGCCTGCTCCTGACCTGGACGCTGCGCGAGGACGGGGAGCCGGAGTCCATCGAGATCGTGCAGGGGCAGCTCACCGGCACCGTCGACGTCGACTGCGCGACGCAGGTCGTGAACCAGCTCCGCTTGCCGGCCGGACAGCCGTGCGCCGGGATCGAGGTCTTCCTCCCCCTGCGCTACGGCTCATCCGCGAAGGCGCCGTCACCTGCGGGGCCCAATTAATACGCGAGGTTGTGGTGCAGGTTGAAGCGCGCGATGGTAGCGCGGCCCTACGGGACCGGTGTGATCGATCCGCCCCTCTGATCGAGCCGGAGAGACGGCCGCCAGGAGGGGTAAGCTGCGGCCATGGTGCGACTCGGGGTGCTGGTCTTGGTGTGCGCGGTCGAGCGTGTGGCGACCGATGAACGTCTCGCAGGACCTGGAAGGGATCGGGCCTGACCCATGCTGAGCGTGATCATCGTGATCGCTTCGCTCCAGCTTGCCCTGAGCGCATCGCTCCTGGCCGCCGCGTTCACCGCTCGCCTTTGCCGGATGCGTGTCAGCAGGGTCTCGATTGGAGTCGGGCGCGCCCTCGTTGTGCTGCATTCTGGTGCCACCCGATGGCAGCTGGGGCTCGTGCCACTCGGTGGCTTCTTGCAGATTGCTGGCCGCGACGCGACCGACCAGATCGTTTCCAACGACGATCCGTCTGCCTTTCAAAACAGACCCGTCCTCTTACGCGTGCTGCCGAGCTTGGTGATTCCTGTTATCTTCTCGTTCTTTGCCGGCGTCATCATGACGGCCTCCTATGCCGTCTGGGGCGTACCTGCGACGACACAACGTGCTGAGATTGCCGGAGTTGTTCCAGGTAGCCCTGCTGAACGAGGAGGGTTGGCGGTTGGAGATGAAGTGATCGCCATCAACCGAGCTCCAGTGTCAGCCTCGGAGGTCGGGCCCGCCATCCAGGCGGCTGGAGGTGAGCCTGTTGAGATCACGGTTCGTCGAGGCGACTCGATCTTGAATCAGGAAGTGACGCCGGCTTTTGTTGATGGTGTCGCCAGAGTAGGAATTCAAACCAGACGAATGGAAACATCCAAGGAAGTTTCGCTGATAGAAGCGGCCACGAAGGGCTTTCAGTTTCCGCTGGAATACGACCAGATGATCCTTCGTGCGCTCGTTGAGATCTATTCTGACCAGCAACAAGCGGACTTCGGTGGGCCAGTCAGAATTGTTGCTGAGTTTGAAAAACGAGAGGACCTCCGTCTGATGTTGAGGTTCGCAGCAATCCTCTTCGCCAATCTGGGGCTGGCCCTCCTTCTGCCCATGCCTCCGTATCCCGGGGGCAAGGCGCTCATGATCGTTTGCGGCTGGCGTTCTCGGAGACAACGTCCGGCGCAGGAGGCTCGAGAGCTGGGAAATGCATCGCTGCCGCGCGGCCGCTTTCCTCGTGTGCTACTGGCGGTCTTCCTTGGATTGGGGCTGATGCTGGTGTCGTTTGTGATTCAAGTCCGATCGAGCCCCCCGCAGCCATTCGGACTGTGGGACATCGGCATCGCAATGCTGTTCGTCGTACTCGCTGTTGGCGTGGGACCTGGGTGGCCGCGCGTGTGGGTCATCTTGGTAAACATATTGCTGTTGGAGTTCTGGGCGTCAGCTCTGAATGCCGGGATGCGCGACGACCTCGCCATGCGTATTGTTGGGTGTGGCGGAGCGGCCGCGATGCTGCTCGTGCTTGCTCTATCCCCCGTCCGACGCTGGTTTCATCAGGAGTGCCCGGCATGCCACATGCTCGGTGCTCGCCCGGTCTGGTCGCGTCGTCATTCCTTTGGGTGTATCCGGTGTGGGTCCTGTTGGACCGAATGAGATCCTGCGCGCGTCCCCAGCTCGTGCTCGGGCAGGCGAACGTCGGCGGGCGGAGGGAGAGGCTCAGTCGGGCAGATCGACGCACCAGCGCAGCGCGGTGCGGAGCTCGTCCCAGGCTCGCTCGTCGGCGACGAGGTAGGGGCTCTCGAGCGTGATCACCTCGAGGTTGCGTTCGACGCCGTACTTGGCGCCGAACGAGCCGGGGGTCGGATAGCCCATGTCGCGCTCGGCGGGATAGCCGCAGCGGGCGGAGAGCTCGCGGGCGAGCGGCTCGGCGCAGCCGTCCCAGTTGACCATCCGGTAGGTGGCGTGGACGGCGATCAGGCGGTGCGGCTGGATCCGATCGATCAGCGCGACGAGGGCCTGCGTCTCGGGCTGGTCCTCGGGGGCGGCGCCGGGCGGGTAGCCGGGGCGGCGCTCGGTGCCCCAGCTCGCCGCGGCGAAGTTGCGGTTGAGGTCGACGTCGTTGGCGTTGTTGCGCGTGCCCGCGACCAGGCCGTCGGGGTTCGCGCACGGGACGATCCAGGTGTCGCGGCCGGGCGGGCGCTCGATGAGCTCGTCGGCGAGCCGCTCGAGCACGAGCTGGCTGACCGGCTCATCGCCGTGGATCGCGCCGAACAGGAGCGCCGGCGGGCGCGGCCTGGCATAGCTCGGCGGCGTGAAGTGCACCGCCTCGATCGGCCGCCCGAGGACGGAGTGGCCGATCACGAGCTCGCGGCGGTGGCTCATACGCTACTCGAGCTGCTTGCCGATGACGGTCGCGAAGCCGTAGCCGATCAGGACGCCGTACGAGACGCCCGGGACCCACGCCAGCACCGCGTACGGCGTCTTCGAGGCCGCGTCGACGATCGCGCCCTGGATCGCCAGCGTCACCAGCAGCGTGACCGCCGGCCACAGCAGCAGCACCCACGCGAAGACCTTGGCGCCGCCGCTCGCCGGCGCCGGCAACCAGGCGAGCAGCGTCAGCACCACGATCACGATGTACGCGATCAGCAGCAGCGCGAGGACCTTGTCCCCGGTGCCGCCCTCGATCGCGCGCTTGAACAGGCCGACGAGCGGCAGCGTGTCGTTGACCGGCAGCAGGAACTGGAGCAGCACCGCGAGCGCGCCGACCGTCACCAGGATCCGCGGCACGATCGACTCGCGATACTCCTGGCGCAGCAGCAGACCCGGGATCAGCACGAGCCCGCCCGCGAGCGTCACGAGGTCCTTCCACGGCGGGAGGTCGTTCATGAAGACGGGGATCAGCATGCCGGCGAGGCCGAGCACGCCGGCGATCAGGCCGCGCGGCGACGGCGACGTGGGGATCAGCGCGAGCACGATGCTGAGCAGGCCCACCGCCGCCACGATCAGCGGCGGCAGCTTCTGCTTGCCCGCGCCGTGGATGATCGTGTCCCAGTTGAAGGTGATCGGATCGAGGAGCGTCGGCGTGACGAACGCGAGGAGTAGCGCGCCGCCCCACACGAACATCATCAGGCGCAGGGCGTCCTTCCACGGCTCGATCGGCCGGCCGGCGTGCGCTGCGGTCTGCGACGCGAGGTACGGCGGCAGCGGTTGGGCCGGCATCGGCTGGAACGCCATCGGCTGCGGGGCCTGCGGGAGTGGCAGCGGCGCGGGCTGGGGCAGCGGCTGCGGGGCGTACGGCGAGGGCGCGGGGCCCGGCCCGGCCGAGTACGGACCTCCCGGGGCCGGATACGGCGCACCCATCGGGCGCGCCGCGGGGCCGCCGCCGAAGTTGCCCGGCTGCGGCGCCGCGCCACCGCCGGGCACGAACATCGTCGGCGCCGCGCTGGGCGCCGGGGGCACCGGCTGCGGCTGCGGCGGGGCGTACGGCGAGGGCCCCGGGAGCTGCGTCGCGCCGAACGCGGCCGGGCTGTGCGAAGGCCCGGGCGTCGGGCCCGGCGCGGCGCGCGGCGGGGCGTACGGCGACGGCGCGGGCCCCGGACTGGGCGCGCCATAGGGGCCGGGCGCACCCCCGTAGGGGGATGGCGACGGGCCCGGATTGGGCGCACCGTAAGGGCTGGGAGCGGCCCCGTAGGGCGCCGTCGACGGGCCGGGCGCGGGCCGCGTCCCGGGACCGCCGGGCTTACCCTTGAGCTGCTCCATCATGTCGCTCGCCGAGTACGAGCCCATGACGGTCTTCGCCATCCCCCCGGGGGCCGCGGGGGTCGGCGGCTGCTTGGCACCGCAGAACACGCAGTGGAGCGCGGCGTCCGGCAGGTCTTTGGTGCAGCTAGCGCATTTCTTCACGAATCCCCTGCGTCGCGAGTCGGGCTCCGACCTCCGGACTATAGGGCGGCTCGACCATAGGCTGCAAACCAGCCGCCGGTCCAGTCGGCGGCGGCGAGCCTTCGCGCGCCGGTGGGAGGCTCGGCGGCGGCGAGTCGGGGCGCGCCGGCGGGAGATCGCCGGGGGGCGCGGTGTACCGTACGCGCATGGTCTCGCTCGGCGACGTCAAGCGCAGCGCCTCGACGCTGTTCGCGCAGGGCCAACACCTCGCCGCACTGCGGCTCTACGACGCGATCGTCGCCGCGGCGCCGCTCGACTACGACGCGCGCATCCGCGTCGCCGATTGCGGGCTCGCCCTCGGCACGCCGGACGCGGCGAAGGTGTATCGCGCGACCGCGTGGTACTGCCTGCGGTCGGGGCATCCGCTGCCGGCGCTCGTGTGCGCGCGCGTGCTCGAGGCGCACGGCGCCGACGCGAGCGATCTGGTCGCCGCGCTGGTGGTGCACTACGGCAGCGAATCGGAGCTGCTCGGCAAGGTGGCCGCGCGGATCGCGCTGCCCGCGGACGAGCTCCCGGTGCCGGTGCCCGACGTGCGCGCGCCGGCGCCGCCGGATGCGGTGGCGGCGGCGCTGCAGCGCGCCGAGCACGCGACGGCCTCGCACACGGACTTCCCCGACGCGGTGCACCCGATCCCGCTGTTATCGTCGCTGTCGGAGGCCGCGCTGCGCCGCGTGCTCGGCACGCTGGTGCTGCGGCGGCTGCCGGCGGAGGCGCTGGTGGTGCGCGAGGGCGAGCCGGGGCAATCGTTCTTCTTCGTCGCGGGCGGGCGGCTGCGCGTCTTCGCGACCGACGGGCTCGGGCGGCAGACCGAGCTGGCGCAGCTCGGCGAGGGCGCGGTGTTCGGGGAGATGGCGCTCTTGTCCGCGCAGCCGCGGTCCGCGAGCGTCGCGTGCCTGACCGAGGTGGACCTGCTCGAGGTCGGGCGGCAGTCGCTCGCGCAGCTCGCCGACGAGCTCGGTGCGGTGGCCGAGGCGCTGCACGGGTTCACCCGCGAGCGGCTGCTCGGCAACCTGATGGCGACGAGCCCGCTGTTCAAGCCGTTCAGCCGGATGCAGCAGCGCGACCTGCTGCGCCGGTTCACGAGCCACGACGTGGCGCCGGGGACGGTGGTGATCCACGAGGGTGAGGAGGGGCGCGGGCTGTTCGTGGTGCTGAGCGGCGAGCTCGACGTGTCGCGGCGCTCGGTGGCGGACGGGACCACGGTGCCGCTCGGCGCGCTCAGGACCGGCGACGTGTTCGGCGAGATGTCGCTGCTCCGAAACGCCCGTACGACGGCGACGGTGGTGGCGCAGCGGCCCGCGACGGTGCTGTTCCTCGCGCGCGAGTACGTGGCGCGCATCCTGGGCGCGGTGCCCGAAATCAGGAGCTATCTCGAAGCCTTGGCGGAGGACCGCGAGATCGACAACCAGCTCGTGATGGGCGAGGACGAGGTGCCCGCCGACGAGCGGGTCCTCATCTAGCCCCGACGACCTATACTTGCGGTCATGGACGAGCAACAGACCAAGCAGCGCGGCGCCGGGAGGCTCCTGTGGCTGTTCGTGATCCTCGCGATCGTGGTGCTGTGGTGGTACTTCCGGCGCGACGCGGACCCGCACGCGGTGGCGCAGGCCGAGGCGGACACCGCCGCCGCCGCGGCCGCGACCGATCCGGACGAGATCCTCGTCGACCTGGTCGATGACGCCACGCCGGACGCGATCGAGCACGCGCTGGGGATCAAGCTGGTGCTCGTCGACGACTCCGGTGAGGCCGCGCGGACGAAGCTGTACCACGCGCACGTCGATCCGGCGCGGCGCGACGCGATCCTCGCCGAGCTGGCGCGGCGGTCCGATGTAGAGATCGCCGAGCCCGAGGCCACGGTGATGCTGTCGCCCGCGGAGCAGGAGGTCCGGGTGCCGGCCGCGGCCGAGCCCGGCGAGGACGGGTTCCCGAACGACCCGCTCTACAAGCACCAGTGGCACCTCGATCAGATCGGGATGCCCGAGGCGTGGAAGCTCGCCGATGGCAACGGCGTGATCGTCGCGGTGCTCGACACCGGCGTCGCCTACGAGGACTACAGCAAGTTCCACGAGCTGCCGGACCTCAAGGGGGTCGAGTTCGTGAAGCCGTACGACTTCGTCGGCAACACGACGCACGCCGACGACGACCACGGCCACGGCTCGCACGTGACGGGCACGATCGCGCAGGTGACGAACAACGGGATCGGGGTCGCGGGCGTGGCGCGCAACGTGCGGATCATGCCGCTCAAGGTGCTGTCGGGCTCGGGCTCGGGCTCGGTGGGCGGGATCGCCGACGCGATCCGCTACGCCGCGGACAACGGCGCGAAGGTGATCAACATGAGCCTCGGCGGCCCGTTCCCGTCGAAGGTGCTCAAGAAGGCGGTGGCGTACGCGCACGACAAGGGCGTCACCGTGGTGTGCGCGGCCGGCAACGAGGGCCGCGGGCGCGTCGGCTATCCAGCGGCGTACCCGGGCGCGATCGCCGTCGCCGCGACGCAGCTCGACGAGGCGACCACCTTCTACTCGAACTACGGTAAGGACATCGACATCGCGGCGCCGGGCGGTAACACGCGCGAGGACAGGAACGGCGACGGGATCCCCGACGGCGTCCTGCAGAACACGATCGCGATCGGCGACCCGTCGAAGGACGACTACTTCGCCTACATGGGGACGTCGATGGCGTCGCCGCACGTCGCCGGCGTGGCCGCGCTGGTGATCGGCGAGGGGATCACCGATCCGGATCGCGTCGAGCAGGTGCTGAAGGAGAGCGCGCGGCGGCCGCACGGGCAGACGTACACGGCAGATCGCTACGGCGCCGGCATCGTCGATGCGCCGGCCGCGGTGAAGAAGGCGCGCTCGGAGGGCGGCGGGCTCCAGCTCGCGCTCGGGTTCTTGATGGCGGGCGCGGTCGCGGCGTCGGCGCGCCGCCGCGGGCTGGGCGTCAAGCTCGGCTGGAGCTACCTCGGCGGCGTGGTGCTCGGCGCCTCCGGGCTGTTCTTCCTGCCATACCTCGCGCCGGGCCTGTCGTCGGCGCCGGTGATGTACACGCTGACGCACGGGCTGCCGTCGTGGGATCTCTCGCTGCTCGGCCCCGCGGGGCACGGCAACGCCGTGTTCTTCAGCGCGCTGATCCCGCTCGCGCTCCTGGCCGTGGGCTACGGCGTGCGGCGGCTGCGCCCGGTGCTCGCCGGTCTCGCGATCGGCGTGGCCGCGCACCTGGCGTTCTTCGCCGCGGTGCCGCTGACGGCCGTGCACGTCCCGGCGGTGCTCGGGATCGGGACGCTGTGGCTGGCGTTCAATGCGCTGGTCTGCCTCGGGCTCGCGCG
>Ga0207856_1000155_pt1 | contig 13873 bp, 7 predicted proteins | sample LuqExpMetageno21_FD_187779 | JGI IMG/M metagenome (GOLD analysis project Ga0207856, IMG submission 187779) | Tropical forest soil microbial communities from Luquillo Experimental Forest, Puerto Rico - Sample 21 (SPAdes) | ecosystem: Environmental > Terrestrial > Soil > Tropical forest ... | reverse complement strand
TGACCCTGTTATGAGTCAAAAATCGCGACTCGAAAACCGGTTGCTTCATGCTAAGATAACTGTGGAAAAAGCCATGTTAGAATCTTATCCCGCAGAGGTAGCTTCGGAGGTAAACCGCAGGCTTAACCGGCTGATAACAGGGCTTAATTACTATACCAACAAAAAGAGCATTGCTATGTTCGTTTCTCCTTCCAGCGAAAAAGTTTTTTATCTCGATATGCCGGTAGAAGAAAAGATTGTAGATGACCAGTCTTTTAAGATGCATGACCTGGTGAAGGAAAAGAAAGAATCTAAAAAATACCTGTTGCTGGTATTAACCGAAGCTGCTTCGAAAATCTATACAGGAGATGGTAATCACTTGCCCAAACTGGTTGCAAATATGCCTTACCGCATCAATGGAGAGCAATATACCATCTGCCATAAAAACACCCGCAAGGAACAAATGCATTCACTGGTGAGGTATACTGACCAGGGGTTAACGTTGCTGCAACAGTCGTATCCTTACCCGGTTTTTGTAGCAGGGGATCAAAAGGTTGTAAAGAAATTTAAAGACTGTACCCATACGGCTATCGTGCAATACCTGGAAAACTATCACAACGATGCGGATAACAGGAAGGCATTGGCCGAAGCCATGATGCCTTATATCAACAACTGGCACCCTGTAAAGCAAGCCCACCTGTTACATAAAGTGCAACAGGCAGAACAGGATAAAAAACTGGTATATGGGTTATCCAGTGTAAGGCATTGTGCTGCACATCGCAACAGTCGGCTGCTCTTGATTGAAAAAGAATTTATTAACCGTGTGGATCATCCAGCTGCAGGCATCAACCGTACGGCACAACCCTTTTATATCCGGGATGTGGTAGATGATATCGTGGAAAAAGTGCTTGAAAGCAATGCCGATGTGGAATTTGTTGATAATGGCCTGCTGGAGCAATACCAGGGTATTGTATTGATACGTGACCATTAAGGAAACTTAAACAAAGAGGTATGAAAAACTATATCAAACCCTTTAGCGATATACGGATTACCGATGTGCCACTGGTAGGTGGTAAGAATGCTTCCCTGGGCGAAATGTATACACAGCTTACCTCAAAAGGTATTGCTGTACCCAATGGTTTTGCCATTACTGCCGAAGCATTTCGTTATTTTTTAACAGAGAACAAAATAGATACAGCAATAAAAAACCTGTTAAGCGAATTAGACAGGAAGGAGTATGCCAATTTAAAGGATATAGGTAAGCGAGCCCGTGCATTGTTAACACAGGCACAGCTGCCACAGAACCTGGTGAGTGCTATAGAAAATGCGTATGCCTTGCTTTGTGGGGATCAGACAATGGCAGTTGCAGTGCGTAGCAGTGCCACTGCTGAAGACTTGCCGAATGCCAGCTTTGCCGGGCAGCATGAATCTTATCTTAACATCCAGGGAAAGGAGAACGTGTTAAAAGCCGTGCAGCGTTGCTTTGTATCGTTGTATACTGACAGGGCTATTAAGTACAGGGAAGACAATGGCTTTGCACATGAACAGGTAGCATTATCTGTTGGCATACAACAAATGGTGCGGAGCGACAAAGCCTGTTCCGGCGTGGGATTTACCCTGGAGCCGGAATCCGGTTTCAGAGACCTGGTATATATCAGTGGCGTATGGGGGCTTGGTGAAAACATTGTGCAGGGAGCGGCCACGCCCGATGAATTCCTGGTGTTTAAGCCTACACTGCTACAGGGGAAAAAAGCCATCATCCGTAAAACCATTGGTGCCAAGGAAAAGACAATGGTTTACAATAACAATCATGATGCTGCTGAACCGGTGGTCAATACAGATACATCGCCCGAAAAGCAGGCTGCATGGGTATTGACTGATGAAGAAATAGAAACCCTGGCCCGGCAGATGCTTACCATTGAACAGCATTATCAAAAACCGATGGACATTGAGTGGGCGAAGGATGGCGATACCAACCAGTTGTTCATTATACAGGCCAGGCCTGAAACAGTACAAGTGCAAAGAAATCCTTACCAGGTTACTACCTGGCATATTCTATACAAGGGCCAGTTACTAACCGAAGGAGAGGCCGTAGGAGAGAAGATCGCCAGTGGTACGGCGCGCATTCTGCAATCCCCGGATGAAGCTGATAAGCTGTCGCCAGGTGAGATCGTTGTAACAGATATTACCAGCCCGGACTGGGATCCGGTGTTGAAAAAAGCTGCGGCTATCGTTACCAATAAAGGCGGTAGAACCGGCCATGCCTCTATTGTAGCAAGAGAACAAGGCGTGCCGGCAATAGTGGGTACTTTGAATGCCACCGAAAAAATAAAAGACGGGCAGTCCATCACGGTATCCTGCTGCGAAGGACAAACGGGTTTTATTTATGATGGTATTGCCCGGGTAAAAGCAGAAGAAACCGATTTCAGTACCATCGATATGCCCGATTCGGTTGACCCGATGTTGATTGTGGGTGACCCTGCCAAAGCTTTCCATCTTTCTTTTTATCCCAATGCAGGTGTGGGTTTGATGCGTATGGAATTCATTATCACCCATGCTGTACAGGTACACCCTATGGCCCTGGTAAAGTTTAATGAATTAAAAGATGCAGCGGTAAAAGCACAGATCGAAAAGCTGACTGCCGGTTATGCCAATAAAGAAAAATATTTTATTGATAAGCTATCACAGGGTATTGCTGTAATAGCAGCGGCCTTCTATCCCAAAGATGTTATCGTTCGTATGAGTGATTTCAAAACCAATGAATACGCCAACCTGTTGGGTGGAAAAGAATTTGAACCGGTGGAAGAAAACCCAATGCTCGGTTTTCGCGGGGCTTCCCGTTATTATAACAACCTGTACAAAGAGGGCTTCCGCCTGGAATGTGAAGCCATTCGTATGGTAAGGGATGAAATGGGGCTCACCAATGTAAAGGTGATGATACCCTTCTGCCGTACGGTGGAAGAGGGTAAGAAAGTGATCGGCATCATGAAACAGTATAGGTTGGAACAGGGCGTTAATAACCTGGAAGTGTATGTAATGGCAGAAATACCCTCTAATGTATTGCTGGCCAAACAGTTTGCCGAAGTGTTCGATGGGTTCTCTATCGGGTCTAATGATCTTACCCAGTTAACACTCGGCATTGACCGTGATTCTTTTTTAATAGCAGACTTGTTCAATGAACAGAATGAAGCAGTGGAACAAATGATCTCCGATATGATCCACAAAGCAAAACTGGCCGGTGTAAAAGTGGGTTTGTGTGGGCAGGCGCCCAGCGATTATCCCTATTTTGCCCGGTTCCTCGTAAAATGTGGTATCGATAGTATTTCTTTCAACCCCGATGCACTGATCACGGGAATCCGGAATATCGATCAGGCCGAATATACGGAAGAGGAAGAACTGAGTGCTGCAATGGAATAAACAGTAACCGCGCTCAGCCTGATAATACTCATTTTTTACACTGACGCATGTTCTGGTTTAGCACCGGATAAGCATCTAGCTTTACACGGTAAAAACAATTGTATTATCATATTAAAACAAAGGAGGTCAATATGTCAACCAATGCTTTGGCAAAACGTGGTAGTCTTTTGCCCGTTTCTTTTAACGATTTCTTTAAACCATGGGAAGAATGGTTTAATACCAATGGATGGTTCAATAATATGTTAACTGTTCCATCAGCCAATATCGTGGAAAGCCAGAACCGCTTTACCATTTCGCTGGCAGCGCCAGGACTCAGGAAGAATGATTTTACCATTCATGTAGATGGTGATTTGCTTACCATCAGTGCAGAAAAAGAAGAAAACAAAGAAACAAAAGAAGAAAAGGTTACCAGGAAAGAATACAATTATTCTTCCTTCAGCCGCAGCTTTACTTTGCCCGACGGTGTAGACAAAGACCATATTGAGGCAGAATATGCTGATGGTATATTGGTATTGGAACTACCCAAAACGGATGAAGCAAAAAAACTATTCTATAAAAATGTTCCTGTTGGCTAACCAATTGTTAGAGTTGGTTTTAGACTTGAGCTGAAAGCCCGGCTGTTTTCACAGCGGGGCTTTTTATTGGGGGTGATGCCACTTAAAAGAAGGCTGTTGAAGATCGTTTTTATATTTGTCCAAAACCTGCTTTTTTGATTAGATTTGGCTGAATATAGCCTTTCATTTACCGGGCAGTTTTTAAAACTTTCCCGTATGAAGACATTGAAGATTCTCCTGGTCTCTATTGTTATAAATGGATGTTCACAACATTTTGGGCCTGGTTATAGCTTTTCTTTATTTCAAAATACGGTAAATAATAAATTGGCTCAGGCAATTGAAAACAACAATTACAAGGAGGCAAAAGATATCTTAAAGAATGATACTGCTGTCAGGATTAATTTACAGGAGCCTTTTTATGGCCAAACCCTGCTTAATTTATCTGTTGGTAATGACAAGCCTGATTTTGTAAAACTATTATTAGAGAATAACGCAGATCTTACTATCCCTGATACAACAGGTTTTGCCCCCCTGCATACTGCGGCAGATTTGATTAATTCCCGCACTCATTCGGCTGAGATAATTAAAACTTTATTGCAGCATGGAGCGAATCCTAATACTCCTGCTCTTATAAACAAAGATGCAAATGGCAATACTGCAAAGCATTTGCCGTTAATGGATGCTGTGGTAAATCTTGAATGCACCAAAATTCTTTTAGATTATGGAGCTGATTTATATTATAAAGATTCTTTAGATTATGCTGTTTGGAGTTCCATCTTATCCCATGATTTAAACAATTCTGAAAGCATATATGTAGCTAAATATGTGATTATAGATAAGAAGCATTCCCCACCCAATCCCATTTTTTATACAACACCTGGTTTGATTCCAAGAGATATATTCTTCTTGCTAAAAAAATTCAAAACTTATGGTGATGCGGATAAAGAAAAAGCAAAACAGGAAATAATAGATTTTCTTCAGAAGCAAAAAGATAATAAGTAAGATCTTATTTTTATCTCACTCATGAAAAGATTATTACTTTCCCTGTTTATCCTTGTTACCCATTTTGTATATGCCCAGGAAGTTCCGGATTTTCCCGATATGCGTAGCTGGATGATCAATTCCAATGACTCCGACCGATATGTATTTGCTGATACGGCTTATGTGCGTGTAACACCGGATACAAAGCAAGCACCACTGGATACATTATTTGCTGGCGACAATATCACTGTTTCGGATGTTACAACCAATGGCCTTACAATACGTGGGCTGAAAGGTCCCTGGCTGTCCATCAACTATATTCGGAATGGCGTGCACAAAAGTGGTTATATCTGGCAGGGTTTAGTAAGTTGTAAACCCATGCGTAGGGGAGATGTTAAGTTCGTGTATGGTATAGAACGCCGTGCTGATAGCATTTATCGGAGAGGGAAAAATTGGGACACCATTCCCAGGTTTCTTGTAAAGCTGAAGGTAATACGAAATGGTACTATACTGGCTAAAGCAACATTGACTACCTATGATGATGAAAGTGCTAATACCAGTGAGGGCAAGGTAATGAGTGGTATGGGGCTGGCGAATGTTCAAAATATAGTGGTGCTGTCTTTTAGTGGAGAAGCTTGCGGTATTCCCACGCTAGACTATTATTTCGCATGGACAAACAATAATCAATTGGTACGCTTATCCAACAAAATGAATGTTGTAGATGCTGGTTCACTGGATCATTCTGAAACATTTACCTTCCCCAATGAGAAAAACGGTAAGCCGGATAGGATTATATGGAATATGATTAATGAAGAAGCCTCAGACAAAATTGATAAGCATGGAGAATATATTATGGAGGTGACTGATAAGAAAACAACAACCTATATATGGGATGGTGTAAACGGAACGATCAGCAAGTCAATGCAATAGGCAACAACTGATTAATGAAGCATATTATTTAAAACAAGCAGATGCATCCTTTACATACCACTTATTACTTATCACCTGATTATTACCACTCATCTGTTCTGAATGGTGAAGCTGGTAAGTCTTCCTCATTATATAAATTACTGCCCTCAGGATTATCTGCCCAGGCATAACGTACGGCTACAGGGTTGGCTACTTCCTTAGCCGATACAATTACTTTACTGCCTTCTATACGGGCAGTTGCCCATACAAAATGTTTGTCCGCACCGGCAATGGCAAACTGTTTTAGCGCGCCATTCTTTGCCACCAATCCTTTGCCAATATTGGTGAAGGAGAGGATGATGGTGTTATCCTTTACCCGCATAGATTGGTAGGTTGGACCGGCGGCTACTACTTTGTTGTCGTGATAGGCCATTTTTTCTGCTACCAGTGCGAGGCGGCGGCTCACTTCCTTCTTATTGGTAGGATGGATATCATTGGCTTCTCCAATATCAATAGCCACTGCGAGACCGCAATTGGGTTCGGTAGCCGCTACTACGGATTGCGATTCACGTAACATGGCCCAGTTGCTTTCCTGGGGTTGTTGGGGGGCTTGCATAAAATTGGCGAGCTGTACAATAAGGAAGGGGAAATCACCTTGTTTAAAAAGGCTTCTCCATTCGCGGATCATGGTAGGTAGCAGTTTGCGGTATTCATAAGCCCTGCCTTTGCTGGCATTGGCTTCGCCCTGATACCAGAGCGCACCTTTGATGCCATAACCGGTAATGGGTTGTAGCATACCGTAGAATTCAGTGGTGGGCTTGTAATAAATGCGGGTAAAGCTTTGTACGGGCAGGGGTTGAGACGCATAGCCAACTTTGAACTTCCATTCACCTGTTACCGGGATGCTGGTACTGCCATCGGCGCTTACGAGGCGATAGGTTTTACCGGGTATTACGCCGCCGTTGCCTTCGTTGTCGATGATGCGGATGGTTATTACATTCTTACCGGCTTGTAACAAGGATGCGGGGATCTTGTATTTGCGGAGTGAATATTTGTTGTTGGTATAACCTATTCTTTGCCCGTTGAACCAGGTGGTATCAATGTCATCGATGATGCCCAATTCCAAAAAGGCATCTTTGCCGGCCATAGCCGCGGGCACATCGATGGTTTTCTTAAACCATACCACACCGTCTATGTTACCGGGTCCCTGGCTTTCCCAGAAACCGGGAACGGTAATGAGTTTCCAGTCCGCTGTGTCGGTATAATGATTGTTTGCCCAAACACTGAGATTACCCATGATGCCCTGGTCGTTGTCTCTTATATTCTTATACCATGCATCGCTTACTGCCTGGTCTTTCCGTAACAGGCCATTGGCATAAGTAGTATCACTAAATAGTGTTGCCTGTTCCAGGTATTGGGGGTATTCTTTTAATCCTTCGCGGCTGATCCAGCCTTCGGCATTGCTACCTGGCCAGCTGCAATGCAGGATGCCGATGGGTACTTTGTACTGATCATATAATGCTCTGCCAAAGAAATAGCCTACAGCAGTAAACCATGGCACATTGCCGGGGTTGGCTGGCTTCCATTGGCCACCTTCTATATCGGTTACAGGGAAGAAACTATAGCGTTGTTTTACGTCAAACTCATGGATCATGGGATTGGCGGAGGTGGCTATTTCTGCTGCATAGCGGTCCTTTGATTTGTACAACTGGTATTCCATATTGCTTTGACCTGAGCAGAGCCATACATCACCAATTAATATGTCCTTTAGGTTGATCTCGTTGCTTGCTTTGATGTTCATAGTATAGGGACCGCCTTCTTTCATAGGAGGCAGGCTCATTTCCCAGTTTTTATCATTGTCAGCCCTGGCTATATAGGTTTGGTTGTTGAAACTGATGGTGACCTGCTCACCGGGTGATGCCCAGCCCCAGAGGTGAATGGGTTGGTTGCGTTGTAATACCATGCCGTCGCTTACCAGCCTGGGGAGTGTAACCTGTGCCTGTAAGCTGGCTATTGATAAGGCACCGGCCAACCAGCAGCCTAAAACCTTGAACCTGAAATGGGAATGTGCTTTCATTTTTTTCATCTGTTTACATTTACCAGTCGCTTAGTGGTTTGAGCGACGATTTTTTAATGGCTACCTGGTTGTTACCTGGTAGTAGAAATACATTGTATATTGTTTTTGTATGTGCAGGAAGGGTAAGTTCGAAACCTACCAGTGTGGTACCGGGGTTGAGGGCATCGTAGTTATGTTGCGGGTCTGTACGCCAGGTAGTGAGTGTAGTACCTTCCGGCAGGCCTTGCACGGCAAGTGTGAGCTTTTTATTGTGATTCGTTAATTGTGCTTGTGTGCCTTGTATGCCGGCTACTGCAGCAGGTGTGAACATAGCCCAGCGAATAGTGCAGGCACTGTCGCCTGTTTCCAGTTCATCTCTTACCATCACATATTGCTGGTTTACTATGGCGATGCCGCGGGTTGCTTTGCTGAGGCTTCCTTTGTACATATCACCGATGTCCATTACTGTGCGGGTGAACAGTGAGTCGTCAATGTGTTTGGTAATGATGCCTTTGCCATTGATGTTTTGCAGACTGTTGTTTACAGTGAGTGTGCTATGAGAGAAGTTGCTATAGCGGAATACTTTCCACCGGTCTGATTGTTGTGTCATGTCCCAAATGTTGAGTCCTTTGGATTCCATGGACTCATAGTCCTGCATACCAGGATCGGCTGACCATCTTTCGCCATCTGCATCCATTACAAAAGAACCTATATCCATATGCGCATGGCTTAAAGCAGGGCTACCGCCTTTGAAACCTACATAGATAGCTTGCGGATTGGTCCAGGAGCTGCGCATGATGGCTATAGGGTTTTCTCCGCCACCATTCCACAGATGATAACCCGGAGGTGTCGTTTGCTGCAGGTTGAGGTTAATGCCCCATACCAGGGTTGCGGGCAGGAAACGATCCCATTTTGGGAAGGGGTTAGGATTGCGTAAGCGTGGCCCTTCTGTCCATAAAATAGCAGGGTCTTTGCTTTTACCGGCAAACCAGATCATGGCTGGCTGCAGCCCTTCTGCACCACCACAATCGGAATAGTTAAAGGGTTTGCCTGTGGGGCCGGTGAGGTTGCCATAAAAAGAAGCTGTTTGCAGGAAGCCGGGCATTTGTGATAGCCCGAAATCTGTACCGAGCAATTGTTCGAGGGCGCTTATGAAAAATACGTTGTAGCTGGTACCATAGCCCCAGTAGCTATAGCCTTCGGGATAGTTGCCAACCGGTGCATATTCTTTCATGGGGATCCGGATGCTTTGTACTGCCTGTTGTATAAGTTGTACTGATAAGGCAGGGTTATCTTCATACGTGGCTATGGCTGCATAAGTAACGCCGGTATTGCATACCTGGTTCCAGTTGTTCTTGCCACGGCTCCAGCCATTGTATTTACTGTCCATCGCTGGTTTCATGGCAAAGTTGGTGAGTGCCTGTGCTATTACAGCTCGGGAAGCAGGAGAGAGGTCTTTGTACAACCAGTCGTAACCGATGGCTACACCAAGTGCCAGTTCGGCTACATCGAGGAAATGATCGGGATGCCAGTCAGAGAACCGGGAGATGGCGAGTAACTCTTCTTCACAGCGTTTGAAATACCTTTTCTGTCCCGTAATACGCCAGGCATAGGCCAGGTAAAAGATGCGGCGCAGGCCTTCCCTGGATTGTGTAAGCAATCGCCGGCCAATCAATACCCGTTCTATGGGTGGCAGGGAAAGCATGTTGTCGCATTCGGTGATAATGCCTTCATGAAGGTTTGCCCATACAGGATTGCCGGCTATCATTTGTTTGATCAATTCTTCCTGTTTTGCTTTTAAGAGTAGCCGGGGATGTTGTCCCATTTTGGCAGTATCGATCAGTATGGTTTGTGAACAACCATAAACGGTAACAAAACATAACAAGAGAAGCAGGGGGCAATTGCGTTTCATTTAAAATTTATAAAGGGTGATGGAATAGGCTGGTACGGTAATGTTCATATGAGCGGCTGCATCGGTGCTTACATTGGTAATATTGCCAAAAACGGGTGTATAGTCGTCCGGATTTACACCGCTTAGTTGCTGTGCTATCGTTGTTGTTTTACCTGTCATGGCCGTGTTGGTAAATCGTACAGGGATGTTTTGAGCTAAGCTATCCCTGTTGAGTACCAATATATTGGTTTTATTGGTAGCAGCATCGTACCAGGCATGTACCAGGTATTTTTTATTACCGGCATTGCCATCTGTTACTCCTATTTTACTGGCTAATATACCGGCATTGAGCATTTCCAGTGCCTGCCCGATGGGGGTAACCTGGTTATCGCCACCTAACAGGTTGCGGATATTATACGGCTGGTTATAAGTTTGGCTGGTAGTGAGGAACCAATGGGTGGTCCAGAAATGGATATTGGATACCCTTGGGTTGGAAAAGATGGAAGCAAACATATCAAAGGCAATAATGGCTTTACCCATGGTGTTGGTTTGCGGCGAAATGGAATCTACCAGTCCGGGGCTATAGGAGCTGCCTTCGGTAACAGCGATCCTGAGTCTTGCTTTGTCAGTAGTGTCAGTAAGGCTATTGATAGCTGCAGTGGCTTCTGTTACATTGGGTATAATGTCAATGGAATTGTTGAGGAGATAGAGATACGTACTGTACCAGGAGTTTTTGGCAGTATTGTAAAGCGATAGATCGCGCAGGTAATTATGTGCAATGATGAAGTCTACTTTTTTAACTGCTATACTCATGATGGTATCGTACCAGTGCAGGTTGGGATAGTTGTGCCCGTTCATGCCAATTTTAATGGTACTGTCTGCCGCCTTCATCAGGTTGGATAGCTCCACAACTTCGTTGGCATAGGCTGTTGCGGTCCATGTTTGGTTGCTGGCTGTACCGGAGATGGGATAGTAGTTCTCATTACCAATCTCGTAATATACCTGTGGAAGCCCTTTTTGTTTTACATAGTTTACAAGGGCAACAGCGCTGTTGAGCTGTTCCTGTTTGGATACATAACCGGTTACCCCGTCGGGATACATCATGGCATCGATCGGGATGATAAAATAGGGTGTGATGGCGCTGTCTTTGCAGAGGGTGAGGAACTGGTCCAGTCCCAGTTGGTTACTTACCAGTGCACCTGTGGTATCGCCTATTATAAAGATATTGCTTTGGTTAAAGGGGAAGAGACTTCCGCCCCACATAGAAGCATGTGGATTGGGCGTGGTATAGGGTGGCTTTGACCAGAGGTACCAGTCGCCGAATTCGCCTTCCTGGAAACGAAGTGTTTTCATATTCATCTTGCTGATAGCAGCGGAAAAAGGCGTGGCGCGCGGTGTGCCGCTGCCTTCCAGGAAGTTGTTCGTGGTAACACCTACATTGGCATTAGGGGCGGCAGATAATACCTGCGCGGAATTGACTACGATGGCATGTACACTGTCGAATGTGCTGGTGGAGAGCATCTGGATATTGTTGGATAAGCTTACATTGCTACCTGATGCTGCAACCAGGCCATTCAGGAAATAGTTACCACTGCCACCCACTGTTTGATGCGAGGTGCCGCAAAGCAGGAGGGTTGAGGCAACGGATGTATTGATACTGCCATTGTTTATGATGTCGCCGGAAACAGGAAAGGGGGTTAGGCTATTGTTGATAAAGGTGACACCGCTATTAATAAACAGGCTACCCATATAAGCAGGGCTGCCCGTTGTTGTAATGTTGGCTGCTATTTGTACATCGCCATATTTGAAGCCTGCAAAAGAGGCGCCATTCGGGGTACTGTAAATAAGCTTACTGCCTGGCTGGAGATCGATTACCGATTGAGGGGCTGTAACAGTACTGCCAAATGGCACCTGGTTTTCCGAAGGATTTGCATTATACGGGGTATGCCAGTAAGTACTTCCTTTTTTGAAAACAATGTTATTATTGGTGCTTACCGCATTGGTACTAAAGATATTACCGCGGTTGTTTGGACCATTGGTGACAGTGCCGGCAGAGTCTACTATAATGCCGGTAGCATCCATAGCTGCCAGGCGACAACCTTGTGTGGAAGTGGGTTGCAGGTTGATGGTACCCTGTATGAGTGCAGAAGCGCCGGATAACAATGTAATGGCAAAGGGGGCATTGTTGAGGGTAACGCTGAGGCTGGAGCCTGTTTCTACTGTAAAGCCATTGACCTGCGAGATCCGCAGGGTAGCAGCTTTGTAATGCGCAGAGTTACCATAACTGCCTGTTTCGGCTGTAGTAAGAATATTACCGCTTACGGCAGTAATGAGTGATAACTGTGCACCAAATTGTGAATTGCACACGAAATCACCCACGGCAAAATCAGTAGGGAAATTGGTAGAACCATTACCGGTAATGGTATGCCCTGATTTGGCAGCGAGGCCACTTACCGGGCTGGCGTTGGCTGTTGCGGCGCTGGCGAATATAACAGTTACATGGTTTTTTAGCTGCAGCATACCAAGTGTTTGCGCGGGCAGATTGTATACGGTGGCACTGCTAACAGATGGACTGCCATAGTTGCTGCCATCAAATACCAGTACATCATTGGTGGCAGGTGAGGTTCGGCTGCTACCACCACCTCCCAACGTGGTGTTCCAGCTGGTTGACTGGTCAAAATTGGCGCTGGCTCCACCTACCCAATAGTAAGTGGTTTGTGCGGCCAGTGAGAACGCCATGCAATGAACTATGATAACAAGCAATATCGTTTTCATGGTAGATGGGTTTATTTCTTTACGAACTTTTGTGAAATAGAACTGGTTCCATTACTGAGGGTTATGATGTATACCCCGGGAGGCAATGTGGCTGTATTGAGGCGCGTGCCAGTTGCAGTAAGCGGTTGTTTTTGCAGGAGCCGGCCTGGCAGATCGTAAAGCAACACCATTGTGTTTGGTGTAACTGCATGTTCAATGATCACATAATCGGTAACCGGGTCAGGGTAAAGACGTAACAGGTTACTATTGGTAATGGTTCCGGCTTTTACTACGGCCACCCCGCTATAGGTAAAGCTGCCATCCTGCTGGATGATGCGTAAACGGTAATAGCTTTTATCAATGGGGAGTGCATAGTCGTTGTACGAATAATTGTGGCTGCCTGCAATGGTTTCCACATGACCGAGGTAAGAGAAGCTTTTACCATCTATGCTTTTCTCTATGTTGAAGCCGGCGGTGTTTACTATTTCCGTATCGTTCCAGCTAACCCGTACTGTAGAAGGTTCTAGTTGAGCCACGAGGTTATTGGATGGTATAGCCAATACCTGATTACCACCGGTACTGGTGGGGGCAAAGGCAATGCTTCTCCAGGAACCACCTAAGTTACTGCTGGTGTTATAGGCAGCGAGTATAGATTCCGTACCACTCATCGTAGTGTTATAGGTACCGGCATCTGTGATCTTTACCAGTTCACCACCTGCAGATGTAGCACTTTTTCGAATAGCGTATAAGGTAACGGTACTGCCATTGAGCACGCCGGTTAAACCTTCATATACATCTGTATAGCTGCCATAGCCACCGTTACTGGTCCACAGACCGCTTACCTTGCTGTATTTCAGTATGCCATAAGCGCCGGTGTTGGAGCCGGTTTCGGTAACATACAATACATCGGAACCGGATTCTGTACTACTGGCATCTACCATGCAGAACTGTGCAGGGGAAACAGGTGCAAAGCTGCCGCTGGCATAGCTGAGTCCCGTTGTGGAAGTAGTTGTTGTGGGTGTACCTGTACCTATTTTGGCCAACTTTAGCCCATAGTCATTGGAAGTATATAACTGTCCATCTACGATGTTGAATAGTCGTGCTGTAGTACCCGTGGTACCACCTGCAATATTGGTTAAGGTACCGGTGCTGCTGCTATAGTATTGAAGATCTGTTTCACGGCTACAGAGCCAGTAGTCGGTTCCATTGGTGGTGATGGCACCACCCGGACTCTTGCCATTGGCAAACTGTGGCGTAGCGCCACTCATAAAGGTAAAGTTGCTACCGCCATTGGTTCCACCACTGCCGGAGAGTGTAATGGTAGTGCCTGAT
>Ga0207856_1000152_pt1 | contig 13984 bp, 12 predicted proteins | sample LuqExpMetageno21_FD_187779 | JGI IMG/M metagenome (GOLD analysis project Ga0207856, IMG submission 187779) | Tropical forest soil microbial communities from Luquillo Experimental Forest, Puerto Rico - Sample 21 (SPAdes) | ecosystem: Environmental > Terrestrial > Soil > Tropical forest ... | reverse complement strand
GGTGCTTCAACAACACCAGTACCTTTACTTTCTACAGGAGGAGCTACGATACCTTCATCTTTAGTACCTTCCTGGTTAATTGTACCGATATGAGTATCTGCTAATTTTTCCTGCTCGGGAGGAGGATCTTTTACTTCCTCATCCTTTACAATTTTGGGCGGAGTAAACTTGGTAATTTCTACCTTAGGTGGCTCCTGTTTAGGCGGAGGCGGGGGTGGAGGAACGTCAGGTTTTTTCTCTTCCTTTTTCATATCCTCCAATGTAACATCCTGCACGATGATCTGGTTCTTGTTCTCTTTCTTGAAAGAATTAGCAAGAATAGAGCCCAACAACAACAGTAAGCAAACGGCAAACGTAACTATCAAAGCGTAAGTAATACGCTTATTATAGGATTTACGAAGGTCGTAAGCCCCATATTCCTTGTTTCTTCCGTCAAAGATTATATCAAGGACATCGGCGGACAATATTTTATTTATTTCCATCGTAAGATTAATTTGTAAATAAGATTCAATCTGTGGATAATTCCACAACTTTATTTTGCAGCCTGCGGTGTAGCCGGGCCTTCAGTTGCTTTAATCAACTTGTCTTCACCATCACTAATATCAACCAAAGCATACCGGTTTACCACATTAATGCTCATTTCGTCCAAAATATCTACAACATTCTTGTAGGTACTTTCTTCATTTGGCTTAATGACTACAACAAAATCATCCTTACTGGTGTGCCTTTTTTTATTGATGATAATATTACGTATCTCCTTAAAGTTGGAGGTCTTAAAGTTAGAACCATCAGGGGACAATTGCCCTTCATAGTAAAATACGTTATTATCACGTCCTAGCATAATAGTCAGCGCACCCGATTCTTTAGCCTTATTTTGATCTTCCGGCTTATCAGCATCCTTCGGCAGGAAAAGATTCATAGCCGTAGGAGAGCTCATTGTTGTAGTAAATATGAAGAAGGTTATGAGTAGGAAGCCCAGGTCCACCATGGGTGTTAAGTCAACACGGGTAGAAAGTTTTTTACCTTTCTTGACGCCCGGGCCTTTCTTATGGCCACCACCACTCGAGGTATCCATTTCTGCCATAGCGGTAGAATTTAGTTTTTGTTTGTAATTAGTTTACTTAACGACACTATCCTTCTTTCTTGTCACTGCCACCAGATTGATTCTTTATCCATAAGTCAGTACCAGTAGGCACACTCTCAGGGCTAGTTATCATCTGGAATTTCAATAGGTCGTTCTTTTTAAAGGCATCGATCACGTTCTTAAAAGATGGGTACTTTGCCAAATTATCTCCTTTAAACAAAAGGTTCATCTTTTGGCCCTGGTAAGCATCTTTTATTATTCTCATCCATTCAATAACCTCATTATTGGTACTGTCCTTACAGGGAATACCAGGTAAGGCATCTCCCTTACGTTTATCTTCCGGAATTGACAGAAAAGAAGACAATTGACCAAAGGAAGCACCAAAAAAACCTGCCTTTTTAAATGCATTTACATCCAGATTCAGGTTTTTAGTAGTATTGAGTGTATTGGCAATAAATGCTTTCTTTCCTTCATCATCCAATGAAATAAAAGCCTTTCCATCTTTATCAACAGTAACGAGTACTACGTCCTTGTCTGGAGCAACTTTATTAGCTACAGAACTTGGTGTTGTAACTGTAATGGCTTCCGCCGCTTTAAACTTAGTTGTCAGGATAAAAAAGCTCAACAGCAAAAAGGCCACATCGCACATCGCGGTCATGTCTATCGAAGTACTCTTTCGAGGTAATTTAGGTCTTGACATTTTTTGTTATTTGAAATTCTCACAATTAGATGCAAAGCTTTTTACTTTCCACAAATTAATTCACGATTATTTGTAGTTCGCAGCAAAACTTTGAGTTAATGTGAAACCTGATTCATCTATACCGTAAGTGATACCATCGATACGTGTAGTGAAGATGTTATAAAATACAATTGAAATAGCAGAAGTACCAATACCTAAGGCTGTATTATATAAGGCTTCAGAGATACCCTGAGATAACTTTTGAGCCGCTTCACCACCACCAGAATCAGCTAACGCAGCGAAAGAAGTAATCATACCTAATACGGTTCCTAACAAACCAAATAAAGTAGCTACAGAAGCAATAGTAGATAAGAATACCAGGTTTTTTTCCAGCATTGGTAATTCTAAAGCAGTAGCCTCTTCAACTTCTTTCTGAATATTCAATACTTTTTGTTCAGTATCTAATTCAGAATTAGAGATCATTTCTTTATACCTTTTCAGACCACTTTTCATAACATTTCCTACTGAGCCTTTTTGCTTATCGCATTCTGCAAGGGCCTTATCCACGTCTTTATTAGCTAAATGGAACTGAACTCTTCTGATAAATTCACCTATGTTTCCTGTACCTGCTGCTTTTATTACAGTCAAAAATCTTTCTATCACAAAAGTTATTACTGTTAAGAATAAGCCAATCAAAATAGGTACGATAACACCACCAAGATACATCCTTGGTAATCCTCCTATTGGATCTTCGTGTAATGGGTGAAACCAATGGCTGCTATCAGTATCGGGTCTACGGAAATTACTTGGTGCTCCAATAAAAAAACGCCAGATAATATAGCCCAATAAAATACAAGCTACAGGTGCAATCCATGAAATAGAATTACTGCTCTTCTTCGGTTGTGCGGGTGTTGCACTCTTAACAGCTGGTGCAGTTGGTTTAATGTCAGCCATGATTCAATTGATTTTTGGTTTTTTAAAATTACAGTTGTTTAAAAAATTTGATTTCGCAATTCTAATGAAAAAACTCTTGAAAAATCAAAACTTTTTGTCAAAAAAATTCCGAAGGGAGGATACAAAATAGGGATTTTATTGAAAGCAACAAACAAAGTTTACTACGAAACCATGTTTTCTTAAAAAGCTTCCTAATTCTAATTGGCAGCCAAAACTCGTGTAAAATTTATGTAAACATTTTACCGCCTATCAAAACCTGGAGAGGCCAAAGTAAAAATCTAACACTGTTCTCTATCTTCATCGTTCATTTTACTCATAAAAAACATAGTAACTGATGAAGAAAATTTTCATTCTTTTGGGATTAACCGCTTCCATTACAATAATGGCACAACGGCCCGGCAATCCAACTCCTGCTAATCCAGGTAGTGGAGGCACCCCATCGACCAATCCGGCAGGATTCAATGGGCAACAAAGGTCTGCTACCCCAAAATCATTTAAGGACGTTATTACAGATAAGGCCATTACCACAAAAGGGCTTTTTATTGTACATAGAGTAGATGAAAAATACTATTTCGAAATACCCGATTCCATTTTAGGTCGTGAAATATTGGCTGTCACTCGCTATAGTAAGGTACCTGGCGGCGGCGGTATATATGGGGGGGAAATTGCCAATCAGCAAACACTCAGGTTTGAAAAAGGCCCTAACAATGCTATCTTTCTAAGAGTCGTAACCCTGATCAGTGTAGTAGATTCTACCAATGTTATTTCAAAGGCTGTCTCTAATTCATATGTGAATCCTATTGTTGCAGCCTTTTCAATTGCAGCCTATGGAAAAGACTCTACCAGTACATTGATAGATATAACAGATTTTTTTAAAGGCGATAATCAACCTGTCAGCATTAGTGCCAATAAAAGAAGAACATTAAATATTAATGCCCTGGCGACGGACCGCTCGTACATCCAAAGTATACACACATACCCTATCAACACAGAAATAAAAACTGTAAAAACTTATTCCGCCTCTGCTGGTGCGGCAGCACCCGGCCCCTTTTCTACTGCCACTTTACCTGCCGCCGCTGAAACAGGCGTAATAACGCTGGAAATGAATACCTCATTGCTGTTGCTACCTAAAATACCAATGAAACGACGCTTCTTCGATCCACGTGTTGGATTTTTTGCAGACGAATACACCTTATATAGTGATGATCAGCAAAAAGTAGAAAATCAAAGATTTGCTGTTCGGTACAGGTTAGAGCCTAAACCTGAGGATATGGGGAAATATTTGAGCGGAGAGTTGATAGAACCTCAAAAACAAATCATTTATTATATAGATCCTGCTACCCCAAAGCAATGGCGCCCCTATCTGATAGCAGGCGTCAACGACTGGCAAAAAGCATTTGAAAAAGCAGGTTTTAAAAATGCGATAATAGCAAAAGAATGGCCAGAGAATGATAGTACCATGAGCCTTGAAGATGCAAGATTTTCCGTAATCCGATATTTTGCCTCCGATATTGAAAATGCTTATGGCCCTAATGTTCATGATCCGCGAAGCGGGGAAATCCTGGAAAGCCATGTAGGCTGGTATCATAATGTAATGCAATTGGTACATGACTGGTATATGATACAAACCTCTGCTGTTGATCCAAAAGCCCGGAAAATGAAATTTGATGATGAGTTAATGGGAAGCCTGATACGTTTTGTATCCTCTCATGAAATAGGGCACACCCTTGGTTTGCGCCATAATATGGGTAGCAGCAGCAAAACCCCGGTAGAAAAATTACGGGACAAAGCATGGGTTGAGGCTAATGGGCATACAGCATCTATCATGGATTATGCGCGATTTAATTATGTAGCACAACCTGAAGACAATATTGATGAAGCCGGTTTATTTCCTCGTATTGGCGATTATGATAAATGGGCGATTAAATGGGGGTATACTTATATAGACGCCAAGGATGAAGAAGCCGATAAAAAAATAAATAACAAATGGATAACTGATAGCCTGAGCAAAAATTCAAGATTATGGTTTGGTGGTGAGGGTGGTAATGCTGATCCGCGTGCACAAACGGAAGACATCGGTGATAATGCGATGAAAGCAAGTGAATATGGCATCAAAAATTTAAAGCGCATTCTTATCAAATTACCAGAATGGACAAGAGAAGAAACAGATAAGTATGAAAACCTATCTGAGATGTATTCCCAGTTAGTTGCGCAATTCTCCAGGTATATGGGCCATGTAGTAAAAAATGTTGGCGGTGTACAAGAAACCTTTAAGAGCATAGAAGAGAAGGGAGATGTGTATGAAGCCACTCCTAAAGTAACTCAAAAAGAAGCTGTCTTTTTTCTAAACAAGCAATTATTCCAAACTCCAACCTGGTTACTAGATAAAGACATATTGAATAAGTTTAGTAATCCGGCAGGCACAGACCTTGTGAGCAGTACACAAGTAAGTGTATTGAATGGTTTATTATCTGGGCAACGCATTAATCGCCTGGTTAATAATACAAATCGGTTTGGATCAACGACGTACACGGCCGACGAAATGCTCGAAGATTTGAGATCAGGAGTATGGAGCGAATTGACAAGCAAAAAGCCTATCGATAATTATCGCCGTATTCTGCAAAAGGCATATGTAGAAGCACTGGTTAACATTCTAAATCCTATTACACCAGCCACAACTATCGTCATTACACCAAGTCGTGGAAGTAACCTGGGTGGACCACCCAGTTTAGTCAATACAGATGTATTTTCTATCGTAAGAGCGCATTTAATTAGCCTAAGAAATATGATTAATACATCCCTGCCTGGCATAACAGATAAAATGAGCAGATATCATCTGCAGGATGTATCAGAAAGAATTAAAGATGGCCTGGATCCTAAAAATAATAGGTAGTAATTTATTCACACCTTATATGCCCCCAATGAATACTCTTCATTGGGGTTTTTGTTGTTATTTTAAATAGAGATAGCTTTAACAAATAAGGCAAAGACAAAAACAATTATTCCAGTTCTATTACTAAAGATTAAACAATGAAAAAGAGTATTCTATTTCTACTTATCGCAATAAATACAACCGCTTACTCGCAAAACAAAAATTTTATTATCGGGTACATAAAAGATAGTGTTACTAACCAGACAATTCCTTTTGCAAGCATTACTAATCTAAGCAATAGCAAAACAACAATTGGAGATCAAAAAGGCTTATTTAGAATTGATATACGAGAAAATCAATTGTTATCCATAGCATATGTAGGGTACAATTTTGATACCATACGAATTAGCAAAGACCTCCAGGCAAAAGATACCATTACATTTTTCCTATCCGCTCTTGCAAGAACATTACAAGATGTTACAGTGAGAACTACATCCAAGTATGATGTTTATCAGTTAGATAGTATACAAAGAAGAAAAAATTACTTTGGAAGCAGAAGTGATGCTAAAATTCCTGTTGCATCTTTGGCAAATTCAGGCGCCGGCATAGGTATTAATTTGGATCATTATCTGTCCAAGAGCGAGAAAAAAAGAAATAATTGGATTGATATGTTTGATGTAATAGAACGGGAAGAATACATAAATTATCATTTTACACCAGATATAGTTCATAAATATACTGGGCTACAAAATGATAGTCTTACGTTGTTTATAAAACAATATCGCCCCAAATATGATTGGCTTCGTGGGCATAAAAGTGAAGAAGATATGTTATACTATATTAACGGGAAATTAAAGCTATTCTTTAAACGAGATAATTAAGATGTGGTTGAATTAGACACTATCTCATAAACTGTGTAAATGAAAAATCGGGGCATTACTCCCGATTTTTTATTTTTAAACCGATAGACAGTTTATGCGACCAGAAGACTTTTTAACCGACGACTTTTAAAACAGTTCAAGACAGGACAAGAACTCAATAACTTCCTAAGCCAACTACAGAAGCGCGGCATAGAAAAGATGCTTGAAGGAGAACTCGATGACCACCTGGGCTATAACAAACACGAGCAGTCAGAAAACCCCAATACCCGTAATGGCTATGGGAAAAAGAAGATCAAAACCAGCTATGGGGAGTCAGAAATTCGTGTTCCCCGCGATCGTGACGCCAGTTTCAACCCCATGGTAGTTCCTAAGAGGGAAAGTATGGTAGAAGGCATAGAAGAGGTTATAGTGTCTCTGTATGCCAAAGGAATGAGTGTGTCAGATATTGAAGAACAAATTAAGGATGTTTATAAGTTCGAAGTATCCACCTCCACCATTAGCCGCATTACCTCCCGCGTTGCAGAGAATATTATAGCCTGGCAGAATCGCCTTCTTGAGCCGGTGTATCTGATAGTCTGGATGGATGGCATAGTCTTCAAGGTCCGGGAAAACAGCAAGGTTATCAATAAGACTGTATACATCGCTGTAGGACTTAAAAGAGACGGCTATAAAGAAGTATTAGGCATGTGGCTGGGCAAGAATGAATCTGCGGCTTATTGGATGAGTGTATTAACTGACATGAAAGCGCGCGGTCTGGAAGATATCCTTATCACTGCCACCGACAATTTAAACGGGTTTACACAAACTATCCGATCAGTGTTCCCTCAATCAGCAACCCAGATCTGCGTGGTACATCAGATAAGAAACAGCTGTCGCTACGTGGTATGGAAAGATAAAAAGGAGTTCACCCATGATATGAAAGACGTTTATGCAGCGCCCACACGCCAGGCCGCACTTGCAGCGTTGGAAGCCCTTGATCAGAAGTGGGGGAGCAAATACACCCACGCTATTAAAAGCTGGAGGGATAACTGGGATGAACTGACTGTATTTTTTGACTTCCCTATTGAAATCAGGCAGATCATATACACGACTAACCTCATTGAGAATCTGAATGGTAAGATAAGAAAGTACACTAAAAACAAGCTATCCTTCCCTAATGATGATGCTGTATTGAAGTCTGTTTATCTGGCTTTGAGAGAGGCTTCTAAAAAATGGACCATGCCCATTAGAAACTGGGGCATGATCCTGAATCAGTTTTTAACTATTTTTGAAAACAGGGTTAAGCTTTAATAACCCACTAACCCCGATTAATAACTTACACACTTATTGAGATACTCCCTTTTATAATTCAATTAATAGGATTAATCAAGGAGTTATAAGCCTCTCATTACGCAGCCGCTGTCTCTCTTCCATCTCTTTTTTAATAAAAATATTAAAATCCCTATCTGCAAGAAATACCTTATTTGCTCTTTCTTCTGTATTTAATATCTTCTTAAACTCCTGGTAATACTTTCTTCTGGTCTCGGCTATCTTCTCATCCAGAACCACAATATTGTCTTTGTATTGTTTTCTTACGCTATTAAGGTCATCATTATAATCATAATAAATAGGCCAGAATTTCTCCGCTTCATCAGAAGAGAGCTTTAACTCTCTTGTCATATAAGCTATTTTAATTCCTTGTACATTATTCCCGATCACTCCTTGGGAAAAAGAAAAATTTATACCCGAAAAAAGTATTATTAAAAGCATCTTTCTCATAACGTATTCTATGCTTAACTACCTGTTTCAGATTTTGTTTCAGGAATATCATTCTCTCTGAGATATTGCTTCAATTCTTCGTCGCTTACAGTTTTCAAATTCTCTTCCACATCTGGTATATCTGCATCGCTTACACCGGTTATCTGATCTAAATTCATAGTAGGCTTAACATTATCAAGATATTTATTTAACTCCTCATCACTCAATTTATGAAGTTCACTATGCAGATCTACAGTTCTATCTTTACCAAATCTTTCATTATTATCAGTAAATAAAAAAGCTCCCATTACCAGTATACCTGCTACTATTGCCGCAGAAACATAATTGAACCATTTTCTTGTTTTTGAGAATGATATCACTTTACCCTTAGCAGCACTTTTCTTATTTATAGATCTAATGGATACTACGTTGGTAAAATAAAAATCGGGCACAGTATATGGATTTCGCTTGTTCACAGAAGACAACACTGGTGCAATTTCATATAATTCATCCGCTACGTCTTTTTGGTAAAATCCATTTAAAAGCTTTACACTTTCCAAAATATTGCCGGGCAATTCATCAAAGTAAACTCGTGGTACAGCAAATGGGCCTGATTTAAGCGTTAAATCGTTTTTATTAATGCGCAAGCAATTAGCAACTACTGCACTACTTAAAGCCTCAAAATACGCCGGAGGAACGGCAAAAGGTATCTCTTTGCCTGCCGACTGCAATAGTGGGCTAATGTCTTTTAATTCAGATATCGTATCCTTCTTTTCCATTACTATCCAGTATGACCCAATCTTTATCTCAACGTTTAATTAGTTTTTAATAAATTCTTCTATTTTTTTTGCAGCGTGATGATAGCTTGCTTTAAGAGCACCTTCACTGGTATCCAAAATCCTGCTCATTTCCTCATAAGGCATCTCATCATAATATCGAAGATTAAAAACAATTCGCTGTTTTTCCGGTAACTGCTGAATAGCCAATTGTAATTTCCACTCCAGTTTATTTGAATCAAAATTCTCGTCTGCCTTAATCTTATTTGAAAGCCCGCTTTCCATGTCGTTTAAACTAACTGCTAGGCGCTTCTTCTGTTGTTCCATAAATGTCAGGCATTCGTTAGTAGCTATTCTATAAAGCCAGGTATAAAGCTGGCTGTCCTCCCTAAAATTTTCCAGCCCATTCCAAACTTTAATAAACACGTTTTGTAGTACATCATTTGCGTCGTCATGATCAATTACCATACGTCTTATATGCCAGTATAATTTCTCCTGGTATTTCTTTATAATAGCTGTAAAGGCCTGCTCTCTTGTATGAGACTGCCTGAATTGATGTAATAATTCCTTGTCATCAGTTAGCATGCATAGATGGTTTTAAGAAACACCATACTGTAAATTATTTGCAAGCAATTAGCTATTTACTTCACAAACATAATATACGGGGCTATAATGTTGAAAAAATTTCATACACCTCCATCAAATGTCTATGAGGCTTTAATTCAAAAAAACTTTTCATTTAGATAAAGATAATCAGGAAAGCTATGACACGACGTTGATTTAAAAAATCAGCTCCTTTCTTACAGCAATCAATAGGACCTTGTATTTCCATTTGATACCAGCATAAAAAAAGGGCCAGGATAAACATCCAGCCCCGTTTTAAAATCCAATATCCTATGAAAAACCGAAGCGAATATAGAATATTGTTAATGAAAAAACAACATTCACAATATTATTTTTCCTACAAAATCATAACTAATTCTGTTTAAATACATATTCCATTAAAAGGATGGAAGCATCAGGATTAATGAATAAGTGTAAATTCTCAATAAAAAAGGCCGCTTCACTAGTGAAGCGGCCCTTAAATATGATAATTATACTAAAATAAATTATACTAGTATGCCCAAAGATCCTGTTCGTAATTGAAAATCTTCTCTTTAATTTTTTCACCTTCAAGCAGCCTAAACAAAGGATCTTTTATATAATCCTTAAGAGATCTGTCATAAGGATTATCTATACTCGCCTTAACAATGTAATAGCTAAACATACCATTTTCAAACAAATCTTCCCATGTCATCCTTGCTCCAAAATTCTTAGGATTATATACCTCGTATTTAGATAGCATTGGGCGCAGATCAGGGTAGTACAACCAGAACAATGCTCTCATCTGACCGGTAGAAGTACCATCAGATAATGTAACAGGCATTAAAGGTGCAATCCCTAGGATACGATGAAACAACCTTGAAGATTCTTTATCAAATACAATTTCTTCTTTTATACGAAACTTATAGATAGAATCAGCAGGGATCTCCCTTTTGGCAATCACATATTTGGTAATATTTCCATTTAAGTCATATGAAGGAGTAGTATCAGTTTTTGCACCAAACTTGTCAAGTGCTTGCTGAGTAGTTAATGGAGTCGTAAAACGATCATCCACGTCAGCATCAAATGCTGTTACACCACCTTTAATTGCATTTAACAATATAGATATAAAACGTTGATTCCCGTTATCCTCCACTACGCTATATCTGAAAGGAAGATTAACTTTCTCTCTTGCATCTATCTCAATCCATAACCTTTGCTTATAAACCGCATCATCTTCTCTTATGTGCTCATAAGGTAACGGCGTCCTATCTTTTACAAGATTTTTCTCTACTGCATTATCATTACGTAAAGAAACCTTTACTGTATCATTCAATCCCCCGCTACCCGTTACAGGTGCATATTCATAAGGTATTGTCTGCTTAACAGTATTTGTAGTATCAGCAGGAGGAGGCACATTAGCTGCTTGTGTAGGGGCAGCTTTTTTGGCAGCTGGTTTCCTTTTGGGAGCAGGCTTTTTCTTGGTCTGCGCTTCAACATTTACAGCATTAGCTAATACAAGCACACCCACAACGGCAATTTGCAACAAATACTTTTTCATAAACAAATAAATTAATAGAGATTAAAAGGTATAGGAGGTAATGTAACAGAACGTCCTCCTGGTCCAACAGCCCTGATATTATCTATCGTAATAGAAGTTCCGGCGCTGGCTTTATCAATGATCCTTCTTGCATCTGGTCCGAAAGCTCCACCTTGGTTCTGCGCTTGCCCTGGTTGATCACTAAATCCTTTACCAAAAGCGTATAGAGTAAAACCAGTAACATCATATTTTACACCTTCGAATATAAAGTTTTCCAACTCAGCTCTTACGCCTTGCTGCGCTTTAAATTCATTTGCAGGTATTCTTCCACCTTTGCTTCTTCCGATCATAGCAACAGGATCAGGTACACTTTTCACTTTAAATTTGAATGGAGTAACCTTGCCATCAACTTCTACATTCACGGTAGATTCTGTACCACCACTAACTTCTACAATATATTTACCGTTTCCATCACCTGCTGACAATGAACCATTCTGAACTGTTACGTGAGTAGCTTCTGCTCCTTTACCGCCTCCAGTTACACTAATTGGGTTCTTCAAACCAATATAGAATACTTTAGTAGCATCGGCACTCACACTAGCACCTGTTGGAGAACCAACTGTATACTTAATATCAATGTCCTTGGTTTCCTGCTTACTGGTTGCCTGGTTAAAAAAGCTGATATGCAATTTCTTGGAATAACTTCCAGGTCCTCCAACAGTAGTTTTATACTCGTTAGAACCATCAGGTAAAGGTGTCGTTGAAGCACCATCAACCGTGATTACAGGTTGCGATTTCTTATTAAACGCACCAATACCAGCAGTAATTCTCAATTCCTGACCTGGCATCAAATACTCAGAGCTCTGGCCATACAACGGTGCATAAGTATCAAATACCACTTCAACAGCACCGATTTGTTTATGACAGTATTCCAGTAACTGAGATTCACTGTTTTTAACGTCATTCTGGAACTTACTCAAAATAGTAATTGCTGCAATAGTTGGGGTCATGTGAAAATATGCATAAGACCATTTATCGTCAGCTCCGGCAGGGGTTTGTAATTTAGGAACAGACAAATCCAAAGGAAGTGTGTTACCAAATTCTTTACCAAAAGCAGAATCCTTTAACAATTGCTCTTTGTAATCTGTAAGCTTTTGTAACAATTCTTTACCCTTACCCTTACCCTCAACAAATAAACGTGTAGCAGCTTCCAGGTTGTCTTCTCTGAAAGTAGTATCAGTAGGAGGATTATAACCGGATTCTTTCATCAAATCCATTTTTAATCCATCAATATAAGAATACACATTATCAGAGAGATCCTTGGCAAGTTTTGCTTTCTTCCACCAATATTCTGCTTTTTCTCTAGACTCTTCTTTCTTTAATTTTTCCTGAAAAGAGGTGACTATTGTTCCATTTTTTGCTTCTATTGCTTCATTAGAATGACCTAAGCTATCATTCACGGTTTTAAAAGCATGCAGAATCTCAGATGAAACGTTGAGTGCCAACAACGCTGTTAACACCAAGTACATCATGTTGATCATTTTCTGCCGCGGCTCCTTAGGTAGAGACATAAATTATCAATGATTTAGTAATACGATTTACAAATTAGTTTCACTTTATAATAATCTAATTCAGGCAGGCTATTAGCGTCCTTGCATTGCAGTAAGCATATTACCATATACCTGATTCAGTTTACCCAGGTTAGTAGCCAAAGCAGCAATTTGATCTTTTGCTTTAACTGCATCGTCTGCGCTACTTTGCATTGCTGCAGAAGCTTGTGCCAACTTACCATAGAACTGATTGAGAGCTTTCAGATGATTATTACTTTCCTGTAACTCTAATTCATAAATAGTATTCAATGAAGACAGATTTTTAGTTAAAACCTGTACCTGACCATGAAATTGTTTAGTACTTTCAGAAGCGCCGTTAAATGCACTTAAAGATTCAGTAGCTTTTGCAACTGCTCCGGAAACACTACCTAAAGCAGTAGCAGCTTCTTTTGTTTTAGCAGAGAAGTCACCAGTTGATTTTACCACATCACTAATTTCTCCCATCTGAGAAACTGTAGTTCCAAGTTTCTGGAAACCAGAGCTTAATTTAGAAAGGTTAGCAGGTGTAATATCTGCTTCCTGTAACATTTTCTCCATGCTCTTTAAAGCAGGGTTGCCTTTTTCAGCTGCTACTGGCTCTGGTGCATGACCTGCATCAGGAGGAGGAAGAATAGCATATACTAAGAAGATGGCGGCTTCAATTAACAGACCGATTGGCAAAAAGATATCAGAACCTTTCCAGTGTTGAATTTTGAAAAGTGCACCAACAATTACAATTGACGCACCTACGCATACTATTACATTTACAAGTTTGTTAACTGCGGGGGAAATACCTGCTGACATAGTTGTTGTTATTTAATTTAAGGAATAGGAAATTGTTTATTTGATTCCCGATAGTTTCATTACTTCCGGGAAGTGAATTTCGTAATTATTGAAAATTGTTTTACCGATCTGTAGCTTTAAACTACTTACAAAAAGAATATCCAGTTATCTTATCGTCTCATCCTGGGAGCAAGATCGATTACGCAACGAAAGCCAATATAAGATTTTGAAGTATCCTGATACTCATACGTACGAGTACTTGTTTGCAGGAAGAATCCAACATCTTTCCAGCTTCCACCACGAACTACTTTACGTTTTAGCCTGGGAGGATCTTCATCTTTTGCATCATAACGAAGATCTGGGCTCATATCATGTACAAAATTGTATGCTCCTTCATAAAAATAAGAACCAGTCCACTCAGCTACGTTACCAGACATGTTATATAAACCGAATGAGTTGGGGAAGAACGAAGTAACCGGTGCAGTGTATACAGCGCGGTCGTTCAAA
>Ga0207856_1000147_pt1 | contig 14127 bp, 28 predicted proteins | sample LuqExpMetageno21_FD_187779 | JGI IMG/M metagenome (GOLD analysis project Ga0207856, IMG submission 187779) | Tropical forest soil microbial communities from Luquillo Experimental Forest, Puerto Rico - Sample 21 (SPAdes) | ecosystem: Environmental > Terrestrial > Soil > Tropical forest ... | reverse complement strand
CGGTCATGCGCGCCAGCGCCTCGGGCTTCATCCCGAGTACGAGCGGCGTGCGGATGAAACCCGGCGCCACCGCGCCGACGCTGGTGGGCGTGGCCGATGTGTCGCCGGTCAACAGCGACCCGGCCGAAGCCGGCATCCGGCCGCTGACGCTGCGCCGCCACCGTGCCACCTACGTGGTGGGCGGAGCGGGCCAGTTCGCGCTGCCGGTGCCGCACCTCGATCCGGCTGGCGGTGGCTCCAACTACCGCCGCATCAACCTGTTCTCTGCCAACTGCACCGCCATCAAGGCTGTGCGCGACGGCGTGACCGAGTTCGAGCTGACCAAGGCGCAGAACCAGTTCAACCAGGTCGACAACTTCAAGAGCCCGCAAGCCTCGCTGGTGGTGTTCGACCCGGTGCAAGACGGCCAGCTGGCCGGCCGCACCTGGGACACGCGCCGCGGCGTGGTGCAGTCGGCGCAGTTCTACGCGACCTTCTCGGCCGGTGAAACCATCACCATCGAAACCGAAGAACTGCTGCCGCTGTCGGCCTACTGATCGGGGGCGTGGACCATGCTCCAAGACCCGAACAGCGCGAGCGTGCCTGACGGCCTGGTGACGCTGCGTCAGTTCGTGGGCGGACTCAACTCCGCCCTGAACGACCAGAGCTACGCGGGCTACGACGGCTACGCCTACAACCCATCGGGGCAGTTCCGCACGCTCGGCCCCAACGGCGCCGCCGTCGAGGGACAGCCGGTGACCATGACTCAGTCGGGAAGCGTCACGCTGTCGCCTGGCGCCATCCTGCTGGTGGGTGGCGCCTTGCTCTTGGTGGTCTTCCTCAGTCATCAGTGACGTCGATCGCATGAGCCTGCTCGAAGACTATTGGGCCGCCCTCGGCATCCCATCGCCTTTCGGTCCAGGTGTCGGCGCTGATGGTCTGACCAAGCAGACCATGTGGGCGGGCTCTGGGATTGGTGGGGGTGAGTCCTCCCAAGGTCAGCCGATCTACAGCGACGGCTTCATCAAGTACGACCCGGCCAAAACGCAGTATGGCCAGGACACCTTCGACCGCTTCGACACCAGCGGGCGCTACGTCGGCACATTCCAGTTCAGCGACCCGGCCGATATCAACGACATGGCCGATTCGCTGGCACCCGTTGCCGCCATGGTCGCCATGGCCTACGGCGGCGGGATGCTGGCAGATACCTTCGGCGCCGGCGCCGGCGCCGGTGCTGGTGCCGGTGGCTTCATGGGCGATGCCACTGCGGCCGGATATGGCGGCCTGGACGCTGCTTCAGCCGCCTACATGGGCGGGGGCGCAACGCTTAACTCCGCGCTGGTTGCGGACTCTGTCTTGCCCGCTGCCGGCGCTGGTGCCGGTGGCTTCATGGGCGACGCCACGGCGGCCGGCTATGGCGGCCTCGATGCGGCTTCGGCGTCCACGTTGGGCGGTGGGTACTCGCTGGAGCCTGGCGTCCTCAGCACGGCCGCCAGCGGCCTCGGCTCGTCGGGCGCCAAAGCGGTGCTCGATGGAGCCACTTCGCTGGGCTCGATGGCTTCCGGCGCTGGCAAGCTGGGCGGACTGCTCGCCGGCGTGAGTCAGCTGCTCGACCAGGGCGCTGCGGCCGCAATGCCTCAAACCGGCGTCGCCGCCGCTGCTGGCCGTGCCGGCGTGGGCGGGAACGCGCTTCCTATCCTCGCTGCGGTGGCCGGCGTGCTGCTGCTGGCCTTCCTGGCCGTGAACAACAAAAAGGGCTGAACATGCTACCCGCCAAGATTTACACCGTTGTCGTGCCCGCTGGCGGCATGACTGAGCTGGCCGTGGTCGGCGAAATGTTCAAGGTGCTGTCCGCATCGGGCAGCTTCATCGTTTCCGCCGACACCTGGGGCACGCTGGGGAACATCCTCGCCGGACAGGGACTGCGCGATGCGAGCTTCACAAAGCTGCAGTTCACCGACAACAGCGGCGCGCAGAACACCTTGCGCGTACTGGTGGCCGGGCAGTCGTTCATCGATGACCGCATCACCGGAGAAGTCAGCGTGATCGACGGCGGCATGTCGCGCACGCTGTCGAATCAAGCCTATGTGGCATCGAGCAATCCCTCATCGGACGCGACCACCGGGCCTGCGATCTATCTGCAAAACCCAGCAGGATCTGGAAAAAACATCATCGTTAAGTCCATACGTTCGAGCCTGACAACGGCACAGTCCTACGGGGTTTGCTGGGCGGCAGGAGTGACGGGGGCCGACGACAGCGCGAACGGAATCATCAGCAAGTCCCAAACGGGGGCGTTTGTCGGCAAGCTGTGGAAGCACACGACGGGTGTCATGGCTGCGTCCATCGGAAGCAGTTTTGCCACCGCCAATCTGGCAGCCAATGCCGTTGACGCCGTCACCTTCGCCGAGCCGCTCGTGATCGTTCCTGGCGGGCAAATCAGGATCTTCGGGTCTGCTGTGAGCTCCGGTGTTACCGCGACGATGGAATGCGTGGAGCAACCCCAGTGAAGGACTCGGAGTGAAATGGCTGATTGCCGCCGCCCTGACCGTCGCTGCAGCAGTGGCCATCGCGCGCCGCAGGGACAGCGGGCAGGGCGGGGCGTTCCTCATTCCCTCGGCCCTGTTCGACGCATCCACCGAAGCGCCGGCCGACCCGGCGCCGACAACCGATTCCACCTCTTGGATTGACTCCGCCATGAACTCTGTGAGCTCCGCTGTTTCGCAAGTGCTCGACACCGGCAAAGGCTGGGCCAAGCTGCTGTTGGCAGATGGCACCGTGGTCCAGCGCGACGGCACCCGCGCCTGGCGCAACAACAACCCGGGCAACATCGAATATGGCCCGTTCACGATTGCCAACGGCGCGATCGGCAGCGATGGCCGCTTCGCGATCTTCGCGACATTCGAAGCCGGCCAGGCTGCGCAGGAAAAGCTGATCTTCGAGACCTCGACCTATCGCAACCTCACGCTGTCGGCCGCCATCGCCAAGTACGCGCCGGCCGTCGAGAACAACACCGGCCGCTATCAGGCTGCGGTGCTGGCATCCGTGGGCGGCGTGGACACGCCCATGCGCGACTACTCGAGTAGCGAGCGTCAGGCGATCCTGGCCGCGATGCACCGCCAGGAAGGCTTTGCCGCCGGCGACACCACCGTTTTGCAGGCGTAACGAGAGCACACCATGAGCGCTTCCGCACCGAACCCCATGAACATCCTGGCGCTGGCCGCGCTGGGCATCGGCACCTATTGGTTGATGACCCGCCATGCCGCCGCGCAAGTCGTGCCCACGCAGGGCCAGCTTCCCAACAAGGCGACCAACAGCAACGCAGCGTTGGCCGGAATGCTCGGCAGCTTCCTCGGCTCGCTGCGCCCGAGCAGCGCAAACCTGCTGGGCACTTACGACGGCCGCAGCGCGCAGCCCTGGGACGTCACGCCATACGGCGAATCGGGACCGACCTTCAACAACCCGAGCGCCTACGTGTCCAGCGCCATCGACGGGTTGGCCTACAACCCGACGACATCGTCGGCGTTCGATGCGATGGCGAACAGCACCGTTCAATCCGACTCGGTCGGCTTCTGGTGATCGCGCCATGAAGATCGCCCCGCCATCGGCTGACCTCCTGATCAAGCTCGCGCTCGGCGCGCTGCTGGTGGGCGGCGCCGTGTGGGCCATCAAGCGCGCCACCACCGCGGCCAGCGATGCAGCAGGGCAGGTGCTCGATGCCGCATCAACCGCGGTGGACACCATCGCCACCGGCGTCAACCCGACCAGTACCGAGAACTGGGCCTATCGCGGCGTCAATGCCGTAGGCGGCGCCGTCGCCGGCCAGCCATCCGGATCTTGGAGCCTGGGCACCTGGATCTACGACATCACCCACCCCGGCCAGTAGGCCAACAAGGAGAGCAACCATGAATCGCATCACCGAACCTTCCACCTGGGCCGGCCTGGCCGCGCTGCTGCAGCTGGCGAAGATCTTCACGCCGCCTCAGTACCACATCGTGATCGACGCACTCACGGCCGGTGCCGGCTCGGCCGCTGTCACCATGCGCGAAGGCGCTGCCAAGTAACCGTGTCGGCGACGATGGAACGTAACTGGACGCCTATCCTGCTGTTCGTCGTCAGCCAGGTCATCACCGCCGCTGGTGTGTACGCCGCGATCCGCTCAGACCTGCGCGAAGCGATGGTCCGGGTGACGATCGCCGAAAAGCGCCTGGACCGGCTGGAAGACAGAAAACCATGAGCAGGCCCAACTGGATGCCTTCGGGCAATGAGGTCGCGCGCCAGGTGATCATTGCGCTGGCCGTGGGCGCTGCGCTGTGGTTTGCGGCCCGGCAGCTGCGGCCGGTCGACCGCGCCCCCTGAACCGTTTGGATCCAAGGAATTGCCCCCCGGACGTGACAGCGCCGGGGGGCTTTTTTTATGCCGACGCGATCGGCACCACCAGGCCGGGCGCGTGGTAGTCGGGTTCGTTGACGGCTTCCCAGTCCGACGGCGCCTGCCAGTACAGCCGCGCCTCCAGCGTGCGCACCTTGGACAGCAGGAACTGGTGCGACCAGTGGACCTCGGCGCAGGCCTCGCTGAAGCCGTAGGACGTCAGCCAGTACAGCGCCGCCAGCGCCGCCATGGGCACCGGCGTGGCCTCGCGCAGCCAGCGCCGCATGGTGGTCGGTGCGACGTCGATCGCCTTGCAGGCCCGCTCGAACCCGAGTTCGTGCACAAAAAGGCGAAGCTGCGCCGCACCGCCGATGCGCGGTTCTTTCAACATGGGGATTCCTCTGAAGTTGTGTTAAAGCCGGTTCTGTGACCGGCTGTTACAACTATGCGAGGGCAGGCATAGGAGCCATGAAGCGGACCAGACCGTCGAGCCAAGTGGCTTTCGGGCGCCGGCTGCTGCCGCGCTTGGTCCTGGGGGTGTCGCGGCGCCGCTTCTTCTCTTCTTCCTCGTTTGATGCGATGTATATTATGTCAAGTGCCTTCTTGGCCTTGTTGCTTTGGCGCTTGGTCGTACTTCTGTTGGCTCGTCAAGGAAATCTGTCACAGCGCGGCAGGCGCTTTGCCCTGTAGTTCTCCCCTCCCCATCAACAAAGCAATCCCTTGGAGGGGACACCAATGTTTCAAGCACCCACGCAGACGCCGCACATCCTGACGCTGCTGGACGATCTACCGACTCGCGATGACAAGCTCATCGCCCGCCACCTGGGCGTGACCGCCCGCACGATAGCGCGCTGGCGTGACCAGGAAGGCGCGCCGCGCATGGCGCATCTGGCGCTGTTCTGGGAGACCCGCTGGGGCCTGTCCGTGGCCCACTGCCACGCGGTCAACGGTGAGCGGGTGGCCCTCGGACTGGCGCGCTCGCTGGAGCGCGAAAACGCCACGCTGCGAACGCGCATCGCGCGGCTGGAGGAAATGGGAGACTTCGGCGCGGCGAACTCACCGCTCTACGCGACCAGGTGATACAGGTGCCGCAGCTGTCCGACGACAAATGACGCTGAGACCAGCGAGCCCGTGATGATCAGGCCCTCCCTGACGACGGCGCGCAGGACGTCTAACGGTGTCCGGTACATGCGGCGCGATGGTAGCGGAAAAAGTCCCCGGCCGATCGGCCGGGGCAAGTCCCTTGGTCGAAATTGAGTTGTGAATGAACGCTGCCGGCGCCGGCCCGATCGCCGCGCCTGGGGAGGTCAAGGCTTCGGGGTGTCGCCCCACTGGGCCTTGATCCACTGCTTGAGGCCCGGCAGCTGGCCGATGATCAACGCGGCCAGGATCGCGCCGCCCAGGACGATCAGGCCCTCCTTGGTGACGTCGGCGACTGAGGGAATCATCTTCTTCATGGTCTGTTCTTGCGGTTTTCGACGTCGCGCCGCCACTGCTCGAGTAGCCCGACGCGCACCAAGGCTTCTCGCAGGTCTGCGCGGATGGCCGCGTAGATGCCGGCCGCCGTCACGACCTGACCGACCACCCACATCCAGATCCCGTCAGCCATCACGCGGCCCCCTTGACCTTTTCAATGGTCCTGTATCCGCCCAGGCCGAGCATTCCGAACAGCACGCCGTACACCTGCGTGTCGGTCAGGCTTGGAAGCGCCGGTACCGGATGGCCGGACATGGCCCACCCGGTGAGAAGCATTGGCTTTGCTACCCAATCCCAGGCGATGCACGCGCCGCAGATGTAGCCGATCAGCGGACGCCACCGGCTCGTGAATTTGTCGGAGCTGGAAGCATCTGCCTTGTCCACGTCCAACTGCGCCAGTGACAGCGCCTTGACCGACTCGAGTTCGGCCAGTTCGCCGGACTGCTGCATGCGCATCACTTCAAGCTGCGCCTGCGCCTTGGCCGCAGGATCAGGAATCAGCTTATCGAGCAGCTGCGTGATGGCGGGGATGATCAAAGGCCACATGGTTACCAACTCCCGGTTGCAGGATCGGACTGGCCCGACCCGAAGATCTTCTTTTCGACGGCCGCGAGGTAGCGCGGTGCCGGACACGAAAAAGACGCTGCCCACAGATCGCCGTTGGCCAGATCGATGGTGCACTGGTCCTGATTGGTGTCGGGAACGCCCACGCGCTCACCGATGCCCTTGACCACGCCTGTCACCGCGCCGTCAGCCGCCGTAACGATCGCCCCGCCCGCCTCCTGCGCGGCGCCGGCAACGCCCTTTTTCGCGACGTACATGGCCGCGATCGCCGCCGCGGCCACGCCGGCCACCGCCAGCACTGCCGTGGGGCTGATGTTGGCCGCGCTCATTGCTGCCACGCCAGCCAGTCCATGGACGAAGTAGGAACGCTGACCGAGCCGCTGCTGGCCGTGGCCGTGGTGACCGCGCGCCGGTAGCCGATGGCGTAGGCGATGGCCGCGACCGCCACGCAGACGATGATGTGTTTTTGGCTCATACCCAGAAGTCCGGTTGCGTTGCGAAGGTGCCCGACAGGCCTTGCCATGCCTGCAGATAGTCCGTGCTCTGCGACTTCGCCGCGCCGCTGGCTTGGCGCTGCTGCGCGGCCAGCGCGTAGGCGGTGTCCGTGCCGCTGGCGGCCGTGGCGCTGTTCTTCGACCGAGCGAAGAGTGCAAGCGCCACGATGACAGCGCCGGCCGCCGCAGCGATGATGGTTTGGTTGTTCACGCCACGCCCTCCAGCACCGTGGTCTGGCCGACCTTGTACCCTTCTTGGCGCTCCATCGCGTCCATGATGGCCGCGCGCTGGTCCGACGAGTAGGACTGCATGGCCTGATTGAGCCCGCCCACCGAAGCCAGCACGTTGGCCTGATAGTTCGAGGTTTTGTTCTCGAAGGCCGGCGCCCATTTGGCGATGGCGTCCGTCAACACCAGATTGCGATAGGTGCCGCTGTCGAACAGCAGCGCCTCTTTCGCTGCGCGGCCGGCCTCGTAGGTCGGGAAGATCGCGAAGCGCCCGTCCGTGCCCACCGCGCCGTGCGCGATCGACCAGGGCGTGTACATGATGTTGCCCGGGTTGTTGTTGCGCCATGCACGCGTGCCGGTGCGGCGAACAGTGGTTCCATCCGCCATCTTGATGTCGGTATAGCCCTGCCCTGCGCCGAGCACGGCCGCCGCGGTGTCGCTGATCTTGGTCATGATGTTGTCTACCGTTGTGGGAGTTGCGTCGGCCGATCCATCGGCCTGGCCGGCATCGCCGGATGTGTCGGTGCTGCCGGCATCCAGGCCGCTCCAGTTGATGCCGTCGCCGGCCTGCGCCGGCTGTGACCGCGTGATCACGTAGGCCACGCCTGCGAGCGCGGCGAGACCGAATACGATGGCGGCATTGCTGCTCACCACGCTGCCTCTGTAGTGATGTAGAAGGTGGTCGAGCCCGCGTTGAGCTGGTTCGTGTTGGCCCCGGTGGTGGTCAGGCGCGCATTGATGTTTGCGTTTCCTGTCCACGACTGGATAACACCGCCTTGCACCGCGCCGGCTCGATTGAGCGATGCGCCAATATCGGCATCGGCCAGCCCCTTTGTGACCGGAGCCGTGAACACGTCGGCATCCACCATGTAGCTCAGACTGTTGGCAGCCGGCCCCAGGCGCATCACGGCCGACGCGACTCCCGCCCCGGCGTATGCCGCCGTTGTGTCGGCCACGATGCCCACTATGCGGGTGCGCGCCGGCACGCTGAAGATCGTCACGTCGGCGAACAGCGCTGCCGCCGCGAAGGCCTGATAGGTGACGGTTACCTTATAGGTTTTGCGGGTCGGGATGTCCCAGCCAACCAGGGTGATTCCGACTCCGGACGGCGCGGTTTGCCGCATGTCGTCGCCCACGCGCGTTCCCACGGTCAGGCCCGTTTCGGTGTAGCGCGTGGTGACGTTGTTGGCCTGATTGGCGCGCAGCGTCAGGCGTGTAATCGTGCCCTGTAGCCAGAACCCATATTTGCTCTGCCCAACCCCCTGCGCATCGTCTTCGACCACGTTGCGCTCAATGATGGCGTGATCGATGGCCGTATCTCCGCGTACCAGAACGCCGATAGGGTTGACGTTGGCTCCGACGTTGGCGAGGTTGCGCACCCGGTTGTCGGTGATGCTCAAGACACCGAAGGTTCCGCCCCCGGTTGATGCGAACGCGTAGATTCCGTAATAGGTTCCAATGCCCGTGTTGTGAGCGATATCGAAGCGCTGGTGTTTCTCTCCGCCCGCTGGCGTCAGCATGTACACAACGGCCGACAGGTTGGCTGAGCCGGCGTCTTGCTTGACGATGTTGTTCGCGATGTTCACATCGCTCATCGACAGCACGAAGTTTCCGGCTCCGTATATACCTGCCTTTACCACATCGGAGGTCGAATAGGCCGTGGCGTTGAGATTGATGGTGTTGTCCGAGATTTCGATGTTTGACAGCGCCGACTGGCTGGATTGCCGCCACAGCCGCACACCGTACAAGAACATGCCTTGCATGGTGTTGTCGGTGATGATGACGCCGGCCACCGGGTTGGTGTAGTTCGAATCGACGATGACGCCGCCGAAATAGTTGGTAATCTCGTTGTTACTGAATGTCTGGCGCGCGCCGTGGACCTCGAAGGCGTTGCGCGCACCGGTGCCGTTCCACACGGTGGGTGCCGTGGTCTGGGTGAAGCGGTTTCCTGTGCATAGCATGTCTTCGCAGTAGGCGAAGATCGCCGAGAAGTCGCCCGCGTCCATGCCGCCATCGATATGCACGGTGTCTTTGATGATCCAGCCGCGCCCGATTGCCGAAACCGAAATTCCGTTTGGCACGCCACACACGATGTTGTTTTCACCCGGGTTCGCTTTGAACTTGCAGCCGATGATTTCGACGTCGGTTCCGCTGGCTGCGTTTCCGAAAAATCCGATAAAGGCCTGACCGAAGCGATTGAAGACAAATCCGGCCCTCCCTGGGCTCATCAGGTTATTTGTCCAGTTGCCATCGAAGGTCAGGCCGCGAAACGAAATGTCGGTGAGCGTCGCCGCGCTGAAAAAAACGGTGTAGCGCTGCGGAGCCGCATCCGAAGAGGCCCCGTTCTTGACCTTGATCGTCGCTCCCTTTCCAGTCAGCCACATGCCGGCGCGCATCTCCAAGGCGTAGGTGCTTCCCGCTGGGAACACTGCCGCCAAGCGGGTGGGATCGACCAGATAGACACCAGCCGGGAAATACAGCACGGCCAGCCCGGCGCATGCGTCGATGGCGCGCTGAATCGCAACGGTGTCGTCGGTAACGCCGTCACCGGCCGCGCCGTAATCCTTGACGCTGACGCGCTCTCGTAGCTTGTCCCGCACCCAGCGCGAGACAGCACCTGCTCCATCCTGGATGTAGCCGACCAGGCTCGCACCCGAGGACGCCGAAATCAGGGCCATCACCGACGCTTGGACTGCGTTGATCTGCGCGATGAAGTTTCGAACCAGTCCCGCGCCGATCATGCCTTGCGCTCCTGCGTGGTGACGTCAGCCGTCTTGCCGGCATCGGTGATCGCGTACCACGCCTTGGAAGCTCCGCGCGACTCAAGCCACGTGTCGCCGGCTTGCAGCACGATCGCCCGCTTTGCCCAGGTGATTCCCACCATGCCGAGCGCCACCGGATCCGGCCCGATGTTGTAGATGATCGTTTCCAGGCGCGTGGCATCGGCCGCGAGCACCGCCACGGCGACCGGTCCGGCCGTGATCTTGGCGTTGTCCGTCAGCGTGGCGGCCGGCGTGTCTCCAAGGACCGCGCCGGACACGTACAGCGGCGCAGCTGCGTTCTGGCCGCGGTTCGTGCTCACCGGAACCGGGTTCGGGCTGTCGATGAAGACCGGCAGCGGGCTCGGCGCGGCGACCTGCACCGGTAGCGGATTGGGACCAGTGACCTGTACCGGCACCGTGCCGACGATGTTCGCGCTGACGATCGCGCCGTCGTCGTTGTTTAGCCGGACATCGATCATCGAAGCGATGACCTCGATCGTGCAGTCGACGGCCGCCACGAAGCTGACCGCCTCGAAGCCGTCCGGCACCTCGATTCGGTCGCGCGCCTTCAGGCCGCGCAGTTCCTCCTGCGCGAAGCCCGCCACCTCGATCTTGACGTCGACCGATGCCGCCACTCCCACGCTGAAGATCGCGAGAAAGCGCGCCTGGCCGAAGGTCTGCCGCTGGGGCTTGTTGGCTTGTAGGTTTATCCTGATCTGAGCCACGCTCATCCCCTCCTTGCGAGCAACATCACGGCCGCCAGTCCGACGACGATGACACCGCCGACCTGCAATAGGCTCTTGTCCGGTGCCTTGCTGTCCGTGAACGCCGTAGCCAAGTCGCTGGCGACGTGCGAATAGGCGCCGGCGACTTGATCGGTGGCGTCCCTGTAGTTGGCGTCCAGCTTGGCGGCAGCGTCCTTGTAGGCCGCGCTCACGGCCTGTTGCGACTGGCTGGCGAAGTCCAGCGCGCCCGAGTAGAGCTGCTGCGTGGTGGCGCGCAGGCCATCGGCCTGCCTTGTGGCAGCGTCGATCGCCTGCGATCCGAGCTGCAATCCGCCGGCCACCGCGCTGTGATCCGTTGACAGCACGGTCACGTTTGAGCCCTCGGCCGCGCTGACGTTCGAACTGCCGTCGCCGCCGACGACGCGCATGTCCTTGACTTCTTGTTTGTTCTCGGTGGTGCTGCTGCTGTCACCGCCAAAGCTCAGCCCGTACAGCATCCAGGCCGGCACGATCAAGCGAATGATCGACTTCATCATCATTGAAGATCCTTTCCAACGATCCAGCCGCGCACGGCGTAGCCCTGGCGCAGCGCTCGCCGCACGAGCCCAGGCCGCCCCGTCTGGAAAGCCACACTGGCCGCTCCTTTCGATTGCGCCTCGATCGTCGGCAGCAGCAGTGCGGTCCAGTCGGCCGGGCCGTAGCCCTTGGCCGCGTCGATCCAGGCCACGCCGTTTTCGACGCGCACCAGATACACGGCCTGGCTGTCGCCTGCGGTCGCGGCGAAGCACTGCGACCGGGCGGCCATCGCGGGAATGTCGCGCTCTGCCGTGATGCCGCGCGGATCAAGTCGCGCACATCCGGCCAGCAGCTGCGCCGCCAGCGCCGGATCAAGTCGACTCAGGAAAACTTTTTCCATGCCAAGACACCGCCAGCTATTGCCAAGCCAATCCACACCCACGACGGAATCGACTTCGATCCCGAGCCCTGGCTCACGCCATTGCCGAAATTCACGGAGAAATCGCCCGTGGTGCTGCCACCCTGATAGGCATCGCCGCTGCGGCTCGAACTGGTCGACGTGAACCCAGGGATGTTGAGACCGCCCGGGAACCCGCCGCTCAGCGCCTTGTCAATGATCGAAGCGCCACCGGCCGGCGAGCCCGGCGCGAAGGCTTGCGCAGGTTGCGGCATGCGCTACCCCTTGCCGCCGTGCGACAGCACGATCACGGCGAGCACGATGCCGCCGATCAGCAGCAGGCCCGAGCTGTTGACCGCAACGCCGTTCGACGTCTTGGCAACGAGCGGCTGCATTTGCAGCGCCTGGGCGCGCTGCTGTTGCAGCTGGACGCTTGACTGCGCAGCGTCCTTCTGGATGCCGTAGCTCACGACCTTGTCGAGCAGCGCGCCGAAACCACCCCATTGGCTTTGCTGGCCGCTGTTGTCAACGCCAGCACGAGCCGATGCAGCATCGGTCGTGATGGTCGCGTCAGTCACCGGCTGGTCAAAGGCCTGACCCGTTGACCAGCCCGGCTCTTGATCGTCCCACATGGGCGCGCCTCCGATCAGAGGCGACCGATTGGGTCGATGAAGTCGTAAAAGACCTTGTACGTGTCGGCAGCGCCGTAGATGCGCGCTTCCACGTTGGCCGCGTTGCCGGTGTCCAGCACGCCCGACAGGTTGCCGTCTTCCACGAAGTCCAGGCAGACAATGCCGGCCTGCGGCGTCAAGCCGTTTTGCTTCTGGGAGACCTCCAGCGCCGTGCGCTTGGTCTCGTAGACGATGGTGTTGCCGATGCGCAGCTCGACATGATCGACGCTGCCCGGCGCAGCCTCTTCGATCCAGATGCGTTTCATCTTGCCACCCGCACCGCCAACGGGCAGGTACATGATGTGCTCGCCGCTGTTGGAGAAACCCTGCGTGGTGTTCAGCCGCTTCAGGATGTAGGGGTTGTTGGTCGGCTGACGCAGCTGCATCTGCGCGGTCATCGACGAACCGGCAGCCGCATCGCCGGCAATGGCGAATTCGAACTGGAGCTTTTGCAGCAGGCCCATCGGAATCGACGCCAGCAGCTGCTCGACGGCACCATTGCGGGCGCGCGGCTCGGTGAAGTCCAGCGACAGGAAACCGGCGTCGACGTAGATGCCGCGGTAGGTGTCGCGCTTCTGGATCGCCAGCGCGCCGCCGCTTTCCTCGAAGAACAGCCGGCCGTTGGCCTTGCCGCGGACCACCGTGATCTTCGCCAGCGTCAAACCGCCGCCGAGCTCGAGCTGGATCTTGTCCAGCGTCGGTGCGTTCTTGCCGACCGGCAGCGTCAGGGTGGCGGTGTTGCCGGGCGAGCAGTTCTGCAGGTTCGTCGCATTGAGCTTGAACATGGTTGTTCGCCTCCCGCTTAGGCCGACTTCTTGGGCAGGTACGGGCCCACCACGGGGATGGCCACGGTCGAATTGACGATGGCGACCACGGCAAAAGCCGCGATGGCGATCAGGCCGGTCTTGAGGTACGGATGCATCACACAGCTCCTTGGTTGAAAGTTGATGCGCCCACTCTCGAACCACGCCCGTCCAATGACAAAAGCCGGGAATCGCAGCGAATCGCTGCAAATCCCGGCTTTCACCTATCCCGAAAGATCGTCGCCGTTCGTTGCAATGACGCAACGAACTACAGCGCGCCGCCCTCCGCAGCGTCGGCCGCTGCCAGCAGCAGGCGGGCCAGCTCGCGCGCCTCGTTCGGCTTGGCGACCTCGGACGCCATCGCCACGCCCCAGACCTTCACGTCCATGCGAACCTCTTGGCGCGCGGCGTCCGGCTGGACCTCGTAGGTCCTGTTTCCGATCTTCATGACGGTGCCCCTTGCGCAAGGTTTCCGCGAAACAGCTGCTTGGTCTCGCGGTGTTTTTCGATGTAGTCCCACGGGCCGAGCGCCTGGATGTCCTCGACGGTCACGCGCTGCAATGGCGTGCTGAGCATCTTCGCCATCACCTCGAGATCGTCGGCGAACTCCAGATTGCCGCAGTACAGCCGCGTGGCCTGGCTCAGTGCCGTCTTGTCGATCAGTGATGGCCGCTGGCTGCTGCCGTACAGCGTCAGCTCGGCGTGCCGGCCGCGCGTCATCACCGCCGTCCAGCCCGGTCCGCCGCCGTTGGCGCGCACGAATGCCGACAGCTCTTCGGCCAGCAGACTGCACCGGCGCACGGCCATGCAAAGGCGACAGATCAGGTCGAACTGCTCGCGCGCCACCTTCGGATCATCGGACGGCAGGAACCGCACTCGAAAGCTCGGCGCCTGCATCGCCCGCGCCAGTTCATCGATGCGCCGGAACGCCGGGATTCCCTCGTACTCGTGCATGGGATCGATGATCACCAGGCGCGCCGGCTTCGACAGATCGATGTCGGCCTTGATGCGCGTGCTCTTGCCGCTGCCGGTCGCGCCGATCGCAATGAGGATGTTGGCCTTCTTCTGCGCGCTGGCGGTGCCCGTGGGCACCGCGGCTGCCGGCTTGCGCTTGGCGCGCTGCATCAGGCGCTTACGGCGGCCG
>Ga0207856_1000145_pt1 | contig 14190 bp, 10 predicted proteins | sample LuqExpMetageno21_FD_187779 | JGI IMG/M metagenome (GOLD analysis project Ga0207856, IMG submission 187779) | Tropical forest soil microbial communities from Luquillo Experimental Forest, Puerto Rico - Sample 21 (SPAdes) | ecosystem: Environmental > Terrestrial > Soil > Tropical forest ... | reverse complement strand
GCGAGATGCTGCTTGGCAAGCTGGCCCAGGCCGCGCGCGAGGCCGGCGCGACGATGCTGTCGGGCATCACGCTCTCACGGAACTGGGGAATGCTCGCGCTCGCGCGCAAGCTCATCGCCGAGGGCGGCACGCTCGCGATCACCACGCCGGACGCCGGCTCGCCGTCGCGGCGCGTGCTCGGCACCGGCTGGACGCACTACAAGATCGAGCACCTGTTCTACTTCAACCAGCGCAACCTCGAGCGCCTCCTCAAGGAGGTCGGGTTCGGCAGCGTGAAGTTCTATCCGCTGTGGAAGTCGCTGACGCTCGACTACATCAGCCATCAGTTCGAGGTCTATCCGCACCCCGCCCTGACGCAGGTCGCGCGCGGCATCCGGCGGCTGACCCCCGCGCGGATCCGATCGTTCCCGTTGCCGTTCACCACCGGCGAGCTACTCGCGGTCGCCCGGGCGTAGCGCCGCTCGGCCAGGCCGCATCACCGCTGGCGCGCGGCCCACAGGACTGCGTCGGCCATCGAGTCGCGGAACCACGGCTCCGCGTAGATCTCCGGGTAATGGCCGAGCGCCGTGTAGACCACGCGGGCGCCGAACGGCTCGTGGGCCCACGCGATCGCGTGGTAGCCCATCTTGAGATCGTCGGGGTAGGTCGCCGGCATCGTCTGCTCGTCGAGCGACAGCAGCACGGTGACGCCGGCCGCCTCGGGGTGGCTCGAGAACGAGTACCACTCGTCGAACCGCTCCACCGTCGCGTCGGTCACGGACGCGAGCACCGGGTGCGTGCGGTGCTCGAAGCTCGCCCGCCCGGTGAAGTGCTCCGCGTGGCCGCGGAACTGCGCGCCGAGCATCTCGGTGTAGAACGGCCAGTACACCTCGGTCGCGCTGGCGGCGTGGATCCCGATCACGCCGCCGCCCGCGCGCACCCAGGCCTCGAAGGCCGCGCGCGACGGATCATCGAGCACCTCTCCGCTCGTGACGCCGAACACGACGACGTCCGTGTCCCGGAGCCGCTCCACGAACACCTGGGGATCGCGGCTCGCGATGACGCTGAAGCCGCGCGAGGCGCACAGCTCGAGGAACATCTGCCGGGCCACCGGCGTTGATTCGTGCGTCCACAGGTTCTCGCGCGAGAACACGAGCACGCGCGGGGCCGCCGGCGCGCCGTCGCATTGCGCATCGATCACCGCCTCCGGCGGCGGATCGGCGGCGTCGGGCGCGCTGTCCGGAGCAGCGCATCCGGCGAGGGCCACGGCCAGGAGCGCACTCCGCATCATCGTGCGAATATAGCGGACCGCGGGGCCCCCGGCAGCCGCCATCCGTCGAGGGGCCTCAATGTGCTTCGATGCGAAAGAGATTGCCCTTGACGTCGGTCTCGTAGAGCTCGCCGTGCCCCGCCGCGTGGATGCTCGCCGGGAGCGGCGGGAACTCGCCCGGCAGGTCCACGACGTCGAGCGTGCCATCGTCGCGCAGCCGCGCCTTCACCAGCCCGCCAAAACCGTTGTCGGTGAAGAAGTACCAGCCCACGAGCGCGGGGTAGCAGGTGCCGCGGTAGACCTCCCCGCCGATGATCGCGGTCCACAGATCGACGTCGTGACTCCGGGCGTGGATCGGGAACGTCATGCCGGTCGGATCGCACGGCGGTTTGAAGCAGCGATCGGCCTCGTACATGCTCCAGCCGAGGTTGGCGCCCGCCTGGTGGCCCGCGCGCAGGAGATCGATCTCCTCCCACGCGGACTGGCCGACATCGCCGAGCCACATGTCACCGGTCGCGCGATCGAACGACCACCGCCACACGTTGCGGATCCCGAGCACGAGCACCTCCGGCGCACCGCCGCCGTCCGCGAAGGGATTCCCGGGCGGGATCCCGTACGGCGTGCCGCCCGCCGTGCGATCCACGTCGATGCGCAGCATCTTGCCAAGCAGCGCGTCGCGGTCCTGGCCGTTGTCTTCCGGATCTCCGGTCGCCCCGCCGCCGTCGCCGGTGGAGATGTAGAGCAGCCCGTCGGCGCCGAACTCGATCATGCCGCCGTTGTGATTCGCGGCGAAGTCGGGGATCGAGAGCAGGATCGCGCCGCTCGCCGGATCGGCGCGGCCCGGATCCGTCGCGCTCGCCGTGAAGCGAGCGAGCACATCGACGAACGGGTTGGCGGTGTCGGACGGATCGGGGTTCCGGGTGGTGTAGAACACGTAGAACAGCCGGTTGGTCGCGTAGCGGGGGTGGAACGCGAGCCCGAGCAGGCCCTGCTCCCCGTTGTCGAGCACCGGGCCCCCCGCGTCCGCGGACAGATCGAGGAACGGCGCCGCGACGAGCTGCTCGTCCGGCTCGAGGATCCGGATCCGTCCCGCGCGCTCGACCGCGAACAGGCGCGGATCGTTCGGAGGTGACGCCACCAGCACGACCGCGCCGTCGAGGCAGTCGGGCGGCGCGGACGCGCCGGGCGTGCCGCACCCGCGCGCGACGATCCGCGTACGGATGACGGCGCCGTCGCTGCACCCGTCATCGATCGGGAGGCCCGCCTCGGGCGGGTGACGATTGTCACCGCAGGCCCCGAGCCCGCCGGCCCCGAGCCCGACCACGAGCCCGACGGCCACGAGAGCGTGATGCTTCACCGCCCGAGCATAGCGTGGCCCGGGCCACGAGAGCCACGAGGGGTCAGGTGTGCGCCCGGCGGCGGCTTGCATGCCGAGCGCGCCACGGTTACAAACGCCGACGATGTCGCGCCAACATCGCATCCTACTCCTTGGATGCATTGTCGTCTCATTTTTGTACTTACTGGCTCACGCGCGGGAGCCGCTGCGTCTCAACATCGGCGATCCGTGGTCGGAGGCCAACGTCCTCACGTCGATCAAGTACGTGAAACAGTACGGATTCCTGGAGACCTCGTTCACCGACATCCTCGACGTCGGTCCGCTGACGGCAGATTCGTATCGCTATGTTCATTATCCGCCTCTCGCCGAGATCACGTATGGAGCGATTGGCAAATTTCTCGGCGTCAGCGACATCGCGACGTTTCGCCTGTTCGCGATCTTCTTCTCCGGACTCGCGATGTGGCTCCTGTTCCAGTATGCGCGCCGGATGTACAGCGATCCGGTCGCGCTCATCGCGACCGCGCTGTGGAGCACGAGCCTGTTCTGGCTCATGTACGCCGACAGCATCCACCAGACTCCGGTCCTGCAAGCAGGGACGTTCCTCGGCCTGTGGGGGCTCGTCCGGGCGATCGAGACAGGGCAGCGCAAGCACGTGGTCGCCGCGTTCCTGGGATCGATGGCGTGCTTCCTCACGTCGTACGATTACTGGCTGTTCTTCCCGGCGGCGGTGCTGGTCACCGTCTACGTCAAGCTCGGCAACCCGCTGGCGCGCCCCGGGCGCCGGTTCGTCGCGCTCTGCGCCGCGGGCTGCGTCGCGGGCATCGTCGCCAAGGCGATCTTCGTGATCGGCGCGGTCGGCTGGAACGAGTTCGTGGCGGACGTCCACTTCCAGTTCCTGGAGCGATCGAGCTCGACGTACGACCCGACCCTGGCGGCCCCCAGCGCCACCATCGTCCGGCGGCTCACGCTGGTGTTCTCGCCGTTCTTCTGGGTGCCCGCCATCTATTACTTCGTGCGGGCCGTGCGCGCGCCCTCGTGGAGCAGCGCGATCAAGGACGGCGCGGCATGGATCCTGTTCACCGCCCTCGCGTTCTTCCGGTTGTTCACGCAGCTCGCGGCCTCGCAGATGCTCGCCTGCGAGGTGGCGCTCCCCTTCTACGCGATCGGATCGGCCCTCCTCGTCGCGCGCTGGCTCGACGGCCGGCGACTCGCGCGCGCGTTCGCGACGCTGTGGATCGTGGGCTCGGCCGCGTGGGGGATGTACGTCATGTTCACCCACGAGCGTTCGTTCCTGGAGCCCGACGACGTCGCGCAGGTCAACGCGTACATGGGAGATCACGATCGCAACGACTTCATGCTCTCGAACCTGATGGCTGATGGTCAGATCCAGATCTCGTTCGAGCGCCACTACTGGCAGGTGCCGGATGGGGATCAGGCCATCCAGGCCTACACCACGATGCTCTCGATCTTCGAGCGGACCGGCGCGGAGTACGTCCACGCGGCGATCTTCAACACGCCGGAGTCGCGGTTCATCGACAAGTCGCTGTGGCCGATCGCCGCCTGGCGGCGCCAGTGGTCGGTGACCGGCTGGCCGCACCTGTGGCGGCGCAAGACCAACGGCATGATCAGGGAGGCCGACCGCTGGGTGCAGGCCAACCTCTCCGCGATGAAGGCGAAGAAGCTCGCCACGCTGTCGAACTTCGATCTCTACCGGATCGATCGATCGGACATCGTCGACAAGATGCGGGCGCGGGTCCCGGTCACCCGGATGATCGACTTCGGGAGCTTCTCGTCGGAGCGCTACAAGCTGCTCGGCTGGAGCGGCGTGACCTGGTCCAAGGAGGAGGAAGGCGTGGTGTACTCGCAGCCGGTGGGCCGCGAGAGGTGCCCCGAGTATGCCCGGCCCTCGGAACGCAACGCCTGCCCGACCGTGCTGACCAAGCGCGGGGTCGACATCCTGCGGAAGGTCCAGGATCCGACCGCGCAGTTCATGATCCGGGTCGAGCGCGCGTGCGATCTCCAGCTCCGGATCCGGACCGTCGGGCACGGGGTCCTGCGGGTCGAGATGAACGGCTTCGAGAAGACCGAGAGCGTGAGCTCGAGCGTGCTCGAGGTGGTGGTCCCGGAGAGCGCCGTCCAGGCCGGCGTGAACGTGGTCAGCCTCCAGGACAAGCTGAACCTCAACGGCGAGAAGGCGGTGGGGATCTCGACGGTCGAGATCGAGCCCCTGTGCTCGCGGTGATAAGGTCCGCGCGTCGATGAGGCTCCCCGCGCAGCCGTGGCTCAAGATCGTGTTCTTGGCCACCGCGCTCGTCTTCCTCGGCGTGGCGGCGTACCTCTACGGGCTCCGCTTCTTCGCGTGGATCGATTCGGACGCCTCGGTGAGCGCGATCCTCGCGGCGAAGACGATCGAGGCGAGGTCCCCCGTCGTCGGCGACTGGTACTACGCCAGCGGCGACGTCTGGGTGCTGGCCCCGCACCTGTTCGCGATCCTCCCGGTCGCCCTGCTCGGGCTCGGACCGGCGAGCCTCCTCGCCGGGGTCGCCTCGGGATTCGTCGTGGAGGTCGTCGCGTACGCGGTGCTCTATGCCCGGCTGTGCGGCGAGCGCTGGGTCGGGCTGTTCGCCGCGATGGTGACCCTGATGGCGTGGTCGCAGGCGCACGTCGCCTTCATCTACATCCAGCTCGCGTACGGGTTCCTGACGCTCCTCTACGTGCTGGCGTTCGGGTCGTTCGCGAGGCTCGCCGCGAGCCCGTCCGCGCGGCCGTGGCGCTGGGGCGCGGCCGGCCTGTTCCTCGCGCTCGTCGTCGTCCAGAGCCCGACGAGGGGCGGTGTGTTCGTCATCGCCCCGCTGCTCGCGGGGTGCCTCTGGCCGTGGCGGGGCCTGGCGCTGCGCCGCAGGCTCTCGCTCGCCGCGGTGGCGGTCGCCGGATGGGCGCTCGCGTTCGCCGTCTACACCTGGGGGCTCCAGCGGGTGGCCAGCTTCTCGATCCCGCGCGGCCACATCGACTTCGCCGTGAGGGACGCGGCCGGCATCGGAGCCAACTTCGAGATGCTCGGGCGAGGGCTCGTCCTCGTCTGCGGCGGTGGGGACGAGCTCGACCTGCGGGCGATCCCGGGCATGGCCGTGCTGGCCGGCGCGATCGCGCTGGTCTGCCGCGAGTGCCTCGCCTCGCGGGCGTTCACGGCGATGCGCTTCTTCGGCGTCGTCGTGATCGCGCTGCTCGGCGCGCTGCTCGTGCCGTTGATCGTCGGCAACCTCCTCATCACTCCGTCGTCGGTCCGCTACCTGATGCCCGCCCTGCTCGCCGTGTTCGGGCTCGCCGCGATGCTCGCGGTGCGCACGCTCGCCGAGGGCGGCGCGACGTGGTGGCGGCGGCTCGCGATGGGGTGGCTCGCCGCCGTGCCACTGGCCGCGCTCGTTGCGGCGCCGACCGCGCGCCCACCGGAGCCGTCGATCCACGGCTGGCCCGACGCCGTCGAGCACCAGCAGCTCGGTGCAGAGCTCGCGCGGCGCGGCCTGACCCATGGCTTCTCGAGCGTCCTCAACGCGAACATCCTGAACCTGATGGCCGGCGGCGCGGCGACGACCTGCCCGGTCTTCTTCACGAACGTCCTCGTCCCGCAGCGCTGGCTCGCGGACACGTCGTGCTACACGGCCGCCGCGCTGCCGGACCGGTTCTACGTCGTGGCGGACCGCGACGAGCGCGAGGACGCGTCGCTCCGCGCGACCTTGCCGGCGCCGGCCGAGCGGTTCCGGGTCGGCGATACGTACGACGTCTCCGTGTTCCGCACCGCGGAGACACCGCTGGCGTGGCTCGAGCTTCCGCTGCCCGACGGCGAGCTCGCGCGCTTTCCGCTGCGTCTCCCGGCGACGCACCTGCAGCTCCGCCGGGGTCAGGTCGCGCTCGAGGCCGGCCGGATGGTCGCGACGGGCGAGCAGGGGTACGTGCTCTACGGCCCGTACATGAAGCTCCCCGCGGGCCACTACGACGTCCGCTGGACCGGAAGCGGGATCGATTCTCCCGGCTACCTCATGTTCATCGTCGCGGCGGACGTCGGGCACGAGGAGCTGACGCGCGTCACCGTCGCGGCCCGCGACCTCGAACGCGCACGGACGGAGCTCGCCCACCTATCGTTCGAGATCGGCCGCTCTCGGGACGCGGTCGAGCTCACGGTCTTCAGCCAGGGCGGCGCGAGGGTCGCGCTCGACGAGGTGGTGATCGAGCGGCGCTAACGCGGCGGCGCGTGCTAGCGTTCGCGGCCTTGTCGCGCAGACGGCGCCTCCTCCTCACCGCGGGCAAGCTCGCCGTCGCCGCGCTGCTCGTCGGGTGGCTCCTCCGCTCGGGGACCCTCGATCTCGCGGCGCTGGGCCTGTTGTTCGAGCGGCCCGGGCTCCTGGCCGCGGACCTCGGCGTGTTCGCCCTCGCGGCGGTCTTCGGCGCCCTGCGGTGGCGGCTCCTGCTCCGGCTGGCGGACGTGCGGTTATCGGTCGGGCGCGCCCTGCAACTGCAGCTCACGGGGCTGTTCTTCAACGTCGTCATCCCCGGCAACATCGGCGGTGAGATCGTGAAGTCGGTGTACGCGGCGCGGCGGGCGGCCCCGGCCCGGCGGCCCACCGTCTTCCTGATCGCCTTCGTGGACCGGCTCCTGGGCATCGCCGGCCTCGTCGCGGTCGCCTTCGCCGTGACGCTCCTGCGCGGCCGCGCCGTGTGGGAAGATCCGCGGCTCCGCGAGCTGGCGAGCGCGGTGATGGCGCTCGCGGCCCTGACCTTCGGCGTCCCGGTCTTGCTCGTCGCGATCATCCGCCGGTCCGGCGATCGGCTCGAGCGGCGGCTCGGGGGCACGACGCGGCTTGCCCGGATGCTCGGGCAGCTCGTCGCGGCGGCGCGGCTCGTGTCGGCGCGGCCGAGCCTCCTCGTGGCCGCGCTCAGCCTCGCGATCATCGCGCACGTCGCGGCGATGGGGCTGTTCGCCGCGCTCGCGGCCGCGGTCACCCTGCGCGACGTCTCGCTGTCGACCCTCGCGAGCGTGTACTCGCTCGGGATGTTGACCGTGGTGCTCCCGATCTCGCCGGCCGGGATCGGAGTCGGTCACGTCGCGTTCGATCGCCTGTTCGCGATCATCGGCCTCGGTGGCGGCGCCACGGTATTCAACATCTTCCTGATCGGCCAGATCGCGCCGTGCCTCGTCGGCGCGGTCCCCTACCTCGCGCTCCGACGCGCGGCCGAGCTCCCCACCGAGGCCGAGGCCGAGGCCGAGGCGCACCGAGCCGGCGCGCCGTCTATGATACGCCCCGGATCATGAGCGACGCGCCCGGCATCGATCTGGCCCGGCTCGGCAGCGGCCTCGCGCAGGACGCGGACGGCATCTGGAGGCCGCCGGCGGATCGCGATCGCGTGCTGAGCTTTCCCGAGGACGGTCACGACGCGTGCTTCCGGATCGAGGACGCCTCGTTCTGGTTTGCGCACCGGAACGCGTGCATCACCGCGGTGCTCGCGCGCGAGCGGATCGAGGGACCGCTGCTCGACATCGGCGGCGGCAACGGCGCGGTGAGCCAGGCGCTCGAGCGCTGCCACCTCGAGCCGATCCTGCTCGAGCCCGGGCCCGAAGGAGCGCGCAACGCCCGGCGGCGCGGCCTCCGCAACGTGGTCTGCGCGACGCTCGAGGAGGCCGGCTTCCGGCCGGGCGCGTTCGGCGCGGCGGGGCTGTTCGACGTCGCCGAGCACGTGGCCGACGACCAGGCGCTGTTCCACGAGATCCACCGGATCCTTCGCCCCGGAGGCATCCTCTGCGCGACCGTCCCTGCCCACCGCTGGCTGTGGTCCGCCGAGGACGAGCTCGCCGGCCACCACAGGCGGTACACGCTGCGGAGCCTCCGCGAGAAGCTTGCGCGGTGCGCGTTCGAGGTCCGGTTCGAGACGTACTTCTTCGCGCCGCTCGCGGTGCCCGTCCTCCTGCTCCGCAGCCTCCCGCACCGGCTGCGCCACCGGCCCGCCGCGGCGGTCGGGCAAGCGGCTGCCCAGGCGCACGTCCCATCGCCGACGGTCCGCCGCGTGATGGATGCGCTGCTCTTGCCCGAGCTGCAGCAGATCCGCGCGGGGCGCCAGGTGCCGTTCGGGACGAGCTGCCTCGTCGTCGCGGTGAGGTCGTGACGGCGCGCCGCGGCACCCCGGCCGTCTCGCTCGCGCTGCTCCGGCCGACGCACGCCCCCGCCATCGTCCGCTGGCTGCGCGATCCCGCCGTGAGCGCGAACCTCGGCCTGCGCTCGAAGCCGAGCCTCGCGAAGACGCGCGCGTTCATCGCCGCCGCGGCGGATGCGGCGAACGACGCGCTCTGCGCGCGCGCGATCCTCCTCGGGGAGCGGCACGTCGGCAACGTCGTGCTCGATCAGATCGATCGCCACGTCGGCAAGGCGCGCCTCCACATCTACGTCGGCGCAGCGGGTGCGCGCGGGCGCGGGGTCGGCAGGCGCGCGGTCCAGCTCGCGTTGGGGCTCGCGTTCGATCGGCTCGGCCTGCACAAGGTCTGGCTCACCGTCCACGCGCGCAACCGAGCGGCGATCCGCGCCTACGAGGCGGTCGGGTTCGCGATCGAGGGCGTGCACCGCGCGGAGTTCCTGCTCGATGGCGAGCGCATCGACGAGCTCTACATGGGCGCGCTCCGGCCGGCGGCCGTGCCGAGCCGGCCCCACGGGCAGCGGAACCGGCCCGTGTTATAAGGCGGCGGGCTTCGCTTCCCCGGTCATGCCATGAGAGCACGCCTCCTCGAATTCATCGCCTGCCGTACCTGCGGCTCGGACTTCACGCTGCGGGTCGACGCCACGGATCCCGACGGCGAGATCATGACCGGCGCGCTCGCGTGCCCGCGGTGCAAGGCCGAGTACCCGATCCTGAAGGGCGTGCCGCGCTTCATCAGCGGCGTCCGCTCCGAGGAGGACCTGCGGAACGTCTACGCCGATTCGTTCGGCCACCAGTGGACGACGTACAACTGGCTCCGGGACGAGGACGAGCTCGAGTTCTACCAGATCACGGATCTGAAGCCGGCCGACCTCGCCGGCATGACCGTGTTCGATGCCGGCTGCGGCGGCGGCCGGGTCGCGCGGATCATCGCGCCGCGGTGCAAGGAGCTGTTCGCGCTCGACTACTCGATCGCCGTCGACAAGGCGTTCGAGCTGTGCCGCCCCCACGGCAATGCCCACTTCATCCAGTGCGACGTCAACGAGCACCCGTTCAAGCCGGGCCTGTTCGACTTCGTCCACAGCCACGGCGTCCTGCACCACACGCCGGACACGAAGCGATCGTTCGACCACCTCCCCGGGCTCGTGAAGCCGGGCGGCCTGTTCTACGTCGCGCTGTTCCGCAAGGCGGCGCTGCCCCTCCGGATCTCCGACGGCGCCTGGCGCTCGGTGATGAACAAGCTCCCCATCCCCGTGATGGACAAGGTCTGCGGCACGCTGAGCTATCTGTCGTACCTGCCGGCGCCGGCGTTCTGGAAGCGCTTCTTCTGGTTCTCGATGCAGAAGACCCACGAGATCCGGAAGTGCTGCCTCTACGACTGGTACGCGCCGACGTACCACCACGAGCACACCGTCGAGGAGGTCCAGGGCTGGTTCCGCGACGCCGGGTTCCCGGAGCCGACGTACATCAACGCGTGGCCGTACTGTCCCCCCGAGGACAAGTACCGGATCCCGACCTTCAAGGACAGCCTCCGGATCGGCACGCTGCTCGGGGTGATCGGCAAGAAGGCCGCCACCGCCGCGGGCACGGCCGCCGCCGCCGCCCGCTAGCCATGTGCGGGATCGCCGGCTACGCCGGGCCGCGGGTGAACGGGCGGCTCGAGGCGATGGTGGCCCGCATGGTCCACCGCGGACCGGACGACGACGGCTTCTTCGAGGACGATCGCGTCCACCTCGGGATGCGCCGGCTCTCGATCGTCGATCTCGAGCACGGAGCGCAGCCGAAGACGAGCGCCGATGGCGGCGTGGTCGTCCTGTTCAACGGCGAGATCTACAACCACGTCGAGCTGCGCGCCGAGCTCGCGGCGGCGGGCGCGGTGTTCGAGAGCACCTCGGACACCGAGGTCATCCTCCAGGGCTATCTGGCGTGGGGGCTCGGCGTGCTCGAGCGGCTGATCGGCATGTTCGCGATCAGCCTCTACGACCGCCGCCGGGGCGAGCTCCTGCTGATCCGCGATCGGCTCGGCAAGAAGCCGATCTACTACGTCGACCAGCCCGACCAGCCCGACCAGCCCCGCCGGCCCGGCGCGCCCGACGCCGCCGGCCAGCCCGGCGGCGGGCTGTTCGCGTACGCGAGCGAATTCCCCGTCCTCGCCTCATTGCTCTCCGATCCCGAGGCGCACCTCGATCACGCGTCGCTGGCCTGGTACTTCAGTCAGAAGACGACACCCGGCGATCGCTCGATCGACGCCCGGATCCGCAAGCTCCCCGCCGGGCACCTGCTGCGGAGGACCGCCGACGGGCGCGTCACCATCGAGCGATGGTGGTCGATCGCGCCGGGCCGGGTGCCCGTGCGCCCGGACGTCGGGGAGCCCGAGATCGCCGACGAGATCGAGCGCCTGTTGACCAGCTCCGTCCGGCTGCGGATGCGGGCGGACACCGAGGTCGGCGCCTTCCTGTCCGGGGGCGTCGATTCAAGCCTCTGCGTCGCCCTCGCGTCGCGCTGCACCGACAGGCCGCTCAAGACGTACTGCCTCGTCTACGATCAGGAGATCAACCACAAGAGCGCGGACCGCCGGTGGGCGCGCGCGATCGCGGAGCGCTACGCGACCCGCCACCGCGAGATCCTCCTGACACCCGCGCTCCTGGCGGAGGACCTGCCGCGCATCGTGCGCCACTACGGCCAGCCGAATTCCGCGGTCCTCTCCAACTGGTTCATCTCGCGGGAGATGGGCAAGGAGCTGAAGGTAGCGATCTCGGGCGACGGCGCCGACGAGCTGTTCGGCTCCTACTTCCTCCATCGCGCGGCCGCGGCGGCCGCCGCGCTCGACGCGGGGGACGCGGCGGCGCTGGCGCGCATCCCCACGGCCGAGGCGGACTTCGCGCGCGCCCACCGCGGCCGGCCGCACGCGGTGCTGGCCGATGCGTTCGCGGTGTTTCCTGACGAGGAGCTCCGCCGCCTCGCGCCGCGCCTCGCCGTGCCCTGCCTCGCGATGCTCGAGGCGCACGAGCGCGAGCTCGCGACCCGACACCCCATCGACCGCGCGCTCGAATTCGACTGCCGGAACCTGCTCGTCGATCAGATCCTCACGTACTCGGACACGCTCTCGATGGCGCACTCGCTCGAGGTCCGGACGCCCTTCCTCGATCACCGCTTGGTCGATACCCTGTTCTCGATCCCCGCGGAGCTCAAGCTGCGGCCCGGCGAGACGAAGCGCCTCCTCAAGCAGGTCGCGCGGCGGCACCTGCCCGAGGAGCTCGTCGCGCGCCCCAAGGAGGGCTTCGTCGAGCCGGCCGTCTACTGGATCGGAGACGAGCTCGCCGACTTCTGCCACGCATACCTGTTGTCGAGCGCATTCAACCGCATGGGTCTTGTAGACTCCGCCTATGTTCGCGACCTCGTGCTGCGATTCGCTCGCGACAAGGACTTCGCGACCGGGAAGAAGGTCTGGAACCTCCTCGTCTACGCGATCTGGGAGGCCCAGCTCGGCGCGGGGTGAGGTGGGCTGACGTGGATCCGGCCAACTACCTCCTGTCTCGCCAGGTCGCGGGCCTCCTGTTCTTCCTCGATCTCCTGGCCTACCTGCCGTATGCGAGCGTGTGCCTCGGCGCCGGGTACTGGGGCGCTGGCCACCGGCGCGCGGTGCGCTTCGTGGTGCCGATCTGGGCGGCCGCCTCGCTCGGGCTCGTCCTCGGCATCTACCCGCTGATCGCGGCGATCCTGTTGTGGCTGCTGTTCCGCCATTACTACATCGCCCACCGCTGGAAGAACCCGTTCCGCGGCGGCGGCGCTCCCGGGTTCATGTCGCACTGGGTGGCGATGTACCTCGTGTTCTTCGAGCTCGCGCGCGCGCTCGACGGATCGGGCGAGCTCGCCTCCTCGGTGCGATGGATGAGCAACGTGGACTTCGGCACGATCCTGCTCTGCTCGGGCACCTACAAGGCGCTGTCGGGGTACCTCCACGGTGAGGGCATGGAGTACGGGCTCGCGAATCCATTCTGGGGCTACTGGTTCCGGTGGTTCCGGCAGCGCCGCCCCTCGCACCTCGCGTTCCGCATCCAGGACATCTGGGCGCCGATCGCGCAGATCGCCACGGGCACGTGCCTGCTGCTCGGCGCGTCCGCGACGTTCCTTCCGCAGCTCCGTCCGGTCGGCGCGGTGCTCTGCATCCTCTCGTTCGCGTACCTCGTGCCCGCGGTCCGCCTCGGCCGGCTCGCCGTGCTCATGATGGTCCCTCCGCTGTGGTTCTTGCCCGAGCTCGGCGCGGCGCTCCCCGAGCCGCTCGCCCGCTCGCTGCCCGGCATCGCGGCGCCCGATGCGGTGCTGTCGGCGCTGTCGGCGGCGACGATCGCGTACGTCGTGGTCCTGCCGCTCGTGAAGGCGATGCAGTACCTGAACCTGTTCGCGAAGATCGAGCTGCCGCGGCCGCTCCAGCCCGCGCTGACGTGGTTCGCGAACCGCGTGCCGATCATCATGTGGCGGGTCTTCACGCCCGACGTCACGAACTTCTTCGTTCGCATCTACCGGATCGACCGCGACACCGGCGAGCGGACGCCCCTGGTCCACGAGGACACGACGTACGCGTACCGCGATCTCCGCCACTGGCGGCGATCGATGCGGTTCCTCCACGTCACGGAATCGATCGCGCTCACGACGGTCTTCACGCTGCTCAAGTACTTCCGCTCGCAACGCGAGCTGTTCGAGGCCAGGCTGCGCGCGTACGCGGCGACGCTCGGGGAGGACGGCGCGCTGCTCGAGCTCGAGTACGTCGCGATCCTCAAGGGCGAGCGGTGCTTCGACTACCTGCCGGTCACGCGGTTCACCCTCGATCTGGCGACCGGCGCGATCGCCGAGTCGCGGCTCGTGCCGGACTTTCCGTACGACGCGCCGGCGAAGTACAGCCACATCAAGGAGACGGCCGGCTTCGGCACCTACGCCCCGGCCGCTCGGGAACCCGCGGCGCGCTGAGGGGTGGCCGCGCTGGCCTCCTCGGGGCGCGGCACCTCGCTGGGCGCGGCCCGGCGCGGCAGCTCGGTCGGACGCAACAAGGGCTCCTCGAACCGCTGGAGGATGCCGCCGTAGGTCTCGCGGACGACGAACAGCGGGCGCCCCTGGACCTCGGCGAGGATGCGGCCGATGTAGAGGCTCGCGATCCCGATCACCGCGATCTGCGCGCCGCCCAGGAACACGATCACCGCGAGCGTCGACGTGTAGCCGGGGAGCAGCGTCTGGAAGAACAGCTGGGCGATGACGAGCCAGGCCCCGAGCAGGACGCCCGCGGTCGCCACGAGCAGGCCGAACTTCACCGCCAGCCGGAGCGGATAGTCCGAGAACGAGATGATCGACGAGATCGCCAGCCGGAGCCGCCGCCGGAAGTTGTAGCTCGATGTGCCGACCCGGCGGGGCTGGTGCTCGACGGGCACCC
>Ga0207856_1000144_pt1 | contig 14203 bp, 6 predicted proteins | sample LuqExpMetageno21_FD_187779 | JGI IMG/M metagenome (GOLD analysis project Ga0207856, IMG submission 187779) | Tropical forest soil microbial communities from Luquillo Experimental Forest, Puerto Rico - Sample 21 (SPAdes) | ecosystem: Environmental > Terrestrial > Soil > Tropical forest ... | reverse complement strand
CGTTACGCCATTCGTGCAGGTCGGAACTTACCCGACAAGGAATTTCGCTACCTTAGGACCGTTATAGTTACGGCCGCCGTTTACCGGGGCTTCGATTCAGAGCTTGCACCCCTCCTCTTAACCTTCCGGCACCGGGCAGGCGTCAGACCCTATACGTCATCTTATGGATTTCGCAGAGCCCTGTGTTTTTGTTAAACAGTCGCCACCCCCTGGTCTGTGCCCCCCACCCATACTTGCGTACAGATGGGGCCCTCTTCTTCCGAAGTTACGAGGGCAATTTGCCGAGTTCCTTCAACATCATTCTCTCAAGCGCCTTGGTATACTCTACCAGCCCACCTGTGTCGGTTTGGGGTACGGTCTATAAGCTGGAGTTATTTCCAGGAAGTCCTTCGTTGCCCCGGCAATCCAATAAGCCAGAACAACTTACGGCCTTCGTCACATCCAGCAGGCTCAGGAATATTAACCTGATTCCCATCGACTACGGCTGTCGCCCTCGTCTTAGGGGCCGGCTCACCCTGCGCGGATTAACCTTGCGCAGGAACCCTTGGGCTTTCGGCGACAGAGTTTCTCACTCTGTTTGTCGCTACTCATGTCAGCATTCTCGCTTCCGATACCTCCAGCATGCCTTACGGCACACCTTCGCAGGCTTACGGAACGCTCCGCTACTGCGCGTATTGCTACGCACCCGCATCTTCGGTGTATGGCTTTAGCCCCGTTACATTTTCGGCGCGGGACGGCTTGTCTAGACCAGTGAGCTATTACGCTTTCTTTAAAGGATGGCTGCTTCTAAGCCAACCTCCTGGCTGTCTTGGCTGTCCTACATCCTTTCCCACTTAGCCATAACTTGGGGACCTTAGATGGCGGTCTGGGCTCTTCCCCTCTCGACCATGGACCTTAGCACCCACAGTCTGTCTGCCAGTGTATAACCCGTAGGTATTCGGAGTTTGGTTAGGTTTGGTAAGGATCGCTCCCCCCTAGCCCATCCAGTGCTCTACCCCCTACGGTGAACCACTGACGCTCTACCTAAATAGATTTCGCGGAGAACCAGCTATTTCCGAGTTTGATTGGCCTTTCACCCCTAGCCACAGGTCATCCCCGTCTTTTTCAACAGACGTGGGTTCGGCCCTCCAGTAAGTGTTACCTCACCTTCAGCCTGCCCATGGCTAGATCACCCGGTTTCGGGTCTAATCCCACGAACTAAATCGCCCTATTCAGACTCGCTTTCGCTACGCCTACACCTACCGGCTTAAGCTTGCTCGTAAGACTAAGTCGCTGACCCATTATACAAGAGGTACGCGGTCACTCCTCAAGGGAGCTCCCACTGCTTGTAGGCATTCGGTTTCAGATTCTATTTCACTCCCCTCATCGGGGTGCTTTTCACCTTTCCCTCACGGTACTAGTGCACTATCGGTCACTGAGGAGTACTTAGGCTTGGAGGGTGGTCCCCCCATGTTCAGACAGGATTTCACGTGTCCCGCCCTACTCGAGCATATCATCGTGTTTTACCCATACGGGGCTATCACCCACTATGGCCCGACTTTCCAGACGGTTCTGGTTCCAACGACGATATGACTGGCCTGGTCCGCGTTCGCTCGCCACTACTAGCGGAGTCTCTGTTGATGTCCTTTCCTCCAGGTACTGAGATGTTTCAGTTCCCTGGGTTTGCCTCCCGACCCTATGTATTCAGATCGGGATCACCTTGCGGTGGGGTTTCCCCATTCGGAAATTCACGGATCAAAGCCTGCTCGCGGCTCCCCGTGACTTATCGCAACGTGCTACGTCCTTCATCGCCTCTCAGTGCCAAGGCATCCACCAAATGCCCTTAAACGCTTGATCCAAAATCTCATCGCACACAGTGATAAACAGACCGATCTGATAAACAGACAAACCTGCATCATCACCGCTGCAAAGCGATTTTGACTTAACTCAGCACTTCTTCTTATCTCGACCACCAGTCCATCGCCCATCTTGCTACCCGCAAGGCGATGTTGGATCCCCATGGCTTCAAGTCTCCTTGGCACCACGAGGTGTTGGAAAGACCTGACCAATGGTCGAGTTCACATCCGATCAACAATGACAAACAGCAAACCAGCACTGAGCTTCCTCAGCACCGGCCAAAACCTTTTCTTCAACGAGGAACCACCCGCAACTCAACATCCATAACCTCGCGGCAATGGTGGAGCTGAACGGGATCGAACCGATGACCTCCTGCTTGCAAAGCAGGCGCTCTCCCAACTGAGCTACAGCCCCAATTTGGGTCGCGGCAACTCAATCTGGTTAGTGGTGGGCCTGGGAAGACTTGAACTTCCGACCTCACGCTTATCAAGCGCGCGCTCTAACCAACTGAGCTACAAGCCCGTAACCGGCTTCTACGAAACCGGCCAGGCTGTACACCAGTCTGGTTCGTAGCGTTCCTCGAGAAGGGATGCGTGGACGGCGGTTCCGACTGGAACCTGGCGTCGTTTATGTAAGTAAAGCCACAGACGTTCCGTGAGAACGATCCGTGAGCTTCCTTAGAAAGGAGGTGATCCAGCCGCAGGTTCCCCTACGGCTACCTTGTTACGACTTCACCCCAGTCACTGACCCTACCGTGGTCGGCTGCCTCCTTGCGGTTAGCGCACCGGCTTCGGGTAGAACCAACTCCCATGGTGTGACGGGCGGTGTGTACAAGGCCCGGGAACGTATTCACCGCGCCATGCTGATGCGCGATTACTAGCGATTCCAACTTCATGTACTCGAGTTGCAGAGTACAATCCGAACTGAGATGGCTTTTTGAGATTAGCTTGGCTTCACAGCCTCGCGACCCATTGTCACCACCATTGTAGCACGTGTGTAGCCCAACCCGTAAGGGCCATGAGGACTTGACGTCATCCCCGCCTTCCTCCGGCTTGTCACCGGCAGTTTCTCCAGAGTGCCCAACTAAATGATGGCAACTGAAGATGGGGGTTGCGCTCGTTGCGGGACTTAACCCAACATCTCACGACACGAGCTGACGACAGCCATGCAGCACCTGTGTGAAAGCCAGCCGAACTGAAGGACCTCATCTCTGAAGCCCATACTTTCCATGTCAAGGGTTGGTAAGGTTCTGCGCGTTGCTTCGAATTAAACCACATGCTCCACCGCTTGTGCGGGCCCCCGTCAATTCCTTTGAGTTTTAATCTTGCGACCGTACTCCCCAGGCGGAGTGCTTAATGCGTTAGCTGCGACACCGATAGGTAAACCTACCAGCGTCTAGCACTCATCGTTTACGGCGTGGACTACCAGGGTATCTAATCCTGTTTGCTCCCCACGCTTTCGCGCCTCAGCGTCAATGCCGGTCCAGATAGCCGCCTTCGCCACTGGTGTTCTTCCCAATATCTACGAATTTCACCTCTACACTGGGAATTCCGCTATCCTCTCCCGGATTCAAGCCCAACAGTATTAAGTGCAGCGCCCAGGTTAAGCCCGGGAATTTCACACCTAACTTATCAGACCGCCTACGCGCCCTTTACGCCCAGTAATTCCGAACAACGCTAGCCCCCTTCGTATTACCGCGGCTGCTGGCACGAAGTTAGCCGGGGCTTATTCTCCAGGTACCGTCATTATCGTCCCTGGCAAAAGAGCTTTACAACCCGAAGGCCTTCATCACTCACGCGGCATTGCTGGATCAGGGTTGCCCCCATTGTCCAATATTCCCCACTGCTGCCTCCCGTAGGAGTCTGGGCCGTATCTCAGTCCCAGTGTGGCTGATCATCCTCTAAGACCAGCTACAGATCGAAGGCTTGGTAGGCCATTACCCTACCAACTACCTAATCTGACGCGGGCCCCTCCAAAGGCGATAAATCTTTCCCCTCTCGGGCTCATACGGTATTAGCAGTCGTTTCCAACTGTTATTCCGTACCTCTGGGCAGGTTCCCACGCGTTACTCACCCGTTCGCCACTCTCACCAGACCGAAGCCTGGATCCCGTTCGACTTGCATGTGTTAGGCATGCCGCCAGCGTTCGTTCTGAGCCAGGATCAAACTCTCAGGTTAACCTGCCAACCATCCGAAGATGATCAACAAATCAACGAAGATCCTTACACAAACACGTTTCTCATTACTGTCCAGACCAACAACCAGATCCGATCACAGAGTCGAAACCCCGCAACCCAGACCAGGCAATCAGCCTGTTCTTAAGAAGACACGCATTTGGCAAAGATCAAATACCAGGCACTAACCCAGTCTAGATCCGCCGTCCGCGTATCCCTTCTCTTCAGATAAACTTGTCAATCAGCAGAGGCGCTTGGTTCGGTTCGTTTCGTTCCGGACGTTCGCGCCGTCGGGAGCGGGCTTATACGTCGGAGCTCCCAAGCCGTCAACGGCTTTGTTGAAGATTTTTTGCACGAACATGTAGTTTTTTGTTAAGTCACTGATTTAACATATAAAAAATTATAATTCCGACTCCCATATGCAGCTGAAATGAGCGTGTTTCGGGCGCCTTTTCCGACCAAATAATTTTGGTTTCGTGAATCTTTCGGCGGCTCCCCAGGCGGGAAAGCTTAACGGCTGTGATCCGGGGATATGGGCGGTGAGATAGACCAGGGATCCGACGGGACTGCCACCGGCCTGGGGTGCCGCAGAAGAGGTCCCAGGTGGCGGGCGCTTAGTGACCGGCTCCTAGTGACCGGGTCAGACATATGGGAGCGCCGCCTGCCCCTCGCGCCAGGAAAGCACCCTGGACCCGGTACCCCTATCCTCCGGCCTCGCTCCGCGGGCCGGAACTTCCTCGATAAATTTTAAAACCGTACATCCCAAGGATTCGTCACGCTTTCTGTGGAAATACCGGGGAAAAGTCACAGATCGGCCGGAAGACCGTGCCGGATTGCCTTAATTGCATGATCTGATTGGGAATTTATGGTTGACAGCGGCGCGGCCGGGAGGCCATCGTGCCGTCAGGGCGAAGACAGGGGCGAGTCGTTTTAACCAAGCGTTCACCCTCCTTCGAATAAGTAAAGACTATCCGTAGTTGCCTTCCGCTTAGGGGATATCCAAATTGCTGTACCGAAGCTGCCAAGTATGGGGCAGGCTGAAGAGCTACCTGTTATTTAGCGCCGCCGGCTTCGTTGCCTTGGGCGGCCTGGGTGCGGCCTGGTCGGCCCGCCCGCCTGTGGTAACAGATGTCAAAGCAGCCGCCTTCTCCGGCAACGCCGCAAGCACCAAGTTCTCTTCCCTCGCCAATATCCCCGACATCACGACTGGAAAATGGTCCGAGCGCCTGCTGCAGGATCTCAACAGTCGCGCTCTGGCGACGGCGCAACCGATGAGCAGCCGCGAGCGCCACCGCAAGGATATGGCGGCGGCAACGATGCCGACGAATGCAGCCGCCCCGGCCAGCATCTGGATCGCCCAGAACAACAATACGGCTGCCACGACCGATAAGCCGGTGGCGACGAACGCGAACGCGACGCCGGCTGCCAATCAGCAGCAGGCAGCGGCGCAACCCGATAGTGCGACAACGACATCGGCGCCTGGAACATCGGCGGCGAGCGAGACGGCAAAAACCGAAGCCAACGCCTCAGCGGCTGCCAGCGCGCCGCAGGCCGACCGTGACGATCACGTTGATACGCCGAGCCTGACGACGGAAGAGCTGAGCAACGCCTTCCAACTCGATGGATCGACCAGCAATGCGCAATGGGCCACCGCCAGCGCGGCCGCCCGTGGCGACAGTGACAATACCGTCGGCTTCCAGCGGACGATCTCCGTCCGCCGCGGCGACACCCTGTTCGGCGTCCTGGTGGGTGCCGGCATGGACCAGAACGAAGCCCAGGATGCGGTCGGCGCCCTCTCGGACGTCTTCTCCCCGAAGGCGCTGCGGGTCGGCCAGCAGATCACCCTCAATTTCAACAACGCTGCTGACGACCAAAGCAATAATAACGGCACCAAGCTGGTGGCGCTCTCCTTCGAGCCCAGCGTGACCCAGGACGTGACGCTGAAGCGCAACAGCGACGGCGATTTCGTCGCCAAGAGCATCGACAAGCCGCTGACCCAGAAGAACAGCCGCGTCACCGGCACGATCGACAGCAGCCTGTTCGAGGCGGCCCAGGAAGCCGGCCTGCCGGTCGCGGTAGTCAGCGATCTGATCAAGACCTTCTCCTATGATGTCGACTTCCAGCGCGACATCCATGACGGCGATTCTTTCGAGGTCTATTACCAACGCTTCGAAAATGCCGACGGTGCTTTCGCCAAGGCCGGCACCATGCTCTACGCATCGCTGACGCTCGGCGGGAAGAAGATTCCGATGTATTACTTCGAGCATGACGGCGACGGCGAGTATTACAGCCCGAACGGCGAATCCGTCCGCAAGTCACTGCTGCGCACACCGGTTGACGGTGCCAAGATCACCTCGGGCTTCGGCATGCGCCTGCATCCGCTGCTCGGCTATACAAGGATGCACAAGGGCATCGATTTCGGAGCCCCGACCGGGACCCCGATCTATGCCGCTGGCAATGGTGTGATCGTCGATATCGGCTTCAAGAGCGATTACGGCAATTACATCCGTATCCGCCACAATGACACCTATAGCACCGCCTATGCTCATAGCAGCCGCTTTGCCGCTGGCCTGCATAAGGGCGATCGGGTGAAGCAGGGCGAAGTCATCGCCTATGTCGGGGCCACCGGCGAAGCCACCGGTCCGCATCTCCATTACGAAATCCTCATTAACAACCAGCAGGTCAATCCAGCGACGGTCAAAGTCGCCGGCGGCGACAAGCTGACCGGCAAGGACCTCGCCGCCTTCAAGGCCCAGGTCAACAAGATCGATGCCGACATGGCCAAGCAGCAGAGCAGCCCGCTGGTTGCCCAGACGCCGGCCAGCGACGGCAACGAATGCCGCGGCCCGAATGGATGTGAAAACTAACCCGCCTCAGGCGGAACGAGAAAGGGCCGGATCGCAAGATCCGGCCCTTCTTGTTTGTACACTCGCCTCAGACGCGTTTCAGTTACGCGGCCTCTGAGAGCTTTTGCCCGTCGATGGTCAGGCCCCCCTCGCCAGCCGAGACCTGGATCGTCTCGCCCGCCTTGAAGCGGCCTTCCAGCAACAGCACGGCCAACGGATTTTGCAGCTCGCGCTGGATCACCCGCTTCAGCGGCCTGGCGCCATAGACCGGGTCATAGCCGGCATCGCCCAGCCACAATTTGGCCTTGTCATCGAGCGCGATATCGAGCTTGCGGTCGGCCAGCAGCTTGCGCAGGCGTTCCAGCTGGATATCGACGATCGAGGTCATGTCGTCACGCGACAGCCGGTGGAACAGGATGACCTCATCCAGCCGGTTGAGGAATTCCGGCCGGAAGGCCTGGCGTACCACTGCCATCACCTCATCCCGGGCATCCTCGACCGTCTCGCCGATCTTGAGATTGGTGAGATAGTCGCTGCCGAGATTCGACGTCAGCAGGATCAGCGTGTTGCGGAAATCGACGGTGCGGCCCTGGCCATCGGTCAAACGACCATCGTCCAGCACCTGCAGCAGGATGTTGAAGACATCCGGATGCGCCTTCTCCACCTCGTCGAACAGGATCACCTGATAGGGCCGGCGCCGGACCGCCTCGGTCAGCACGCCACCTTCCTCATAGCCGACATAGCCCGGCGGCGCACCGATCAGGCGTGCCACCGCATGCTTCTCCATGAACTCAGACATGTCGATGCGGACCATGGCCTGGTCGTCATCGAACAGGAAGTCAGCCAAGGCCTTCGAGAGCTCAGTCTTGCCGACACCGGTCGGACCGAGCATCAGGAAGGAGCCGATCGGCCGATTGGGATCCTGCAAGCCGGCACGGGCCCGCCGCACGGCATTGGAGACCGCCACCAGCGCTTCGCGCTGACCGATCACCCGGCGCCCCAGCGCCTCTTCCATTTTCAGGAGCTTGTCGCGTTCGCCGGTCATCATCTTGTCGACCGGGATACCGGTCCAGCGCGAGACCACCGCGGCGATATCCTCGTCGGACACCACCTCGTTCAGCATGCGATGCTCTTCAGCCTTCTCGGCCTGGTCGAGCTGTCGCGTCAGGGCCGGGATGATCGAATAGGTGAGCTCGCCGGCGCGGGCGAAGTTGCCGGTGCGCTGCGCCGCTTCCGCCTCGCCACGGGCCTGCTCCAACTGCTCCTTGAGCTTCTGGGCGCCCGCCAGCTTCTGCTTCTCCGCCTGCCATTGATCGGTCAGCTTGCGCGACTGGGTTTCGAGATCCTCGATCTCCTCGACGAGATGCGCCAACCGATCCTTCGATTCGGTATCGGTCTCTTTCTTCAACGCCTCCCGCTCGATCTTGAGCTGGATCAGTCGACGATCGATCTCGTCGATCTCTTCCGGCTTGGAATCGACTTCCATGCGCAGCCGGCTGGCGGCTTCATCGACCAGGTCGATGGCCTTGTCCGGCAGGAAGCGGTCGGTGATATAGCGGTTCGACAAGGTGGCGGCCGCGACGATCGCACCATCGGTGATACGGACACCGTGATGCAGCTCGTATTTCTCCTTGAGGCCGCGCAGGATCGAAATCGTCTCCTGCACCGTCGGCTCGCTGACGAAGACCGGCTGGAAGCGCCGCGCCAGCGCCGCATCCTTCTCGATATGCTTGCGGTATTCGTTGAGCGTTGTCGCACCGACGCAATGCAACTCGCCGCGAGCCAGAGCCGGCTTCAGCATGTTGGAGGCATCCATCGAGCCTTCCGCCGCACCGGCACCGACCAGCGTGTGCAATTCGTCAATGAAGAGGATGATCTCGCCGGCGGCAGAAGAAATCTCCTGCAGCACGGCCTTCAGCCGTTCCTCGAACTCGCCACGGAACTTGGCACCCGCCACCAAAGCGCCGAGATCGAGCGACATCAGCCGCTTGTTCTTCAGCCCCTCGGGCACGTCACCATTGATGATCCGCAGGGCCAGGCCCTCGACGATCGCCGTCTTGCCGACGCCGGGTTCGCCGATCAGTACCGGGTTGTTCTTGGTACGCCGTGCCAGGACCTGGATGGTCCGGCGGATCTCTTCATCGCGGCCGATCACCGGATCGAGCTTGCCGGCCTTGGCCTGGGCGGTGAGGTCGCGGGCATATTTCTTCAGCGCGTCATAGCCGTCCTCGGCCGAGGCGCTATCCGCCGTGCGTCCCTTGCGCAGATCGTTGATGGCGGTATTGAGGCCCTGGGCGGTGGCGCCGGCGTCCTTCAACGCCTTGCCCGCGGGGGTATTGGTGCTCAGTGTCAAAGCCAGCAGCAGGCGTTCGACGGTGACGAAACCGTCCCCGGCCTTGGTCGCCACTTCCTGCGCCTGCTCGAGGAGCCGCGCCAGTTCCGGCGACATGTAAACCTGTCCCGCCCCGCTGCCTTCGACTTTCGGCAGTTTGGCAAGGTCGCGCTCGACCGCGCTCAAGGCGCGCTTCGGATCGGCACTAGCAGCCGTCAGCAGATTGGCGGCCATGCCCTCCTTGTCGTCGAGCAGAATTTTCAGCAGATGCTCAGGTGTGAGCCGTTGATGGCCCTCGCGCAAGGCGAGCGCCTGCGCAGCCTGCAAGAAGCCACGCGATCTCTCGGTGAATTTTTCCAAATCCATTCTTTTGCCCTCTCTCGATGCGTCCTTCAGGAGGCCCGCAATCGTCGATGCCTGGAAATTGGCGATCAGTATTTGTGGAGCGCCGCGCTATCCGCCGGCGTAACCCCACGCAGGATATGGGCAAGAAATCCAGCTAAACAAGGGGCTTCGGCCGATCGTGCGGCAAAGCCCACACCGCCTGGAATCTCCGGCAAGGCTAGAATTCGCCCTGCCTTTCAACTGCTTAGTGGCCAAAAGAAAACCGCCCGGGAGACCTCGTCTCACCGGGCGGTTTGTCGCATGTATCTGGTCTTATTCGCCGGCGTCGACCGGAGCAGCCGGAGCTTCGCCTTCGGCCGCAGCGGCAGCCCGCGGGCGACGCGTCGTCGTCGTGCCACGAGGCCGGCCACGGCCACGGCGCGCCGGCGCTGCGGCTTCACCTTCGGCGGCGGCGGGCGTCTCGTCAGCCGAGGCCAAATCGAGACTTGGTTGGGCGACACTTGGTTGGGCAACGCTGGGCTGAGCGAGACTCGGCTGCGCCTCGGGCTGTTGCACGGCGGGTTCAGCGACGATCGGCCGCGCCAGAAGTTCGCTGGGATAATCCGGCTGCTCACCGCCAGCACGGTCGACCCCGGCACGATCGGTGCCGGAGCGATCTGGCGCAGCCTGATCAGCAGGCCGGCTTTCGCCCCGAGGCTCACTCGCAGCACCATCCTGGTGGGCTACCTGCTGACCGCTGAAACGCTGTCCGTCCTGGCGTTGGCCATCCTGGCGCTGACCGTCATAACGCTGGCCATCACGCCCAGGACCACGCTGGTTGCGGCGCGGACCGCGGCCATCGCCCCGACCATCTTCGCGCCGACCATCTTCGCGGCCTTCATTGGACCGGCCTTCCATCGGCCCCTGATTCTGATTGCCGCGATCGCGATTGTTGTGGTCGCGGCTACCTTGGTCGCGGCCACTATGATGGTCGCGCTTGCCCTGGCCATTGAAGTTCTGGCGGTTGAAACTGCCGAATTGTTCCCCATCTTCGTCAGCATAATTGCCGTCGGTGGTGGCGTCCGCCTGATCACCTGTGCCGGACGAGCCATCGGCCGAAACCGGCGCAGCATAAAGCGCCGCCGACAGACCCTGGCTCACATTCTGCACATTGACATCGGCGACCGACAATTCGCGACCGCCGACCCGTGGGCGCTGGCCCTCGGTCTGCGCCGCGATCATGCGGTAATAGTGTTCGGCATGCTGCAGATAGTTTTCCGCTGCGACACGGTCACCGGCAACACCGGCATCGCGCGCCATCTGCAGATATTTTTCCAGGACCTGATGCGCATTGCCCCTGACGCGAATATCCGGGCCGTTGCTGTCATAGGTCTGATTACCCTTGCCGGCCCCACCATTATGTGAACCGCCCATACCATGAGGTTTACGCGGGCCACGTCCGCGGCCACGGCGGTTGTTGTTGCCTTGTTTCATCACGTTGTCACTTCGTCGTTCCGATAGATCGCGTCTTGAGGGACTCGGCCGATAACGGCGCTCGCCGTCACAACAATCACAGGACGCGGCCACAGGTGCCGCCTTCACGCATTGTTGCTGACTATGTCCGGAGGCCAATACCAGGGGGCGCTGCCAGCAAACCAACTGGTCCGCGTCGTCTCAACCCCGACTGCCGGAGCAGACCCTAAACCCTTCGCCGAACCTTTCCAATAGTTTTTTTACCCGGAAGCCCTGCCTGCTATGCGTCTCGCGAAGGGCTGATTTGTCAGGATTTATGGAGCACGACAATGCGTTCGTGCCCCTGCAAATCCCGCGCCTCACGGACATGCTGCAGGCCTGCCTGTTGCATCAAAGCGACCACGTCCTGGCCTTGGCCGGCACCGATTTCCAGGGCAGCGATACCACCCGGTTTCATTCGTCGCTGTAATACCTCAGCCAGGCTACGATAGGCACTGAGGCCGTCATTGCCACCATCGAGGGCCAGATGTGGTTCATATCGCGCGACTTCGGGCTGCAAGCCGGCGATATCGGCGCTGGGAATATAGGGCGGGTTGGAGATCACCACATCGAAGCTTTCCGTCAGGCCCTGGTCCCAGTTTCCTTCCTGGAAGTGCGCGCGATCGGCGAGGCCAAGGCGCGCTGCATTCTCGCGCGCGACAGTAACGGCGCCGGGATTGAGATCGATACCAAGACCCCTTGCCCGCGGTAATTCACTGAGCAGCGCGAGCAACAGGCAACCCGTGCCGGTACCGAAATCGATCAGCCGGAGATCGCGCGCCTGCCAATCGGTGCCCGTCTTCTTCAGTTCATCGAGCACGCATTCGACTAAAGTCTCACTATCCGCCCGCGGATCCAGCGTATCCGCCGTCACGTGGAAGGAGAGTGACCAGAATTCGCGATAGCCGAGGATATGCGACAGCGGCTCGCGTTGCCGACGTCGGGCCACGGCCTGGTCGAATCGCATGACGGCATCGGCAGCAACCTGACGCTCGGAGAATGCAATCTGGGTGGCAACCGGAATCGCCGCCGCATGCTGCAGGATCAGCCGTGCTTCACGGCCGGCGCCATCGATGCCGGCCGCCGCCAGCACGCTGCTGGCGCGCGCGAGCAAGCTGGCGATATCGACCGAGTCGGTCATTCGACCTCGGCCAGGCGCTCGGCCTGGTCATGGGCGATCAAGGCCTCGATGATCTCGTCCAGTGCTTCGCCTTCGACGATACGATCGAGCTTATAGACCGTCAGATTGATGCGGTGATCGGTGCAGCGGCCCTGGGGGAAATTGTAGGTACGGATGCGCTCGGAGCGATCACCGCTGCCCACCTGTGTCTTGCGATTGGCCGAACGCTCGGCATCCTTGCGGCTGCGCTCGAGGTCGTAGAGCCGTGCGCGCAGCACCTTCAACGCCTTCGCCTTGTTCTTGTGCTGCGACTTTTCATCCTGCTGCTGCACGACCAGGCCGGTTGGCAGATGGGTGATGCGCACGGCACTGTCGGTGGTGTTGACCGACTGACCGCCGGGGCCACTGGAGCGGAAGACATCGATGCGCAGATCCTTTTCATCGATCTGGATATCGACCTCTTCGGCTTCGGGCAGGACCGCAACGGTCGCCGCGGAGGTATGGATGCGGCCGGAGCCTTCCGTCTCAGGTACCCGCTGCACCCTGTGCACACCCGATTCGAATTTCAGCCGGGCGAAGACATTGCGGCCGGTGATCGAGGCAGTGGCTTCCTTATAACCGCCGAGACCGGTTTCGCTGACATCCATCGCCTCGAAGCGCCAGCCATGCAAGGCGGCGTAGCGCGCATACATGCGGAAGAGGACGGCCGCGAAGAGTGCAGCTTCCTCGCCGCCGGTGCCGGCGCGCACTTCGAGGATGGCGTTGCGCTCGTCGGCCTCGTCGCGCGGCAGCAGCAGCACCTTCACCCGCTGCTCTAGCTCCGGCAGCTTCTCTTCCAACTCGGCCAGCTCCTGCTCGGCCAGTGCCCGCATCTCGGGGTCGTCCTTGCCATCGGCGACCATCAGGCGCAGATCGCCGATCTGCCGGCGACTATCTTGCAGGGCGCGGATCGCTTCCACCACCGGCGTCAGATCGGCATATTCCTTGGACTGCTTGACGAATTCCTGCGGCTCGTTGCCGCCGGGACTCGCCATCAGGGCTGCCAGCTCGTCATGGCGTTTGACGATGCGGTTCAGCGTGTCGTCGAGACTCACGTTATTCCTCGTTCTTGGGCAAATCGAACAGGCGGCGCACCACCTGTTCCGTGGCCGTGTCGCCGGCCGTCTGTTTCAATGTCACCGAAGGCTGGTGTAGCAGGCGGTTGATCAGACGCCGGGTGATCTCCTCGGCATCGGCACCATCGGCCGCCGCCAGGATCTCCTGCCGCTCGGCTTCGAAACGCGCCCTGAGATCGGTGATCAGGGGCGAGGCCGCTAGGCCTTGCTGATGCTGGCGATAACCGGCCAAGGCCGCATCGATGATGGTCCAGGCCTCGCTGGTGGCATCACCGCGCTGGCGCCGCCCCGCCATCGCCAAACGCTCGAGATCGTCGAGCGTGTAGAGAAAGGCATCATAGAGATCGTTCACCGCCGGATCGATATCGCCGGGGACACCGGCATCGACCAGCAGGACCGGGCGGCGCCGGCGCGCCTTCAGCGCAGCCTTGATCAATGGTGGCGCGATCAGCACACGCGGCGAATCCTGGGCCGCGATGACGAGATCCGATGCCGTCACCGCCGCCGCCAATTCCTCATAGGGCCGCCAATGCAGCTTCTGCCGCTCGGCCGCCGACCGGCCATGGCGGTCATTGTGATGCATCAAGGTCCAGCGTTGCAGCCCGGCCCCCTGCAGGTGCTCGAGCATCAGCTCGCCCATATCGCCATCGCCGATCAGCAAGCCCGTCAGGGCCTGCAAGTCACCATGCAGCTGGCGCGCCACCGAAACGACGCAGGCCGCCATGGAGACGGATTGCGCCGCGATCGAGGTATCGTGACGCACGCGTTTTGCCGTCTGGAAGATGGCGTCCATCACGTGATCGAGCGCCGGCCCTGTCATCGTCGCCTTGGTCGCCAGATGATGGGCGGCCTTTACCTGGCCCAACACCTGCGGTTCGCCGATCACCGCACTTTCCAGAGAGGCGGCGACGGCAAAGGCATAACGCAAGGCACCTTCGCCTTCCG
>Ga0207856_1000143_pt1 | contig 14222 bp, 6 predicted proteins | sample LuqExpMetageno21_FD_187779 | JGI IMG/M metagenome (GOLD analysis project Ga0207856, IMG submission 187779) | Tropical forest soil microbial communities from Luquillo Experimental Forest, Puerto Rico - Sample 21 (SPAdes) | ecosystem: Environmental > Terrestrial > Soil > Tropical forest ... | reverse complement strand
CCCCCAGCCGTACCGGCAGGCCCCCGAGGAGGCGCAGAAGCGCTGGTTCCTCGAGCTCCACCGCCACCCGAAGCTCGTCGCGTCGTTCCAGAAGTGCTTCCAGACCGGGACGCAGGGGTTCCCCGGCAAGGTCTGGAGCGATGGCTTCCGCGCGGCCGTCAGCGCCGCGACGCCTGACCCCGACGCCGGCCGGCCCGGGATCGTGCGCCCGGCCTCGGACGAGGACGAGCTCCTCGCGCTCATCGGGGGATGGCGATGAGCACCCTCGACGAGGACGACGACCTCAGCGCCGAGGAGGTCCAGGCGCTGTTCCAGGCCGCGCTCGCGCGCACGCGGGAGGTCCCCGAGGCGCTCGAAGCAGGCGAGCTGCTGACGCTGGCGCTGCCGCCGTTCTGGCCGGAGCCGCTGCTCCAGCGGGTCGTCGGCGGCGCCGCGGCTGTCGAGGCGCTGCTCCGGCGGGCGGGGCCGCTCGTCCGCGCCCAGGGTCGCCCTGGCGATCGCGCGATCGCCATGGTCGATCCGGACAACCCGGCGGTCGTCACGCGCGTCCGCCAGGCGCCCGGGCTGCTCGGCCGGATCCACGAGCTCGCCGCGCGGCTGCGGAGGTGCGATCTCCGGCTGCCGCCGGTCCTCGAGCAGTGGGTCGCGCTCGTGGCGCTCCTCGACGAGCGCGGCGATTACGAGGTCGCGCGCGACCTGACGAGCCGCGTCGGCGAGGCGTGCCGGCAGGGCCGCCCGGGGAGCGTGCAGGATCGCGTCGAGGCGGCGGCAGCGCTGGCGAGGACCTTCGGGCCGCCGCTGTCCGGTGCGGTGCGCGCCGCGCAGCACCGGATCATCCGCTGGCACCGGCTCGATCGCGATCAGCGCAAGCTCGCCTACTTCGTGCCGAGGGGCCCCGCGCTGGCCGCGTTCGATCGGCTGCGCACCGGCTCCGAGCGCGAGTGGGCGCTCCACTACGTCGGCGTGGGAGGCACGGGCAAGACCAGCCTGATCCGGCACCTCGGGACGCGGGTCGCCGCGGAGCAGGGGCTCCAGGTCGCGCGCATCGACTTCGATCACCTGAGCCCCACCTATCCGGCGCGCGATCCGGGCCAGCTGTTCGCCACCCTGCTCTACGAGCTCACGTCGCTCATCGAGACCGAGCGGCAGGACAAGCTCCTCGGGTTCCTCGACCGCGCGCTCGAGGCGCTGAGCCACGAGCCGCTCCCCGCGACCTCGAACGTCCGCGCCCTCCTCGACACGCGCGCCGTCGCGGAGCTCACGTCGTGGTTCGGCTCGCTGCTCCAGACCTTCCCGCGGCCGACCTTGATCCTGGATACCTGCGAGGAGCTGACGAAGCTCGAGCTCGTCGACGGCCTGATCCCCAGCGTCGAGGCGACGTTCCTCTTGCTCGAGCGGTTCCACGAGCTGGCGCCGGACCTGCGCGTCGTGTTCGCCGGGCGGCGGCTCTTGGCCGGCGAGTACGCGAACTGGCGCGCGCCCGACGACGCGGCGCGGCGCGGTGGGGTGGGCACGCGCCGGGACTACGTGCGCCTGCACGAGCTCCGCGGGTTCGACCGGAGCGAGGCCATCACGTACCTCGACAAGCGCCTCCCCGCCTCGCGCCATGCGGATCCGGAGCTCACCGAGAAGCTGCTCGCGCTCTCGCCGGAGCCCCTCCGCGTCCAGGCGCTGGCGGCGGGAGACGCGGGCCCGGCGGAGTCTCACTACAACCCGTTCGATCTGAGTCGCTATGCCGATTGGGTCGAGGCCGAGCCGGAGGTCCAGGCGGACGCGCTGGACGCGGCGGGGGCCGATCCGTACGTGGAGGTGCGGATCATCCAGCGGATGGGGCAGCTCGACGCGCTCCTGCCGGCCGTCGCGCTCTTGCGGCGGTTCGACGCCGCGATGCTCGGAGATGCACTGCCGCCCGGCGTCGATCCGCGGCCGGTGTTCGACGAGCTCGCGCGCCACGAGTGGCTCCGCGTGAAGGGCGTCCCGGATCGCACGGTGATCGAGGTCGATCGCGGCCTGCCCGATCGCATCGAGCGAGCGCTCGCGGCGAGCCGCGGCCTCGAGGTCGAGCGGGTCCGCGCCCAGCTCGGCGGCCGGCTGCGCGACCGCATCACCTCCGCGAAGCTCCCGAAGATCCCGGTCGAGGTCTTCGATGGTGCGCTGCGGCTGTTGCCGGCGGAGGAGGCCGTGGCGCTGTGGCGATCGATCGAGCAGCGGATCGACGCCGAGGCGGACTGGACCTGGGCGGCCGAGCTCGGCCACGATCTGATCGCGGACGGCTACGCCGCCGAGAGCGCCGACAGCGCGGTCCGGATCTACATCCTCGCGACGATGGCCTCGGCGCTGATCCACACCGGCGCCATCGCCGAAGCGGCGCGGCTGTGGCGCGAGATCGAGGAAGGGGCCTCGCCGTCTGCGTGGCTCCTGCAGCAGCGCGCCAGGTGGGGGCTGGTGGCCGCGCGCGCGAGCGATGCCGCGCCCGGCGAGCTCGGCGAGTTGGCGAGAACCGCGGCGAACCTCGCCGGCGAGCTCGAGCAGGCGGGGCGCACGCACGAGCTGGAGAGCTCGCGGTGCGCGGCGCTGGAGGCGATCGCGGAGGCGGCGGAGCGCACGCCGGAGACCATCGTCCCGGAGCTGCGCGCGCTTGGCCTGCTCGCGTGCTTCCGGGACCCGGCGCTGGACGCCTTCGGGGTGATCCTCGCCGCGCGGTTCGCGCTCCTCGGCGGCGCCGGGGGACGATCGCCGGAGGTGATCCGCACCCTGGCTCTGGCGGCCCGCGATCCGGGCCAGCCGGCGAGCCAGATCGACTGGTGGCCGCCGGAGAGCCTCCGCGATCGGCTGCGCCTCGAGGTCGTGCGCATGCATCGGTTCCTCGACGAGGAGCCGGCCGGGCTCGGCGACACGGTCCGGAGCGTGCTCGAGGCCCGCGCACCGGCGTGGCTGGCCGAGGCGAGCACCTCCACCACGGACGGCGATCGCCTCGCGGCCGCGCTCGCCCTCGACCACGGCGCCGCGCCGAGCCCGAGCCTGGTGCGGCGGACGACGACCACGGAGCCGCGCGAGGAGACGATCGTGTGGACCGGCGACGAGCGCTGCGCCGCGCACCGGCAGTACCCGCCGCTCGGCTTCGCGATCGCTCGGAAGGCGCTCCTGCGAGGCGAGCTCGAGGCGGCGCGGGCGGCGATCACCGTGCTGCCGCAGCCGTGGGCCGCGCGGCTCGCGTGCGAGACGGCGCGCTGGTCCCGATCGGAGAAAGATCTCGACGCGATCGGCACGATGCCAGCCCTCGACCCGCACACGGCCAGGGAGATCGCGAGTGGGTGGGCGATCGTGGCGGGCGCCACGGCGCACGGAAGCCCCCTCGCCGTCGAGGGCTACTACTACCTGGCACGTAGGAGCGCGGAGCCCAGGGGCTGGTCCTGCATGCCGGCGAGGACGCGGGCCGAGCTCGACGGTCTCCTCGGAACGATCCGCCCGCTGCTCGATGGGCTGTACCGCGGCATCGACGACGAGGCGCCCATCTCTCGCGCTCGGTCTAGCTTGATGATCCAGGAGGTCATCGCGCTGTCGCGCTACACGGAGGCTCCCGTGCCTCCCCGCCCGCTCGTGAAGCTCCCGGCGATCCACGCGATCCACCCCGACCTCCGCGAGGAAGCGATCCGGCTGAAGCTCCGCGCGTACGCCCTCGACCGCTCGCGGACGTACGACGGGCCGACGAACCAGGCGACCATCGCGGCGGCGATCGAGGAGGCCGAGCTCCTCGATCTGCGCCTTCCCGACCTCGCCCTCGGGCTCTTCGCGTGGGCCGAGCAGGCCGCGAAGCACGCCGGCCTCGCGCGCCTGCGCGGCCGGGCCCTGTTCGGAGCCCTGCTGGCCGCCCACCACGCACGCGACAAGGCCGGCCTCGTGCAGTACGGGCAGATCTGGAGGACCGAGCAGCACGCGGATCCGTACGAGCCGCTCGTCCAGCAGCTCCTCGAGGTCGATCGCGAGGCGCCCGGGGGTGCGGGCCGGGATCCGAACATCGTGCTGCGCCCCTACGAACGCGGCGTGCCAGGCGGAGCGAGTCACACAAAGGGCGGCGCCGACGAGCGGCCGCCGACGATCCGGATCCAGGCCGCGGTCGAGAAGAGGGCGGGAGTGATCCTCGAGGCCGATCTGGATCTGCCGGGAGCGATCCGGGCGGAGATCGACGTCCCGCGGCCCGGGATCCCGCCGAGGTTCGGCGATCAGGGCCTCGTCGCGGCCATCCACGAGCTGGTGCGGCGAGGGGACCACGTGGCGCTCCAGATCCTTCCAGATCCATCGCTGTCGTCACGCTGCTGGGAAGCGGCGGTGTACTCGCTCGATCCGCAGTCGTCGTTGCTGTCTCGCCTCGATTGCTATCGCGTCCTGCCCGGTGCTCCTCCGGCGAGATCCGCGGCGCCACCGCGTCTGCTGATCGTGGCGAGTGAAACGATCAAGCAGATCCTCTCCCTCGCCTGGCAGTGGCGCCCGGGCGTCGTCCACATCGTGCGCCGCTTCGGCCGGTCGCTGCGCGGCCAGATCGAGATCACGCAGGACTACCAGCGCGACCGGAGTGACAGGCCGGCGATGATGAAGGAGCTCCAGCTCGAGGGCGCGGAGCTCCTGGTCCTGCAATGCGATCCCGTGGACGATGGTCTCATGATCGCCGCGGACTCGGCCGAACCGGAGCTGGCGCGGGAGTTCGCCACGACCGCGATCCGGCGCACCGGCGCGTGCGCGCTGATCCTCCCTCCCATGCCCGTGGACCTCGTGGAGCCCGTCGCGCGCCTCCTCGCCCGCGAAGCCGGCGAGCTCTCCCCGCGCCGCCTCGTCTCGGCCGCGCGCGCCGTCCGGCTCCACCTCGCGGATCGGGGGCACGCACGGCTCGCACAAGAGGTCACCCTGTTCTTGCGAGAAGACCTGTCGTCCTAAGGAAGGTGTCATGTCCCTGAGGGATAAAATTACTTCGTGGTTCCAGCAGGACGGTGTGCACTTCGTGGCGCACGCCATCCCGAAGCACCTCGTCGACGTCGCGTACGACGACGGACCGATCGCCGCGGATCGCGGCTACCTGCGGGTCTGGCTCGTCGACATGTTCCTGGCCCAGAGCCGCAGGTGGTTCCAGGACTGGCAGCCCGCCGTGCAGGGCCGGGTGAAGCTGACGTTCGCCGATCAGAGCGTCGAGCTCATGCGCCTCGCGGCGCCCTCCAGCGACAAGTTCAAGACCGGTCAGTCGGTGGTCTCGAACTACGTGCTCCTCGACCTCGTCCCGTTCCGCGGTGGGCTGGTCGAGATCGAGGCCGCGCTCCTGGCGCTCAAGGGCGCCGATCACCTCGGCGCGGTGGTCAGCATCCTCGCGGGGTTCGCCGACCTCGTCGTCCCGCCCATCGTGAACACGATCGAGATAGCGACCAAGGTCAAGGAAGCCATCACGAAGCTGTTCGCGGACTCGGACGAGGTCCACCTGGCCGCGCACAACACGTTCGGCGGCACCGGCGGCGCGAACCAGCTCCGCGCCGGATACCTCGCGGTCCTCCGCGGCACCGACCAGGACATCGATCGCACCAAGCTCTGCATCAAGAACGACAAGCTCTGCCTCGGCGATCCCGCGAGCGCGACCCCGCTGACCGGCATCGACTACATGCTGCTGCGCTTCGAGACGGCGCCCACGCGCGACGACTTCCAGCACTTCTCCGACCTCGCACAGCTCCGCCAGGACGCGATCCACGGCTACCTGACGGGCGACACGGCGAAGGGAGATGCGTTCGTCGCGTCCGCCATCGCGCGGATCGCCACCCACCCCGATCTGATCAACGCGGACCGGCGCGCCCTGGCCAAGCTCGTGCGCGACGAGATGGCGGAGTACAAGGATGGCGGAAGGGCGGCCTCCCCCGACGAGCTTCGCACCTGGGCGCAGCTCGTCGGCACGCTCGAGCGGACGGCCGATCACTCGCCCGTCTCGCTGGGCGAGCTGCTCGGCGGCAGCTAGCGACCCATGCCGCGCTCCTCGTCACGCGCTGGACCTCACCGGGCCGGCCACGCCCCGAAGCCGGCCGCCGTCGTCGCGCACTTCGAGGCCCGCTTCGGCGAGCTCGGCACCGCCGCGCGCGCCGCCAGCATGAAGGCGTACATGAAGAGCGCGCTGCGCTTCCACGGCGTGGATGCCAAGCAGCTCCGCGCCGCGTGCGCCGCGTTCTGCACCGAGGACGGGCCGCTGCCCCGCGAGCAGCTCGTCGCGTACGTCGACGCGCTGTTCGCGACCGATGGGTTCGATCTGCGCTCGGCCGCGATCACGCTCCTCGAGCGCTCGTGGAAGCAGCTCGCGGCCGCGGACCTGCCGTGGCTCGTCGAGCTCGCGCGCGCTGGCGCGTGCTGGGCTCACGTCGACTTCCTCGTCACCAAGGTGATCGCTCCGGTCCTCGCGCGCGAGCTTGATCTCGCGCGGTGGATCGCGGCCTGGGCGCGCGACCCCGACTTCTGGATCCGCCGCGTTGCCCTGCTCGCCCAGCTCCGCGCGCTGCGCCGCGGCGGCGGCGACTTCGCGCTGTTTGCGCGGATCGCGGCGCCGATGCTCTCCGAGCGCGAGTTCTTCATCCGCAAGGCGATCGGCTGGGTCCTGCGCGAAGTCAGCAAGCAACGCCCCGCCCTCGTCCGCGACTTCCTCCTCGAGCACGCCGGCGCATGCTCCGGCGTGACCTGGCGCGAGGCGGTCAAGTACCTCCCTTCGCCGATGGCCCGCACGGCCGAGGCGCGCCGGCGCGCCGGCGCGTAGGGGCCACCGCCAGGCTCGCTGACGACGTCCACATCCGCGTCCGCGGCCGAGCTGGAGAGCCGCGCACCACGCGCTTCTCGTGGACCGATCGCGACAGCCTCCGCGTGCCGCTCGCCGACACGCCCGCCCAGGGCCGCTGGTTCTCCGGCACCGCCGCCTTCTCGCTGAAGCTGACCCCGCCGCCCACCGACGCCGCCTCGCCGCGTCTTCCGGCGTGAGAGGCGCCGACGGTGATCGCGCAAGATGAGGATCGATCTCCCGACCGGGGCGCGCTTCGCGGTACCTTTCCACCGGGGGGACCATGGCGGAAAGGAACGGATGGCGGCAGGGCCGGGAGGTAGGTGGTGCGGCTGTCGAGCGCCGTGGCGAAGCCCCCGGGCTCAGCCCGGGCAAGAGATCGCTGGTCGAGGCGACGTTCAGCGACGACGCTCGAGGGCCGAGCAAGCCCGGCCATACGTCGCTCGTCCAGCAGCTCCAGCGCAAGCAGGAGCAGCCGGGCGCGACGAACCCGGACGGGGCGGCGGCCGGCGCCCATGCCCCGGTCCTGGTGGAGGACGAGATCCTGAGCGTGGTCCCCGGCCAGGTCACCAAGCGCGACTTCATCGCCCAGCTGAAGCCGTTGCTCGAGGCCGCCGCGGCCGAGGAGCTTGGTTCGCTGTACGCCACCGCGGGCTGTCCGTACATCGCGCGCTACCTCGCGCTCTACACGAACCGATCGGCGAAGGAGGGCGAGGCGTTCGTCCGCAGGTTCACCGGATCCAGGGCGACCACGGCCCAGGGGCTGCTCGCCGATATGCTCGTGCGCGTGCGCGCGGGGGTCCGATCGTGGCGCGACACCGGTCAGGTGCCCGCCGAGGTCATCGCGGCCGCCGGTGGGATCACCCCGGGGGCCGCGCCGGCAGCCGGCGGCGCACAGAGGACCGACGGCGCACCGGGGACCAGCGGGCTCGCGATCCAGAACCTGGACGAGCCCGGCGTGGCCAAGCCCGCGACCGCGCCTGCAGGCAGCCCGGCCCAGGTGCTCGAGCAGCTTGGCGAGGGCACCCCGCTCGATTCCACCACGCAGGCTCGGATGGGTGCCGCGTTCGGCACGAGCTTCGCCGACGTGCGCATCCACGCTGATGCCAAGGGCGGCGCGCTGGCAAGCCAGCACGGCGCGCTGGCGTTCACCGTGGGCACCCACATCGCGATGGCGGCCGCGCGCTATGCGCCGGGCACCGTCGAGGGTGACGCCCTGCTCGCCCACGAGCTCACGCACGTGCTGCAGCAGCGCGGCGCCGCGCCGAGCTCGGCGCAGACCACCACCGAGACCGCCCAGAACGCCGCGGCCGAGCACGATGCCGACAAGGGCGCCGAGGCAGCGCTGCGCCACCTGCACGGCGGCGACAAGGCCGCGCGTGCGAGCGCCAAGCAGGGCTCGGACTTTCAGTTGCAGCGCTGCGTCGGCACGGCCGAGGCGCCGACGCTCCTCGACGCCGGCGTGATCCACCAGAACGTTTACACCTGGGACGGCGATCCGTTCGCCGTCCAGCTCTCCTACGACAAGGGCAAGGCACTCGGCGGCGGCAAGATCCCCGCGACGCTGCACTTCCAGGCCAAGTACGCGGGCGGCGACGACGGCGACGGCCATGTCGCCGAGATGTCGTTCGGGACGATGGAGGCGCAGCAGATCGCACCCAGGTTCACGTTCGATCGCTCCGACGGGTGGAGCCACATGAACGTCGACCTGTACGGCGACGGCGCGTGGATCGGAGAGATCCGCCACAAGACCTTCTTCACCGAGGGGTGGACGCCCAAGACCCGCACGCACCTCTTCGCGGGCAAGCACGGCGACAAGGACGCCACCACGCCGCGCGACGTGATCGTGAAGTCCAAGGACGCCGCGCCGGCCACGGCGCAGACCCAGCAGACCACCGCGCCGGCGCCCCCGGCCGCGCCGGTCCGCGTCGATCTAGCCGCGACCGTCGCGAAGCGTCGCCTCGATGATCTGCTCGCAGATCCGAACCTCAAGCTCGATCCGGCGGCGGCCCCGTGGGTCACGCTCAAGCCGAAGATCGACGCCGCCGCAGCGAAGTACGCGTCGACGACCACCCACAACGCCGGCGAGGGCCAGCGGCTGACGCGCGTGGGGGACGCGATGCAACAGGCCCGACCGATGCTGATCGCGCTCGGTGCCGCGAGCCACCCCGAGGCGTTCCTGCCCGACATCGCGGATCCGTGCCTCGAGCTGGTCCGCGGAGTGCGCACGCAGTTCGTCGGGGCGATCGGCCTCGCGTGGGATGGCGACGCGAGCGCCGAGATGCAGGCCGCGATGAAGGCGTTCGACGTGATGTGGTACCGCGTGTCATCGCTGTACCTCGCCCACGGCAAGGGCGCGGGCGGGATGCTCGACAACGCGCGGAAGACGGCGGGCGAGATCCTCGTCCTCTCGAACCGCGCCGGAATGGGGGTCCCCAAGCTCGAGGAGATGCTCGGCGTGCACGGCGGCGGTGGCGGCGACGCGATCTCCCGGAAGGAGGACGAGCTCGCCCAGGTCCGCGCCGAGTTCATGGCCGGCAGGCCGGGCGCGCTCCAGAAGACCACGAAGATCGTCGAGGACGCGCAGGTGCTCACCGGGCTGGCGTCGATCCTCGTGTTCGGCGAGCTGTTCCGCAAGCTCAAGGGCGAGATGAGCGGGCTCGTGGGCGGCGCGATGGACACCCTGGGCCGCGATCTCTCGGCCGCGTGCGACGAGCACATCGGGACGTTCGACGGGATGGCGCAGGGCGTGGAGAAGCAGATCGTCGGGTTCAATCCCGATCTCTCCACGATCGGCCGGCCGGCGGTCGACCAGCTCCACAAGCTGACGAATAGCGACAAGTTCAAAGCGGACGTCAAAGCGATCGAGTCCCGGATCAAGAACATCGCGCTCGTAAAGACGCTGGCGAAGGTGCTCGCCATCGTCGGCGCCGCGGCGCTGACCTCCGGCGTGGCCGGCGCGGCGGCGGGCGGCGCCCTCGAGGGCGCGGGCGCGACTGCAGGCCTCGCCGCGTCCGGCGAATTCGCGGCCGAGGTCGTCACGTTCACGATGGTGACGCGCGCCGGCAACGAGGTCGCGTTTGGCAAGAACGAGACCGGCCTGGCCGAGGACCTGGTCACGAACGCGGTCATGCTCGGCACGCTCAAGGCGGCGTCGGCCGCCTACGGCCGGGTGTTCAAGATCTTCGCCGATCCGAAGGCGCACAAGGTCGCCTACGGCGTGGGCGCCGCGGCGACCGGGTTCGCCTCGCTGCAGGCGTTCGCCGAGGCGCACTACGCGTTCAAGCACGGCGGCAAGATGATGAACGGCGACGAGCGCGCGCAATCGCTGATCCAGAACGCGGTGATGTTCGCGGCGCTGTCGCTCGGCGGCTTCCTCTCCAAGCCGCTGAACCAGCGGGTGCGCGGCAAGGTGCTGCTCAAGGTCGCCACGCCGCGGCTCGCGGCGATCGAGGGCCAGCTCGCGGATCTCGGCGGCCGGGCCCTAGCGCTGAAAACCGATCCCAAGGGCCCCGATCACGCCGCCGAGCTGTGCAAGGAGATCGAGGCGCTGTGGAACGAGGAGCTCAGGCAGCTCGGCGAGGCCGCCAAGGCGGAGAAGGACAATCCGGCGCAGGCCGCGGAGGAATTCAAGGCCGTGGTCGCCGCGTACCAGGCGGAGCTCGCGAGGCTCGATCTGCACCTGTCGCAGCTGGGCCTCGAGGTCGAGCTCAGCCCGACCAAGGCAGGCAACCTGTTCCGACCGATCCGCCCCGGCTACGTCGCGTATCGCTCCGGGGGCCTCGAGATCCTCAAGGACTTCTACGTCAAGGACGGTGGCACCCTCACCGAGCTCAAGGACGGCCAGCTCGCAGGCAAGTCGAAGGCGGGCGACGAGATCTATTACGTCGCCGAGGACAAGGTACCCGGCGTCTTCGAGGAGACGCGGGCCAAGGCCCCCACCGAGAAGCAAGCCGCGGACAACCACGCCGAGGCACTGCGCGCGCGCAGGCAGCTCAAGCTGCGCAACGAGAAGGCCAAGGAGCTCGTGCTCGAGAAGCTCGAGGACGGGCACATCAAGCACAAGTTCGGCCGGATCATCAACGGCACCGGCCTCGCCGCGGCGCTCGACGCGAACACGCTACCGGGCGCGCAAAAGGGCGTCGATCCGGCGCCGCTCGCGGCCCTGCCCGACACGATCGGCGTGGGCACCGGGCTCGACACGTTCGCGAAGCTCGACGACACCCCGATCGGCCAGGCGGCCCCGGAGCTCGGCGGCCCGGGCTGGGCCATGGAGCCCGGTCAGTTCACCGCGAACCACGGCAACTACGCGCCAGCGAGCACGCTCGCCGACGCGACCGCGGTCACCCAGTACCGCTCCGGAACGCCGATCGTCGACGGCGCCGTGCTCGAGGTTTCGGTCACCCATGATGCGACGTGGGTGGTCTCCGACGCCAAGGTCCGGCTCAAGGTCAAGATGGCCGGGGCCGGCGAGATCTTCATCTACGCGGACGCCACCGACATCGCGGTTGGGATCGGCAAGCCGCGCGAGCTCGAGCTCGGCCAGATCGCGGCCGACACGCCGACGGCGCAGCGCTACAAGCAGCAGCTCGAGAGCTCGGGCCGGCTGGTGTACGGCGATCAGCCGGCGCAGCAGAGGGGCGGCAAGATCCTGGTGTCCGGCGGCAGCGCGACCGCGGCCTGGAACGCACGTCACGCGCGCACGCTCGGCGCCGAGGTCGACTGGATCGCGGAGGATCGGACGCCGACGAAGATGCCGTCGACGATCGAGGGCGCGCGCAGGTACGAGCGTGTCCAGAAGATGCTCGACGCCGGCGAGCTCACGCCGGACCAGGCAGCCCAGGAGATGGCCGAGATCCGCGCGTTCGACGCCGCGGCGCTGCCGACGAACGTGCAGGCCAAGGACTCGGCGATGAGCGACGCGGGCATCAAGCGCTCGGTGCGCGGCATCGCAGCGATGAAGCCGGTCGGCGACACCAAGGTCGAGGTCACGTTCAGCGACGGGACGAAGGAGATCTACGATCAGGTGGTGGTATCGCACTCGACCGACATCACGGCGCCGGCGGTGCCGGGGCCCGCTGGCGCAGTCACGCTGGGCAAGGGCACCGGCGCCAAGTTCAAGCCGGTGGTCAAGGGCGGCAAGGTCGTGGCGCTCGAGAGCATCGATCCGCCGGGCGCGGTGCGCGTCATCGGCGCGGGGATGTGGAGCGGGGCGTGGCTCGATCGCATCTCGGATCAGCTCGACATGCCGAATCCGACGAAGCCCGGGGAGATGATCAAGGCGCAGCAGCTGTTCAAGAATGCGCTTGCAGAGCAGGCCAATGGCGCCCCGCGCGACTCCCCGATGAAGGCACTGGTCCACCACGTCGCCCAGCAAGTGCCGGCGGCGAACCAGTAGCCAGGTCAGAGCTCGGCCTTATCCGGCGGGTAGTTGCGCAGTCGCGATGGACCGTGGAGCCATGGCAAGTCGCCATACTTTGCTTCGAGCTCGCGACCGAGCGGCGGCAGGGTCGAGTCGATATGGATGATGCGGCTGGACGCCCAATCGGTCCCGTAGCCCTCTCTCGGGTCCTCGAACCGGTTTCCGGTCAGGTTAACGTAGACGAGGGACGGCAGGGTCTTCGACGCGCCAAGCGCCTCGAGGCCCGCCGTGCCGATGCCCTGGTCCGAGACGTCGAGCAACCGCAGGTTGCGGAGGTGCGGCGATGCCGCGATCGCCGCGAGTCCGGCGTCGCCGATCGGGTGCTTGCGGTACGTGTTATCGAGCGATAGCGACGCGAGCTGCTCGAGGTGCGGGTCGCGCGCGATCTCCGTCACGAGGTCGCCCACCTCGCTCAGCACGAGGTGCCGAATCGGTGCGTGGCGGAAGATCTCGTCGGCGTGGTCGAGGTAGCGCCGAGCATCGACGACCACTTCCTCGACAAAGCCGCGGATGAACCGACAAGACTCCACGAATTTCTCGACGCCGTTCGTCCACGCCACCGTGCGGTGCTCGGTCTGGATCCGCCCGGCCTCGTGGTAGAACCGCCAGGCATCCTCGTCAGTGCCGGTGCGCAGTGCCTGGGTTCGCGCGAGCTGCGCGCGGATGAACGCACCATACGGATCGCCCTGCGCATCGCAGAACGCGGCGAACAGGGCGCGTGGCGCGTCCTCGGCGGGGCGGTCGAGTACCGCCTGGAACAGCGCTTGGCGCGAGCCGCTCATCGCGCACAGCATAGCGCGGCGCTGCGGCTCCGGATCGCGCGCCGCGGCCCAGCGAGCCTCGGCGTGCACTGCTACCTGGTGATGCCCGGCCGCGTGGCTTGCGGTACCCTGACACGGTCGCGTGGCTTCGCTCGCTGTGACCCGGTGCGCACTACCGGCCGTGCGCAAGACGAGCACCTATACCGTGCTCGGCTTTGCGGGCTATGGCGTTGCGTCGCTGGTCGCCGCGGCCCTGTTCGTGGCATGGAACATGTCGCTCGCGGACCGCCTGATCGCGGCCTTCGCCCCGCCCATCGCGTTCCTGATCGTCGTCAGGACCGCGCGCGCGATCGCCGGCGTGGAACGCATCGTGTTCTACCAGACCGCGGCCACCGGACTCGTCACGGCTGCGATCGCCGCGGCGGTGAGCGGTGCCGATACCGCCCGGGTCGTCGATGTCGTGGCGATCGGCATCGGCAGCTTCCTGGTGTTCGGCCGGCTCGGTTGCTTTGCGGTCGCGTGCTGCCACGGCCGGCCCGGTCGGTTCGGCGTCGTCTACGGCGCCGAGCACGTCCGGATCGGGTTCTGGGCGCGCTGGGCGGGTCGCCGGTTGTGGCCCGTACAGCTCGTCGAGAGCTGCGCCAGCCTGGCGCTCGTCGCGGCCGGTCTCGCCGTCGGATGGAGTGAGGCCGGCCGGCCGGCGCTGATCTACATCGCCGGATACTCGGTAGTGCGATTCGCGCTCGAGCTCGTCCGCGGTGACTGGGCGCGCCCGCACCGGCTGGGCCTCAGCGAGGCCCAGTGGACCGCGCCGATCACCGCGATCGCATGCGCGCTGTGGCGACCGGGGCCCCTGACGATCGCGATCGCCGTGGTGCTCGTGGCGAGCGCCGCGGTGCTCGTCGCGTACCGCCAGCATCGCGAGCTGTTCGAGCCCCGCCACCTCCACGAGCTCGATCGCGCCTGCGATGCGGCCATGCGCATCGGCGAGCGAGCCGAAACGTCCCTGGGCGTCGCCGTCAGCTGCCACAAGCTCCCGGACGACCGCATCGACTGGGTCCTGTCGTCGAGGCACCCGCGCTGGTCGCTGGCGCACGCGCGACGGCTCGCCGAACTGATGTGGTCGCATCACGAGCTCGTCGCGGGCCGGCTCGCCGGCACCGCCCACGTCATCGAGGATCCGCGCGAGCCCCGAGGCGCGCAAACGACCCGACGGATGTAGCGGCGGCGCTCGCGCGAACCGCCGCCC
>Ga0207856_1000141_pt1 | contig 14283 bp, 13 predicted proteins | sample LuqExpMetageno21_FD_187779 | JGI IMG/M metagenome (GOLD analysis project Ga0207856, IMG submission 187779) | Tropical forest soil microbial communities from Luquillo Experimental Forest, Puerto Rico - Sample 21 (SPAdes) | ecosystem: Environmental > Terrestrial > Soil > Tropical forest ... | reverse complement strand
TTTGCCCACGGCTTCCTGTTCAACAGGGGCGAGAAGATGTCGAAATCGGTCGGCAATGTCGTCGACCCCTTCGAGACCATCGGGAAATACGGCGCCGACGCCACCCGCTGGTACCTGATCACCAATGCGAGCCCCTGGGATAACCTGAAGTTTGACCTGGCAGGTATCCAGGAAGTACAACGTAAATTCTTTGGTACACTCTATAATACTTACCAGTTCTTTGTATTGTATGCCAATGTAGATGGTTTTGCTTTTAAAGAAGCCTATATCCCCTTACAGGAGCGCCCCGAAATAGACCGCTGGGTACTGTCTTCCCTCAATACTTTGATAGGTAGGGTAACAGAGGCCCTGAATGATTATGAGCCTACCCTGGCAGGTCGGGCTATTGAAGAATTTGTAGACGAACACCTGAGTAACTGGTATGTGCGTTTGTGCCGCAGGCGATTCTGGAAAGGCGAATACGAAGCGGATAAAATATCTGCCTATCAAACCCTGTATGAATGCCTGGAAACGATTGTTCGCCTCATAGCGCCAATCTCTCCATTCTTCAGTGATGCCGTATTTAAAAACCTGGAAGCAGTAACCGGTCGCTTTGAAGCGGAATCGGTACACCATGTTTCGTTCCCTACAGTAAACGAAGCAGCTATCGATAGTGACCTGGAAACAAGGATGCAATTAGCACAGGATGTATGCTCATTGGTACTCTCCTTGCGTAAAAAGGTGAATATTAAAGTGCGCCAGCCTTTACAGAAAGTGATGATACCTGTGCTGAACCCTGAAATGAAAGTGCAGCTCGAAAAGGTGGAGGACCTGGTAAAAGCCGAAGTGAATGTGAAAGAATTGGCTTATATCACTGATACCGAAGGAATTATCAAGAAAAAAGTAAAAGCCAATTTCAAGGCTCTCGGTACAAAGCTGGGTGCTAAAATGAAAGCCGCCAGTGCAGCAATTGCCAGCTTATCACAGCAGGATATTGCCGGTATGGAAAAAAAGGGTTCCCTCGATATAGCTGTTGAAGGTGAATCAGTTACTATATTGATGAGCGAGGTGGAAATAATGGCAGAAGATATTCCCGGATGGAGCGTTGCCGCCAAGGGAAGCCTCACCGTAGCCCTGGATATTACCATCACAGATGCCCTTCAGCAGGAAGGAAATGCCAGAGAATTTGTGAATCGCGTTCAAAATATTAGAAAAGAACGTGATTTTGAACTAACAGACCGTATATTCGTAGAATTGCTGGATAATGCCACCCTTAGGCCTAGTATTGAGCAATTTAACGATTATATTTGCCGCGAAATTTTGGCAGATGGCATACACTGGGTAACCGAAATGCAAGGAGGCACTGAAATTGAAGTGAATGACATGTTGCTGAAAGTTAGCATAACTAAAAAAGGATAATGCGTATGGCTATTAAAAAACCTGCACCTAAAAAGGTGGCAAAACCCGCCGCGAAGCCCGTAAAAAAGGCTGCTACTGCTACAAAAGCAGCGGCAAAAAAGAAAGCCGCACCTAAACCTGCATCAAAAAACGCCGTTAAGCCTGTAAAAAAGGCAGCCCCTGTAAAAAAATCAGCAGTTAAAAAAAGTACTGTATCCGCTAAGCCAGCACCCAAAAAAGCAGCCAAGGTGATCAAAAAAGCCGCTCCGGCTAAACCCTCTTCTGCTAAAAAGGTAGTGGCGCCAGCAAAAAAAGTAGTAAAACCCACAGTTAAGCCAACTGCTAAAGTAGTTACCAAACCCGCCGCCGTAAAGGTTACACCGCCACCCGTTGAAAAAATAGTGGCCAGGCCTAAACCGGAAATAAAAGTAGCTACTACCATACCTACGAAACCCGTTAAGAAACAACCTGAACCAATCAAAGAAGTAAAGGTTCCAAAAATATCCATTAAAACAAGTGTGCCTTATCAGCCAATTTATACTCCCCTGGAGAAAAGGGCTGATACACCAAAAACAAATGATCCCTTGGTAAAGTACAGTGATTCCGATCTGAATGAGTTCAGAGAACTTATTAACAAGAAACTCGACACCGCTAAGAAAGAATTGGCCTATCTGCAAGGTCTGATCACTCGTAAAGATGAGATGGGCGGTGACGATAATGACAATCGTTACATGACGATGGAAGATGGTACCATGAGCATGGAGCGTGAACAGCTAAGCCAAATGGCCAGCCGGCAGATCACCTATATCGATCACCTGGAAAAAGCCATGATACGCATAGAGAACAAAACCTATGGTATCTGCCGCGTTACAGGTAAGCTCATCGATAAGGCCCGCCTGCGTGCCGTTCCTCACGCTACCTTGAGCCTGGAAGCCAAATTAGGTTTGGTAAAACCAAGCAGTAACGAACAATAACAGTAATATTATTCTTCTTTAGATAATAGAAACTGTTGATTATAAAAAGAGTTGCTCCGGTTATAGCTGGAGCAACTCTTTTGCTTGTATACTGGTATACGGTTGTAATTTTTTTCTTATTCCACTTCTTTCTTATTTCACCTCCTGCATCTCTACCAGTTTATGGTAAATGCCCTTCGCAGCCATCAGCGCTTCATGGTTGCCCCGTTCTGCTATCTCCCCTCTCTGCAATACAATAATCTCATCCGCATTGCGAATGGTAGACAACCGGTGAGCAATCACAATACTTGTCCTGTTCTGCATCATATTATTAATAGCATCCTGAACCAGCCTTTCGCTTTCCGTATCGAGTGCAGAAGTGGCTTCATCCAATATCAAAATAGGCGCATCTTTTAGTATCGCACGTGCAATGGTCAATCGCTGTCGCTGTCCACCACTCAGTTTCATACCCCTGTCGCCAATAATCGTATCATACCCGTTCTCCAGCTCTGTAATAAAATGATGCGCATTGGCCGCTTTTGCAGCCCTGATCACAGCCTCTTTGTCGGGATAATCCATTCCAAAAGCAATATTGTTCAATACAGTATCATTAAACAATATGGCCTCCTGCGAAACAATACTGATCAATCCACGCAGGTCTTTCAAATACAGCTCACGTATGTCCTGCCCGTCTATCGAAATAGCCCCTCCTGTTACATCATAAAACCTCGGGATCATATCAGCTATGGTAGATTTACCGGCACCACTGCTTCCCACTAATGCAATCACTTTGCCTTTCTCAATTTCCAGGTTAATATGATGTAGCACATCCTGTTGTTCATTATAACTAAAAGTAACATCGTGAAAACTAATGGCCTTGTTAAACCCATTGATACCCCTGGCATTGGGCGATTCTTTGATATCATTCGGGGCATCCAGAATGCGTATCACACGCTCCCCGGCTGATAACCCTCTTTGTAAATAGGAAATAGCACCCGCAATATTCTTGGCAGGCGTAATGATCTGCAGGTACGAGGCGATATAGGTAATAAAGGCAGAACCAGCCAAAGTACTGCGCCCCGTAAACAACAGGTAGCCATTATACACAATAAGAACCACCACCACCAGTATACCCAACACTTCAGAAAGAGGAGAAGCCAACTCTCTTTGATTTAGGATAAACTTGGTAGTCTTGCTAAATGCATTATTCTCTTTGCGAAACTGGTTCATCACAAATTTCTCCGCTACAAATGCCTTGATGATACGGATACCCGAAATAGTCTCCTCCGTAACATTCATGATATTCCCCAACAGCTGCTGGCTACGGCTAGACTGCTTCTTTAGCTTTTTTGAAATGGTAGATATTAATAAACCGGAAACAGGAAAGAACACCAACGTAAAGAAAGTAAGCTTGGGCGATAGGTAAAACAGGAAACAGAAGGTAGCGATCAATGTAAAAGGCTCCCTGAAAATAGTTTGTACAGAACTCACCACGCTGTTTTCAATTTCTACAACATCACTGCTCACTACAGAAAGTAAGTCTCCCTTACGTTCATTATGATAAAAGGATAACGACTGGGTAGTATACTTCGTATGCAGGTCTTCTCTTAGCTTCTTTACCAGTGTTACCCGCATACGCGTAAGCACTTTTTGAGCAAGGAATCCAAAAAAGTTTTTAAGCAGCGCACAGGCAAACAGTACTATACACACAAACACCAGCACGTTAAATTTATTATCCATATGCCTATCCATCTCGTAATAAAACAGCGACTGGAAATAATGAATAGAAAAGGAAAACGAGGGCAATTGCGTTATGTGCTCGTGGTTATTCGTACTAAATATAGCATCCAGCAAAGGGATCAGCAAAGCAAAATTCAGTAAGCCAAAAACAGTAAAGAGCAGAATATATACAAGATATTCAGGAACATAATGATGATAGGGACGTGAGAACTGTAAAAGCCTGAGAAATGTTTTCATTGCGAAGGAAATAAGTTATTTAACTTTGTAAGCTTCCGAAACAGCTGGTTATGCCAACCATGTGTTTCTACTTTCTTATAATATAATATATTGATGATAAGTATAATTACGGCCGTACATAATGGGCTCTCTTTTAATCGGATATTCGTTGACTACCTAAAAAAATATACTAAGTCCGGTTATGAATTGATTATCATTGATAACAACTCTACTGATGGAAGCAGGGAATTCTTTCAGAAATCAGGTGCGAAGGTAATAGCAAATAAGGAAAACTATTCTTATCCAGTTTGCCAGAACCAGGGCATTGAAATAGCTACCGGTGAATATTTGTTTTTCCTTAACAATGACCTCACGGTTTCTCCAGGTTGGGATACAAGGTTGATTGAAACAGCCAGGAGGCATGAAGTAGATATCCTTTCAGGCTGTGGTATTGAAAATATGGGTACCCCTGCCATCACCCAACAGGTACAGCGAAAATGGAAAAGATGTAAGAACCTTCTCTCCCCTTTAGGCTTTGGCCAGCGAAACCTCCTGTTCATGCATCGCTTAATGTATGGTAACTGGGAAGCATTCTGCGAAAAACGATTTCATGCTTTTGAACACCAGGTAATGGAAGGCATTGTAGGCAATAACGTTATGATGACCAAAAAAGCCATCCAAACAATGGGTCTGTGGGATGAAAGAATACAGGCAGCCGATTTCGATCTCTTTATCCGCACCAAAAAAAGAAGCCTCGAAACCGGGGACATTAAGCCCTGCCATATCGACCTTAGTGTATACATCCACCACTTTATCAGGATGACTGTTAAATACGCCGTAAAACCCAAACCTTTTACCGATAGCGCCAATCTTATTTCACTGGCAGACAAGTGGTCCGCAGAAGAATTAAAAGCCTTGTCTCCCAAAGATGCAGTGTAAATGGTAAATTTGCACACAAAGAGGAGAGATCATGCAAGAAGGAAAACGTCAAAAACAAGTATCTGCAGTATTACAGCAAGAGTTAAATGATATATTCATACGCCTTGGGTTGAATATGATTGATGGAGGAATGGTATCTATCTCCTCCGTAAAAGTTACACCCGACCTGCTGGAAGCAAGAATATACCTTAGCCTGTTTAAAACAGAGAATCCCGTTGCCGTTATGAAGATCATCGAGGACAGGGCATGGGAGATCAAGAAGTTACTGGCAGATAAAGTAAAACACCAATTACGCCGTATGCCGGTAATGCATTACTTCCAGGACGATACCCTTGATTATGTGTTTAAGATGGAAGATGTATTTAAACGCCTGGAAGAGGAACGCAATAGTTCCGCTTCTGCTGCCAAAGACCCCGAATAGCATTACGCTGCCATTACCAGAACCTGAAACAGGAAATTTTGAATATCCTCTTTGCCTGGCGCTATTTCCGATCAAAAAAATCAACCAATGCCATTAACGTGATCGCATGGATCAGCGTTGTTGCCATAGCTGTGGTTACTGCAGCATTGATCATTGTTTTCAGCGTGTTTAATGGCTTTGAAGATCTTGTTAAATCGCTCTATACCGATTTCTATGCGGATATCAGGGTAGCTCCTGCACAGGGAAAAATACTAACCGCCTCCCCCACTTTCCTCAACCAGGTACAAAACACAAAAGGTGTCGCTCACCTGAGCATGTTGGTAGAAGAGAAAGCATTGCTCTTAAATGGCGACTACCAGGCCATTGTATTTGTAAAAGGAGTAGATGAAAACTATACAAAGGTCAATGCCATAGCCAGTCACATTATCCGGGGTAATTACCAGGTAGGTACAGCCAGTAACCCCGGGCTCGTAGTAGGGGCAGGTGTAGAGAATGCCGTAGGCCTCGATGTAGAGCGGGCATCGTCTCCCGTCACACTTTACCTCCCTAATAAAAAAGCAGCCAGCTTTAATTCTGTAGAAGGATTGAACTCCTATAATGTAACGCCTTCGGGCACTTTTATGGTGCAGCAGGATTTTGATAACAAGTATGTATTTACCAACCTGCCTTTTCTCCGGTACATGCTGGATCTGAAACCCGATGAATACAGTGCCATAGAAGTTAAGATCGTCCCGGGGCAAAATGCAGCAAGGGTAAGCAAGGCTTTACAGGCAACACTGGGTAAATCCTATATCGTGCAAACTTTGTATGAGCAAAACCAAAGCTTGTTCGCCGCCATGCAGATAGAGAAATGGGTGATCTATGGTATCACCAGCCTCATATTAGTCATAGCAGCCTTCAATATCATTGGTGCACTCACTATGCTGGTACTGGAAAAACAGAAAGATATTGCGGTATTAAAAGCAATGGGCGTAACAGACAGTGCTATCCAAAGAATATTTTTAAGTGAGGGTATCCTCTTAGCCGGTATAGGCGCCCTGGCAGGTGTTATAATAGCTACTATTGTTTGCCTGTTGCAGCTCCAGTTTCACTTTATTAAACTGAGCGGAGGCACATTCATCATCGATTACTATCCCGTTAAGTTACTGGCTTCCGATTTTATACTGGTAGCCGCCACCATATTTGTCATCGCCTTACTCGCCGCCTGGATTCCTTCACGCAAGGCAAGCAGGCAGGAATTTTCCCTAAAAAGCTAGGTTACCCGGCACAAAAAATAAAGGCTGAGATTCTCTCAGCCTTTATTTTTTATATCCGGTGTTATATTAATAATCACCCAATGTTTCAGGCAATTGTGCCAATGCTTTAGCCAGTTGCTCATCGCTTGGTGCAATACCATGCCACTCATGGTGTCCTTCCATAAAATCAACCCCTTTACCCATCACGGTCTTCATCAGTATACAAACAGGCTTACCCTTACCGGTTAAAGACCTGGCTTTATCCAAACCTGCAACCACTTCATCCATATCGTTACCATTCATTTCTAAAACAGTCCAGTTAAACGCCTCAAACTTGGCTTTCAGGTTTTCAAGGCCCATTACATCTTTTGTGGTTCCATCAATCTGCTGGCCATTGTAATCAATAGTGGAGATCAGGTTATCTACTTTATGATGCGCTGCAAACATGATCGCTTCCCAGTTCTGCCCTTCATCCAGCTCACCATCACCATGTAAAGAATAAACGATATGATCATCGCCGTTTAATTTCTTGGCTTTGGCAGCCCCGATCGCCACACTCATTCCCTGGCCCAAAGAACCGCTGGCAACCCTTACACCGGGTAAATGCTCGTGCGTAGTTGGGTGACCTTGTAAACGGGAATTCAGTTTCCGGAAAGTAGCCAGTTCCTTCACATCAAAGTAGCCAGATCTTGCCAGTGTAGAATAGAAAACAGGAGAAATATGACCGTTGGACAGGAAGAAAAGGTCTTCACCAATCCCGTTCATCGAAAATTGGGTGTTATGAGTTAATTTACTAAAGTAAAGAGCTGTAAAATAGTCTGCACAGCCTAAAGAACCGCCAGGGTGTCCACTCTGAACAGCGTGTACCATACGTACAATATCCCTCCTGATCTGGGAGGCCGTTTGCTTAAGTTGTTCTGTTGATAATGGCATAGATAATTATTTCAGGCAGCTAAGGTAACTTTTTACCGTTGCCCACAATCTTCATTCTAATAAAATAATTTGCACCAATTTTCATTAAGTTTTTGTGATTTTTGCCATAAATTGTGGAGACTGGATAAAAATATCTATCTTTCCACCTCCCTAAGACTGCTTAAAAAGCTAGAAGCTCTGCTATTTTTTTTCACCGGCTTCAAAATACGCGACATTAAACTTATGGATAATATAATAATAGGCAGCCTGGTATCTTTTGTAATTAGCTTTTATGCTATACCTGTTATCATACAGGTAGCAGACATGAAGAAGTTATACGACATTCCTGATGAAAGAAAAGTACATAAAACACCAATTCCTTCATTAGGCGGACTGGGCATTTTTATCGGGTTTATATTAGGTCTGCTGTTCAGCATGAATATAGCAGACATATCAGGCGAGTTCCAATATTATATGGCAGCTTTCCTGGTTGTTTTCTTCTTTGGTATTAAAGATGACATTCTTGTACTGTTACCCATGAAGAAATTCCTGGGCCAGGTGATCGTAGCCGGCATCCTGATGTTCAAAGGCGGTTTACTGATCGATAACATGCACGGTTTCCTTGGCATCACCGTACTCAATCCTCCTATCAGTTATTTACTTACCGGTATCACCATCATCGTTGTAATGAACGCATATAACCTCATCGACGGTGTTGATGGGTTAGCCGGAACAGTAGGTATTATTTCTACCAGTGCTTTCGCCTTATTCTTTTACCTGAATGGCGACCTGTTCTATTCTCAATTAGGTTTTACTTTTTGCGCAGCTATTGCAGCCTTCTTAATTTATAACTATTCACCGGCACGCATTTTCATGGGCGATACCGGTTCTATGATGATCGGGGCCATCAATGCCATCCTGGTAATCCATTTCATCGCTACTGCAGCAAACTCAAAAATAGTTCCTATATCTGCGCCTCCTGCCATAGGCTTTGGTATCCTCCTGTTACCGTTACTGGATACACTGCGTGTATTCGCTATCCGTATTATGAACGGACGCTCTCCTTTTTGGCCAGACAGGAATCACCTGCACCATTTATTATTGGATAAAGGATTATCACACAAAGCGATCACTTTAACATTGGCTTCTTTCTCTGTGCTCTTTATAGCCATCAGTTATTTCCTGCAACCAATCGGCATAACAGGTACCATCTTTACACAGATCGGCTTATTCTTTATCGGTATAGGTATCCTGAACTTCGACAAATTCAGGAAAAGAACAACCACCAAACTCGCAGTTGTTGCTTCAGAAACCAATAGCCAGCAGTTTAATGATGAGATAGATAATGGATTTGCACGGCGCTTCCGCAATATTGTAACCTTTGTCAATAAGCGTAATGCCAATGCAGAAGAGATAGAAGTAAACGAGGAAGACTTTAATCTAAACAATTAATTAATCAGGCCCATCGCCTGAATCAAATAAAGAAGAAGCCCCGGGATATAACATCCAGGGGCTTCTTCTTTATACAAAATACAAAACCACTTACTTATTTATCTATACCGCAAAACTTTCACCACAGGCGCAACTACGACTCGCATTCGGGTTATTAAAGAAAAAACCCTTGCCATTCAGTCCGTCCGAAAAGTCAAGCTCTGTATTAACCAGGTATAAAAAACTCTTAAGGTCAGTCACTATCTTAATACCATTGTTGTCAAACACCTGGTCGCCGGGTTTTTGCACATTGTCAAAATCCATTTTATAACTTAACCCACTGCAACCACCTCCTACTACACCAACACGCACGAAATAAGAAGGATCATCTGCTTTCCCTTCTTCCTGCAATAATTTTTTTACCTGCTCCCTGGCTTTATCACTGATGTATATGCCATTTTCTGTTGCTACTGCACTCATTGTTGATAATTTTAATAAATACTTCTTTTCAAATATGATTGTATAACAGCATTTCTACACGTTTCCCAATGCTGTACTCAATTCCCTTAGTTTTTGAACAGTCAATGTTACCTGTTCCACTGCATAATCGATCTCCTCCTCCGTTGTAAAGCGCCCTACCCCAAAACGAAGCGAACTATGTGCCAGTTCCTCTTCTACACCCAATGCCTTTAACACATAACTCGGTTCCAGGCTAGCTGAAGTACAGGCAGAACCTGAACTCAGCGCAATGTTCTTATTAAAACCCAGTATCAGGTTCTGGCTTTCTGCATCCCGGAAGGAGATATTGGTAATGTTGGGTAAGCGATGTGCACGATTACCATTTACATAAGTACCCTCCAGTTGCAATAACCCGGTTTCCAGTTTATCCCTCAGCTTAGCAGTGCTAACCGCTTCTGTTTCCAGCTCCAGCCGGCATAACTCGCAAGCCATACCCAGGCCAACAATACCAGGTACATTTAAAGTACCGCTGCGCATCCCTCTTTCATGTCCTCCGCCATCCATTTGCGCCGCCAGCCTTACCCGGGGATTTTTGCGACGTATGTACAAAGCACCTACCCCCTTCGGTCCATATATTTTATGCCCGCTAAATGCCATCAGGTCTATCTCATCCTCCAATACATTCACCGGTATCTTACCCACTGCCTGTGTAGCATCCGTAAAAAATACAATGCCATGCTTTTTGGCAATGGCACCAATTTCCCGAACAGGCTGTATCACACCTATCTCGTTATTGGCATACATAATGACAATAAGAATAGTACCAGGTTTAATAGCCGCCTCTAACGCCGCCAGGTCAATCAGCCCATCTTTCTTTACAGGGAGATAGGTTACTTCTCCACCTGTTTTCTCAATATGCTTACAGGTATCCAGTACTGCTTTGTGTTCTGTAGCCACGGTAATAATGTGATTACCCTTGGTCGCATACATTTCATATACGCCCTTAATAGCCAGGTTATCACTCTCCGTAGCCCCCGAAGTAAAGATGATCTCCTTCGGATCTGCCCCAACCAGTTTCGCCACCTGCTCCCTCGCATACTCAACAGCTTCCTCCGCCTCCCAGCCAAAAGAGTGGGTACGACTGGCTGCATTTCCAAAATGCCTGGTAAAATAAGGCAACATCGCCTCCAGAACACGTGGGTCCATAGGCGTAGTGGCATTATTATCCAGGTAAATGGGCAGGTTCAGCATATACTTCCTCAAAAAATTATACTAACACTACAACAAAATTACTGTAATACCTTGTATAAATTTGAGCCCTCCGGTTGCCGGGGCTTAATTTCCATATATCGAAATAGCCCTCACCATACAAAAAGGAAACACCCTCTAATGAAAAAAGTAGAACACATCGGCATTGCTGTAAAGGATTTTACCGTATCCATCCCGCTTTTTGAAAAACTCTTCAACACAACTTGTTACAAAACAGAACTGGTAGCCGGCGAACAGGTAAACACCGCTTTCTTCAGGCAGGGAGAAACAAAGATAGAACTACTGGAAAGCCTGGATGCCAATGGTGTCATTGCAAAGTATATTGAGAAAAGAGGGGAAGGCATACACCATATTGCCTTTGAAGTAGAAGACATAGAAGCCGAGATGGCAAGGCTACAAAAAGAAGGTTTTACTTTATTAAACGAAACACCAAAAGAAGGGGCAGATAATAAACGGGTTTGCTTTTTACACCCTAAAGGAACCAACGGCGTATTGATAGAATTATGCCAGGAGAGAAAGTAAGATCACACTTTATAACTTCAATTTTTCAATAGCAAACTGGGCAGCTACCTGGCTGGCATCTTTTTTATTAAAGCCTTTGCCCTGTGCCAGTATCTCACCGTCCAATACGGTATTAATGGTAAATACACGACGGCCACTTTCTATCTTCTCATCTGCCAGGTCAAATGACAAAGCCCTACCGTTCTTGCTGGCCCAACCGATCAACTTATTTTTCAGGTTGATATCGATCAGCTCCAGGTCATCTACAAACATGTGGGGAATAACAATCTGTTTCAACACCCATTGATGGGTTCTTTTATATCCTTTGTCCAGGTAAATAGCGCCTACAACGGCTTCCAGGGTATTACCAAAAATCTGGCTGCTTTTGAGAGAGTTGTCAAACTTATTGTAAAGAGTGATCTTTTTCAGGCCCATTTTCACCGCAATATCATTCAATTGCTGGCGGTTAACCATCTTGCTTCGCATCTCGGTTAAAAAACCTTCCCCTTTATACGGGTAACGCTTAAAGAGGTAATCTGCAACAATAGCGCTTAATATCGCATCTCCCAGGTACTCAAGACGTTCATTGTTTTCATCGGGAGAATCCTTCACGCTACGGTGGCTTAGCGCAGTACGATAGAGCAGATCGTTACCGGGTTTGATCCCCAGTATGTTCTTTACATTTTTTTCAAAGGAAGCGGGCGGCTGCTTTTTAAGTAGTTTCTTGAGTATTTCCACAAGGTTAAGCTACGTATTTTTTTACAATCACACATGCATTATGTCCGCCAAATCCAAAAGTATTACTCAATGCAGCGTTCACAGTCCTCTTCTGGGCTTTGTTAAATGTAAAATTGAGTTTAGGGTCTAACTCCGGATCATCTGTAAAGTGATTAATAGTGGGAGGGATAATATCATGTGTCACTGCCTGTATACAGGCAATGGCTTCAATTACACCCGCAGCACCCAGGCAATGCCCGGTCATGCTCTTGGTAGAACTGATATTTAATTGATAGGCATGTTCCCCAAAAACATGCGTAATGGCTTTCACTTCAGCTACATCCCCCAGGGGAGTAGAGGTTCCGTGGGTATTGATATAATCAATATCCTCGGGTTTCATGTTGGCATCTTTTAAAGCAGCCAACATCACATTCTTGGCACCCAACCCTTCGGGGTGAGGAGCAGTTATATGGTGTGCATCGGCTGTAGCGCCTCCACCAGCTATTTCGCAATAGATCTTTGCACCACGGGCCAATGCATGTTCCAGTGTTTCAAGTACCAGTATTCCCGCAGCTTCTCCCATAACAAAACCATCCCGGTCTTTGTCATATGGGCGGCTGGCAATAGCCGGATCATCGTTTCTTTCGCTCATGGCCTTCATGGCATTAAAGCCACCAACGCCTGCTTCAATGATCACAGCCTCACTTCCACCACAAAGAACAATATCTGCTTTACCCAAACGCAACAGGTCAAATGCATCTATAATAGCATTCGTACTGGTAGCGCAGGCACTTACTACTGCGTAATTAGGACCACGTAAATTATGACGCATAGATATTTGCCCTGCGGCAATATCCATAATCATCTTAGGGATAAAGAAAGGATTAAAGCGGGGAGTTCCATCACCTTTCGCAAAATCAATTACTTCATTCTGGAAAGTAGTAATACCTCCAATGCCACTGCCAAAAACAACACCTACCCTATCCGGGTTAATATTGTTTTCGTCCAAACCAGCATCAGCCATCGCCTGATCACTCACCACAAGGGCAAACTGGGTAAACCTGTCAATCTTACGGGCTTCCTTCTTGTCCATGTGCTCAGTAGCATCAAAACCCTTTACCTCACAGGCGAACTTTGTTCTAAACTTAGAAGTATCAAAATGAGTAATCATACCTGCACCGGACACACCATTGATCAACCCCTCCCAATAATCGTTTAAGTTATTACCGAGCGGAGTTAATGCACCAATACCAGTAACTACTACTCTTTTTAATTCCATATAGCCTACCTGTTTAAGTGATAAATCCGCCGTCCTTATGGCACTATGCCCCAAGAGTGGCGGATTTAGAATTATTCCTTCAATTAGAGTGGAGACCCCTATTTGGCGTTTTCTTCCAAATAAGCAACAGCCTGACCAACAGTAGTGATGGTTTCAGCTTGTTCATCAGGGATTGAAATATTAAATTCCTTTTCAAATTCCATGATTAATTCAACGGTATCCAAAGAATCGGCACCGAGGTCATTAGTGAATGAAGCTTCATTTGTTACCTCAGCTTCATCAACTCCTAACTTGTCAACGATGATTTTCTTCACTCTGGTTGCGATGTCTGACATTGTAATGTGTTTTTGTTACAGCCGCAAAAATATACTTTTTAGCAAAACTGCAAGGGATTATATAAATTTTGTTTTTACAGGTATAAAAATCGATTTTCCACTACCTCGTATTGAATAAAAAGCCATAATAATAGTTTCTTGCAGGTCTATAATAATAGATGAGTAATCCCAGTACAAAAATCATACAGGCTACCGTATACCCGTTAGGGTAATGGATACCAATGCCCATACACACAATAAATAGCCGGGCATACTCCAGGTAAAACACCCATCTCTTTTGTTCTAACACCGCACCCGTATTAATAAGGCTAACCATAATAAAGGCAGATAATATCCATAATTGATATATAGATAAATACTTCTCTAACAAGGCTGTTATAAACAATATGGTAAGGGTAACCCCTGTTTGCCAGCTCACATATTGCTTTAACTGGGGCGTATGTATTACGGCTGGTTGTCGCTGCTTACTCAATAAGCGCTGCTCCAGTATATCCCTGTT
>Ga0207856_1000137_pt1 | contig 14414 bp, 13 predicted proteins | sample LuqExpMetageno21_FD_187779 | JGI IMG/M metagenome (GOLD analysis project Ga0207856, IMG submission 187779) | Tropical forest soil microbial communities from Luquillo Experimental Forest, Puerto Rico - Sample 21 (SPAdes) | ecosystem: Environmental > Terrestrial > Soil > Tropical forest ... | reverse complement strand
GAGCGTGTCGCCCGGGATTCCGAGCATCGTCGGATAGCCGGCACCGGTGCCGATGAAGACGGCATCGAACCCCATCTCATCGATCATCTGCCGAATCGTGAACAGCCGCCCGACCAGCGTGTTGCATTGGAATTTGACGCCGAGCTTGCGCAGGTTGCTGGCCTCTGCGTCGATCACCTCATTGGGAAGGCGAAAATCCGGGATGCCGTAACGCAGCACGCCGCCCGGCTGATGGAAGGCTTCATAGACCGTCACCTCGCATCCCGCTTTGGCCATGTCGGCGGCACAGGCCATGCCGGCGGGGCCGCCACCGGCGATCATGATCTTGCGACGCTTTTCCGCCGGCTTCAGCTTGCCATAGGTCAGTTCGCGCCCCGTCTCCGGATGCTGGATGCAGGAAATCGGATAGCCCATGTGGAAGTGGCCGATGCAAGCCTGGTTGCAGGCGATGCAGGCGCGGATGTCATCGAGCTTGCCGGCCTCGGCCTTGCCCGGCATCTCCGGATCGCAGATCAGCGCGCGGGTCATGCCGACCATGTCGGCCTGGCCGCTGGCGATGATCTTGTCGCCGTCCTGCGGCTGATTGATGCGGCCGGCAACGAAGATCGGCGTCTTGCTGCGGGCCTTGGCAGCAGCAGCCATCGGCGCGGTATAGCCGCTGGTAAAAGCCATAGGCGGGGCGATATGCACGGCGCCACCGATACTGGCGGAGGTGCCGGCAACCAGGTTGTAGTAATCAAACAGACCTTCCAGCGCCGTCATCGCCTTCAGGGCATCACTGTCGCTCAGCCCGTCGGAATCCTTCTCGTCACCGCTGATCCTGAGGCCGACGATGAAATCCGGGCCGGTCGCAGCACGGATCGCTGCTACCACGTCGCGGATGAAGCGCAGGCGATTCTCATCCGATCCGCCATACTCGTCCTCGCGCAGATTGACCTTGGGATTGAGGAACTGGGCCGGCAGATAGCCATGGCTCGCCACCACCTCGACGCCGTCCAGCCCGGCCGTCTCCAGGCGCTTCGCCGCCGCCGCATAGCCGGCGATCACCTCGCGGATCATGGCCAGCGACATCGGCCGCGGCGTCACATGGAAACGCTCATTGGGCACCGCTGAAGGGGCGTAAGCGACCGGCGCGCTGCCATCCTGGCTTTCCATGATCTCGCGGCCGGGATGGAAGAGCTGGCCGAACAGGGCGCAACCATGACCATGCACCGTCTCGGCGATGCGGCGATAGCCCGGGATGCAATCGTCACTGGTCGCCATCAGAAGATGCGAGGTATAGCGGGCCGTCTCATGCACGCCCGCCACCTGCATGATGATGAGGCCGACACCACCTTCGGCCCGCGCCTTGTGATAGGCATGCAAGGCCTCATTGGGCACGAAATTGGTCGGCAGGGTGGTGTCATGGCCGGTTGAGAGAATCCGGTTCTTGATCGTCAGCCGGCGGATAGTGATGGGCGAAAAGAGGTGGGCGAGAGCGGCCATGGAACGGTGTGACTCTTCGATAGTGGATCGCGGTTGAGGTCGGAATTCAGAGATTGTGGCGGGCGCGCCAATCGACCGGGTAGAGCGCGTAGCAGACGACGGCACCCTTGCCCTCATAGCGGATCGGCGTGTTCTCGGGGATCCAGATCACATCGCCCGGCACGGCTTCGATCAGGCGATCCGGCAGGCGCAAGCGGAACACGCCCTCCAGCACGACGATCATCTCGTCATAGAGGACTGTCCATTCGATCGAGCAATCGTCGAATTTGGCGACACCCACGCCCATGGTAGCGCTGATGTCCGGACCAACGAGGCGGCTGATCTCGGCCTTGCCCGGCGGGCCGCCATAGACCGAAAATTCCATCTCGCTGCGCTTGAAATGCCGCGTCTCTTTCATCGGCCGTCTCCCTTCCCAGTCATCTTATCGCCCGTTATCGGCCGGGCCGTTAGTGAAGATTTTGAACCTAATTTCAATTATGGCCCGCCCGCGAGTCAACGCATGCTGGCGCCGGGCCGCCATGCATCCGGAGCAGACGCGGACCCAGTCCCGTTTCTATTCCGGCCCCAAACCAGCCCAGACTGCCGATATTCGGCCAATTGTCCCGGCACAATAGAATGCCTGACAGGAGCAGGCCCCACCGCTATTTTTCGGTAACAGACCTTTCGCTTGATGTGACGCATAGCATTCGATCATGACGGCTTATCTTCTCGACCGCCTGCTGGGCGGGACATTGTCCGATCCCGACGGTGCCGGCTTTCTCACCGTGCCAACCAGATCCGTGGTCATGGCGCCGAGCCTGGATGGCGCCGCCGCCGATCTCGTCACCCGGCTCGGCTTCGGCCAGCGCCTGCTGGTGGTGAGCGATCTCACCACCCAGTCGATCCTGGGACAGCGCATCGTCGCCAATCTCTCCGCGCGCTTCGCCGTCGAACATCTGATCCTCACCGAACCCCATGCCGATCTCGACAGCGTGCAGCAGATCGAGGAGCGGCAACGCGCCGGCTCAGCCGCCGCCCTGATTGCCGTCGGTTCCGGTACCATCAACGATCTTTGCAAATACGCGGCGCATCGCCAGGGCATTCCCTATGCGGTCTTTGCGACCGCGCCGTCGATGAACGGCTATACCTCGGTCAGCGCCGCGATCACCGTCGAGGGCCACAAGAAATCCCTGCCGGCGACGGCAGCGGCCGGTGTCTTTGCCGATCTCTCGGTCCTCGCCAAGGCTCCCTTGCGCATGATCCGCTCCGGCTTTGGCGACAGCATCTGCCGCACCACGGCCCAGGTCGACTGGCTACTGGCGCATCTGCTGCTGGGCCAGCCCTATCGCGAGGCTCCCTTCACCCTGCTGCGTGAAGACGAGGCGGCCCTGCTTGCCCAACCTGAGCGCCTCGTCACCGGCGATCTCGATGCCATTGAACTGCTGACCCGCAATCTCATCCTCTCCGGCTTCGGCATGACGATCTGCGGCGGCAGTTATCCGGCCAGCCAGGGTGAGCATCTGATCAGCCACTATCTGGAAATGTTGCCGCCGGAAGGCTGGCCCGCCGCCTTCCATGGCGAGCAGGTTGCCGTTGCCACCGTGACCATGGCCCGGCTGCAGCATGAGATGCTGCAGGCCCCCGCGCCACGCCTCTCGGCGACGCATCTCACGGAAGCTGATCTCACGGCCCATTTCGGCGCCGAACTGGGCCATTCCTGCTGGCAGGGTTTTTCCGCCAAGTCATTATCAGGCGAAGCGGCAGCGCAAATGACCGGACGCCTCAAGCACGACTGGCCGCTCATCCGCGCCAGGCTCAATACCCGGCGGCTCGAACCGGAAAAGGTGCTGTCAGCGCTGGAAGCGGCCGGCGTGCCGACCATGCCCGCGGATATCGGACTGTCAGACGATCAATACTGGACAGCCGTGCTGCATGCGCGCCAGATTCGCGACCGCTTCACCTTCCTCGATCTAGCCGATGAGAGTGGCCTGCTCGCCCCATTCGCAGCGGCGCAAAGGGGCATCGACAGCCGCCAAGTTGCGGCTTCCGTCAGATGACCCTGCTGTAGCGCCCGGCGACGCGGCTGCCCCCGGCAGCTACCATCGCCGGACTCATGGCATCCGTGCCGACATCGGCGGGTGCCGGGTGCAGGTAGCGATCGAAACATGCGGCCACCACCCGCATCAAAGGGCGGCCACGCTCGGTGAGCCGGATATCGTTCCCCGCCATCTCGATCAGGCCATCGGCCAGCAGCGGCCGCAACCTTTCCAGGTCAGGCGCATAGTCGATCCAGACATCGGGATAGCGATCGCGGATCGCCGCCAGATTGACCTCGCCCGTGCACATCACGGCATTGATGATGTCCCGCCTTGCACGATTTTCGCCGGTCAGGGCGATGCCGCGGCTGACGGCTGTCCTTTGCGCAGAAATCGCCCGCTGCCAGTCAGCGGTCGCCACGGCATTCTGCACATAGCCGGCAGGCAGTGAGCCGATCGCCGACGGTCCCAATCCGATCAGGATCTCGCTGTCATCGGTCGTGTAGCCCTGGAAATTCCGCTGCAGCGCGCCTGCCACGAGCGCCATTGCCAGATGATCGTCCGGTCTCGCAAAGTGATCGAGGCCGACGGACCGGTAGCCCTGTTGCTGCAACTGCCTCGCGGCTTGTTCCTGCAATCGCCAGCGCAATTCAACGTCGGGCAGGACATTCTCATCGATCTGCTTCTGGTTGGCCTTCATCCAGGGGACATGGGCGTAGCCGAACAGGCTGATCCGCTCGGGCGCCAGCGCCGCCGCGAGATCGACCGTATGCGCCAGGGTCTCCAAGGTCTGATGCGGCAGACCGTAGAGCAGATCGAGATTGATGCTGCCGATGCCGGCAGCGCGCAATCCGGCCATCGCATTGCGCACCAGCTCGAAGGATTGCGGGCGGTTGATGGCGATCTGGACCGTCGGATCGAAATCCTGCACGCCAAGGCTGGCCCGGTTGACGCCCGCAGCCTGCAGTGCCGTCAGCCAGTCGTTCGTGATCCAGCGCGGATCGAGTTCTACCGCTCGTACTGCGTCGGCATCGATGTCGAAGCGTCTGGCGATATGATCCATGAGGCTGGTGAACTGGGCCGGCAGCATGACATTGGGCGTACCGCCGCCCCAATGGATCTGGCTGACGCGGCGGCGAGAGCCGGCGGCCGCGAGAATATCGGCGATCAGATCGATCTCCGCGTGCAGCGTCTCGACGAAGCGGTCGATCGGTGCCTGCCGCGCCACGATCTTGGTATGACAGCCGCAATACCAGCACATCTGCCGGCAATAAGGCACATGCAGATAGAGCGAGAGGGGCTGGCCGGCATCGCATTCCTGCAGCCATCGCACATAATCCGCAGGGCCGATGCCGGCATGAAAATGCGGCGCCGTGGGATAGCTGGTATAGCGCGGCACGGGCCGGTCGTATTTCGCGATCAGAGATGCGTCCATGCATCCTTTTTAGAGGATGCAGCACAAGCTGCGTTGATGCAGATCAAAAGACCCGGCGCGGCGCAAGACGCGCGGCGGCGCGCAGCCGGAGCCACAGGGCATCGACAGCCGCACCGATACGGGCACTTACAAGCAATGTCGGTCGCTCCAAAACGGTGGTCATGATCCAGGCGATGCAGAAGGCAGCCAGGGCTGTCACCGCAAACATCAGCAAAGCGGCCCAGACCATGTCGAGCCGCGACAGCAGGGTCAGCATGAACCAGCAGCCGAAGCTGAGGATGAGCGGCAACTGGAAGAGATAGAGCGGGAACGAGATCCGCCCCAGGAACCGACACAGGCTGCCGGAGAGAAGGCGTCTCAAGCTCGGGGACAGAACCACGCCCGTGACGACACATATGGCCGCCAGCATCCAGCGATCGCCCTGCCAGGCCGGCAGGATCCGCCGCAGCCAAAGCAGGCCGGAAAAGGCGGTGCCGTGGGCGTCGATCAGGATCATCAGCAGACGCGGCAGATAGAGGCCGATGCCGAGCAGGCCGAGCCCGATCAGATTGGTGTTTCTGCCAGCGCCGGCTTTTCTCTCCGGCGCGATCTGCACCATGTCATGCAGGATCATGCCGATGCAGAAGAGATGCAGGCCGGCATAGTTTGCGAGATTGGCCAGCACGGCGCCGAGCAGAAATGCGACCGGTATGCGCCGGCGCGGATCGCTCAACAGGCAGCAAAGCAAAAACACCAGGAGCGAGCCATACCATTCGAACCGCATGGTCCAGAGCGGCGAGTTGAAGGAGGTTTCCCCATCGACAAAGAACACCACCCAGATGCCGTTATAGAGCCAGCTCAGGATCGACGGATGGAAGCCGATGACGGTCTGGCTATTGAGCCAGGCGGAGCCGGTGACGAGGCCGAGATCACGATGGAAATAGAGTCCGTAAGGTTGCAACAACAGAGCCGGCAAGGTTGCTGCGAGGACTGGCAGCAGCAGGCGGATATAGCGTTTCGTCGCTAAAGCAGGAAAGGTCATCCGCCGTTCCGTCACGGCCGCTGTTAACACATAGCCGGACAGCACGAAGAATATGTCGACCGCGAGGCGACCATCCCACAACACGCTCACCGGCGAGGCGGCTAGGGTATGTTGCCAGGCCGGCGTGGCGGCAGGATAAGTTTCGGCGGTGAGCACCGATGGCCAGACCACCCTGACGAGATGGCCAAACAGCACCATGCAGGCCGCCAAACCACGCAGGCCGTCGAGATAAGTAAGGCGCTCAATCCGATCTGACGTCTTCCGCTCCCCATCATGATCGGGTCCACCGACACGTTACCAAGGCTCTACCCGGTCATCAGCAACAATTCCCGTCGGCGTGCCAGCCCTTGGAGCGATCTTACGATCGGCAGGTGACAATAAAAAGAGGCTGCACCCGGCCATGAAAAAGGGGCTGCACCCCTGGAGGGATGCAGCCCCGATTTTCGGCAGGTAGCCGGGTTACTGGACTTGGAGCCGGATCGAATTAGATCACAATCTAATTCGTGAATCCGTCTCCTCTCTTGACGAGAAAGTACGATTCACGCCCCGGGTGAGGACTAGCCTCACCCAAGACGATCGTACTTTAGAAGTCCATGTCACCCATGCCGCCCATGCCCGGCGCGCCGGCCGGAGCAGCCTTCTTCTCGGGACGCTCGGCGATCATCGCCTCGGTGGTCACGAGCAGGCCAGCGACCGAAGCCGCGTCCTGGAGGGCGCAACGAACGACCTTGGCCGGATCGATGACGCCAGCCTTCACGAGGTCAGCGAACTCACCGGTCTGGGCGTTGTAGCCCCAGTTGGTGTTCTTCTGCTCGAGCAGCTTGCCGGCAATGACGGCACCGTCGACGCCGGCATTCTCGGCGATCTGACGGACCGGCGCCTGCAGCGCGCGGCGGATGATGTCGATACCGACCTTCTGATCGTCGTTCTCGAACTTCACCTTCTCCAGCGCCTTGATGGCATAGAGGAGAGCAACGCCACCACCGGCAACGATGCCTTCTTCAACCGCGGCGCGGGTCGCATGCATCGCGTCATCAACACGATCCTTGCGTTCCTTCACTTCGACTTCCGTCGCGCCGCCGACCTTGATCACGGCAACGCCACCGGCCAGCTTGGCCAGACGCTCGGCCAGCTTTTCCTTGTCGTATTCGCTGGTGGTCTCGTCGATCTGCGCACGGATCTGGGTGCAACGACCTTCGATTTCCTTCTTCTTGCCAGCGCCGTCGACGATCGTGCTCTCTTCCTTGGTGATCACGACCTTCTTGGCCTTGCCGAGCATGTCGAGGGTCACGGTCTCAAGCTTGATGCCGAGGTCTTCGCTGATGACCTGGCCACCGGTGAGGATGGCGATGTCTTCCAGCATGGCCTTGCGGCGATCACCGAAGCCCGGCGCCTTGACGGCGGCGACCTTCAGACCACCACGCAGCTTGTTGACGACGAGGGTCGCCAAAGCTTCGCCTTCGATGTCCTCGGCGATGATCAGCAGCGGACGGCCCGACTGCACCACGGCTTCGAGGATCGGCAGCATCGCCTGCAGGCCCGAGAGCTTCTTCTCGTGCAGCAGGATGTACGGCGCGTCGAGCTCGGTGGTCATCTTCTCGGCGTTGGTGATGAAGTACGGCGAGAGATAGCCACGGTCGAACTGCATGCCTTCGACGACGTCGAGTTCGGTCTCGAGGCCCTTGGCCTCTTCCACCGTGATGACGCCTTCATTGCCGACCTTCTGCATCGCCTTGGCGATCATGTTGCCGATTTCCTTTTCGCCATTGGCGGAAATCGTGCCGACCTGGGCGATCTCTTCCGAGGTCGAGACCTTCTTGGCGCGCTTCTTGACGTCTTCCACGACGGCTTCCACGGCGGCGTCGATGCCGCGCTTCAGATCCATCGGGTTGATGCCGGCGGCAACGGCCTTTGCGCCTTCGCGCACGATCGACTGCGCGAGAACGGTCGCAGTCGTGGTGCCGTCACCGGCAAGGTCATTGGTCTTGGAGGCGACTTCGCGCACCATCTGCGCGCCCATGTTCTCGAACTTGTCAGCAAGCTCGATTTCCTTGGCAACGGTCACGCCGTCCTTGGTGATGCGGGGAGCGCCGAACGCCTTGTCGATGACGACATTGCGGCCCTTCGGGCCGAGGGTCACCTTGACGGCATTGGCGAGAATGTCGACGCCGCGCAGCATGCGATCGCGGGCATCAGTGCTAAAACGTACGTCTTTAGCAGCCATGTTTCCTAACCTCTTTTAAATATCGCTGAATGAGAAGCGGCGCCTACTTAGGCGACCTTCTTCTTCGAACCCGAAGCGGTGCCCTCGATGATGCCGAGGATGTCCGATTCCTTCATGATCAGGAGGTCTTCGCCATCGACCTTGACCTCAGTGCCCGACCACTTGCCGAACAGGATGCGGTCGCCAGCCTTGACGTCCAACGGGGTGATCTTGCCATCTTCCGACTTGATGCCAGCGCCGGCGGCGATGACTTCGCCCTCTTGCGGCTTTTCCTTGGCGGTGTCCGGAATAATGATGCCACCGGCCGTCTTTTCGACCGATTCAACTCGACGCACCAACACGCGGTCGTGGAGCGGGCGGAACTTCATGGAGGTCCTCCGTAAGTGTCTAAAATGAATTCCCCAGATCCGGAACGGAACGAGCTGTTAGCACTCCCGTCCGGCGAGTGCTGATGATCTAGGCCTTGCCCATATTCCCGTCAAGGGCAGATCCAAGAATTTTGCATGGCAGCCTGGGGCCTTGCGCGCCCATGCCGCAGCCGGCCCGGCCGACTACTTGGCAGGCATCCTCTCCGTCTTGGCAGCACTCGCCCGACTTTGTTGCTAACAGATTGGAAATATTACGATTTTGTGATTCCGTTAAGGAATCGCGTGATACCATCTCTTCATCAGGCAGTTTCGAGTCGTCACCCGAAGATGGAGGCTGTTGATGAGCAAAGGCATTCCCGATCCCAGAGCCGGCCGAGGCTCGATCGATCAAGGCGGGGCCATCCCGCAGGCCGATCACAGCCTCAGTCTCCAGCTCCGCGACTACCGGCTGACCACGGCCGAGATCCTTTACCATATGCCCGATCACCCCGGCCTGCTGCAGACCTATATCTGGCAGGATTACGACCTCGCCCCCCACTTCCCGGTCCTGCGCAAATTCCTCGATTTCTGGAGCCACAGCCTGGACGGCAAGCTGCATTCGATCGCGGTCGCCAACCGGTCTCTGATCGAGGCGCCGCAATGGCGCAATGCCAGCGATTTCCTGACCCTGCACTGATCCCGGGCAGGTTCCGGAAACTGTAACTGGGCCGGCCGCCCATCCCGGCCGGCTGCGACACCCGGCCGCGACACAAAGCCGTGACGATAAGCAGGCTGTGACGGCAAGCGGCATGACAGTGCCGGGCAAAGCTGCTACATGAATTCGGCCCCACCGCCTGCTGGAATCGGGGTGAAACTCCCCCACAGCGAGCCGGATCTTGTTGCGTCGATTGTATGACTGGATCATCGCCCAGGCGGAACATCCCCGGGCCTTGTGGATCTTGGCGGTTGTCAGCTTCCTGGAAAGCTCGGTTTTCCCCATCCCGCCCGATGTTCTCCTCATTCCCATGGTACTGGCCGATCGCCGCCGCGCCTGGAAGATCGCCGCCACCTGCACCATCGCCTCGGTGCTGGGCGGGATGCTCGGTTATGCCATCGGCTACGGTCTTGGGGAGACGCTCGGCGCCTGGATCATCAAGCTCTATGGGCTGCAGCATGCCATGGACTCGTTCCATGAGAGCTTCGCCAAATACGGCCTGTGGATCATCCTCATCAAGGGGCTGACGCCGATCCCCTATAAGCTCGTCACCATCGCCAGCGGTCTCGCGCATTTCGACCCGGTGGTCTTCGTACTTGCCTCGATCGCCACTCGCGGCGCCCGTTTCTTTCTGCTGGCGGCCCTGCTCTACCGTTTCGGTGCGCCGATCCGCCATTTCGTCGAAAAGCGGCTCACCTTGGTCACGACCTTGTTCGTCGTCGGCCTGGTCGGCGGCTTCCTCGTGCTGCATTACGTCTTCTAGGAGCGTGCCTGACATGGCCCAAGCACACGGCAAACAATCTTCTGGCAAAGCGCATTTCATCGAGGCAACCGCCTTCGCCTGGCTGGCGACCGGCGGCGCCCTGGCGGCCCTCTGCGTCGCCTGGCTGGCGCAATATGCCGGCGGACTTGCGCCCTGCGAGCTGTGCTATGTGCAGCGCTACGGCTACTGGGCAACCATCGTTCTTGGCGTCATCACCATCACCCAGAACGGATCACCGCGCCGCCGTGGCGTGATGCTGATCCTGACCGGCCTCGCTTTGGTGGCGGTTGCCGGCATCGCCCTTTTCCATGTCGGTGTCGAGCACGGCTGGTGGGAAGGCTCCAGCGCCTGTGTCGGTGCCAGCACCGCCGGCCAGAGCCTCGATCAGATGACGGCCACCATCATGAATGCCCCGCTGGTGCGCTGCGATACCCCGGCTTTCACCATGTTCGGCATCTCCATGGCCGGCTACGACATGCTCTATGCCCTTGCCCTCGCCGCCTTGACCTTGTTCGGCGCAAAGCGCAGCCTGGGCGGCAAGGAGTGAGGCATGCGTGAGAACACCCCCACCGGCCCGCTGGACAGCACAGCCGGAGTGACCACCGCGTCAGAGAATGCCGCAGAGAAGAAAGCGCTGCCGGGTGACCTGACGCATGCGCAGATGATCGACCGCATCATCCGCGTCGATCATGCCGGCGAGTTCGGCGCGCGGCGCATCTATGAAGGCCAGCTGGCGGTTCTCAAGAACCATCCGGACGCAGCCGTCATCCGCCATATGCATGAGCAGGAGCTGGTGCATCTCAAGACCTTCGAAAAGCTGATGGTGGAACGCCGGGTGCGACCGACCGCCTTGCATCCGCTGTGGAATCTCGCAGGCTTTGCCCTGGGTGCGGCGACCGCCATGCTCGGGCCGAAAGCCGCCATGGCCTGCACCGTTGCCGTCGAAGAGGTGATCGACGAGCATTACCGGCAGCAGCACGAACAGCTCGGCGAGAACGAGTCCGATCTCAAGAACACGATCGAGAAGTTCCGTGCCGAGGAAGTCGAGCACCGCGATATCGGGCTGCAGCGCGGCGCCGAAGAAGCAACCGGCTACCCGCTGCTGACCAACGCCATCAAGGCGGGCTCGCGTCTCGCCATCTGGCTGGCGGAACGCATCTGAGCCAAAGCAGGTCTGAAGCGGGCAGCCTCAGAAGGCCTCGGTTTCCAGCTCGATATCCCAGTAAAGAAAATCCCGCCAACTATGGTGCAAATAGTTTGGCGGGAACCCTCTTCCATTTTCCTGCAGCTCGAAAGTCGTCGGCTGCACTGGCCTGCGCCTTGGAAGCATTCCCGCTTTATGCGGCAACCGATCGCCTTTCAGCAGGTTGCAGCTCTGGCAGGCGGTGACGACATTTTCCCATGAGGTGCGACCACCCTTGGAGCGCGGGATCACATGATCGAAGGTCAGGTCATGCGCCGCCATCGGCTCGCCGCAATATTGGCAGCGGAAACGGTCGCGCAGGAACACATTGAACCGCGTGAAAGCCGGGCGCCGCGACTGCGGCACGAATTCCTTCAGGGAGATGACGGAAGGCAACCGCATGCTGAAGCTCGGGCTATGCACTTCCTGGTCATATTCGGAGATGATGTTGACGCGGTCGAGGAACACAGCCTTGACCGCTTCCTGCCAGGGCCAAAGCGACAGCGGGAAGTAGCTCAATGGCCGGAAGTCGGCATTGAGGACCAGGGCCGGACAGGATTCAGGCGATGCCAACACGCTGTCACACCTCCTCGAAGAGGCGCCGCTGGAGAACGCGTTGCGCTCCAGCGCCACATCTCGTCGTTCTGCTTTAACAAATAATCAGCTTCGTCGCAAAACACAAGATGTAGGTCGCATGTTCAATGCCGGGTCACGATCTTGTCACGCAAGCTGGATGACCCTGCAATATGCGCCGTCAGACGGCCGCTGTGACCCCAAAATGATGACGCAGGAAGGCCCCGCCTTTCTGCAAACCGACCTCATCGATGGAATGCGGCAGGCCCGGACGCGCCTCCGTCACGACATCCACGCCCTGTGCCTTCAGGCCATTGGCAGCCTGTGCCATGGCGTCGAACGGCACCACCGGGTCGGCCATGCCATGGACCAGCAGCACCGGCGGTTTTGACCGCACTTCCTCGGCCAGGACCTGGGCCCCGATCAAGGCACCGGAATAGCCGACGACGCCAGCCAGGGGCGTTTTACGCCGCAGGGCCACATGCAGCGACATCATCGTGCCCTGCGAGAAACCGACCAGCGCCAGATCTTTTTCGGCCAAGCCAAACCGGGTCAACTGCTGATCGAGAAAGGCATCAAGCGCGGGAGCCGCCGCGCGGACACCCGCCAGCTTCACATGCGGATCGCGGTTTTCCAGGCTGAACCACTGATAGCCGAACGGCACCATTTCGCAGGGGAAAGGGGCATTGGGCGAAAGGAAAGCGGCTTCCGGCAGCAATTGCGCCCAATAGGGTGCGAGACCGATGAGATCATCGCCATTGGAGCCATAGCCATGCAGGAAAACGACGAGTTTGGTTGCCTTGCCGGCCAAAGCCTGCTGTTCCGGACCCTGCAAGTCGATCATCGCTACCTCTGTCTCAAAGCCGATATGGGTGACTGTCACGCAGTCAGGACGGCACATATGGCGCCACCGAAGTTTGGGCTTTTTAAGGCCAAAGCCACCACTTGCCTAGAGCGCGATCGTTCTTGACGGAAGTAGGCTTACTTCCGTCAAGAACGTGAATCGCCCTCTATCTTGTTGAAGAGAGACGGATTCACGTTTTAGACAAAATCGCAGAGCGATTCCGTCAAAAACGATCCGGCTCTATGTTTTATCGCAGCCGCCGAGGCTGCCGTGGCAGAACGGCGCAGACCGGCATCATCCAGGATGCCCCCATCGCTTGCATATGGCCGCGGCCTCGCCTATGGCTGAGCCGATGATCGTGACACGTTTCGCGCCCAGTCCGACGGGCTATCTCCATCTGGGGCATCTGCATTCCGCCTTGCTGGGCTGGCTGGTCGCCAAGCAGCAGGACGGGCGCTTTCTGCTGCGGATTGAAGATATCGATGCCGCCCGCTGCCGGCCGGAATTCGAGCCGGCGATCATCGCGGATCTGCAGTGGGCCGGGATCGATTGGTGGGACGATATTCGCCGCCAGTCGGACCACCTGGATGACTACCGCGCCGGCCTCGACCGGTTGCAGGGCCTAGGCCTGATCTATCCTTGTTTTTGCAGCCGCAAGGACATCGCTGCCGCCGCGACGGCACCGCATGGCAGCGAGGGACCGATCTATCCCGGGACCTGCCGCGACCTGCCATCGGCCCAAGCGGCGGAACGACAGGCTCGGGGCGATCCCTATGCCCTGCGATTCCATAGCCGCCGCGCCGCCGAGACCGCCGGGCCGCTGACCTTCCATGATCATCTCCAGGGGCAAATATCCGTCGATCCGGACCTCCTCGGCGATGTCGTCCTGGCGCGCCGGGACGCACCGGCCAGCTATCACCTTTGCGTCACCCTGGACGACCATCACCAGGGCGTGACCATGGTCACCCGAGGGGTCGATCTGCTGCCGGCAACCCATGTTCACCGCCTGCTTCAGGCTGTCCTGGGGCTTGCGGTGCCCACCTACTGTCACCACCTGTTACTGGCAAATGATGCCGGACAACGGCTCGCCAAACGAGACAAGGCCCTCAGTTTGCGGGCGATGCGGGAAAATGGCATGTCGACAGAAGAAGTCCGAACGCTGGCGGGGATCGATCAGATCAACGAAATGCTGAAAAAATTAATGAATTCCCAAAACTGATGCCGAGCCTTCATACCCTTCTGCCGGAACTGATCGCCCTCGGTCAGGTGATCCTGATGGACTTGGTCCTGGCCGGCGACAACGCCATCGTCGTTGGCATGGCCGCGGCCGGGCTCGCCAAGGAGCAGCGCGGCAAGGCAATTCTCGTCGGCATCATCGTCGCGACCGTGCTGCGCATCATCTTCGCCATCGCTGCCAACAAGCTGCTGCTGATCATCGGCCTCACTTTGGCCGGCGGCATCCTGCTGCTTTGGGTCTGCTGGAAGTTCTGGCGCGAATTGATGCTGGAACGACGTGAGCGCCTGACCCATGCGGCGCGTGAACGCGCCCTCAGCCGCGACGAACATCTCGAGCTCTCCGAACCACCCGAAGTCCTGCCCGGTGCCGTTCCCGGCAAGACCATGCGCCAGGCAATCACCCAGATCGTTGTCGCCGACGTGTCGATGTCACTCGACAATGTGCTGGCGGTTGCCGGTGCGGCCCGCGAGCATACCTGGGTGCTGGTTTTCGGCCTGGTTCTCTCAGTGGGCCTGATGGGCGCGGCGGCATCGCTGATCGCCCGCATTCTCAAGCGCTGCCACTGGGTCGCC
>Ga0207856_1000135_pt1 | contig 14453 bp, 14 predicted proteins | sample LuqExpMetageno21_FD_187779 | JGI IMG/M metagenome (GOLD analysis project Ga0207856, IMG submission 187779) | Tropical forest soil microbial communities from Luquillo Experimental Forest, Puerto Rico - Sample 21 (SPAdes) | ecosystem: Environmental > Terrestrial > Soil > Tropical forest ... | reverse complement strand
CGCTCGACGAGCCGAAGAGCGGCCACGTCATCGCCGAGTGGAACAAGGCGATCCTCAACCACGGCGATCCGATCCAGGTGGCAAAACCCGCAAAGATGATCGGTGATCGCGTGCTGGTCGAGATTCGCGCCAGCACTCATCCGATCAACGCCGCCGCCAAGCTGACCTACACCTGGCGAGGCCTCGAGCTCGTCGACCCGGCGAACCTGAACAAGCTCGTCGGCGCGCTCCGCTGATGCTGCGATATGCTTCGGCCCCTCTGATGCGCACCTTCGACGATCGCGCGAGCAAGCCATCGCGCGGCCCCATGGATATCCTCAAGTGGAAGCTCTTGCGGCGCACCGAGCGGCGGGCCGCCGACTTCGCCGCGCTCGACGCGGTCCGCCCGGGCATCTGCGACGGCGGCGCCGCGGCGCTCGCGAGCGGTGATCCCGTGGCCGTCTGGATCGGTCACGCCACGTGGGCGCTGCGCATGGGCGGGATGCTGCTCGTCACCGATCCCGTCTGGTCGCGCGCGCTCTCCGGCGTCGTGCGCCGGCTGGTCGCGCCCGGCGTCGCGCTCGCGGCCATGCCTGCCGTCGACATCGTCCTCGTGACCCACGATCACCGTGATCACATGGACCTGCCCACGCTCCGGAAGATCGGTGCTGGCCCCCTCTACATCGTGCCGCTCGGCAACGGCCCGCGCATCGCGCACCCGCGGGTCGTCGAGCTCGATTGGTGGCAGTCGCACGTCGTCGGCGAGCTCGAGATCACGCTCGTGCCCGCGCGGCACTGGTCGATGCGCGCGCCGTGGAACCGGAACGACACCCTGTGGGGCGGCTACGTCGTGCGCAGCCCCGAGGGCGTTGCCTACCACTCCGGCGACACCGGCTTCGGCGATCACTTCGCCGAGATCGGCCAGCGGCTCGGGCCCATCGACTGGGCCATGCTTCCCATCGGCGCCTACAGCCCGCGCTGGTTCATGGAGCCGCAGCACATGGATCCGATCGAGGCCGTGCAGGGCTTCGAGGCGCTCCGTGCGCGCCACCTGCTTGCGATGCACTGGGGCACGTTCCGGCTCACCGACGAGGCCATCGGCGAGCCCCCCGCGCGGCTCCGCGCCCACTGGGGCGAGCGCGGCCTGCCCGACGATCGGCTCTGGATCCTCGACGTCGGCGAGCCCCGATTCCTGCGCTGAGCCGGCTCCGCCACCGCCACCACCGCCTCGCACTCTCGTTCGGAGCTACGTGCCGGGACAGATGCGCCGCACGCCATCACCGACCTCGTGGTTGAGGCGGCCGCCGAGCGAGCCGATCACGAGCTCGCGATCGCCGGCGCGCAAGCGCCACGTCGCGAGCGTCGGGTCCGTGCCCTCACGCATTTTCTCGGCGATCATCGCGGCCACGGCTCCCGGATCGTGTCCGGCACCGGCGAGCAACTGCCCCGACGGCGTGGCAACGACGAGCGCTCGCGCGTTCAGCTGCGCGCGGTGAGCCTCGAGCAAGAGCTCGAGTGCCTTCGACGGATCGTCACTTCGATGCTGTCGGCGTTCCTGCATGCGTCGATGGTCGGTGGCAAGGCGCCGCTCCGCCAGTTTTCGGTGGTGACAACTCAGCACTACCAGCCCTGGCAGGCGGTCCGGCGGTCCAGCGCCGGCCTGCCGAGCGCGGTGAGAGGCGTCTTTCGTATTCGCGACCGGCGCGGTGCCGGATCCGCACGCCAGGAACAGCAACGGAAGGAGACGCATGGCGCGCAATACGGCGACACGCGGGAGCGTTAACGTACCACCTTGATGAAGATCTCCGCCGAGATGGCACCGGAGCACGCGTGTTGCGCGTGCGCGAAATGAGGCGCGCGCTCCTGTTCGCCGCGACATGCGGATGCGCGGCCTCGGCGCCCGCGCCCGCGCCCAGACCGCAACCGATCGAGAACGTCGCGTCCGCGCCGCCACCGCCACCTGCCTCGACGTGCATCGCGCCGGGCGCGCATCCCGCCGACGCGCGGCTCGTCGACGGCGCGCTCGTCGCCTGCTACCTCGTCCCGCAGCCGAGCGGCTACGCCGACGACGAGGACTGTTGGCGCTTCGACCTCGCCACCTCCGCGTGGAGCTTCGCGAGGCGCAAGCCGCGCGCCGACGTCGCCCCACGCCGGCCCAACGTCACCGCGACCGCGACGAGCGCACGCGCGTGCACGCTCGACGGCTCCGACTGCAAGACGATCCCGCTGTCCGGCATCAAGCTTTCGCCTGGCGACACGCTCGAAGGCGCGGCGAACATCGATCGCTCGATCGTCGCGGTGTGGGAGGGCTGGGGGCCGGTCCACGTGTTCGACGCGAGCGGCACGCGGCTCGCGACGATCAAGCCGTGGGCGGCGGGCCTGGCCGGCCCCAACCGCCCGTCGATGTTCCGCGAAGCGCACGTGCTCGGCTCGACCATCGAGGTCCGGATCGCGGACACGCCGATCAGCTCGGCGATCCGCCTGTACGACGCGCGCGGCAACAAGATCGCCGACGTGTTCGGCGGCAAGGCGATGGAGGACAGCGATCCTCCGCTCGAGCTCGGCGGCTCCAAGTACGCGTTCATCTCGCTCGATGCGCACTCGCTCGTGATCACCGACGTCGCGACCGGCCAGCAGCTCGGCAGCTATCCGCTCCCCGGCGAACCGCTGACTCCCAACATCCTGATGCGCACCCCCGACGGCAACATCGCCGGGGTGGTCGCCGCGACCGCCGTGATGCTCGACGTCGCGGCGGGCAAGCTGTCTTCCGTCGCCGCCCCGGCCTGCGCGCAGTAAGATCGGCGCGGCACCCGTTCGTGGCTGCGATCTCGCGGAGGCGATCGAAGGCGACGATCTGCATCGCTGCGCACGGCGGCGGCGGCGGCTCCTCGAGTTGCCGGGTGGCCACTGGCGTCATACGGGCGCCCGCGCGAATCGTGCAGCCGGCTGCACGTCGGCGCGCGGAATCGTACAGCCACCTGCTCGTCGGCGCGCGAGATCGTCTACCGCGGTGTGCGTTCGCGGTGCGTCGTGTCGACCGCGGGATACAACGCGCGGCTGGCATCGCCGCTGCAACGTCGTCGGGACATGCCAGCAACCAGGGTCGAAGCCATCAGTCACGAGGAGCTCGAGCGCGTCAGCGGAGGCTATTCGCAGGCGATGTTCTCGGCGATGCAGCAGGCGGTCAACATGGGGTTGACGGTCAACTCCACGACGACCGGCGAGCACGCGCCGAACTCGATGCACTACAAGGGCCGCGCGTTCGACGCGATCGGCACCGCGGGCCAGATGCAGAACTTCTACAACTGGGCCGCCGCCAACACGCATCCGCACGAGCTCATCCACAAGCAGCAGTTCCTCAAGGACGGCCACGCGCACGCGCCGATCGGCGGGCACAACGGCCACGTCCACTTCTCGATCTAGGCGAAGGACAAGGAGCCAGCAATGACGACCCTCGATCTCGATGCTCTCGCCACCGCGACCGGTGGCGGCACCACGCCGGCCAGCGCCTGCAATCGCGCGCAGTTCGACTGGATGGTCCAGCACATGGTGCCAGACACCGGCCTGAAGCCGGGTGTGCAGCGCCACGTCGTCGTGAACGACGCGCGGTCGTGCGGCTTCCCCGTGCCGAAGTAGGCCGTGGGAGCGCGGCGCGGCGCTCACCCCGGTGATTGCGGCCAGCGCACGGGCCGTCTGTTCAGCCTCGGTCGGAACGCGACGGTCAACCCGCCGTGGCACGCACCCGGCGGCCCACGTCGGGGTGGACGTCGAGCTGCTTGGCGATCGTGCCGAGTAGTTCTTGTTCGTGATGTGCAGCTCGTACATGTGTGATCGCTACCCACGCCCGCCGGCGCCACTGCGTGCCAGTCGAGCGTGCCCCGGACATCGGTGTCAGATCCTCGACGCAATCCCCACCTGGGATGAAGAGATCGATTCGATCCAACTCACCTCAGATTGCTCCTTCCAGCCAGATATCGGCTCTGCGAGCATCGGCCGCTGCCGTTGTCCGTTGTCCGTTGTCCGTTGCCCGTTGAACAGGAGGATCTGATGTACGAGCGGTATCGCAACCTGATCGCCATCGCCGCGCTGCTGGCCAGCGCGCTCACAGTTGGCGGCTGTGGCGCCTTTGCACCTGAGGCCGAAGAGGCGCCGGTCATCGATCGATGGATCGCGCTGCTTCCGGGCGACGCGGAGCCGAGCCTCCGCGAGGCCGGCGCCCCGATCTGGGATCGCGAGGAGGGCATCGTCATCACCGGCGTGTCGACCGCGCAGCTCGACGCGCTCCACGCCGGTGGCATCGAGCCGCTCTTCAGCGCCCCGGACCACGGTGAGGCCATCCACGTCCTCAGCTACGATCGCTTCTTCACGCCGCCCGATCTCCCCGAGACGATCCGCGCCCCGATCAACGATCACGCGATGCTCTACCTCCTCCCCGCGGGGCTGGAGATGCGGCTGCCGCGGCTCAAGTTGCACGGGCTGTTCCACGGCGTGCCGCGCGTCGCGCTGCCGCCGATCGCCCTCCACCCCGCCGACGTCGCGCGGGCGGCCGGCGCCGCGCCGCTGGCCCCGATCGGGCTGGTGCAGCAGATCGTCAACAGCACCAGCCAGGCGAGCTGGTTCCAGTTCGTTCGCGATCTGTCGGGCGACAGCGACGTGACCATCCCGGGCTTTTGCACCAATTGCCGCATCCGCACCCGCGCCTCCGATTACATGTTCCCCCTCAACAACACCGGCAACCCGCTCGGTAACCCGTTCGCCACCGAGTACCTGGAGAACAAGGCCTCGGGCTGGGGCTTCACCGGCTCGAACTCGACGCGCGAGAGCTACACCTCGGCGAACTCGGGCTGCACCGCCGCCCAGGGCTCGCGGACCTGGCAGAACGTCGTCTTCACGCTGCCCGGCCAGGTCGACTACGCACAGAACCAGCAGGTCATCTTCCTGGTCCACTACGACACCATCTCCGAGAGCGCGGCCAAGGACGCCAACAACGCACCGGGCGCCGACGACGCCATCTCGGGCGGCTCGGCGCTGCTCGAGGCGATGCGGCTGTTCAAGGACTACGCCTGGCAGCACCCCGTGAAGTTCCTGTTCGTCAGCGGCGAGGAGGTCGGGCTGTGCGGATCGACCGCCTATACCCGCATGCACCCGACCGGGCCGATGTGGCGCGTCGTCAACATGGATCAGACGGCGTTCGACGGGAACAAGAACGGCCTGATGAACCTCTACAACTGGAGCACGACGAGCTGCCCCTCGTGCGTGGCGTTCGGCGACGCCTTCGTCCAGGCCAACGCCGACTACGGCAACATCATCAATCCCGCCAAGATCGTGCGCAACACGACGAAGATGTGCCAGACCGATCACTGCCCGTTCTGGAACGTCGGCGTGACCACCATCGACCTCAATGAGGACCTGACCAACAACGATATCTGTCCGTGCTTCGATCAATCCCAGAGCTCGACCTGCCGCGACACCGTCACGCAGTTCTATCCCACCAACAGCACCACGCTGATGTTCGATCAGAACTACTCGTGGCCGACCGAGAAGGCGGCGATCGCCCTGATCGCGCACACCGCAGTGCCGCTGTACTCCTGCCCGGCCTCGGGCGCGACGGTGAGCGCATCTCTGAACGGGTCGCAGGTGAACGTCACCTGGGCCGACGTGCCGCCGGTGACCAACTACGTCGTCGAGCGGGCCACCGGCGGCTGCGGCGGCACCTTCGCCGGAATCGCCTCGACCGCCACGCCCTCGTACACCGACAACGCCGTCACCGCCGGATCCACCTATGGCTATCGCGTCCGCACCTGCCCGTTCCAGGTGAGCAACTGCACCGCGGTGACCATCCCGAGCACCGGCGCCGTCATCAGCACCACTCCCACGAGCATGAGCTTCAGCGGCACCGCCGGCGGCGCGAACCCGGCCAGCCAGACGCTCACCATCTCCAACTCCGGCACCGGCACGCTTACCTGGACCGCGAGCAGCAACGCCGCCTGGCTCACCCAGAGCCCCACCTCCGGGACCGCGCCTTCGAGCGCCACTGTCTCGGTCAGCACGGCGGGCCTGGCCGCGGGCACGTACAATGGCGCCATCACCATCACGGCGGCAGGCGCCTCCAACTCTCCGTACAGCGTGCCGGTCACCCTCACCGTTAACAGCAGCGGCACCAACCTGCTGCTCAACCCGGGCTTCGAGAGCGGTGCCGTGAACTGGACGGCGACGACCGGCGCCATCAGCAACACCGCCGGCATTGCCCGCACTGGCACCTGGGCCGCTTATATGGACGGCTACGGCACTACCCACACCGATTCGATCTACCAGCAGGTCACGATTCCCTCGACCTCCACGGCGGCGCAGCTCTGCTTCTACCTGCGCATCACGACCGCCGAGACCACCACCACCACCGCGTATGACACCCTGAAGGTGCAACTCCGCAACAGCGCAGGCACCGTACTCACCACGCTGGCGACGTACAGCAACCTGGACAAGACCACCTTCGCCTCGTATTCGCAGCGGTGCTTCAACGTCGGTACCTACGCCGGCCAGACCGTACGCCCCTACTTCCTCGGTGCCGAGGACTCCTCGCTCCAGACCAGCTTCTTCATCGACGACACGAGCCTCCAGTAGTCGGTCTGCTTCGCCTCCGGCCCGGCCTCGCGAGAGCACCGGTCCGGGGTTGGTCGCGGCGAATCCCGACGCGGCCTGCTTGTCCGGTTCGTCCGCCCGACGGACAATGTCCGGCCGGATCCCGGACGAACCGGATCGCCATATTGTCATCGCGAGCCGCGACGCAGTTGCGGCCGCAGATCGCGGCCCGCAGCCAGAGGTCGCGCGTCGAGGCACTCCTGCGCAATCACCAGTTCGTTGCAGCCTATCGCGAGGCGCGCGACCGGTGATCGCCCGGTGTTCGACCGCGTCGCTGCGCAGCCGGCCCTCGAAAACGCTCGGCCGGATGTGGCAACCCTCCAACGTCAGGTGGTAGCTTCCCGCGGCTGGGAGGGGGACAACATGATCGAGAAGCTCGAGCAAGCGCTCGCGTCCGCATTTCCGCCGATCATGATCGATCGAGCGATGCTCGACGAGCCGACCGCGAACTGGGACGCGTACGAGGACTACGTCGATCTCGTTGCGTTCGAGGGTAAGACCTGGCGAGACCTCGCGCCGGAGCTGCTGTACAAGCACTCGATGCTGCCCGTCTTCGCGGGCGATGCCCTGTGGCGCGCCACGCTTCCCAGCTACCTGTGGTACGTGCTCCATGAGCGCGCGCTGTTCAACGATCTACCATTTCAACTCGCAAGCCAACTCACGCGCAAGAACGATCCCGATTCTCACCCAAGATTTGATCGCCGGATCGCACCATTTTCTCCCGCACAGCGAGCAACCATTCGTGACGTACTCTCGTTTCTCGCGACGGTGTCTCCATTGGAAGAGACAATGTCGCGCGCACTCGCAACCTGGAACAATCTCTAGTGGGATGGTAATGATGAAGGCTAAGGTGGGTATGGCGTTCGCGACGATCTTCCTGGCACTGACTGCGACGGTCTATGCCTCGGAGTACAACTTCTACGAGCAGGCGGACAAAAAGGGCTGCGCCTCGATCATCACCGAACGCGGGCAAGACGAGTGTGCTCGCGTTCAGAGAGCGAAGGACGACGCGTGCAGCGTTCCCGTCCAGTGCGATGTCGACAAGCAGGAGCGCCTGATCGCGAACTACAAGGATGCGAAGGAACGGCTCGATCGTGGCCAGGTCGCCGACGCGGACAAGGACAAGCTCAAGGATACAGTCCGCCTCCTCAAGGAGGCGCTCGACGCCAACAAGGACGCAGCGCGCAGCGGCACATCGAAAGCCGAGAGCTGCGTGACCGCACGCGAGAACGTTCAGAAGTGGTTCATGGAGACTGGCATCCGGCTGACCGAGCAGACCCGCGACGACGCGCTTCGCCTTCGCAAGGATCTGCTCGACAAACTCTCCGACGCCCAGCGGAAACAGGCCGATGCGAAAGCCAAGCGCGACGCGAAGCCGGGCGATTCGAGTGCCCAGAGCGACTATGATCGCGCTACGGACGAGATGCGCAACGCCGAGAAGGCGCTTGAGCAGTTCAACAACAAGTACGGCAAGGACATCGAGCGTTATGCGTCCAGGCTGATTGATCAGTACAAGGCAGAGAAGGAGTCACACGAGAGGCCGCTGACCGAAGCCAGGAACCGCGCCGAGAACTGCAAGAAGGTCGACAATATGAGCTACTGAGCTGCGGTGATCGCCAAGTTCGAGGCCCTCGCCGCGGCTGCTCGCCCGGCGCCTCGCGCTTGTACCGCGGTGCGAGGGAGAGCTCCGGTCCAGAGAGCTCTGGTCCAGGGTTGCTCGCGGCGAATCCCGAGGCGTGCGTCGCTTGTCCGATTCGTCCGCCATGCGGACAATGTCCGGCCGGATCCCGAGAGCTCCGAATCCGGGGTTGCTCACGGCGAATCCCGACGCGGCCCGTTTGTCCGGTTCGTCCGCCCCTTCGGACAGTGTCCGGCCGGATCCCGGACGAACCCGGTTCGCCATCTTGTCCTCTCGCCGGTTTGGCGGTGGCCGAGTTCCTGCGCTGCGAAGCGGCATGTCAATCGCAAGCTGCGGTGTGCGGGCCGAGGGGCTGCCGTGACGTTGCCCCGCGATCCCGCGGACGTCCTGCGTAAGCTCGTCTACGCTGCAACCAATCCGGTCAAGGATCGACTCGTCGAGCGGGTCCATCACTGGCCGGGTGTCAACGGGGCTCGCGGCGCTGGTGGGCCAGCGGCCATTACGCGCGACCCATCCTCGGCACTTCTTCCGCCCGGACGGTCCGATGCCAGCGATCGTGACCTTGCACCTCGTGCTGCCCGCCGAGCTCGGCGATCCGGACCTGTTTCGGGCCGAGCTCCACCGTCAGGTGGCCGCCGCGGAAGCTGCCGTCGCCGCCGAGCGCCGGCGGACCGGGGCGGGCGTCCTCGGTCGTCGCGCCATCCTGCGGCAATCCTGGCGTGCCTGCCCAACCCGTCGCGAGCCGCGACGCCAGTTGCGGCCGCAGATCGCCGCCCGCCGCCCATGGTCGCGCGTCGAGGCACTCCTGCGCAATCGCCAGTTCGTTGCAGCCTATCGCGAGGCGCGCGACCGGTGGCTCGGTGGCGCGTTGACCCCGTTCCCGATCGGCACCTACTGGCTGCGGCGATTCGCCCACGTGCCGCTGGCCGCCTGACCCTCTCTGTCGACAGCCCGGTATGTGACGACCCTGCGAGCATCCCGCTTGCAGCGTCGCGGCGTGGTCCAACGGGATCGCCGCCACCGCCGCCACCCGTCTGCGCGGGTAGTGGGTTCCGATGCGAGACGGTCGATCACGTCGGCACCCAGGCGCGAAAATCACGCAGCAACCCTGGTCCGGATCTCCGCCGAGGACCACGGCGGGCCGCGATCGACCGCATGGTCCGCCACTGCACAGGTCGCGGTCCTGCATCGCGAGAGAGGCCGCCGATGAGTTGCAACTCCGACCGCTTCGACGATGATGTCACCCATGCGTCCCGATCATCGCGCGCAGCTCGCTGCTGCCATCGCGCGGTTCCAGGTTGACCTCCGAGAGCTCGTCCGGATGGTCCATCCTCAGGAGCGTGCGCGTCTCCTGATCGCGCTCGATCCGACACGCGCGCGCTCGGCGTCGGTATCGACAACAGCGACCCGCAAGCGGGGCACTGCGGCGGTTCGCAAGCAGCCAGCGCGTACGCGGCGCGCGAGCGCAGGTGCGCGGCAGGCCTCCCGCCGGGGAGCGCGCACGCCAGCCTCGATCGATCTGGAGGTCGCGACCACGGCGGTGGCCGAGATCAGCACAGAGCCCAGGATGCCGGACCCGGCAGAGATGGAGATCTCGACCGCGACAGTCGCCCGCGCCGAGCCGGCGGCGCGAGCCCCGGACGACCGAACGCGATGGGTGCGACGAGAGCACGCTCGCCTTCGACGGGACCGGCGACGTGCGGACCGCGCTCAGCGCCGGCAGACGCGAAAGGAGCGGGCGCAGCAGCGGCGAGCCGAGGCAGCCCATCGCGCCACCGCGACGGCGGCGGCGCCCACGGGATCGACGCCGGCTGCGGTCGGCACGGGCGACAGGGCTGCGGGGGGGCGTGCGGCCTCGATACCCAGGCCGGGAACATCCTCGCCGCCGCTGGCTACGAGCACGAGCTCGACCGCGCCGGCGGAGATCCGCGGTCCGGCAAGGCAAGGAGGAGCACTTGCGGCGCCGGCCGCGGGCAGCGGGGGCGGCAAGCGCGTACGATGGACGAGAGAGGCCATCATCGACGAGCTGGCGGGCTGGATGGTGACCGGCACGGCGCTCGATTCGTCCTTCGTACAGCGCCACGGCCCGCCGGGGCTGGTGGCTGCCGCGCGTCGTGTCTTCGGGCGCTTCGATGCTGCCCTGAATGTCGCTGGTCTCCACGTAGCCAAGCTGTATCCAGATAGTCCGCCGAGGGATGGGCCGCGTGGCGGTCGATGGAGTCGAAGCTCGCCGGGGCCAGGATGAGCTTCCGCAGGTCGGCCTGCGGGCGGCGCGGTGCATCCGCGCACGGCAACGCGGGCAGGGCCAACGAGTGGCGCCTGATGCCGACCCTGGTCGGGATGTCGGTGGAGCAGGAGCGGGCGCGGCTCAAGCAGGTCGGGTCCCGCGGGAAGACCTCGTGCGAGTTCTGTGGTCGATGAGCCCGGGTGCCGGCCGCTCACGGTGTGCCGCACGCAGCCCGCGCCACTCGAGCGCGCCGGTGTGAACAGCGAGCAGGTCGTGTTCGCGGGGCGCGATCCGGACGCGAAGGTGAGCTCGCCGGAGGGGCGCCGGCCAACCCCCGACTGCCGTCGACCCGAAGCAGGCGCCGCCGAAGCAACCGGCGCAACCGAACCTGGGCGATCTGTTCTGAGGAGGCGACACGCATGACGAACCTCGAGCTCCGAGCCGCGCTGATCGCGGCGTTTCCCCCGCTGCCGATCACACGCGCGACGATCCACACCGCCGACGCGCGATGGGCCGACTACGAGGAGCGCGACGCTCTCCCGCTCATTGAGGGCAAGTCGTGGGTCGAGCTCGCGCCGGAGATCCTCGAGCGCCATGCTGCGTTGCTGGTCTACGCGGGCGGCGCGCTGTATCGCGCGATCCTGCTGATGGGCGTCAATTACAATGCGCCTGCAAAAGTAATTGACGCCCATCAATCCTGGCGCGCTTGCCCAAGCAGTCACGAGCCGCGGCGGCAGATGCGGCCACAGGTCGCCGCCCGCAGCCCGTGGTCCCGCGTCGAGGCGCTGCTGCGCAATCGCCAGTTCGTCGCAGCCTATCGCGAGGCGCGCGAGCGCTGGATCGCTGGCGCGTTGACCGCGTTCCCGATCGGCACCTACTGGCTGCGGCGGTTCGCACACGTGCCGCTGGCCGGCTGACCAGCTCCATCGACAATCTGATGTGCAATGACACTGCGAGCGCTCTGCTTGCAGCGTCGCGGCGTGGTCCAACGGGATCGCCGCCGCCGCCGCCACGCGCCTGCGCGGGCAGTGGGTTCCGATGCGAGACGGTCGATCACGTCGGCCCCAGGCGCGAAAAGGGCGCAGCAACCCCGGTCCGGATCCCTCGACGGCAGTTGCGGCCACAGATCGCCGCCCGCAGCCCGTGGTCGCGCGTCGAGGCACTCTTGCGCAATCGCCAGTTCGTTGCAGCCTATCGCGAGGCGCGCGACCGGTGGCTCGGTGGCGCGTTGACCGCGTTCCCGATCGGCACCTACTGGCTGCGGCGATTCGCCCACGTGCCGCTGGCCGCCTGACCCTCTCTGTCGACAACCCGGTATGTGACGACCCTGCGAGCATCCCGCTTGCAGCGTCGCGGCGTGGTCCAACGGGATCGCCGCCGCCACCACGCGCCTGCGCGGGTAGTGGGTTCCGATGCGAGACGGTCGATCACGTCGGCACCCAGGCGCGAAAATCGCACAGCAACCCTGGTCCGGATCTCCCGATCGCCACGGCACACTCCTCGCCTTCACGGAGCACTTCCACAAGCTGCTTGCCAAGTGTCAGAACGCGCTTCGCGGGCTAGGACATGGCGGAGGGGTACGTCATCCCGCCGGTCAATGTAGGCTGGGGTCTCGAGCAACGACGCCCGTTGTGAGCGCATAGCGTCGCGGTCAACGCGCCCCGGGCGTAGCTCACGGCTTCGGCAGTCGCGCCTTGATGAATCGCAGCACGCGGCTGGCCGCGGGCGGATCGAGGTTCACGAGCACCGCGATCGTGTAGCCCGAGTCGCAGATCTGCAGGTCGCCATTCATGCCGTTCGCGCCGCCGCTGTGGCCGAAACAACGAATACCGTCCTCTTCGCTCGTTCCGAAGCCGTAGGCGTACCCGCCTGCGGGCTCGCCGGTCTTGCGGGCCGTCAGCAGCTCGCTGTGCTTCTTGTCGAGCAGTTTGTTCGCGGTGAGGGCGTTCGCGAACTTCAAGAGGTCGCCGACGGTCGAATCGCCGCCGCCTGCCGACGTCGCCCGGACCGGCAACGTGTCCTTTGCATCGGTCCACTCCGCGAGCCGCTTACCGCCGAGTTGCTTCGTGTACGCGATCGATCGACCAGCCATCGGCTTGTCCTCGAACGGCGACGACGTCGACGTCATCTTCGCCGGTTTGAAGATACTCGCCTGCAAGTGATCGTAGTAGCTCTTCCCCGTGACCTTCTCGATGATCACGCCGAGCAGCAAGAAGCCGTAGTTCGAGTACCGGTTATCCTCGCCGGGTTCGTGCAGGAGCTCGCGATTGCCGTACAGCTTCACGTAGTCCTCGAGCGTGCGCAGCTCGAGGCGCTTCGCGTCGTAGTCGGGCCCGAAGATATCGCCGGTACCGCCGGTGTGCGTGAGTAGGTGGTGGATCTTGACCTTGCTCGCGACGCTTTTGTTCGGGTAGTCGGGCAGGTGCTTACCGACCGTGTCGTCGAGCGAGAGCTCCTTCGCCTGCACGAGCTGCAGGGTGGCGGTCGCGGTGAACATCTTGTTCATCGAGCCGATGCGAAAGCGCGTGTCGAGCGTGTTCGCGATCTTCTTCTCGCGATCGGCCATGCCGTAGGCCTGCGCGAAGATCGGCTTGCCGTTCTTCGCAACGAGCACGGCGCCTGAGAACTTGTCCTTCGCGACCAGTGCATCGAGCTCGGCCCGCAGTACGGCGATCGCGTCTGGCTCCGAGAGACGCGCCGGCTTGTACTCCGCTGGTGTGGGCACGATATTGATGTCGAACACGCGTACACGGTTCGATGCATCGAGCTCGAACACGACACGGGCGTACTGATCGTCGCCGCGTTCCTTCACGATCGCGACATACTTCTTCGGCGTCGCCTCCTCCGTTTTCTTGACGTCGAAGCCGCCGGTATTCTCTCGGAAGCCGAGCAGGTCGCCGGCGCTTGGAAAGTCCTTCGCGAGCTCGGATGCGAGGTGCTCCGCGAATGCCGCGAGCCGTGCTTCGTCGCTCCCGTTGAACGCGTCGAGCCAGAGAGTGAATATTGCCTGAGCCTCGATCTGCTTCTCGGGCGGGGGCTTCGCGGGCTCGGGCGCTCCGATCACGACGGGCTTCTTCGGGGTTGCCGGAGATGGTGAGCTGGAGCTGCCGCAGCCGACGAGCACAGCGATGCACAACGCGTGGCGGAACATGGCCCGTGTACGCTACAACGATCTCGCTGTGAAAGTATGCCGCCGTGGCTGCGGCCCCGTGGCGCGGTGCTGCCACAACCACGTTGATTCCTACCGCCCGTCACGTCCGTGAAGTTCAGGAGAGCTCCGGTCCGGGATTGCTCGCGGCGAATCCCGACGCAACCCGCTTGTCCGGTTCGTCCGCCCTACGGACAATGTCCGGCCGGATCCCGGACGACCCCGGTTCGCCATCTTGTCATCTCGCCGGTGCACGGGTAGTGGGTTCCGATGCGAGACGGTCGATCACGTCGGCACCCAGGCGCGAAAATCGCGCAGCAACCCTGGTCCGGATCTCCCGCACACGCCAAGCTGGTGGGCGCGCCGGAGCAGCTCGGGGACCGAGGCGTAGCGATCCTCGTCCTTCTGCTCGACGAGGAAGTCGAGCAGCGCCGGGGGCAGCACCCGCGAGATCGCGCGCGCGGGCGGCGCGGGCGCGGGCGCGGGCTCGGCCGACTGATCGCGCTCATGCTCCGCGAGCCAGCGATAGACGGACCGGACCGAGCCGGCCCTTGGCTCGCCGGCCGGCGTCAGGTGGGTCTGCGCGGCGACCTCGCGCGCGGCGGCGTCCGTCCGCTGTCCCGAGAGCGCACGGGCCTTCACCGCCGAGACGATCTGGTAGCGGAACAGCGCCTCGGGCGAGAGCACGAGCGGCGTCCGCGGGGGGCTTCGATGGGCCATCCGGTCTTCGCCTCGATGAACGCCATCTGCGCAGCCCCACGCCGGCCGTGCACGAGGGAGAAGTCGTAGCGCCGCGGTCGGCCGGCTCGCCTACCCGGCGG
>Ga0207856_1000134_pt1 | contig 14617 bp, 9 predicted proteins | sample LuqExpMetageno21_FD_187779 | JGI IMG/M metagenome (GOLD analysis project Ga0207856, IMG submission 187779) | Tropical forest soil microbial communities from Luquillo Experimental Forest, Puerto Rico - Sample 21 (SPAdes) | ecosystem: Environmental > Terrestrial > Soil > Tropical forest ... | reverse complement strand
CCTCGACCCGGGCGAGCAGTGCGACGACGACAACACGGTCTCCGGCGACGGCTGCTCGTCGACCTGCCAGATCGAGGATGGCTGCGGCGATGGCAACCTCGACCCGGGCGAGGAGTGCGACGACCACAACATCAACGGCGGCGATGGCTGCTCGGCGACCTGCCAGCTCGAGGACGGCTGCGGCGACGGCAACCTCGATCCCGGCGAGGAGTGCGACGACAACAACATCAACGGCGGCGATGGCTGCTCGGCGACGTGCCAGCTCGAGGACGGCTGCGGCGACGGCAACCTCGATCCGGGCGAGCAGTGCGACGACGACAACACGGTCAGCGGCGATGGCTGCTCGGCGACCTGCCAGCGCGAGCGGCTCGCGACCTTCACGTTCACGGGCGCCAACGGCAACGAGCCCACGTTCGCCGCCGACAACCCGCTCACGGCCGGCCTCGCGTCGAAGCCGGTGATCAGCCGCGGCTCCGGCCTCGCGGCGTCCGGCGCCGCGAACACGTTCTCCGCGAGCGGGTTCACGACCGGGACCACGATCGACCTGACCGACTACTACACGTTCACGGTCACCCCCGCCGCCGGGTTCACGGCCTCGGTGCTCTCGATCGAGCTCGACGAGCGGCGGTCGGGCACCGGGCCCCTGAGCTGGGCCGTGCGCTCGAACCTCGACGGCTTCACCACGAACCTCGCGTCGTTCACGGTGCCGAACGACACCAACACCCGACACCAGACGATCACTCTCACCCCCGCGTTCCGGAACCTCGCCGCGCCGGTCGAGTTCCGGATCTACGGCTTCGCGGCCGGTGCCGCGGCCGGCACGTGGCGCCTCGACAACATCGAGATCTTCGGCTTCACGAAGCTGCCGTAGCGGCCACCAGTGAGCCCCGGCGTGCGACGCTGCGCGCCGGGCCTCCGTTCCGCGCAAGCTTGCCTGCATGGACCGCGCGTTTTGCGCGTACGCTCGCGCTCACGACGGGGCGCGACCTCGCGGAGCGACCGTCGACGCCGGGTTGCGCTCTGTCTCGCGCGGTTGCGGCGCCGACCGGGCCGATCCCGCGCAACTCCGCGGACATCCACGCCGTCCCCCCGGGTATGACCGATGCACCCGGGCCCCGCGGGCCATGGTGGCCCTTGGAGAAGGGTAGACATGTCGATCACAAAGTTGAAGACGCTAGGGCAGTGGAGCGCCTTGCCGAACGACCTGACGCAGGTCGGCACTCACCTGGGTGGCCGGCGGGTCATCACGGGCATGTTGACCGGACCGGACGGGCCGATTGCGAGCCCGCCTCCGGCGGTGGCGCGCATCGCTGGCACGCGGCCGGGGACGCGAAAATAGTCACTCGGCGCGGCACTACGCGCCGGGGCGCTACTTTTTGGCGTCGGCCTTCGCCTTCGCGGCCTTCGAGAGCAGCTCCTCGGTGATGTTGTTCGGCGTCTCGGCGTACCTCGAGAACTCCATCGTGAACTCGGCCTTGCCCTGCGTCGAGCTGCGGAGCGGCGTCGAGTAGCCGAACATCTCGGCGAGCGGCACCTCGGCGTCGACCCGGCACATCCCGTCCTCCTCGGTCGATCCGATCACCACGCCGCGGCGCTGCATGATCGTCGACAGGATGTTGCCGGAGTACTCCGCCGGCCCCTCGACCGACAGCTTCATGATCGGCTCGAGGATCCTCGGCTTCGCGCGCGCGAAGAAGTCGCGGAACGCGCCGCGGGCCGCCTCCTGGAACGCGATGTCGCTCGAGTCCACCTGGTGCGACTGACCGTCGTTGATGGTCACCCGCAGGCCGACCACCGGCACGCCGAGCCGCGGGCTCTTCGCCAGCATCGACTTGAAGCCCTTCTCGCACGACGGGATGAACTCGCGCGGGATCGACCCGCCCTTGATCTCGTCGTTGAACTCGAAGTCGCCGTCGAACGGCTCGGCGAACCCGGCGACGCGGCCGTACTGACCCGAGCCACCGGTCTGCTTCTTGTGCGTGTAGTTGAAGTCGACCTTGAGGCCGATCGTCTCGCGGTACGCGACCTGGGGCGGCGACGTCACCACCTCGGCCTTGTACTCGCGCTTCATGCGCTCGATGTAGACGTCGAGGTGCAGCTCGCCCATGCCGGCGATGATCGTCTCGTTCGACTCGGGATCGACGTAGCACTTGAACGTCGGATCCTCGCGCGTGAACCGGTTCAGCGCCTTCGACATGTTGATCTCGGCGCCGGAGTCCTTCGGCTTGATCGCGACCGAGATCACCGTGGCCGGGACGAACATCGACGTCATCGCGAGGTTCACGGTGCCGTCGGTGAACGTGTCGCCGGAGTTGCAGTCGATGCCGAACAGCGCACAGATGTCGCCGGCGCCGGCCTCCGTGATGTCCTCCTTGTCGTCGGAGTGCATCCGCACGAGCCGGCCGACCTTCACCTTCTTGCCGTTGCGCGCGTTGACGATGAAGTCGTCCTTCTTGACCTGGCCCTGGTACACGCGCACGTACGTGAGCTGCCCGTAGCGGCCGTCCTCGAGCTTGAACGCCAGCATGACGAGCGGCTTGGTCGGGTTCGACTCGAGGACGACGGGCGCCTCCTCCTTGTCGAGATCGAGCGCGATGTTCTCGACGTCGCGCGGCTCCGGCAGGTAGGAGCACACGCCATCGAGCAGGAGCTGCACGCCCTTGTTGCCGAGCGCCGAGCCGAGCATCACCGGCGTGCACTTGAGCGCGATCGTGGAGTCGCGCAGGCACTTGCGGATCAGGTCCGGCGTGACCTTCTCCTCGAGCATCGCCTCGGTCAGCTCGTCGTTCACCATCGAGAGCTGGTCCATCATCTCGTCGCGCATCTTCTGCGCCTGCTCGGCGAGCTCGGGCGGGATCGGGCCGCGCTCGATCTGCTCGCCGTTGTCGCCGTAGAACTTGAACGCCACCATCTCGACCAGATCGACCACGCCCTCGAGCTTGTCCTCGAGGCCGATCGGCAGCTGGATCATCACCGGGTGCAGCTTCAGCTTGTCGCGGAGCTGGTCGCGCACGCGGAACGGGTTCGCGCCGGTGCGGTCGAGCTTGTTGACGAACGCGATGCGCGGCACCTTGTAGCGGCGCATCTGGCGGTCGACCGTGTAGCTCTGCGACTGCACGCCGGCGACGCCGCACAGCACCATGATCGCGCCGTCGAGCACGCGCAGCGAGCGCTCGACCTCGATCGTGAAGTCGACGTGGCCCGGGGTGTCGATGATGTTGATGTGGTGCTGCGTCTTCACCGGCGAGCCGGGGACGGGCATCACGCCCTTGGCCTGCGGGCCGGGCGGCCACTGGCAGAACGTCGCGGCGCTCTGGATCGTGATCCCGCGCTCGCGCTCGAGCTCCATCGAGTCCATCTTTGCGCCGACGCCGTCCTTACCCTTGACCTCGTGGATCGCGTGGATGCGGGCCGTGTAGTAAAGGATTCGCTCCGTCAACGTGGTCTTGCCACTGTCGATGTGAGCGGAGATACCGATGTTGCGGACTTTGGACAGGTCGGTGAGCACGGGAACGTCTCCTGCACTATGCCTGGTGGGCCAGGTCGAACGGCCGATAAGGCCGCGGGATTGCTACCTTGGCGGCGCTTTCATTGCAAGCCCGACGTGACGACAAGAGTCTCCACGAGGTCGGCCGTCCCTGACCGGCCGGAACGACAGGCGATTGTGGCCGCGCCCGGCCCGCGCCCTGGCCAATTTCAGAACGCAGGAGGTCCACTTTGCTACCGTTACGCCACGTGCCCAGGGATGACCTCACGCACCTCGATGACAACGCGGCGAGCGAGTTCGTCTCGGGCACCCTGGCCCCGTCGGCCCTGACCAAGGTCGAGCACCACCTCGCGAGCTGCCGCGACTGCCGCGCCCTCGTCGCGGCGCTGGCGATGGACTCCGGCGCCGACTCGAACGCGGCCACCGTGCCGCACGACCGGTCGTCGCAGTCCTCGGCCGCGCCGGGGCCGATCCGCACGTTCACCGTCGGCGATCGCGTCGGCCGCTACCTCGTGCTGTCCGCGCTCGGCGCCGGCGGCATGGGCGTCGTGTTCGCGGCCTACGATCCGCAGCTCGACCGCAAGATCGCGCTGAAGCTCCTGCGCGCGGGCATCACCTACAACACGAAGGACGCGCGGACCCGGCTGCGGCGCGAGGCGCAGGCGATCGCCCAGCTCTCGCACCCCAACGTCGTCAACGTCTACGACGTCGGCACCACCGACGACGGCGACCTCTACATCGCGATGGAGTTCGTCGAGGGCGACACGCTGACGAGCTGGCTCAAGAAGTACCCCCGCAGCTGGCGCGAGATCATCGACGTCTTCCTCCAGGCCGCGCGCGGCCTGTTCGCCGCGCACTCGGTGGGGCTCCTCCACCGCGACTTCAAGCCCGACAACGTCCTGGTCGGCGGCGACGGCCGGGTCCGCGTCACCGACTTCGGCCTCGCCCGCTCGGTGATCACGCCCGAGGACGCGGCGCGGCCGGCCGGCGCGCCCACCGGCCCCTCGGCGCTCAACGTCGAGCTCACCGCGACCGGCACCGTCCTCGGGACGCCGCGCTACATGGCGCCGGAGCAGCTCACCGGCCCGGACATCGACGCGCGCGCCGATCAGTTCAGCTTCTGCGTCGCCCTCTACGAGGCGCTCTACGGCGCCCACCCGCTCCCCGGCGCGACCTCGGTCTCGATGCTCGAGAAGCGGGAGAAGGCGCAGCCGCCGCCCGAGGCGTCGAAGGTCCCGTCGGCGATCGCGCGCGCGGTGCTGACCGGCCTCGAGCGCGACCGCGCGAAGCGGTTCCCGACCATGGGCGCCCTGATCTCGGCGCTCGTGCCGCCGCCGCAGCGCTCGCCGGCGCGGTTCGCCGTGCTCGGGCTCGCGGGCCTCCTGGCCGCCGGCGGTGCCGTCGCCGCGGTCGTGTTCCCCGGGACCCACGACCCGCTCGCCGCGGCCTCGAACCAGGGCCAGATCGGCGTGCTCGTCAGCAAGATCAACGAGCTCCAGGAGCAGCTCAACCAGCGCGACGCCGAGAACCGCAAGCTCATCGCCGAGCTCAAGCGGCGCGAGCCCGACGCCCAGGTCATCCAGCAGCTGCAGAGCGAGATCGCGGCCCGCGACGACAAGATCGAGCGGCTCGTCAAGGAGGTGGTCCAGCTCCGGGAGAAGCGGCAGCCGCCGAGCACGCCGCAGGGCGAGCAGGTGCGCGGCGCGTTCGGCCAGGCGCGGGGCGACCTCGAGAGCTGCTTCGCCGAGTGGAGCCGCCGCGAGCACGGTGAGGCCGCGCTGTCGTACGAGCTGACCGTCGGCGCACAGGGCTCCGTCCTCTCGACCGACCCGGTGTCGCGGACCCTCGACGACGACCACCTCGGCCCGTCGCTGCGGCAGTGCGTCGGGGACGCGCTCGGCCGCATCTCGTTCCCGACGGGGCCGGAGAACCTCGACCTCGAGGTCGACATCCTGTGGACCCCGAGCACCCGCGCCGTTGGGATCTCCTCGCGCATCATCGCGCGCCACAAGCCGACCTAGTCCCTCTCGAGGAGGGCGCTCCCAGGATGCGCCGAGCGTGACAAATCCTGCTGCTGACGCCTCGAGACGTCGTGTAGTATCCGACATCCATGCTCCGCCTCTCCGTGCCGATCTGGCTCGCCGTGACCGCGGTCTCCCTGGTCTCGACGGTCGCGCTCGCCGAGCCGAACGACGCTCCGATCGATCCTCGCATCCCGGAGGGCACGGGCCGCCGGATCGCGGTCCCGACGCCGGTCGACCAGTTCGTCACGCCGCACGCGCAGATCTCGGGGACGATCTACCTCGAGCGCTGCAAGGGCGGCTGCACGGTCAACCGCGGCGCGAATGACGCGCGCGCGATGACCTCGACCATCCCGACGCCGGGCGCGCACTCGATCAGCGAGTACCGCAACGGCGCGCTCCAGTCCGGCGCGGCCGCGGACGACGAGTGGAACGCCGTCGTGCAGTGCATGAAGGAGGTCTACTCGCCGTTCAACGTGATGATCACCGACGTCAAGCCGGCGGCCGGCGTCTCGTACCACGCGGCGATCATCGCCGGCATCCCGCAGGAGGTGGGGCTCGGCGCCGACATCCTCGGCATCGCGCCGCTCGCGGGGGACTGCAGCCCGCAGGACAACGTGATCTCGTTCTCGTTCGCGAACGCGCACCCGCAGACCGAGACCGTGGCGCGCGTCCAGAACGTGTGCTGGACGGCGGCGCAGGAGAGCGCGCACGCGTTCGGCCTCGACCACCAGTACGCGTTCCTCTCCGACAACCGCTCCGCGTGCAACGACCCGATGACCTACCGCGTGGACTGCGGCGGGCAGAAGTTCTTCCGCAACGACAACGCGAGCTGCGGCGAGTTCCAGGCGCGCCAGTGCCGCTGCGGCGCGAGCCAGAACTCGCACCTCAAGCTGCTCTCGGTGTTCGACGCCGGCCGATCGATCATCCCGCCGCCGACGGTCGCGATCACGACGCCCGGCGCCACCGAAACCCAGCTCGGCAGCATCGTCGCGGCGACCGCCGGCAGCAGGCGCGGCGTCGCGCGGGTCGAGCTCTACCTCAACAACTACAAGTGGGCCGAGGCGAAGGGCGCGTCGTTCGGCCAGAACGGCCAGCCCAACCCCGCGCCGTACGGCATCCAGGTGCCGGCCGGCGTGCCGAACAGCGTCGTCGACGTCAAGGTGCGCGCGTACGACGACCTCGAGAATTACACCGACTCGCCGGTCCTCACCGTGACCAAGGGCGCGGCGTGCACGTCCGCCGCCACCTGCGTCAAGGGCCAGAAGTGCGAGGCCGGCAAGTGCTTCTGGGATCCGCCGAGCGGCGAGATCGGTGACGCCTGCACGTTCCCGCAGTTCTGCCTGTCCGGCATCTGCACGGGCACCGCGGAGCAGCAGATCTGCACGCAGGACTGCATCCCCGGCGTCGCGGACAGTTGCCCGTCGGGCTTCGCGTGCGCGCAGACCAGCCCGGGCAAGGGCATCTGCTTCTTCCCGCCCGAGGACAGCGGGTGCTGCAGCACCGGGGGCGACCGCGGCGTGCCGTGGGCGCAGCTCGTGTTCGCGATGCTGACGCTCGGACTCCTCGTCCGTCCCTGGCGCCGCCGAGCGTAGCGAGCCTCGGGGCTCGGGGCTTAGCGGCCGGCGGCCGCGGGCGGCGTGTTGACGGCGATCTGCGCCGGGCCGATCGTGTCGCGGGCGACCTTCGCGCACGTGCGGATCTGGTCGGCATTGACGTTGCTCGGGCCGCCGCCGACCCGGAGGATGCACTTGGTGTCCTCGTCGTAGAACCGGAACAGCGGCACGTCGTCGGCGCCCTGCGCGACGATCTGCACGCACGCGTGCGAGCCCATCGACTCGTCATCGCGGTCCTTGCGGTCCGCGCACCACTTCTTGAACCGCTCGGGCGTCTCGATCGTGTAGCAGTGCGCGGCGACGTGGCAGATCTCGTCGCCGGGCAGCACGCCGAGCCGGCCCGCCTTCTTCAGCAGCGCCTGCTGCTCCGCCTCGCCCGGCCGCTTGCCGCCGCGATACAGCGCGCACGACGCCGCGGTGTCCGCCTCGCCCTTCGTCTGATCCTTGAGCGTCAGCGGCTCCTTCTCGCCGAGCGCCGTCTGGTAGGCCGGCAGATCGATGAGCTGGCTGCACGGGATCTTCGCCTGCCCCGCCACGGGCGGCCGCATCACCTTCGCCGGCTCGTGTGCCTGCTCCTTCGCCTTCTGCTCCGCCTCGGCCTCCTTCTTGGCCTCCTCGATGGCGGCCTGCTCCCCGCTCTTGCCGCAGGCCAGGAGGCCGAGGGCGACTCCGAAACTGATCGCGCTCCTTCGCATGGCCTCCGAACCTAACACGGCCGCCTCGGGGGGGACCCGCCGTGCCGCGAGCCGGGGCTTGAGCCGGCGCCGCGTGTCGGGCAGAGTGCGGGCTCCACGCGCCCATAGCTCAGGTGGATCAGAGCAGCCGCCTTCTAAGCGGCAGGCCGCAGGTTCGAGCCCTGCTGGGCGCGCCGAGCCGGTGGCACGGGGACTGCTCTGCTTGCGCCGCATGACGCAATCGCCCGTCCCCGAGCCCTCCGGCGGGCGTGCGCGCGCGGGCGTGTCCCCGCGGCGCACCGGCGGCGTGGTCTGGCAGTTCCTGGCGCGGCTCGGGCGGGCGCTGCTCGCCAACCGGATCGACGACATCGGCGCGATGATGGCGTACTACTGGATCCTCGCGCTGTTCCCAATGCTGGTGTTCGTGGTGACGGTGGCGATGCTCGTCATCGACCCGAGCACGATCGAGCAAGGCGTGGCGATGGCGACGCGGGCGATGCCGGCGGGCGCACGCGACGTGGTCGCGGCCCGCGTGCAGACGTTCGTCCACACGGCGGGCGCACGCTTCGCGATCGGCAGCGCGGCGATCGCCCTGTGGGGCGCGTCGCGCGGCGCGGTGGTGCTGGCGTACGCGCTCAACACGATGTTCGCCAGGGAGGAGACGCGGCCGTGGTGGAAGCGCCAGCTCCTCGCGATCGGCGTGACGCTCGGGGTCGCGCTCCTCCTCGTGCTCGCGCTCGGCATGCTCTTCGTCGGGCCGCTCGCCGGCCACTGGATCGCGGACCGGTTCGGCCTCGGCGGGGCGTTCGACATGGCGTGGCACGTCGGCCGCTGGCTCGGCGCCGGCCTGCTCGTGATGGTCGTGTGGGCGGTGCTCTACAAGTTCCTGCCGAACACGCAGGCGCCGTTCCGCATCTTCACGCCCGGCGCGATCGTCGGCGTCCTGTTCTGGCTCGGCATCAGCTACGTGTTCGGCGTCTACCTCGCCCACTTCCATCGCTACGAGGCCACCTACGGCGCTCTCGGCGGCGCCGTCATCTTCCTGACCTGGCTGTGGCTGTCCAACATCGCGCTCCTGTTCGGCGCGGAGATCAACGCCGTCCTGGCCGACCTCCGCGACGCAGCGCGGCGCGACGTGGCGCAGTGCGCCGCGGGGTAATCGCTGTAGGGGCACATACGCGACCGGTGTGACGCCGGGAGGCCCGTGCCTTCTGGAGCCAATCCTCGCGTCGGAGGAACGGCCGTGCCTATACTCGTGGCCTTGCTTCAGGCCGGGCTGCGTGGGCGGCCCTTACGAATGGAGAGTCCATGAAGAAGTTGGCTTGCCTGTTCCTGATCGTGGCGGCTAGTGGTTGTCCGAACATCAAGACCGATCCCTTCGATGAGGAGACGCCGCAGGAGCCGGTCGTCGAGTTCGATCCATCGAACAAGATCATCCCGTTCCCGAACAACCTCCTGCTCGACGCGACGACCGGCAAGGTCAGCCTCCCGGCGCAGTGCAACGAGTCGGTGGCGGGGAGGGTGATCCGCGAGAGCGCGCTCAACAAGCTCGACGGCTTCGGCATGTTCGAGACCGCGCTCACCGTGACGTTCTCCGAGGACGTCGACGCGGCCTCGCTCGCCGAGCGCATCGTCCTCTACAAGCGCCAGACCGGCACGGCCCAGGTCGATCCCGCAGCCGCGGTGCCGATCCCGGTCGTGACGCAGCTCGCGACCACGACACGCTACGACCTGAGCTGCGGCAACCCGGCGATGATCCCGCAGCTCATCATCATCCCGCGGGTCCCGCTCGAGCAGAAGTCGAGCTACGTCGTCGCGCTCCTCGACGGTATCAAGACGGCGAAGGGCGCGGCGTTCACTGCCTCGGGCACCTGGCGCCTGGTCCGCGGCGCGAAGAACCCGGTCACGATCAAGGAGGGCATCGTCGTCGCCAACGAGACGCCGCTCGATCCTACCAAGCGCGAGGACCGCGAGCGCCTCGATGGCATCGATCTGCTCTGGCGGGCGCACGCCGCCGCGCTCAAGTTCGTCGCTGACGACCTGCCGGCCGACAAGCAGCAGTCCCGCGACAAGATCCTGCTGGCGTGGGAGTTCAAGACGCAGACTTCGACCGATCCACTCGACCCGATGGTCGCCGGCTCGCCGGCGTCGGAGATCGATCGGGCGATGGGGCTGGTCCAGAACACCTCGTTGCCGGGCTTCTCGCGGGTGACTCCGCCGTTCGACCAGTGTAAGCCGACCGACAGCGATACCCAGTGCTATCTCAAGATCAGGATTGGCAACAACAGCTACGCCACCGGGGACGCGCTCTGCCTGCAGCTCGGCTGCGCTGCCATCGGCGATGTAGTCGGTTCGGGGCTCATTTCGAAGCAGTACCAGGTCGACACTCCGAACCAGTACACCGGTACAGGTGCCAAGCCGATTCCTGGTCCATGGGCCGATCCGAACACTCCTGCCTCCGTGAAGTCCGAGGCGATCGAGGTCCTCAGCCTGATCCCGGCCGCGGCACCCCCACCGACCGGCTATCCGGTGGTCATCTTCCAGCACGGCCTCGGCCAGTCGAAGACCAATGCCTTCGCGATCGCGGGGCAGCTCGCCGCGCTCGGGTTTGCGACCGTGGCCATCGATGCCGTCTCGCACGACAGCCGCGCGGTCAGAATCTCGAATGACTCGGCTCGTCTCTGCGCGGATCCGAGCCCCCCCCCGTGCGCACGCGCCGACTGTGGTCCCTCTCCAATTGATCATCCCCAGTGCTACGCCCCGTTCCTGTCACCGAACCTCCCTGCGACCCGCGATGGCATTCGCCAGACCGTCATCGATCAGCAGCGCCTCGTGGCCGCGCTCAAGGCTTGCGGCACGGCCAACTGTGGGCCCGTCAAGGTGGACCCGGCCCACATCCTCTACGTGGGCCAGTCGCTCGGCGGGATCATCGGCAGCATCTCGACGGCGATGACCCCGGACATCAAGGCCGCCGTGCTCAACGTCCCCGGCGTCGGCTGGGCCGATATCCTCGAGAACACGCAGACGCTCGCGATCCAGTGCATGCTCGTCGACGGTCTGATCGCCGTTGGCATTCTTCAGGGTGAGCCGTCCAACCTGACGGCGGTGCCACCGACCGGCCTCTGCACGACGCCGGCCTGGAAGGCGCAGCCCGGCTATCGTCAGTTCTCGGTGATCGGCCGCTGGCTGCTCGACGCGGCTGATCCCGCGAACTTCACGCGCAAGCTCGCGACGCGGCGGTTCCTGATCCAGGAAGTCGTCGGCGATACGGTCGTGCCGAACATCGCGACGACGAACGAGGGCATGCTCGTCGGCCTCATGCCCGGCACTGCAGATTCCATCAATCCGCCGCAGCCACCGCCGGCACCGCCGCCTGCCGCCTCCGGATCGATCACGACCAACCCCACGACCAGCAAATGGGTGAGATATCCGACGTTGCCTGCCAATGGCGCCTTTCTTGGGAACACGTTCGGACATGGCTCGCTGCTCCAGCCGCCCCCCCAGAGCGGCACTGCCGGCCAGCTCGGTACTCTGCGAATGCAGGTCGACGCCCTCACCTACCTCTTTGCCAACCAATAGCCTCCGAGGAATCTCTACATGACGACTCTTCGCACCACTCTGTTCGCCGCACTCGGCCTCGGAGCGCTCGTCGGCACGGCGTCTGCCAACGCCTTCTACATCAACGAGCACGACGCCAAGGTCAGTGGGCGTGCCGGCGCATCTACGGCAACCGTCGACGGCGCGTCATCGGTCATCTTCAACCCCGGCGGCATTCCTATCGCCGAGGGCACGAATGTCTCGATCACTGGCTCGGTGGCCATGATCAAGGGCTCCTACTTCGACCCCAACAACAACGACGCGCGGACGGACACCGAAGGCGGCACCGCGGTGCTGCCGGCCATCTCCATCACGTCGCGCTTGAACAACATGGTCGCCGTCGGGATCGGCTTCCATCTGCCATTCGGCCTCGCCGCATCATGGCCGGAGAACCACGCGCAGGCCGACGTCATTCAGAAGGAGAGCCTTCGTTCGTACTTCATCACACCCGCGGTCGGGCTCAACCTCGACAAGCAGGTGCCGGGACTCTCGATCGGGGCCGGCCTCGACCTCGTACCGGCGACGGTGCAGCTCGATCGGGCGATCATCTTCGGTGACACGCGCGGCACCGCGGTCCTCGGCGGCGATGCGTTCGGGATCGGCGGCCGCGCCGGCGTGCAGTACCGGCCGCCGATGCTCAAGCAGCTCCGCCTCGGCGCGACGTGGCGCTCCCAGATCAACCTCGACTTCAAGGGCAACGGCGACTTCGACATCGATCCGGCGTTCCGCTCGCAATTGCCGCCCGACGGCCCCATCTCGACCTCGATCCGGCTACCGACAACACTCGCCGGTGGCGTCGCCTATGACGCGACTCCCGATCTCCAATTCGAGGTCGACGCGATGTGGATGAACTGGTCGAAGTTCGACAAGCTCGCGATCAAGCTGCCGGGCGATGTGGAGACGGTGACGGCGGAGGACTACAAGGACACGTTGACCCTGCGTGTCGGCGCCGAGTACAAGCTGCCGAAGCAGAAGGCCGCCGTGCGGGCCGGCTACATCTACGATCCGACGCCGATCCCGAACACCACCGTTTCGGCCCAGCTCCCCGACGGGAACCGCCACGTAGTCACCGGCGGCGGCAGCTACTCGCTCGGCAACTACGATGTCCACCTCAGCATGGTCTACGTCATCCCCGCGTCGCAGACCACCTCGGACGCCGAGTACATGCCCATCTACAAGGGCAAGTTCGAGTTCACCGCTCTCGTCGCGACTCTCTCGCTCGCCGGCAAGTTCGGCAAGTAGCGCGCGACTCGCTCTCGGACTCGCTGACGCCCCGAGAGATCGGGGCGTTCGTCGTTTCAGTGGTCAGCGCGCTGGGATAGTGCGATTCGGCTGGAACGCTGGCGAAGCCGCAGCCGGCATCAACATCGGCGTGACCCCGGCCGGCGTGTACGCTTGAAAGAAGCCTGTACTTCCGCCGCCTGCGCCTGCACCGTATCCTGCCACGATCGGCTTCCTACCCGACCCAGGATCTGCGCCCACGCGACCACCGGCTCCGCCGGCGCCCTCACCGTTCAGGCTTATGCCACCTTGTGCGGACATCGTATCCGATCGAGTGCCATCGGCACCTTGATTGCTATTGACATTGACTATGTGACTGCCGGCGCCACCACCACCGCCATTCGCAAACACCTGCCCGGTCACCGACACGTTCATGCCTTGGAGAGCCACGTAACCACCGGATCCGCCGCCACCCGGCGAGATACATGTGCCACTTGGCCCGCTCCCTCCTGGTCCCCCACCCCCACCCGCGTCGATCAATCCGACGACCGACACAACGTCTCGGCACGAGATAAGTGTTGCAGCGCCACCATTCCCACCGGGCACGCTAAATGGGAATCCATAATCGACGATCCTGCTGCCTGCGATGAGAGCCTCGATGAGCGCGGGGTCCGTATGAGCGGCGCCCCCGTTTACAGCACCGCCGTCGACCGATGCGCTTCCACCCGGACCTCCTATGGTCTTGAATCCTGCACCACCTTGCGCGTTTGGACAGAACGGATCGTGCGTGATGCCCTGTGACGAGGACGCGTACCCGGGCCCATTCTTGATGCCGTTGGCGCTCACATCGAGGACGCCATCAATTATCAAAGCCTGGTCGGCCACCAATGCAAGTGCATGGCGCCCGGTCACAGTCAACGTTTTGTTCGTTGCGATTCTGATGGTGCCATATCGGAGTACGCAGATCGCCGGGCCGATGTTGACATCTTCAGATCGCTGCTCGACGAGCCCTCCGTTGCAGATGCCATCGGATTCGGTGTCGAGCGTCATTGACTCCGAGATCGTCAGCTCTGGCGCCGCCGCGAGCTGATCGCACACCGTCGGTAGGTACCTCGGAATGATATGCGTCGCTTTGCACCCGCGCGACGCCGCGTCGCAGCCGCCCTCGCAGTGGGTGACGTCGTAATCGTCGCCGGTGGCGTTGCAGACGATGTCCTCGTCGCCGCGGCAGGCGGCGAACTCGAGTGGCGTGCATGCCACGGGGATGCAAGTCAGGCGCTGGCCGCCGGCGATCGTGCCGTCGACGTCGCAGAACGGGAACGCCGGGTCGTTGCAGAAGCCGTCGGCGCACGATCGAGGGTTTAGCTGGGTCGTACAGCCGGCGGCGAGGAGCGCCGGCGCTCCGCACAGGAGGGCGCCGTACAGGGCGAACCGGGCGACCAGGGCGACTTGAGAGAACCGGAGAGCGCGGGCAACACGGACAACAGGAGCGACACGCCACCACATCATGCGGCTATCTTCGTTCGACATGGCGGCCGTTGTCGACCGTGCCCCGTGCGCCGTTGCGAAGGTCCCACGTCACGGCGTCCAAGGAACTGAGATCACACCAGCTTCGGCGCGATCAGCTCGATCCGGCGCCAGGCGCCCGACCTGGCGCTAAGCGAGCCAGGCACGCGATCTGGCAACCGCTCGCGGGGCTGGCCGACAGCGTGCCCTAGTGAGCAAGCGCGACAGCGACAGCGACGCTGGTTCCAGGCAGAAGGAGTTTGTGCGGCGCCCCGCGATCGATCTCGGCACACGCCGAGGCGAGCGTGCGCGCGACGAGCTCCGGCCTGTGATCGGCAAGCGCACGCTGGTGGAGGATCTCGCGACCGGATACACGGCGCTCGATGCCATCGCGTTCTTCGATCGGGCCACCGGCGAGATCCACGCGCAGCTCGCCGCGCTCGCACGGGCGATCGCGTCCGGCGATCGAGTGCTCGGGGTAACGGCCACCGGCTC
>Ga0207856_1000129_pt1 | contig 14841 bp, 14 predicted proteins | sample LuqExpMetageno21_FD_187779 | JGI IMG/M metagenome (GOLD analysis project Ga0207856, IMG submission 187779) | Tropical forest soil microbial communities from Luquillo Experimental Forest, Puerto Rico - Sample 21 (SPAdes) | ecosystem: Environmental > Terrestrial > Soil > Tropical forest ... | reverse complement strand
CGCCCGGCGTTCGTGGGTGCCAAGATCAGTCTGCATTGGAGCCAGACTGAGGCCTAGCGCCAACCATGCAAGCACTGCCCGAAGCGAGCCGCGGCGGGCTGTCTCTGCCGAAGGAACAAGCTCCGGAACGGAGATGTGCCGCGCGAGTCCTTCATGGTCTCAACTGAGCTTCAATCAATCCGTGCCGTATTTCGGGCTGTAAGGGCCATACAGCAGACCGCCTGCATGACCAGGGGCAAGCAGGCGCTGGCTAGCGCGATTGGCAATGATGTGGCTTTGGTCGATCGTACTGTTGATGATCTGCTTGACCACGGCAGTTATAAGTAATCCGGCGAGGCCACCACTGTTGTTGGCGCTATTGCTTTCCGCACTCGATGCCGCAGCAGAGCCTTGCCACAACTGGGCGCCCGTCCGCAGGTCCACCAGCTTGGCCGACGCCTTCACTTCCACGACGCTGTCCACGACGCGGTAGCTGGTGCCGTAGTTATTGACAGTGATGTAGAGTGCCGCATCCGCACCGAAGATCTGACGCAACTTCTCCAGCGATACATTCTGGGCGTCATCTGCCACCGTGATGCCGTTTTGTTTAAACGTCTCGTGGACGAGCGTCACTGGCATGACGTAATAGCCGGCTTCCGCCAATGGCATCGTGGCCACGGAAAGCATGCTGAGGCTGGCTTCGACCTCGGGAGAGTGATTCACCGGCGGCATCACCAGAATAGAGCGCGGTTTGCTGGCCTTGAATGCGGTGTAATCGATTTGGGCTGGCCTCTGGGTGGCGCAAGCCGTCATCAGGATGGCCGCAAGACCAATTGCTCCAAGGCGAACTGCCCGCATGAGTTTGCTCATGATCGTCTCTCCTTATTGTTTTTGATATTTCTTCAACAGAAAGTCGACGTAGGCTGTCGATTCGGGGTACTGAGTCTTCTCTGCGACGAGCTGCTCAATGCCCTTGCTGTCATTGCCTGCTGCAACGTACAGCATGCCGAGATGGGCGCGCATGCCCGGAGGTGCCACATTGCCCTTGGCACGCATCTTCTCCAAGTCTTTCTCCAAGGCGGCTATTTGCGCTTCCTTGCTGCCGTCCTTGAAGTAGTCATACACCTGGGCCTGATAGCTCTCCCATTGGTAAAGCGGCTTCTGCGGCGCAGCGCAGCCGACCAGCAGCGCGGCCAGGCCGAGTGCTGACAAGGTTGTCTTACTTTTCATTGATCTTCCTCCTCCGTGCGGGGCGATTATTTTGCAGGGCTCCAGGCGCCCTGATCGATAGCCGCGGTGAGGTTGTTCACGGCTTCGCGCATGGCGAGATCGAGCACCTTCCCGTTCAGGGTGGAGTCGTAGCTGGCGGTGCCGCCGAAGCCGACGACTTCACGATTGGACAGGCTGTACTCGCCGGCGCCTTGCGTTGAGAACGTTACTTCCGAAGTACGGATATTGACGATGTTCAGGGCAACCTTGGCATAGGCGATTTGCTCCTTGCCTCGTCCCAGAATGCCGAACAACTGGTGGTCGCCGACTTCTTTCCGGCCAAATTCGGTAACGTCGCCGGTGATGATGTAGTCCGCGCCCTTCAGGGTTCGCGCCTGCTGCTTGATGTCCGCCTCTTGCTTGATTTCGGCCATGTTTTCGCGATCCAGCACGATAAAGCGGTTGGTCTGCTGCAGATGGGTAATCAAGATGGTCTTGGCTTGGCTGCCCAGACGATCGACGCTATCCGCAAACAAGCCCCGCATATAGCTGGAACGGTTGTCGAACTTTCCGACGGCAATAGCTGTACGCGGACCGGCGTAGGGCTTGTTGGCGGTGACGACATTCGGAACTTCCACGCTCTTGAAACTTTCGGTCGCACAACCGGCAAGACCAATCGCGACAACCGTTGTCGCCAGCGTGGATGTCATCAACTTGATTTTCATATTTGGAAGTGATGCAAACCGGGAAATAAAGACTGCTGGTTAGCGGTTGGCGTCTACGCGCTTGCTAAGCCAGCTGCGTGCGCGGATCCAAGTACCCTCACTATATCCTTGCGACCGAGGGGGCTTACCACTATTGAGTGCATTTTGTCGTCCACGCGACGGCTATCCGCTTCCACGCGCCGCCAGATGCCGAATGCGGTCTTCCACTCTCGCGCCCTTAAGAGCCGCAGAAGGAGTGCGGTAGAACCGCTGATAAATTCATCGAGCAAGACCGCAACGTTTCCGCGCATGGCGCGCCGCGGCGGCTGGACCAGCTGCGTGAGCGCGTGGCCGCACCGGACTTTGCTGCTAGGCTCGACGCGCCCAGCACCTGCCCCATCCCATGAATCTGCTTGCCTCGTTGCGATACCTGGTGGCCCTCAGTGAGCACCGCCACTTCGGCCGCGCCGCCGAGGCTTGCCACATCACCCAGCCTGCCCTGTCCAATGCCATGCGGGCGCTGGAAGCCGAATTCAAGGTGGTGATCGTCAAGCGGGGGCGCAGCTACGCCGGCCTGACGCCGGAAGGCGAGCGCGTGCTCGCCACCGCGCAGCGCATGCTGCACGAGCACAGCCTGCTCCAGCAGGAGCTGGCGAGCGAAGCGGACCGCCCGCGGGGGCCGCTGCGCGTGGGTGCGGTGCCCACCGCCGTTCCGGTGCTCGCGCGCTTCGCGGCGATCCTGCAGACGCTGCATCCGGGCATCGCGCCCACCGTGCTGTCGCTCAGTTCGCAGGAACTGGAGACCGGCCTGGAAACGCTGTCGCTGGACCTGGCGCTGGGCTACACGGAACGCATGAAATTGCGCGGCACGCAACTGCAAGCCTGGCCGCAGTACACGGAACACTACTTCCTGCTGCGCCGCGCCGCACAGCCGCATCCCGACGCGCTGCAGATCGGCGCGCCCGTACCCTGGCGCGAGGCGGGCCGGCTGGAGCTGGCGCTGCTGACGCCCGACATGCACAACCGCACCATCATCGACAGCGCCTTCGTCACGGCCGGCACGCCGGTGCGGCCGGTGCTGGAGACCAACTCCATCCTCACGCTGGCCCTCAGCGTGGTGGCCGGCAGCCTGTGCAGCGTGATGCCGGGCGCGCTGGTCGGCGCGGTGCGCGGCTACCGCGAGCTGGAGGCCCTGCCCCTGGTGGAGCCCGACGTCCGCACGCCGATCGGCTTCATGGCGCCGGCCGCGGTGCGGCCCTCGCGCGCGCTGGAGGCGGCGTTAGCCCTGGCCCGCGACGCCGGCTGGCTGCGCCACGTGGCGGCGCACTCCGGCCTGCTGGCCGGCTGACACCCGCGCGTTCATTCGCGTCACCCGGGGTTTCGGCCCCGGTTCATTCAATCCTTGAATGGAAAGATACGGCGATCGAATTTGACGCTGGCCAAGCACAGCCAAGACACTCGCGTGCCTACAACAACAAGGAGACAGGCATGTCAACCGTGCTCGAACCCGGCCTCGCCTTGCCGGCCAGTCCCGGAATCCTGGACAAGGAACGCATCGTCGCCGGCCCCGGCTTCAACCGCTGGCTGGTGCCCCCCGCGGCCCTGGCCATCCACCTGTGCATCGGCATGGCCTACGGCTTCTCGGTGTTCTGGCTGCCGCTGTCCAAGGCCCTGGCCACCGCGGGCGCCGGTGCGGCCTGCGGCAAGGAGGTCGGCTTCTTCGGGGAGCTGTTCGCCACGAATTGCGACTGGAGCATCGCCACCCTGGGCTGGATGTACACGCTGTTCTTCGTGTTCCTGGGCTGCGCGGCGGCGGTGTGGGGCGGCTGGCTGGAACGCGCCGGTCCGCGCAAGGCCGGCGTGGTCGCCGCGCTGTGCTGGTGCGGCGGCATGCTGTTCTCGGCGCTGGGGATCTACCTGCACCAGTTCTGGATGATGATCCTCGGCTCCGGCGTGATCGGCGGCATCGGCCTGGGCCTGGGCTACATCTCGCCGGTGTCGACGCTGATCAAGTGGTTCCCGGACCGGCGCGGCATGGCCACCGGCATGGCCATCATGGGCTTCGGCGGCGGCGCGATGATCGGCTCGCCGCTGGCGGTGGACCTGATGAAGACCTTTGCCACGCCCACCAGCAACGGCGTGCTGCAGACTTTCGTCGTGCTGGCGCTGGTCTACTTCGTGTTCATGATCGGCGGCGCCTTCGGCTACCGCGTGCCGGTCAGCGGCTGGAAGCCCGCCGGCTGGACGCCGCCGGCGAGCCAGGGCAGCAACGCCATGATCACCCCGCATCACGTGCACGTGAAGAAGGTCTGGGGCATCCCGCAGTTCTGGCTGATCTGGATGGCGCTGTGCATGAACGTCAGCGCCGGCATCGGTGTGATCGGCATGGCTTCGCCCATGCTGCAGGAAGTGTTCGGTGGCAGCCTGATCGGCCTTTCGGCCAAGTTCGGGGAACTGGACAAGTCCCAGCTGGCGGCCGTCGCGGCGGTTGCCGGCGGCTTCGCGGCGCTGTTGTCGCTGTTCAACATCGGCGGGCGCTTCTTTTGGGCGAGCCTGTCGGACAAGCTGGGCCGCAAGATAACCTACGTGGTGTTCTTCGTGCTGGGCGGCGTGCTCTACGCCAGCCTGCCGGGCTCGGCCGCCGCGGGCAGCAAGCTGGCCTTCGTGGCCGCGGTCTGCGTCATCCTGTCGATGTATGGCGGCGGCTTCGCCACCGTGCCGGCCTACCTGGCCGACATCTTCGGCACCCAGTTCGTGGGCGCCATCCACGGCCGGCTGCTGACCGCCTGGTCGACCGCCGGCATCCTGGGTCCGGTGGTGGTGAACTACATGCGCGAGTACCAGCTGTCGCTGGGCATCCCGCGCGAGCAGGTCTACAACCAGACCATGTACATCCTGGTGGGCATGCTCGCCATCGGCCTGCTGTGCAACCTGATGGTGCGCCCGCTCGCGGACAAGTGGTTCATGAGCGCGGAGGAGCTGGCGCACGAGAAGCGCCTGGCGCGCGAGAAGGCGATCCTCGCCGAGCACAACCTGGACAGCGCTCACGCACGGCACGAGGTGACGCCGGCCATCAAGGTCTGGGCGGCCTGGGCGGTCGTGGGTATCCCGCTGGCCTGGGGCGTGTACCGCACGCTGCTGTCGGCGGCGAAGTTCTTCCACTAAGTGCAACTGGCCCTCGTTCGTGAAGGCGCCTTCTCTCGCTTGCGGGAGAAGGCGGGGGATGAGGGTGCCGGGCCCGGTCCCACCCGCACCCTCACCCCAACTCTCCCGCGGGGAGAGGGAGTGCTCGGTTTCATGCCTCACGGGCGGCGTGGAGCAATGAGATGGATCTCGCCGTGCAAAGGTGCAGCCCGACATTCGCGACCTGAATCAACGCATCCGCCGGAACACGCCGGCACCGATTTTCTGCAGTGAGGTAGTTGTAGTGCCACGTTCCCCAACGCATCCCGAAGCCGTCCTGGCCTCGCCCGACGAACTGCGTGACCGCCTACGCCAGCTGGGCAAGACCGTTCCCGCCAAGGGCGACCCACGCGTCGCGCAGGTGCGCGCCATCGTCGCCGAACTGGGCGCCCAGCCCGGGGCGCTGCTGCCCGTGCTGCACGCGGTGCAGGACGCCTTCGGCTGCGTGCCGCCGGCGCTGGTGGGCACGATTGCCGACGGACTGAACCTGTCGCGCGCCGAGGTACACGGTGTCATCACCTACTACCACTTCTTCCGCAGCGAACCTGCGGGACGGCACGTGCTGGAGGTGTGCCGCGCCGAATCCTGCCAGGCCATGGGCAGCGAGGGCCTGTGGGACCATGCCTGCGCCAGCCTGGGCCTGCCGGCCGCTGGCGGCACCAGCGCCGACGGCGCCCTGACGCTGCAAGCCGTCTACTGTCTGGGCCTGTGCGCACAGTCGCCGGCCGGCGCGCTCGACGAGCGGCCGCACGCCCGGCTCGATGAGCGCCGTCTCGATGCCCTGCTGGCGCGCACCCAGAAGGAGGCCGCATGAGCGCCGTGCGTGTGTTCGTGCCGCGCGACAGCGCAGCCCTCGCAGTGGGCGCCGACGAGGTCGCCGAGAGCATCGCGTCCATGGCGAAAGCACGCGGGCTGGACGTGCAACTGGTGCGCAACGGCTCGCGCGGCATGCTGTGGCTGGAGCCGCTGGTCGAAGTGGAGACCTCGCTGGGGCGCGTGGCCTACGGGCCGGTGGCGCCCGAAGAAGTGCCCTCACTGCTGGACGCCGGCTTCCTGCAGGGCGGCGATCATCCGCGCCTGGTGGGCCTCACCGACCGGCTGCCCTGGTTGAAGTCGCAGGAGCGGCTGACCTTCGCGCGCGTCGGCATCACCGACCCGCTGTCGTTGGCCGACTACGAGGCGCACGGCGGCCTCGCCGGCTGGCGCCAGGCTGTGGCGCTGGCGCCGGCGGCCATCGTGCAGCAGGTGCTGGACTCCGGCTTGCGCGGCCGCGGCGGCGCGGCCTTCCCGGCCGGCATCAAGTGGAAGACGGTGCTGGGCGCCGAGGCGCCGCAGAAGTACATCGTCTGCAACGCCGACGAAGGCGACTCGGGCACCTATTCCGACCGCATGGTGATGGAGGGCGATCCCTTCATGCTGATCGAGGGCATGGCGATCGCCGGTTTGGCGACCGGCGCCACGCGCGGCTACATCTACATCCGCTCCGAGTATCCGCAGGCCATCGCGACCATGAACGAGGCGGTGCGGCACGCCCGCACCGCCGGCCTGCTGGGCGAGCGCTTCGACCTGGAGATCCGCAAGGCGGCCGGCGCCTACGTCTGCGGCGAAGAGACGGCGATGCTGGAAAGCCTGGAGGGCAAGCGCGGCCTGGTGCGCGCCAAGCCGCCGCTGCCGGCGCTGCAGGGCCTGTTCGGCATGCCCACTGTGATCAACAACGTGATCACCTTCGCCTCCGTGCCGCTGATCCTGGCGCAGGGCCCGGTGCACTACCGCGACTACGGCATGGGCCGTTCGCGCGGCACGCTGCCGATCCAGCTGGCCGGCAACGTCAAGCGCGGCGGCCTGGTGGAAAAAGCCTTTGGCGTGACCTTGCGCCAGCTGATGTTCGACTACGGCGGCGGCACCGCGTCGGGGCGGCCGCTGAAGGCGGTGCAGGTGGGCGGCCCGCTGGGCGCCTACGTGCCCGAGTCGCAGTGGGACGTACCGCTGGACTACGAGGCCTACGCCGCGCTGGGCGCGGTCGTCGGCCATGGCGGCATCGTCATGCACGACGACACGGCCGACATGGCGCGGCTGGCGCGCTACGCCATGGAATTCTGTGCGCTGGAGTCCTGCGGCAAGTGCACGCCCTGCCGCATCGGCTCCACGCGCGGCGTCGAGGTGATGGACCGCATCGCCGGCGCCGACGCGCAAGCGCGGCCACAGCAGGTGACGCTGCTGCGCGACCTGTGCGACACCATGCTGCACGGCTCGCTGTGCGCCATGGGCGGCATGACGCCGTATCCGGTGCTGTCCGCGCTGAACCACTATCCCGAGGACTTCGGCCTCGCCACGCCCGGCCGCGAAGCCGCTTGAACCTGGAAACGAAGGAGCCGCCATGCTCGACCACCTGAATGTCGCCGACTACGGCACGCCCAAGCGCGAATCCGCCGAGCAAGTGACGCTGGAGATCGACGGCATGCCCGTCACCGTGCCCAAGGGCACCTCCCTCATGCGCGCAGCGGTCGATGCCGGCGTGCACGTGCCCAAGCTGTGTGCCACCGACAGCGTCGAGCCCTTCGGCTCCTGCCGGCTGTGCCTGGTGGAGATCGAAGGCCGCAAGGGCTTTCCGGCCTCCTGCACCACGCCGGCCGAGGCCGGCATGAAGGTGCGCACGCAAACATCCAAGCTGCAGGATCTGCGCAAGGGCGTGATGGAGCTGTACATCTCCGACCACCCGCTGGACTGCCTGACCTGCAGCGCCAACGGCGATTGCGAGCTGCAGACCATGGCCGGCACCACCGGCCTGCGCAACGTGCGCTACGGCTTCCACGGCGCCAACCACCTCGATGCGAAGAAGGACGAGTCCAACCCGTATTTCAGCTACGACCCGTCCAAGTGCATCGTCTGCAGCCGCTGCGTGCGCGCCTGCGAGGAGCAGCAGGGCACTTTCGCGCTGACCATCAGCGGCCGCGGCTTCGATTCGCGCGTGTCGCCGGGCCAGGACCAGCCCTTCATGGAAAGCGAGTGCGTCAGCTGTGGCGCCTGCGTCGAGGCCTGTCCCACGGCGACGCTGCAGGAGAAGACCGTGATCGAGCTGGGCCAGCCCGAGCACAGCGTGATCACCACCTGCGCCTACTGCGGCGTGGGCTGCGGCTTCAAGGCCGAGATGAAGGGCAACCAGGTGGTGCGCATGGTGCCCTGGAAGGACGGCCAGGCCAACGAAGGCCACTCCTGCATCAAGGGCCGCTTCGCCTGGGGCTACGCCACCCACAAGGACCGGATCACCAAGCCGATGATCCGCCCGAGCATCCACGAGCCGTGGCGCGAGGTGAGCTGGGACGAGGCCATCGGCCACGCCGCCTCCGAGTTCCGCCGCATCCAGGCCAAGTACGGCAAAGACTCGATCGGCGGCATCACCTCCTCGCGCTGCACCAACGAGGAAGCCTACCTCGTGCAGAAACTGATCCGCGCGGCCTTCGGCAACAACAACGTCGACACCTGCGCGCGCGTGTGCCATTCGCCCACCGGCTACGGCCTGGGCCAGACCTTCGGCACCTCGGCCGGCACCCAGACCTTCAAGTCGGTGGACAAGAGCGACGTCATCCTGGTGATCGGCGCCAACCCGGCGGCCGCCCACCCGGTGTTCGCCTCGCGCATGAAGAAGCGGCTGCGCCAGGGCGCGCAGCTGATCGTGATCGATCCGCGCCAGATCGACCTGGTGAAGTCGCCGCACATCCAGGCGGCGTTCCACCTGCAGCTCAAACCCGGCACCAACGTGGCGCTGATCACCGCCCTGGCCCACGTGGTGGTCACCGAAAACCTGCTGGCCGACGACTACATCGCCGAGCGTTGCGAGGAGAAGTCCTTCCAGCAGTGGCGGGACTTCGTCGCCCGGTCGGACAACTCGCCGGAGACGATGGAGGCTGTCACCGGCGTGCCGGCGCAACTGGTGCGCGGCGCCGCGCGCCTGTACGCCACCGGCAACGCGCAGGGCCAGCGCAGCGGCAGGCAGGTCAATTCCGCGATCTACTACGGCCTGGGCGTCACCGAGCATGCGCAGGGCTCGACCACGGTGATGGCGATCGCCAACCTCGCGATGGCCGCGGGCCAGGTGGGCCGCGAGGGCGTGGGCGTGAACCCGCTGCGCGGCCAGAACAACGTGCAGGGCAGCTGCGACATGGGCAGCTTTCCGCACGAGCTGCCCGGCTACCGGCACATCTCCGACAGCACCGTGCGCAGCCAGTTCGAAGCCGCGTGGGACGTCGAGCTGAACCCGGAACCGGGCCTGCGCATCCCCAACATGTTCGACGCGGCGCTGGGCGGCAGCTTCAAGGGCCTGTACTGCGAGGGCGAGGACATCGTGCAGTCCGACCCCAACACGCAGCACGTGGCGGCGGCGCTGTCGGCCATGGAATGCATCGTGGTGCAGGACATCTTCCTCAACGAGACGGCCAAGTACGCGCACGTGTTCCTGCCCGGCGCATCGTTCCTCGAGAAGGACGGCACCTTCACCAACGCCGAGCGCCGCATCTCGCGCGTGCGCAAGGTGATGCCGCCGCTGGGCGGCTACGCCGACTGGGAGGTGACGCAGCGGCTGTCGAATGCATTGGGTTATCCCATGGCCTACACGCACCCGCGCGAGATCATGGCGGAGATCGCGGCGCTGACGCCCACCTTCGCCGGCGTCAGCTACGAGAAGATCGAAGCGCATGGCAGCGTGCAGTGGCCGTGCAACGACACGACCGGCGAGCTCGGCACGCCGATCATGCACATCGACCGGTTCGTGCGCGGCAAGGGCCACTTCATCATCACCCAGTACGTGCCCACCGACGAGAAGGTCACGCAGCGCTATCCGCTGCTGCTGACCACCGGGCGCATCCTGTCGCAGTACAACGTGGGCGCGCAGACGCGGCGCACCCCCAACAACCAGTGGCACAGCGAGGACCGCCTGGAGATCCATCCGCACGACGCCGAGGACCGCGGCATCCGCGACGGCGACTGGGTCGGCATTGCCAGCCGCGCCGGCGAGACCGTGCTGCGCGCGCTGGTGACCGAGCGCATCCAGCCCGGCGTGGTCTACACCACCTTCCACTTCCCCGAGTCGGGCGCCAACGTGATCACCACCGACAGCTCGGACTGGGCCACCAACTGCCCCGAGTACAAGGTCACGGCGGTGCAGGTGCTGCCGGTGTCCCAGCCCTCCGAGTGGCAGCAGAACCGCGCGCGCTTCGACCGCGAACAGCTCGCCCACCTCGAGGCGGCCACGGCCGTGGCCGGCAAGTGAAGCCGTTCGACGCGCCCCTGGCGCCGCCGGCCGGCGTGCGCGCGGTCGCCGTGCGGCAGCGCCGTGGCGCCGCCCTGTGCGACACCCAGGATTGGGTGGCGGAGGAAGTGCCGGTGGCGCTGGCGTACAACGGCGTGTCGCACGCCGTCATGCTGGCAACGCCGAGCGATCTGGAGGATTTCGCGCTCGGCTTCTCGCTCACCGAAGACATCGTGGCCTCGCCGGCCGAGGTGCGCGACATCGAGGTGGTCGGCAGCCCCGAAGGCATCACGGTGCAGATCGAAATCGCCTCGGCCTGCTTCGTGCAGCTGAAGGAGCGCCGCCGCAGCTTGGCGGGGCGCACCGGCTGCGGCTTGTGCGGCACCGAGAGCCTGGCCCAGGCGTTGCGTCCGCCCGCGCCCGTGCGCACCGACGCCCGATTCACGGCGGCAGCCGTACATCGGGCGCTGGACGCACTGCGCCGCCACCAGCCCCTGCACGAGGCCAGCGGCGCGACGCACGCGGCGGCGTTCGCCAGCGCGCAAGGCGAGCTGGCATTGGTGCGCGAGGACGTCGGGCGGCACAACGCGCTCGACAAACTGGTCGGCGCGATGGCGGCCCGGCGACTGGACGCGGCCAGCGGCTTCGTGGCCGTGACCAGCCGTGCCAGTTACGAGATGGTGGGCAAGACGGCGCGGGCCGGCTGCGGCCTGCTGGCCGCCGTGTCCGGCGTCACCGCGCTGGCGATCAACGTCGCCGAAGACGCCGGGCTGTGCCTGGTCGGCTTCGCGCGCCAAGACAACCTGAACGTTTACACCCGGCAGCAACGCCTGGGCAGGTAAGGACGATGGATACCGAGAATCTCATCCGCATGGCCAACCGCATCGCGGAGTTCTTCGAAGCCATGCCCGATCGGGGCGAGGCGCTGGAAGGCGTCGCGACGCACATCCGCAAATTCTGGGAGCCGCGCATGCGGCGCCAGCTGCTGGAGGTACTCGACGCGGGCTCGCCGGAGGCCCGGGCGCTGGTGGTGGAAGCAGTCGACAAGTACCGGGCGCTGCTCGCATAGGCGCGGTGCCAACAGGCAGCCGCCACGCGGCGGTCGTCATGCGGACGGTGCGATGCGCCGGTGGGCGGGTACGCTCGGCGTGAACGTCCATCCCATCAGCCACCGACCGAAAGTCTTTATGGCCACCGTCAAGCAGCCACCGAACCCCGAATCCAACCCGCGCGTCCAGGCCGTCTTCGACGACATCCGCGCCACCCGGCGGACCGATTTCATCAACAACTTCTGGCGCTCGCTCGCGTTCGATCCGTCGCTGCTGGAGGCCACCTGGGCCGAGGTGAAAGCGGTGATGGCGACGCCGTCGCAGCTGGACCCCCTGACCAAGGAGATGATCTACGTCGCGGTCTCGATCGCCAACGCCTGCAGCTACTGCGTGCACTCGCACACGGCGGCCGCGCGCGCCAAGGGCATGACCGACGGCCAGCACGCGGAGCTGCTGGCGATCGCCTCGCTGGCGGCCAAGACGAACAGCCTGGCCACGGGCCTGCAGGTGCCGCTGGACGCCGCGTTCGACGCCGACGCCGCTTCCTGACCGGATCGCCCGCCGCGCGTCAGCCCGCGGGCGTGGCCAGCCATGCCTGCAGCGCTGCCGTCACGGCCTGCGGCTGTTCCATGGTGCTCATGTGACCCGAGTCTTCGATGACCACCAGGCGTGCGCGCGGCTGAAGTTCGCGCATCTGTTCATGCCGTGCCAGCGGGCTCCAGGCGTCCTGCCGGCCGCACAGGAGCAGGGTGGGACAGGCGAGCGCTTGCAGCACCGGCCGGGCGTCGGGCCGATCGAGCAGGGCCTGGATCTGGGCTTGGAAAATCTCGGCAGACTGGCGCGCAACCATCGCCAGGATCGCCTCGAACAGCGGCGTGGCGACGCGGGCCGGGTGCACCATGCCGGGCGCCCACTGCTGGCCCATGGCGCGCATGCCTTGCTGCCGCGCGAGCTGCAGCAGCGCCAGGCGTTTGTCGCGCTCGGCCTGGCCGGCTTCACCGGGCGGCCGCGCGTCCATGCCGGTGTCCAGCAGGGCCAGGCGCTCGACGCGTTCCGGCGCCAGACGGACGACTTCCAGCGCGACGCGCCCGCCCATCGAGTGGCCGGCCAGCGAGAAGCGCTCGGCCGGTGCCTGCGACAGCACCATGCGCGCCATATCCGTGATCGATGAACGCGTGCCGTACGCAGGGACGACGCACCGCGCCTGCGATGACAAGGCGGCGCACTGGTCGGCCCACACCGCGTCGTCGCACAGCAGTCCCGGCAGCAGGACCAGGACCGGCTTCATCGGTCGCACCGGCGTCATGCCGACCGCTTCGCCACCTTCTGCTCGATCGCGCCAAAGACGCTCTGGCCGTCCTTGCCCTTCATCTCGATGCGGATGGTGTCGCCGAACTTCATGTAGTCGGTGGAAGGCTTGCCGTCGAGGATGGTCTCGATTGCGCGCTTCTCGGCGATGCAGGAATAGCCCTTGACCCAGTCCTTCTTGCCGTCCTTCTCGACCGCGCGGTTGCTGACCGTGCCGCTGCCGACGATGGAGCCGGCGCGCACGTTGCGCGTCTTGCAGATGTGGGCGATCAGCTGGCCGAAGTGGAAGGTCATTTCCTGGCCGGCGTCGCACAGGCCGACGGTCCGGCCGTTCCATTGCGTCTGCAGCGTGAGGTTCAGCTTGCCGCCCTGCCAGGCGTCGCCGAGTTCGTCGGGCGTCACGGCCACCGGGCTGAAGGCCGTAGCCGGCTTGCTCTGGAAGAAGCCGAAGCTCTTGGCCAGCTCGTCGGGGATCAGGTGGCGCAGGCTCCAGTCGTTGGCCAGCATGATGAGGCGGATGCCGTCGAGCGCCTGCTCGGGCGTGCTGGTCATGAGCACGTCGCCCGTGACCACGGCAATTTCGGCTTCGAAGTCGATGCCCCAGTCCTCGGTGACGAAGGGCGCGTCGTCGCGCGGGCCCAGGAAGTCGTCGCTGCCGCCCTGGTACATCAGCGGCTCGGTGTAGTAGTTCTCGGGCACCTCGGCGTTGCGCGCCAGGCGCACCAGCTCGACGTGGTTGATGTAGGCCGAGCCGTCCGCCCATTGGTAAGCACGCGGCAGCGGCGACATGCATTGCGCCGCATCGAACGCGAAAGCATGGCGGGCCTTGCCCTGGTTCAGGGTCTCGTAGAGGTCCTGCAGTTGCGGCGAAATGAAGCCCCAGTCGTCCAGCGCCTGCTGCAGGCGATCGGCGATGCCGGTGGCGTAGTGGGCCGTGCTCAGGTCACGCGAGACCACGACCAGCTGGCCGTCGCGGGAACCATCCCTGTAGGTTGCGAGCTTCATATGTGATTGATGCTTGACTCTGCGTGCGCTAGATTCGACCGAAGCTTACGCATCGTGGAATGAATTCACCTTATCGAAATTTTACGGGACCCCTCCGGTGAGCAAGGAGCGCGCGGGTATTCAGTCGGTCGAGGTTGGCTTTGCGCTGCTCGATGTGCTTTCGCAGGCGCGCGCGCCGCTGATGTTGCGCGACCTGGCCGCTGCCGCCGGCATGAGCGCGGCCAAGGCGCACCGTTACCTCGTGAGCTTCCAGCGGCTGCAGCTGGTGGTGCAGGACGGTGTCAGCACGCGCTACGACCTGGGGCCGGCCGCCCTCAAGCTCGGCCTGGCGTCGCTGTCGCGGCTCGATGCCGTGAAGCTGGCGCGACCGCGCATGACAGCGCTGGCCGAGGAGATCGGCCAGACGATGGCGCTGGCGGTCTGGGGCAACCACGGCCCGACCATCGTGCACTGGGAGGAATCGCCGCAGACCGTGACGGTCAGCCTGCGCCTGGGCGACGTGATGCCGCTGCTGTCCTCGGCCACCGGCCGCTGCTTCGCCGCTTTCGCCGCCGCCGACGCGATCACCCCCATGCTCAAGGAGGAGATCGCGCGGGCGCAGCAGCAGGGGCGCACCGACATGCCGAAGACCCTGGCGGAGGCGCGCACCTTGCTCGAGGAAGTCCGCCAGCGCGGCGCAGCGCGAGTGGTCCAGACCTTGTTTCCCGGTGTGGCCGGTTTTTGTGCGCCGGTGTTCGATGCCGACGGGCACATCGCGCTCGGCATGGTGGCGCTCGGCGCAGTCGGCAACTTCGACGCCGCCTGGGACGGCGCCGTCGAGAAGCCACTGCGCGCGGCAGCGCGGCAGCTGTCCAGCGATCTCGGCTACCGCGATGCCTGAAGGCCGCCGGCTGTGGGGCCGCCTGACGGTCCTCGCAGCCGCGGTATTGGCGCTGCATCTCTGGTGGCTGGCCGGCGTGCCGCGCGTGTTGACGCCGATGCGCGCGCCGCCGTCGTGGAACATTCGAACCCTGGCAGCGGTTGCCGGGCCGGTGGCGGCATCTGTGCCCGCTGCGCCCGGTGTGCCCGCTGTGCCGGCAGCGCCGACGAACGTGCACCGTGAGCGGTCGGCTGCGCTTGCCGGCAGCACCGACGCGAGCCCAGCAGCGGCGCCTCGATC
>Ga0207856_1000127_pt1 | contig 14958 bp, 20 predicted proteins | sample LuqExpMetageno21_FD_187779 | JGI IMG/M metagenome (GOLD analysis project Ga0207856, IMG submission 187779) | Tropical forest soil microbial communities from Luquillo Experimental Forest, Puerto Rico - Sample 21 (SPAdes) | ecosystem: Environmental > Terrestrial > Soil > Tropical forest ... | reverse complement strand
CTAGCTCAACCGGATCGCGCAGCAAGTAGTAAATGCGATCAGGTTGCAGGCCCAATTCCTGCCAGCGCGGAATCTCCTTGCCGTAGTACGGGTTGATAACGGATTTGCTGATGTTGGTATTTTCAACATGCAGGCGGCCGTACTGGTCCATCACCCGTACTGTGTCACGGTCCATAGCAAGGCTGGCGCTATCAAGCGCGCCTTCTACCTTGCTGGCATGCACAAGGGTGCGCATGAGGCCGGGGTGTAGGGGGTTGGGCAGCTCTTCACGGCTAAACCAGCCTGCGGCCGTGTGCTCATTGCACAGCTGCGGGTTGTCTAGGTCGGCGTCGGGCAGCACGTACGTGAAGAAGTCAACTTCGTCACCGAAGTCCTTGTGCTGCAGCAACAGCCGGGCAGGGTCTACTTCCCAGCCAGTTTCTTCGCGCAGTTCGCGTGCGGCAGCCGCCTGTGGCTCTTCCCCATGCTCCACGCCACCAGCGGGCAGCGACCATTCACCACCGTGGTCGCCCGTGCCACTGCGGCGGCAGAGGAAGATACGGCCATCGGCGCGCTGCAATAGCACGCCAGCTGCTACACCCGTCTTCCCGTCTGCCGCCGCGTCGCCTTTGTATCCGTGGGCATAGGCGGCTTCTGCCTGCCGCTCAGCGCCCTTGCGGCTGCGGTAGCACTTACCTTTCCCACCCCACTTGTACCCGGACTTTCCTCCGGGCAGGGTGCAGCTATGTATAGGCATTTTGTTCGTTACGCCTCAAAGCCAGGAATGATCGGTTCCCAAACGCAACGGCAGTTAGGTTCTTCGCCGGGCATGATTAACTCGCCGTCAATCTTCATGCCCTTGTCCAGCTGGAACAACTTACCGTCAGCGCGTACATGGCTAATGCGTGGCTGCTTACCCGCATGGCTGTGCTTCCACATGCCTTGCGTGATGCCTAGCTGCATCTGCCTAGCCGCCGTCATAACGCTGGTGGCCTTGTTGTTCTGGTCTCGTGCAATGAAGACCGCACGGCGATGGGTAATGTCAAAGCGTTTCTTCAACTCTTCGGCCAAGTAGGCCACGTCGCGTCCACGCCCCGCACTTCGCATCACTAAGCCCTTAACCTGCGTCAAGTACTGCTCAGGGATGCTTTTGATCAAATCCACGTTCTCTTGCACAACAGATGCAAAAGCTTCCTTCATCTCCTGCGTCTGTTGGAACTTAACTTTAAAGCCCTTGGCACGCAGTCCCGTTTCCAGCTGTTTGTCTGCATGCGACGTAACCCGTTCGGCGAGCTGTCGGCTCAACGTACGTGCCAAGCGGCCGAACGTAGTTTGCCATTGGATTGTCAGCCTTTGCAACTCACGTGCCAAATCGTTCACATCAAGGGCATCATTGGCTAGTTCAGTTCCGTTGTACTCAACCACCACCCAATAGCTAACGCTACGGCTCATTCGCTTGACTAAACGAGTCAGCCGGCGCTGGTACCACGCCTGTACGCCAGCGTTAGGCCTTACGGCTGGCAGCCTTGCGGCCTCCGGCGTTTGCGGCTGCAGCGGGGGCGTCGTCTTCCTCGTCTTCGTCGTCGAACTCATCTTCGTCGCGCTCCTCGTCCAGTCCGCTGTACCTGCTTGTCGGGTCGTTGGTGATTACCGTGCGTACGTCCTGCTGGCTGAGTACGCCGCTGTCAATGTAGTTCTTGTCCGTGTCGGACTTCTGTTTGGCGAGCGCAGCTTCCTGGTCCGGCGTGGGCTCATCCATCTTGCAGAACTCGTAGGTGAGGCTTTCGTCTACTTCACCCCATTCGCTAAGCTGGATGATGCGAAAAATGGTGTCCAATAGCGGTTTGACAACACGTTGGTTGCGCGCAGCAACCCAGTCATACCAAACCTTAATCTCACCATCGCTGCTAGCGTTAAGGCCGGTGGGGCTGAGGCCGGTGTATTTGACCAGCGGGATGTGCGACACGCTGCAGATGTGTTCCTGTGCCTGTGCCTGCAGCTTGTCCAAGCCAGCCAACGGGGCGTTGTGTTGGAAGAACTCCTCATTGTCCTTGTCAATCAGCATCAAACTGCGGCTGTCCTTGGTTTCGTTGAACAGGCGAGCGCGCATGATGATATTGCTGGGGTCGGCATCACCCACGGCCACAGCCATAATCTGCGCCAAGTTGGTTGCAAGACCATTGGTGCTGTAGCTGTGGATCATGTCGCCAACGCTGTTGCGTGTGCGAATCCAGTTGTCCACATAGGGCTCAGCCAGCTGCGTCAGGCTGATGCCGCCGAAGCTGTAGGCAGCCTTGAGGATGTCGGCCACCGGGTTGCTGACAAGGGTGAGCAGGCGGCTTTCATGCACCGTCTTACCCATCACATACCAACTCTGCGGCTTGTAGTAATCCTCGGCCAGTGGGTTAGTGCTGTTGTAGACGCCCGGATAGCTCCACATGGCTTCCACCAAGTTGAAGCCAATCAGGCAGTTCTTGGTGATCTTCTTGTCGCTTAGCGCCAACAGCGTTTCAAGCTCGGCCGGATCGTCGTATGCCCGCGTACCACCCGGCGTCTTAACGTCGATGTAGATATGCGAACGACCGTAAAAGCCATCCTCCTCCAGCGCCTTGGTGAAGATAGCCTGCACGTTGTACTTCTTGAGCAGCTCCTCCATGTCGCTAATGCGGTCTTGCTTGACGCTATCGTCAATACCTTTAACCTTGATCCACTTGCGCGTCTGCTCCTCCGCAATGGTGGATACAATGTTGCGGTACTCCGGCAATTGACTCAGCTGAGCAAGGTAGGGATAACCTTTGAAGTAGTTATCCATATTCATCTGGTTGAAGTAGCCATAAGGCAACGCGTCTTCAGCCAGCTTCAGCACATGCTTGACCTGCCGCTGTGGCACTACGCCCGGCATAGGCTGGTAGGGGCGGTTGGGATTGGGCTTGTACGGGGGGTTTAAAGCCGCCAGCACCTCGGCTATGGCCGCCCAGTTAAACTTCTTGGCCCGTTTCTTTGCGGGCGGCCCAATTTCAACGGCGCCCGGGGCAGCCGCTACGGGTGTAGCGACCCCGGGGGTAAGGCGGCTGCCCAGCAGCCATGCCAACAGACGACCAAAGAGCTTTTTCATCGCCGCATATTCCTAAGTAGTGCTTCAGTGATAACCATGGCTTGAGGCATTTGAGTTAAACGGGCGAAGGCGCGCGACAAGCTGTCCACTTGATCATCGTGCGCTCCATTGGGAAACATCCGCATTTCGTCTAGCAGTTCCTGATTCCATTCGCCGCGCAACATTACCACATTGCCGACATTCACCTGCGCAGCCAGTGGTTCCGCACGTGTAACCTTGTCGCCACTCTCAGGGCTGCTAACCACTGGATAGCCCGCCAGCAGCTTGGTGAACGCCAGAACCTGACTCTTGCCAGCTTGCCCCGGATCCTGCGGTATGTCTTGCTTCAACAACCTGCCATCTGCCTGTGCAGTAGTCTTAAGGCACTTCTCTACCTTATCCGGCGTGCCGCGCATGCGCACCATGTGGGCAATAATGTACCGGCCATCGTTCATAATGCCCAGCTTGCCGCCGCACGTGTAGTCAGGGTCTTCGCTGTTCTTAGGCACACTGGCAGCAAAGTCCCAACCGCGCACCCACGTAACACCACCCGCAGGCAATGCATCTACAATTTCGATTTCGTCGGGGTGGAAGACGTTGCCTTCTGCTGCACTGGGGCTCTGCGCGTACTGGCCGCTGTACATGTACGGCAGCGCCTTAGCCATCTTGTCCAGCATTTCTAGCGTGTGTTTCTGCGGCCACAACGCATAGCGCTCCTGCGTGCTGGCGTCATACTGCACTGCGGGTAGACACAGGTGCTCCCAGTGCTCGCCGTCGTTGCCCTCCAGCAGCCAGCCCGTAAGATCCTTCTCGTGCAAGCGTTGCATGATGACTAGGCGCGGTGTTCGCTTGGGGTCATTGCGGCGGCTTTGCAGCGTTTCGGCAAACCACTTAATGACATTGCTGCGCTTGGTTTCGCTACGTGCCTCGTCTGCCTTGTGGGGGTCATCCACGATGATGGCACCCCCGAAGCCGTCGCGGCTGCGGCCTGCACCATAGCCCGTAGTAGGGCCTGTCATACCGGTAGCGTAGAATACGCCACCCATAGTGGTACCCCAATCGTCTTTTGCTTGGCGTGTGCCGCTTATCTCCGTGTTGGGGAAGATGCGCTGGTAGGCCTCGTGTGCCACCAAGTCACGGCATTGCGCGCTGTTGAGGGTGGCTAGGCTTGAGCCATAGGTGACGTGGATGAACTGGCAGTCAGGGTCGTTGCCCATGGCCCATGCGGGGAAGTTCACTACCGCCATTTCGGTTTTGCTGTAGCGCGGCGGTATGTTGATGATGCCGTTCTGGAACTCGCCCCTGTACATGCGCATCAGAAAGTCAGCTATCTGCTGGTGGTGCTGTGCACGCTGCCACAGGTTGCCGTTGCGCTGCAGATACATGTAGCGCGTGAAGAAGTAATAGTCCTCACGCGCTGCAAAGTCCGCTGCCAGTTGTTCTTCTGGCGACAGTTGGATCATAGGTTGGGGTGCGCTTGATCGTAAGGCTTCCAACGCACACTGCCTTCCTCAAAGAAGAAGCATGCGCCCATGGCCTTCTCAATCACGTCGCGTTCCTCTTCGGTGCAGTCCTTCAAGTGCACGGTGTAGAACTTGCCGTACGTCTTGGCTGCCGCAGGCTTGGGCTCTTCGTGGTATGACACGTAATCGGCCATACGTTCGCCTGTGCGCTCGTTGTAGCGCGCTTCGCGATGCTCGTGCGGGTATTGTTCACTTTTCTTGCTGCTGCTGGCGCGAATCTCCGGCATGCCAGCATGCGGATTAGGAATGTTCTCAAGATACAGCTTATGCGGCCAGCCATACTTGAAGTCTGCCCAGTGTGCCGTCGCACCAGCTCGCAGCGCTGCAACCACGTCGCTTGGGTGCATGCTGCCGCAATAGCCACAGCTAGCAAGGCGCCCGCACTTGCTCGGGCCCGGATTAAGATCTTCCTGCGGCGTGCGAGCCGGGTCCCAAGGCACCTTCTTGTCCGGATACTTGGACAAGCCGAAGTGGTTCATGTCGTACTCGTGGGCAATACTGGGGTTCATGCAAAATACTCCTTGTCGGTTGTCTGCTCGTCGCCGCGTTGGGTGAGCATCGCCTCACGGCAGGAGTTCCAACCTTCGACATAACCTTCGCCCCTAGCAGTTTCCTCAGAATCATCTGTCTCCCGGAAAAGATGAGGCTTCATCGCATCCGGCACCGCAGCGGGAAGGGTGGCGAGATGGCTATCGATGGCGTCGGCCATACGCGTGAAATCTGTCTCCATGCCGTAAGCCCAACCCTTAAACCTATCGGCATAAATTCGACACCAGTCCCGCACCTGCTCAAGCGTCATTTTCTTACTCATGGCTTGGTCCTAATCGAGTTAATGGCATCGTTTTGTGGATGCCTATAATTTAGAATGTAATCTGGCCACTTAGCGAACTTTCCATCGACGCTGTTTTGAACGATGGGTACACCAATGCTGTTAGGCCAATCCCATGCCGCATGCCAATCACTCAAAAGCTCTGCCATCTTTGCCTGCCATTCGTCGGGCATCTCATGCATGAGGGCGCGCGGCATCACGAGGAACGCAGCGCGTGAAAGGCCGAAGTCGTGCCACAGCGCGTCATAACCGGGACTATTCACTCGCCTTCCCCTTCGCCTAGCGCGGCTTGGATGGCGGCATTGCGACGCCAGATGGTGTCTGCTGCGTCGAGAGCGATCACGCCGCGCCCCTGAAGGTCGGTGACCGCCTGCTCGAACGTCAATGGCCCCTTGCTAATGTCGTACGTGTGGCCGTCTGGCATCACGACCGTCCAATGCCAATTGGTATCCGGTGCGATGCTCCGTGTAAGTCGAAGTTGCGTGTGTGGGTGGCGACGCTTGCAGGCGTGGAGACATTCATCCACCTCCACGCGCTTGGCGGTGGCGAGGATGGCGGAGAGCTGGTCTGCAAGTTCGTGGCACTCGTGCATTAGCATCCCTTTGGGGACCGCATTCATCAAGCGCTCATGCACCTGCTCCAACGCCTTCAACTGATCTTCTGAAATGAAGATGTTCATATCCCCAGCTGTGCAACCAGCCATGGCTTTCTCCCGTATATGCGGTGGGGTGATGCCGCGCAACTTGAGCCACTCTGCGACAGTGGGTGAGCGCTGCCCCATGATCAAATCTCCTTGAGCACTTTCTTAGTAATCTTCGTGAACTCTTCCTTGGTGAGGGTAGTATTCACGTTCTCGTTGCGTAGCGGATTGTTGGGATCGCCTTTGACGGTGACATTGGCGAGCTTGGGATGTACGTATGGCGCTGCATCCTTAGCCGCGCCAGCACGGAACCCTGTAGGCATTCTACGGTCATTCATAATGCCTAGCATGAACTCTAATGGAGTTTTGCCATAAACCGGCCCCAAAACTCTACCATTCTCATCGCGCTCGTTACCTTCGTCGTCAATGCGCCCTTCAGCCAGCGCTTTGTCGTAACGCTCCTGTGCTGTCTTCTGAACCAGCTCTTTGTAGATAGTGCGCTTGTTGCGACTGCCCGGTTTGCGTCCCTGACCGCGTCCTGGTCCACCTTGACCGGTGAGCCCTGTCTTATTCTTGGCTGCCTTCTTCGCAACCGGCTTCTCGGGTGCGGACGGTGGTGAAGGTTTCTTAGCCATTTCAACGTGATCCTTGATTAAGCCTTAATTGTTGATCACTTACAAAGATGCCCCACTAACTCGAGCGGGGCATCTTTTTTTATTTCAATGAACCATCTTCACATCAAGCGGTCGGCGGGGTCACCGTCGCCGTGTTCTTGTGGGTGAAAATGTTGGCTGCATTGAATGCCGCGACTGCACTGGTAATGAGCGGGGTGACCACAGTTTGCAGGACCTGCAGCTGGCCCACGTCGGTAATGGCAGTCTTCAGCCAGCTGTTGACCGTGGCTTCGGCCGCCTGCAGCTTCTGGCTGCCGGTAACACCGGGGATGGAGCCGATGCCCTGTTCGATGGTCACAACCGCCTGATTGACGATCTGCAACAGAGTGGGAACGAGCGAGATGGCGTTGAGCAGCTGCGAAAGGAATTGCATTGGGTTGTCTCCTGGGTTAATTGATGACGCCGAGTTTGCGATAACGATCGAGACAATCGGCAGTGTCCCGTCTCCGCTGGTTACTACGCTGGGCAATGTTTGCGGCTTGCACTGCCCACACCTGTTGTTCGGCGTCGTAATGTTCCAACGCGTTCGCATAGGCCCACCCGTTGACGTACTGCGATGCCACAGGTGCATCCATAGGGTATTGAGGTAGAGCCTCAGACGCAACATGTTCATTGCAACTTATCGTTGGCGGCGTCGATGGCTTGGTTGATGATGGCTGCACCGCGCTGCAACCCAGCATCAGTGCTAGCAGTATTGCGAACATTGCGCTCACGAACATCGCCCTCTGCACGTTCCTGCTGTACAACGTTTTCCGCCTGCTGCATTTGCTGTGCCACATTGGCTTGACCCTTGGCAGTCTTCTGTACTTCGTGTTCTTCGTGCTTCTGCCATCCGAAGCTAATGGCTAGTTTTGCCAAAGCCCCAATGATGGCGCTTAACAGGGTGCCCAAAATTCCCATAGCGCGTCTCCCGTATGCGGCGCATGATATGTGTTATGGCGTAAATCATGAACCCGGTGTGTTGAAATAACGTGGCCGTTGCTTCTTGCCATGTATCGAATTGCCTGTAGAACACATACGCAACGGTACCCACAGCGGTGCAGTAATACGCCAACGCTCGCAACAACTCGCGCTCTGCTGCAACCATCCTGCTTCCATCCACCGCACACCACACAATCACCAACAACACTGCCGTGTCGCACCAGCCTGCAACCTGTATGAAGTTCATTTGTTATCGCCTCCGTCCCCCTGTGTGGGTTGGATAGCGCCGCCCGAGAATCGTGTAACCACCCATTGCCATATAGCCGGCACGGCGGACAGCACGAGGGGGATTATGCGCATGGCGCACAAACCCACCATAAACGCACACATGTACTTGTAGGCGTCCGTCTGCAATTCCAACTTGGCAACCAGCGCGGGTGTGGAATAACCGCTGGTGGCTAAGCTGGTGAACAACACGCCTATCATCTGCTTGCGGGTAAGCCCCTTCATCTGCGTAATGCTTACTAAGCCACCGGCGAAGCCTGCAATGAGGAAGCCCACTTTAAAACCGATCGACTCAAGAGCGTCCCTGATTTCGCCCCCATTGAAGTTCATGCGATCTGGCCTCCCGCGCGCTGGTAAGCAGCCACCACATCTTTCATCGTCTTTGTAGGCTGCCCATACGGGCTGCCCGGCAGGCTTGCCCATATCTTGTTTGCTTGTACGAATGCGGAAGTGGGTTTGCCTTGCTGGAAGAAATCGAGAGCCTTGCACTCCCGAAGATGTTGTATGGCTACCAAGTCCTGTGATACAGGGCCAAAGTCCGCCAGCTTCAATTGCTGCTTGTAGACCGGCCACCATTTGTACATCTGCTGGTACCTACCCGCCGCTGTACTCTTGAGCGGTACTCCACGCAGCGGGTCCATCTTCGACGTGCCGTCCTTGTTGTACAGCTGCACAAGGATATTGGGGTGGTCAGCATAACTGGGAAACGTATCAATACCTCCCAAGCCATCCTGCACCAGCACGTTGTATCCGTCGTCCGTGCGCTGGAGCAACACATCTCCCAACTCACACCACGCTATCGCATCCAATGCGGCGCATATGTTGATGCCTCCCGCTTGGGTTGGAGTAATCCTTGGCATACGTTTCACCAGTGGTTGCAAAGTGTGGATGAGTGTAGTAGGGCGATCGGGATAATCGCAACTTCAACTCAAGCCCTTCTTCCTTGCTCCCTGCGCCGCCACAGCCTCACTCAACCGCATGCGTTGCTGTACCCACAGGGTTTGCCCTTTGCTGCTGCCATTGGCGCCCCGGCTGCGCAGGTAGTACCCATGCCAGCCTTGCACGGTGAATATGGCGCTTGTGCCATCCGCCATAAGCAGCGTCTTCCCATGGTACGGGCCACCCTTGCACTCATACACACCCAAGCTAACCACCCCGCCTTCTTCGTTCAGCCAATCGTATGTCATAACACCACCCCTGTTCAGTTATTCCACATCCATATCCAACGCAAGCAAGGTTCCGTCTTGCCAGTACTCAACAGCCTATGACTCGCCATCCACCATCCACCATTGCGCGGCCAACTCAAATAGCTCTTGCGCTCCACTGCAATAAGACTGCTGGACACAAAGTGTTTCTGCTCTTGTTGGGCACTCTGCCTTGCTGCCTCCTCTTTCCTAACCACTGCCATCACCGTGCCCTTGTCAGTTCGTGCACCAATCGCCAGCGGAACCAGCGTAAGAAGTCTTCCATCGCTATGTCCACCACCATGCCAAGCCTATGCAAATCGCCGCCATGTACCTGTCCCCACATGCGTACGCGCCAGTCCATGCGGTCCTTCCTGTACGTCAGCACCGGCTCCTGCCCTTCCTCCGCTTGCGCCACGCACTGTTCCCACCACTTATGCGGCGCCAGCGTGGCGTGCAACTTACACTCCAGCGCCAGCCAAGGCAGCCCCGCCACATCGCTACCGCCGCTGTCACTCTGCAACGTGTTGCGCTTAAGCTTCAGTTCTCGCAACCCCAGCTCCTTCCTTACCTCATCCACAATGGGCTGCAGCATGTCGATAATTTCGCGCTCACCACGTTTGCCCTTGTTCCGTGCCATGCGGCCCGTAGCCGCCCTATCCCTAGCCATGTAGCCCTCACTAATACAATTAATGTTTCGTATTAACGCCTCAAACCCTTGTGTACCAACGCTTTTAAAGGATCTATTAATACTTAATATAAATGTACATAGTTAAACCCTATACGCGCATGGGGGTGGGTAGGTGTGTGTATGGCGTATTAATTTTGTCGTACCCCAAAATCGGCCTCCAGCCCTTGCGCCCCAACGGTTCCGGCGTAAATGTTGGCGTATTAATGGCTCCAGCCCTCTGCCAGTGCGTACATGGTTCTGCGTGTGCCGGCGTGCTTGAAGGTGTCCTGCGGTGTAAGTTTCACCAGCATGCCGTCGTCCACAAGGTTCTCCAACGCCGTCTTTAGTGCGCGTGTGGCACCGTTGCGGTCGTGGTAGAAGCTGGCGCAGTTTCCCACGCGAATTTGCATGTAGCCACAGGGCACCAACCCCTTAGCCTGCCAATCCTTCTCCACCCGGTACGTTTTGCGGCCCTTGGCATCCAGCTTAAAGTAGTCGGCAATGATTAGCTTAAGGTCGCTGATCTGACGCATGTCGCCACGCCCCACTTGCCCATCAAAGAATCGCTTAAGCAGGTTGGCAGTGCCACGGCTAGTAAAGTCAATGGCCCACTGTGCCACCGCTGCCGTTACAACAGGCTGGTGTGGGTTGCAGCCCACTGCTAGTAACCCAGCCAGCTTCAGCGCCTTCAAATGCGCGCGGTTCCACAGCTGGGCCTCACCTGCATTGCCCGCCCCGTTAATGTGCGCGTCGCATTGGGTATCAAACTTGTCCAGCAGCGTTAGCGCCTGTGCATCAATTGCTACGCCGCTGCAAGTGCGGTTCTGTTGTGTCGTAACCGCCACCGCCAGCATATCGGCAATGCGCTGCAGTAGGGGTTGTGCCGGTGGTTGGCCGCTATTGGGGTTGCGTGCCGGGCGCGGCCCCCGGTACTCCACTACATGGAAGCGTGGAATAAGGCCGTCAGCAATGTCGTTGCCGTTGATGCCATCGAAGAACGTTTCCGGGGTGGTTTCACCAAGGATGGTAACGGCAGGCGCATGGATGGTTTTAGTGTTCTTCTCAATATCGCTGTACGCCGTGCTGTGCAGCATGCTCTCCCAGCCACTTTTGCCGTACAAGTCCAGCAGCACCTTGCGCAAGATCACCTGGGCAGCGGGTGCACGCGGATCGCTCAGCGCCTGCAACGTAAGGCCGAACTCGCCCAGCACGCTAACGAAGCATGGCTTCTTGTCCAATGTGCGGATAAGGCCTTGGCCGCTGGCAAAGGCGCTAGGGCCTACGAACTCGCTTGCCATGGGCACCATAGGCTGCACACAGCTCACCAGCTTGTTGATGCCTGTTGCCATGCCTTCCTTACCTGCGCCCGTTTTGCCAACGAACAGCATGTAATGGTTAAGGCCGGTGCCGCTTATGTTGTAGCTGCGGCCCACAATGCCGGCTAGGAAGCCTATGGCCGTACATAGGGCGATCTCAGGCACCGGGCGCACCGCAGCGCCATACAGGTATGCCGCCAGCTCGCCTACTAATCCCGGAGGGAGCGAAATATCACCGGCATGCTGGGCACCAATGCCTTCCTGCCCTTCAGTGCCTTCGCCCACTGCGTGCTGTTCACGTACAGTTGGTACCACATTTTCAAGCGCCGCGACGTCAATGGGTGGTACGGGAGGGGCAGGGGGCACGACTGCGTTCTGCAGGATGTTGCGTGCTGAAACCTCCGCAAGCGCGTAATCCGTCGGAGTGGGTTCAGAAGAGCGAATCTTGCGGAGGTTGGTATTGAGGTAGCGGTCGTCCTGCTGGGCCTTTTCTCGGCGGCCCAACGCGCTATATCTAAACAGCCGGCGTACTTGGTCGTTGTCGCGCGTATAGAAAGCCAAGATAGATAGTAACGCCAAGTCGGCTTCGCTATGACTCGTGTACCCCATCCCCTGCCAGTCGCCCTTGCACAGCGCGTCGTACTTTTCACCATTCGAAGCCCGCAGCGCCATTTCATGTACTTCGTCGTCATCTAGCACTCCCTCGATATCGTAAAGGTCATCATCTGCACCGGGGGCGGGCATTTGCCCAACCAATGCTTCCAGGAGTGCTTGACACTCTGTGATCGGCGCATTACGTACCACAACGCCCGAAAAAGTGAGATAACGTTGAGTTGAGTAAACACCCACGTGGCCTCGATCCCGGCCTCTCCCTCCGGGGATTTTACCCCGAATGATAATGTGATAGCCCCGTCCGCCCACGCTTCGTTCTGTATAAGAGATGAAAGAATCCAGAATGCGTTGGTGGACGGCGCGTTCTTTATCAGAAGCTGGGCTTTCAAGCTTATCATCGATGTCAATTCCTGTGTATGGATCGTTTTCCGTAAGCATGAACCCAATGCCATCGAAGCTGGGGTGCATGCTGCCTTGTACTGCAGCCGCAAACGTGCCCCACGTGGCGGGGTTGTGCACGTTGGCCTTATGCAAGCCGCCCGGCGCATAGGGCACCTTGGTGCGGCGGCCGGATACTTCCTCGTAGCGCCAGCAAACCCACTGGGGTAATGCTTGCAGTTCCTGTGGAATGTTGTGAAACATGGGGACCCCTGTTAGGCCAAGCGCAGCTTTTTGTTGCTGAGGAATTCATACAGCTTTTGGATTTTGTTCACGCTGGGGTCGGTTATCTTGCCGGACGCCAAAAAGGACAACCAGTGAGGGCGCAACCCTGTGGCAACAGCGATATCCAAGTACGTGTGCCGCGTAGTTCGCAACAATTCTCGCGTGCGTTCCAGCAAGGCGCAGTCCTCGTCCTGCACCACCTCTCTCTTCTTATGCATATAGGTTCCTAGGGCGGGGATTAAAATGCCGCAGCAAACGCTAGCGTGCTCTAGTGTTTCATTGCAAGCATGCAATTGCACGCAGCAAATTATCCTTGCTTTCGTGGTTGTGTTTGTTTAGTGTTTCCTCTGCGGCGGTCTGGCGTCGGCGTCCATTGGTTCCCCCTAGCCATGCAACGCAGCGCCAGCACCGCCCACTCTCAAGCAACACAATCACACTACCCAAAGGAGGACGTCATGTCCGCAGGCAAGTTGACGCCGGAAAAGGCCTACGCGCGTTTGCAAACGTGGTGGGGGCTCAAGCAGGGATTGAAAGATAGCAAGCAGGAGGAACACCTGCTGCGCGAAGAGGCATATGAGTACTACTTCCCCAATCCGCATGAAGGCGTTAACCGCCTGGACTTGGGCGGCGGCTTCGATCTCAAAACCAACGTCTCCTACATCTACAAGGTTGACGAGGCGGCGGTGGAGCAGGTTACACAGGCGCAGATCAAGAAGCATAAGCTGCCGTGGGACGAACTGTTCGTTTACAAGCCGGTGCTAGACAAGAAGGTGTACAACAACTTGACTGCCGAACAGCAGAAGTTTGTTGACGCCCTCCTCGACATCAAGCCCGGCGCCGTTAACCTTGACATTGTGCCCGCTGCAGACCGTGAGGGGCAGGCTGCCCATGTAGCGGCAGCCCAGCAGGCTAGCGGTGTACCGCAGCCCCCGGTTAGCCACAGTGGCCCGCATCTGGTTATTGTGGTTGACCCGCAGCAGGCGCAGCCGGGCCAGTACTTTAACGACGGCCAGCACTGGTGGCAGCTGAGCCCCCAGTATGAATGGCAGTGGCTTGACCCGCGTGCCAGCGATGATGTCATTGCCGCGCTGGTTGCTGCTGCCACTGGTCCCGGCGGCCACATGCATGAGGAAGAAGAGGCGGCGCCGCGCAAGCGCCGGGGCACTGCGGCTAAGAAGGTAGCGGCTACGAAGAAGACTGCTACCCGCAAGCGGGGTGCCGAGGCATGAGCTACGCAAGCCAGAAGTTTGCCAAGCGCCGTAGGGGCAGCAGCTTGGGCGTGCTGTTCGGCGCCATGCTTTTCAGCATGTTCAGCGGCATCGCCGCACCGGGCGCACCCCGCAGCATGCGCGGCGGCTACCAAGTCAAAAGCAGCCCGGAGGTGCAGAAGCAGAAAATCATTGCCGCGCAGCAGAAGCGGTTGCGCAAGCAACGCTGGCGCCTCAACCACCCCTGTTGCAGCTTCCCAAGCTTCGATGCCTACCTCAACAGCGACTTGTTCAAGGAACGCCACGCATGAGCCTGTTCATTGCCGGCCTGCCTAAGCAGGAAACCAAGGGGCCTCGCTTGCTGGATGTGAAGACGGGGGATCTGTTCATGTTGAACGGCATCCTGTTCATGCGTGTGGACGCAGACGACAGCCTGTTGTCAAAAGCATGCGATACCATGTTGACCGGCAACGGGGTTAGTCGTTGCGCGCTGGCGCTCAACATGATTGACGGTAACATTGGCGTCATGTCGCTGCAGGCTACAGTGGATGCGGTTAGCGCCACCATGCAGGTACACGTGGAATGAGCCTGCCACGGTTCAACACCCTTACCATCTGTATCTACGCCCACCTCTACGGCGGCATGTGGGTGCAGGCGGCTTTCGAACGCATTACATAGAGGTAAATATGGAAGAGAACAAACCACTTACTGATTATCTGGGTTTGTACTGATGGCCCTGCAATGGACCACCACCGCGCACTCTGCTGCCAGCAATGGCGTGAAGATGCTGGTGCATGCGGAAAGCGGTAGCGGCAAGACGATGTTGTGCGCTACTGCCCCGCAGCCCGTCATTATCAGTGCAGAGTCCGGACTGCTTTCGCTCAATCGCGCCAATATCGAACGTGTGTTCGGCCCCAACCGTCCGGACATCACCTACGATATTCCCACGCTACCCATCACCACCTACCCGCAACTGGAGGAAGCCTACAACTTCTTCGCCAGTGGCGCCGCACGCGGCCACTGCAAGACTATTTGCTTGGACAGCATTTCGGAGGTTGCCGAAAAGATCTTGCAAACGTTCAAGCAAACCAAGAACGACGCTCGACAAGCGTACGGCGAAATGGCCGACCGCACGTTCGAGTTGTTGAAGAAATTCCGTGACCTTGCTGGTTACCATGTCTACATGGCCGCTAAGCAGGAATTGTGGAAGGATGACAGTGGCATTTCACGCTTTACTGTGTCCATGCCGGGTAAGCAGCTGGGTCCACAGATGCCGTACCTGTTCGATGAAGTGTTTCATCTTGGTATCATGCGCTTGCAGGACGGCCGTAAGGTGCGTTACCTGCGCACGGACCAAGAT
>Ga0207856_1000126_pt1 | contig 14975 bp, 9 predicted proteins | sample LuqExpMetageno21_FD_187779 | JGI IMG/M metagenome (GOLD analysis project Ga0207856, IMG submission 187779) | Tropical forest soil microbial communities from Luquillo Experimental Forest, Puerto Rico - Sample 21 (SPAdes) | ecosystem: Environmental > Terrestrial > Soil > Tropical forest ... | reverse complement strand
AAAGAAGCCGCATGGGTAGAAAGCAATTCTGCAGTAGGTTGTTGACCGTTGATGGTATAATAGCTTACATTGTATAAAAAGGCTTCGAGGTTTCGTTTGGCCACATCTTTGGGGTCTTTCATACGCAGGCTTCCGCTGGCTGCATTACGGGGGTTGGCCAACGCAGGTAATCCTTGTTCTGCCAATGATTCATTATATTGTTTAAAGGCTTGCTTACTCATCAGGATCTCTCCGCGTATTTCTATTAGTTCAATACCATATTTTGAAAAGGGTGCCGAGAGCGGAATAGAACGTATTTGTTTGATATTATTGGTTATATCGTCCCCTTCTACCCCATCTCCCCTGGTAGCACCCCGAAGCAATGCATCATTCTCATAGATCAGTGAAATACTGGCGCCATCAAATTTGGGTTCAATGCAATATTCAATGGCTTCTAAGCCGGATAGCTCCCTGGCCTTTCTATCCCAATCAATCAAATCATCGGCATTATAACTGTTTTCCAGGCTAAGCATGGGTACCAGGTGTTGCACGGTTTTAAACCCTTCGTTGAGGCTGCTGCCTACCCGTTGGGTGGGAGAGTCGGGTGTGATCAGTTCCGGGTGTGCTTTTTCTACCTTTTCGAGTAACTTGAATAACTCATCATATTCTGTATCGCCTATTAACGAATCATTCAAAATATAGTAGCGATATTCATGAAAACGAAGTATTGAACGCAATACATCTATCTGTTGAGTAGCAGTTGTTTCATCCTCCCTGGCTTGTAAAAAGGTTCCTGTTATTTTCTGTAGTTCTTTTGTTTGTTCAGCAGTATACATAGATATAATATTGCAGCGTAAAGGTAAAGGCTGCCTGTATTTTATTTACAATTTACAGCTGCCCTATTATGTATTTTGTACACAATCAAAAAACCTCCCTATCTTTATAGTTAGAGTTTGCTTCTAAACTATTTAAGTGCCCGCCATCATGAAAACAGAACCCGCAGTTGTAGCAGAAACCCATAAACATACCGAAGGACTGATTAAAGATCTTGAAAAGCTGGTAGCCTCCTACCCGCGTGTACCCATTACAGTTGACTGTGTGATCTTTGGCTTTGATGAGAACGAGCTAAAGGTATTGCTTATTAGAAGTGATGTGGAAATGTTTAAAGGAAAATGGAGTTTACTGGGTGACTTTGCCGAGGATAATGAAGAGCTGGATGATGCTGCTTACCGCATTCTAAAAGAGCGTACCGGTATGGATGATGTGTACCTGGACCAGGTACGTACATTTAGCAAGCCTAGCAGGCACCCGGGGGGAAGGGTAATTACCGCAGCCTATTGTTCTCTACTAAACATACAGCACCACCAGTTGAAAATACATGCCAATGAATTGCACTGGCATAGTGTATCGTCTATTAAAGAGATGGCATTTGACCATACAGAGATCATCGATTATTGTTACCGGTGGTTGCAGAAACGCATACAGGAACACCCCCTGGGTTTTAACCTGTTGCCGGATAAGTTCTCTTTACGGGAGTTACAAAACCTGTATGAAGCCATATTGGGTGTGAGCCTTGACAGAAGAAATTTCCGCAAGAAGTTTGCTTCCATGGATCTGCTGATCGATATTGGTGAAATGGAGCAGGATGTTCCTCACCGCCCTGGTAAGTTGTATAAATTCAACTTCGAGAAGTACGAGAAGAACAAGCGTAAGTGGATTGGTATAGACTTCTAAACTACACATACAGTACCCTCCTGCCCTTGCTTTTCCTGTTTACCAGGCTATAAAAGCAGCTGATATATTCATCTTTTCTTACAGGGCTTTGCCTCCCAAAATGCAGTCCTACATGCCCTAAAAACAGGTTATTCTGCCGGATGACCAAAGGTGAACGAATGCCTTTTTAGCGCCATCTACCGGTCTAAAATGGGCTAATCCGGGGCTTTTTTTGTTCCCCGGGACTTTTTCCAAAAGATTTTGTTAAATAAATTTCCTAATTGTGTAGAAAGTACACATATTTGTGGTGTAATGTGTACTTTAAACACATTCGTCGTAAATGTTTACGACGCGATTGCAGCGCTTAATATATGAGAAAAACTGTCTTAATAGCTTTCGTACTATTAGCTATCACCGGCAACGCCCAGCTTTTAAGCTGGTCTCCCTTGTTTATACAAGAGTCATCCACACCTGTAGCCATTATAGGCGATGCTACCAAAGGAAATCAGGCATTAAAGAACTATTCCAACACTACAGACGTATATGTACATATTGGTGTGATTACTAATTTAAGTACCAGCTCCAGTGACTGGAAGCATGTAGTAGTAAGCAACTTCAATGCACCCAATGCATTGGTGCAGACTACTTACCTGGGTAATAACAAGTGGCAGTATACTATTACCGGGGGCTTACGTAGCTTTTTTGGAATGACAGACCCAACGGAAAAGATCCTTAAGATCGCGATCTTATTTCGTAATGGCGCCGGCACTATAAAGCTGGCAAACACGGATGGATCGGATATGTATGTACCGGTATATGATAATAACCTATATGCCCGTATAGATACACCCTTACGCACTCCTACTTATAAGCCTGGTATAGAAACCCTTACACAAAACATCGGGGATGCTGTTCCTGTTACAGCAAGAGCGAGCCAGGCAGCTACTTTAAAAATATACCTGAATGGTACTGTAATAACTACAGCCACTTCTGCTACACAGGTAGGTGCTTCTCCTGTTATCACAACCGGTGGTACTCAAACCATTGTTGTAGAAGCCAATAACGGCACTGTTACCAATCGTGATACCATCTCATTCCTAGTATCAGGAGGAACTACTATTGCGCCTTTACCTGCCGGTGTTACCGATGGCATTAACTATGAAGCAGGTGATACTTCTGTTACGCTGGTACTGTATGCGCCCCTGAAAAAGAAAATATTTGTAACTGGTGATTTCAATAACTGGACACCTTCTGTTAACTACCAGATGAACGAAACACCAGATAGCACAAGATTCTGGCTTCGTATAAAGGGCCTTACACCTGGTGTGGAATATGCTTATCAATACGTAATAGATGGTTCATTAACAGTAGCTGACTATAATACAGAGAAGATCCTTGATAAGAATAATGACCCTTATATTCCCACTACTACTTATCCTAACTTAAAAACATTCCCTACACAGGCAACCGGTAATACCATAGTAAGCATACTGCAAACTGCCAAGCCTGCTTATAACTGGCAGGTAACCAACTTTGTACGACCTGATAAGCGAAACCTTATTATTTATGAACTGTTGGTGCGCGACTTTATAGCTGCGGGTAACTGGCAAACATTAAAGGATACGCTGAGTTACTTAAAACGCCTGGGGGTAAACGCTATTGAGGTAATGCCGTTTAATGAGTTTGAGGGAAACAGTAGCTGGGGCTATAATCCAAGCTTCTATTTTGCTCCGGATAAGGCTTATGGTACTGAAACAGCACTGCGTCAGTTTATTGACCAGTGTCACTTACAAGGCATGGCTGTGATTATGGATATAGTGATGAACCACTCTTTTGGCACTTCGCCCATGGTACAGATGTACTGGGATGCGACGAATAATCGTCCTGCGGCTAACAGCCCCTGGTTTGACCCTGTAACTACCCATGCTTATAATGTTGGTTATCAATTTAATCATCAAAGCCAGGCTACCAAAGATTTTGTGGACAGGGTTGTAACACATTGGCTAACCAAATACAAGATAGATGGATTTAGATGGGATCTTGCAAAAGGCTTTACACAAAAAAGAACCTGCGATACTACCGGTAATAATTGCGATGTAAATGCATGGGGCGCTTATGACTCTTCCCGCGTTACTACCTGGAAAAGAATATATGATAAGATACAAAGCGTTTCATCCAATGCGTATTGCATACTGGAAATGTTTGCCGATAACTCCGAAGAAACCGTTGAGGCAAATTATGGAATGATGCTTTGGGGTAACATGAATGCCAACTATAACCAGGCTACCATGGGTTATTCCACCAATGCCGACCTGAGTTATGGCATTTATACCAATCGTGGCTGGAGCCAGCCTAACCTGGTTACTTACCAGGAGAGCCATGATGAAGAGCGATTGATGTACAAGAACATACAGTATGGCAATGCTTCCGGCTCTTATAATGTTAAAGACCTGAATACCGGGTTAAAGCGCAATGAAATGGCTACTGCTTTCTGGGCCGTGATACCCGGCCCTAAAATGCTTTGGGAGTTTGGTGAGCTTGGTTATGATTATTCTATTACGTATTGTCCTTCTACGAATTCTGTGCCTACCCCTTATCCAAGCGACCAGTGCAGAACAGACCCTAAGCCGGTTCACTGGGATTATTACCAGAATGCTAACCGGTTCTCCCTGTATACAGTGTATGCACAATTATTAAAACTAAGAACCACCACTAACTATATCGGCACATTTACCACCGGCGCTATCTCTTATAACCTTGCGAATACTTTTAAATCGATGGTAGTAAGTGATGATTCCCTGAAAGTAGTAGTGGTGGGCAATTTCGATGTAACTGCACAAACAGGTTCGGTTACTTTCCCCGTTGCTGGTACATGGTATAGTTACTTAACAGGTGTAACAAGAACTGCAACCGGCAGCGCGGAAAGCATCACCCTGCAACCTGGTGAATATTATGTATACACCAACAGGAATATCAATAACAGTATTGCAACAGCCGTAGGGGATGTGAGTGGCGGATCGGTGGATGTGAACCTGCGGGTATCTCCCAACCCTGTAAACCGCAATGCTGTTATTTCTTACAGCCTAACAGAGAGTGGTACTGTAAACATTGATGTGATTGACATCAGCGGCAGAAAACTAGCCAACCTGTTTTCAGGCTTTCGTGCAAGAGGCAATCAAACATTACCCTTGAATAGCAACGGTTTTACAGCAACTGCATTGGCCAATGGCATTTACCTGTTACGGTTACAGGTAAATGGTAAACACCAGGTACAAAAGCTTTCAGTAATCAAATAAGACACGCTTGTTAACAAACACTACATATATCAAACATTTTTACTTGTAAACCAGTAAATCAAACAATTATGAATTTTAAACGATTGCTTGTTGCAACGATATTGCCACTGGTGGCTATTTGCCAGCCAGCGTTAGCACAAGAAAAGGTGGTTACCGGGAAAGTAACCGATTCTAAAACAGGCATTCCTGTATCCGGAGCCTCTGTACTAGTAAAAGGAACCAGCCTGGGTGCCTCATCGGCTGAAGATGGTTCTTTTTCCATTAAAGTACCTCCCTCGGCAACTACATTGGTTATCTCTTCCGTAGGCTTTGGTACCAAAGAGGTATCTATTGGCAGCGGACCATTACAGATAGGATTAAGCGGCACCAGTGAGAACCTGAATGAAGTAGTAGTGATCGGGTATGGTACTGCTAAAAAGAAAGACCTGACGGGTTCTATTGCCACCGTTACATCGAAAGACTTTCAGCAAGGTGCTATTACAACACCCGAGCAACTGATTGCAGGTAAGGTAGCGGGTGTTTCCATTACTTCAAACGGAGGTGCGCCGGGTTCCGGAAGTGTAATACGCATCAGGGGTGGTGCTTCGTTAAATGCGAGCAATGATCCTTTGGTGGTAATTGACGGTGTACCATTCAGTGGTAATGGCGTTTCAGGAGCAGCGAATATTTTTAGCCTGATCAACCCCAATGATATTGAAACATTCGCTATTTTAAAAGATGCCTCTGCCACTGCCATATATGGCTCCAGGGCTTCTAATGGTGTTATCATGATTACTACCAAAAAGGGTAAAAGCGGCAGCGCTGTTTTTAATTTTAGTACACAGGTATCTGCTTCTGTGATTCCTAAAAAAATAGATGTATTGTCTCCAACACAGTTTAGAGCGTATGTGAACACTTATGGAGATGCTGCACATATAGCTATGTTGGGAAAAGCCAATACCGATTGGCAGAATGAAATATACCAGGCCGCTATTTCTACTGATAATAACCTGAGTGTTAGTGGTTCATGGAGAAAGATCCCTTATCGCTTTTCAGGAGAGTATTTAAACCAGTCAGGTATTTTAAAAACAGATAACCTGGATCGTTATTCACTGGGCATCCGTTTAAGCCCCCAGTTCTTTAACAATCACCTGAAAGCTGAGATCAATTTAAACGGTATTGAAACGCATACCCGTTTTGCTAACCAGGGTGCCATAGGTGCAGCTGTTTCTTTTGACCCCACTCAACCTGTACATGCTACCAGCGTATACGGTGGTTATTTTGAATGGGAGAACTCACCCGGTACGCCTAACCCCAATGCCCCACGCAACCCGGTTGGTTTACTGGAACAAAAGAATGACCGCAGTACTGTAGACAGGAGCTTTGGTAATTTACAACTGGATTATAAATTCCATTTCTTACCCGATTTACATGCTAACCTGAACCTGGGATACGATGTAGCACAGGGTAAAGGAACCACTTTTGTTCCTGCCAATGCCGCTCAAAGCTGGAGCACACAAGGTACCAATAATCACTATCTGCAAAAGCTGGCTAATACAGTGGCTGAGTTTTATTTGAACTATATAAAAGATATCGCTTCTATCAGGAGTACTGTGAATGTAACTGCCGGGTATGGTTATTACGATAACCTGACCACTACGTATAATTATGCAAGCTTTGATGCAAAAGGAGATACCATTAGTGGTTCTGTTCCTTTGTATCCTTTAGATAAACCACGTACTACCTTGCTTTCTTATTATGGACGATTGATCTATACCTTTAACAGCAAATACATCCTTGCAGCTTCTTTGCGTACGGATGGCTCTTCCCGTTTTTTACCTGCTAACCGTTGGGGAACCTTCCCATCAGTAGCTTTTACATGGAAAGCAAAACAGGAATCTTTTCTTATTAATTCCAACATTTTCTCTGACCTGAAAGTGCGCCTGAGCTATGGTATAACAGGTCAACAGGATGCAATACCTAATTATCAATCGCAGGCAACCTACGGTTTAAGTGTTACTTCTGCGCAATACCAGTTCGGTAATAGCTATTATTACATGTATGCACCCGCTGCCTATGATGCTAACCTTAAATGGGAGCAAACAGCAGCCACCAATGCTGGTATTGACTATGGCTTTTGGGGTAACCGCATTACCGGTAGTGTTGATTACTACTACAGGAAAACAAAGAATCTCTTAAACCTGGTAAGCGTTCCTGCCGGTTCAAACTTTACCAACCAGTTGGTGACCAATGTTGGTAATATCACCAGCAAGGGTGTTGAGTTTACCATCAATGCAACTCCTGTAAAAACAAGAGATCTTACATGGGATGTGAGCTTTAACGCGGCTTATTCAAATGTGATCATCACCAACCTAACCCTTCCCGGCAGCAAGGATACCAGCTTTATCGGTAACCCTACTGGTAGCATTTCCGGCGCTACAGGTCAAAACATTCAGATCAATTCTGTGGGCTATGCTCCTAACACTTTCTTTGTATACAAACAAGTATATGATAGCAAAACAGGCAAACCTGTTGAAGGTGTATATGCCGATCTGAATAAAGATGGTGTTATCAACCAGAAAGACCAATATCGTTACAAGACGCCTGTACCTAAGTATACTCTTGGATTCAGCACACAGGTAACTTACAAGAAATGGAGTTTTAGTACAGTACTACGTGCCAATATTGGCAACTATGTATACAACAACATTAATGCTAACCTGGGTGTGCAGAAGAATATCATTAACCCCGGTGGTTACCTGGGTAATGCTACTACAGATATCTATAACACAGGCTTTAACAACAACCAATACCAATCTGATTACTACATTCAAAATGGCTCTTTCCTGAAAATGGATAACCTGGGTGTGGCTTATAACATAGGCCGTATCTGGAACAATAAGGCAGGACTGAGAATCAATGCTAATTGCCAGAATGTATTCACAGTTACAAAATACAAAGGAACCGATCCTGAGATCAGTAGCGGTATTGATAACAACTTTTATGCGCGCCCCAGGATATATGTATTGGGCTTAAACCTTACATTCTAATCTATTCAATCAATGTTTAAATGCTTCATGTATGAAAAATAAATTGTTTCAAATAATAGGTACCGGGGTGGTGATCATAAGCACCTTTGCTTCCTGTAGCAAAGACCTGAACCGTACCCCTACCAATGCCACCACTTCCAGCGGTGCTTACCAAACGGCAGCAGATTATAAAAACGTACTGGCAAAAGTATATGGCGCTTTTGCACTAACCGGTAATGGAGGCCCCAGTGCTACTACCGGCGATATTGTAGGTATTGACCAGGGTACCTCTGATTTTATTCGTTTATACTGGAATGTACAGGAGTTAACTACTGACGACGCGATTTGTGCCTGGAATGACCCCGGAGTACCCGACCTGCACAATTTCAACTTTACATCCAGCAACGTACTATTACTTGGTTTGTATAACCGTAGTATTTACCAGATTACTGTTTGTAATGATTTTATTAAACAGTCAACAGATGCAGCGCTAAGCAGTCGTGGTATTTCAGGTAAAGATGCAGCCGATATCCGCCATTACAGGGCTGAAGCCCGTTTTTTAAGGGCTTACCAGTATTGGGTATTGATGGACCTGTTTGGAAATCCTCCTTTTGTTGATGACAACTCTCCTATCGGTGCTTTCCTGCCTCCACAGATCAAACGTGCGGACCTGTTTAATTATGTAGAAACTGAGTTAAAGGGTATCGACTCACTAATGGTGGCTCCCAAACAGAATGAATATGGAAGAGCAGACGAAGTAGCTGTATGGGCTTTATTATCAAGATTATACCTAAATGCCGAAGTATATTTAGGTACCGGTAAGGGACGATATACGGATGCCATTACCTATGCTTCAAAGGCCATTAATTCAGGATATGCTTTGGATACCACTTACAAGAACCTCTTTAGGGGGGACAATAACCTGAATAACCCTGAAGTAATCTTATCCATCAACTACGATGGGGTATACTCACAAAACTATGGTGGTACTACTTTTATCATCAATGGTTCTATTAGTGGTGCTATGAATCCTGCCGCTTTTGGTGTACCCAATGGTGGCTGGGGTGGTAACCGCAGTGTTTCTACCCTGCCTAATGCCTTTGGAGATTATAGCGGCAACAGCGATAAACGCGCTATGTTCTATGCCGGTGGCAAATTATCGGTAGATGATGTAGGTACTTTTACAGACGGACTGGCAGTAACCAAATGGAACAATCTTACTTCTACCGGTGCTACCCCTCCTTCTTCCAATGGTACATTTTGCTCTGCTGACTTCCCGCTCTTCCGCCTGGCTGAGATGTATCTTACTTATGCAGAAGCGGTATTGCGTGGTGGAACAGGCGGCAGTAATGCTACTGCCCTTCAATACTTCAATAAAATCCGCGAAAGAGGATATGGGCACGCTAACGTTGCTGGCACCGGTGATGTAACAAGCATTGCATTAAGCGATATTTTGAATGAAAGACAGCGCGAGTTTTACTGGGAAGCGGCCAGGCGTACAGACCTTATCCGCTATGGTCTCTTTACCGGCGGCACCTATCTATGGCCCTGGAAAGGCGGTGTAAAGGCAGGAACAAGTGTGGATGCACACTATAACCTCTTCCCCATCCCTGCTTCTGACCTGATAGCCAATCCGAACCTGATACAAAACCCTAATTATTAACCACCACGTTTGGGCAAACATAAAAACAGTATTATGAAAACGTTATTCAATAAACTATTCATCATAGGCGTATTGGCCCTACTGCTGAATGCCTGTAAGAAAGATGAAACACAGGCTATGCTCAGTGCTACCGTTAGCTCTTCTGCACTGGCAGTTAATCCTAATACCGCTATTGTACTGGATAGTACCAAAAACAGTACAACGGCTGTTACTTTTACATGGGGCGCTACTAATTTTGGTTTCTCTGCTGCGGTAACCTATACCTTACAGTTTGATACTACTGCGGCCGGTAGCTTTAGCAAAACAACCGATGTGGTATTGGGCCAAAACCTGGTAATACAGGCCTATACCGTAAAAGACTTTAATACATTGGCTATTCAAACATTGGGACTATCTGCTGCTGCTGCCCATAAAATTAATGTGCGTTTAAAGTCGGATGTTAATCAAAACAATGGTTCCGTTTCTTCCATAGCCAGTGTATATTCTGCCGGTGTTAGTGTAACCGTTACTCCTTATTCTGTTAAACCGGTTCCTGTAATTCCTGCACCCGCCAATTTATACCTGGTAGGTGATGCAAGTGCCGGTGGATGGAATAACCCGGTTCCTGTTCCTTCACAGCAATTTACACCCATAGATGCTTATGGCTATGTATTTGGATTGATTACCCAGTTAAGTTCTACCGGTAGTTATTTATTCCTGCCGGTAAATGGAGACTGGAGCCACAAATACGGTGGTTCAAGCGCTACCGGTGGTAGCCTGTTGGTAGATGGTGGGGTACCTGGTTCCAACACACCGGCACCTTCTGCGAGTGGTTTGTATTATATTGTAGTAGATTTTGTAAAGGGAAGCTATACTGTAACAGCGGTTACCAGCAACCCTACACCAGCTAATCTATACATTGTAGGTGATGCTACCGCGGGTGGATGGGCCAACCCGGTTCCTACCCCTTCGCAACAGTTTACACATGTAAGCTCGGCTGACTACCGGATCACTGTTCCATTGGTTTCTACAGGTACTTACCTGTTCCTGCCTTTGAACGGTGATTGGGGTCATAAGTATGGTGGTGCCAGTGCCACTGGTGGTGCCTTATTAAGTGATGGATCTGTACCAGGCTCTAATACCCCGGGCCCTGCAGTAAGCGGGAATTACCTGATAGATGTTAATTTTCTTACCAAACAATACACGGTAACAAAACAATAACGGGGGTTATATTTTAACCATTTATGGCTGCCTGATACCGTATAGGTAAGGCAGCCTTTTTATTTCGGCATATTCAGTTACATTTACCGAATTGAATAAGTGCATCCCAACCTTTATTGGGCTGCTGATAAAAACTCTCTTCATGCTATATTCCATGACCGGCTACGGCCGTGCCGAGCAAACCATTAACGATAAAACCTTTTTAGTAGAGATCCGTTCTCTAAATGGTAAGCAATTTGATCTGCGACTGCAAATGCCGGCATTGTTAAAACCCTATGAATTTGACATAAGGAATATCCTGAACGAGGGATTGGAGCGTGGCAGTGTGGAATGTATCATTACCATTAAACAGAACGGCGCCGTAAAACCGGTAAGCATCAACACAGATCTTTTAAAAGCTTATTACCAGTCTGTAATGCAGGTGGCCGATGAGCTGAATGCAGATACTCACCAGTTAATGGCTGCCATACTGCGACTACCGGAAGTGGTCATCAATTCAACGGAAATGTTGAGTGAAGATGACTGGAAGTCGTTTGAAAAAACCTTAAAAGAAGCCATCAGGTTACTGGATACCCATCGTAAAGAGGAGGGAAAATCACTGGAAGAAGATTTATTACACCGGCTTTCCAATATTGAATCGCAACAGGAAATAGTAAAAACACTTGAACCACACCGTAGGGAAAAGATCAAGGAGGGATTGGTAAAGCTATTGGAAGAACGCGTAGGGAAGGAAAATTACGATGCCAATCGCCTGGAGCAGGAGCTGATCTATTATATTGAGAAAATAGATATCAGTGAAGAACAGGTGCGTTTGAAAAATCACTGTAACTATTTCCGTTCCATCCTGGAGGAAAAGGAAAAAGGCAAGGGTAAAAAGCTTTCTTTCATATTACAGGAATTCGGCAGGGAAATCAACACTACAGGTTCTAAAGCCAACGACGCAGATATCCAAAAATGCGTAGTGTTAATGAAAGATGAGCTGGAAAAAGCAAAAGAACAGGTACTAAATGTTTTATAATCATTTACCTGTTCCATTAACTTTGGCGTATGAAATTCATCCTGCTTTCAGCATTAAGTATCGTACTGTTTGCTTCATGCACTACCATAGACGTGTATGAAAAAAATACTTTCTTCTCTAAACATGAATGGAATAGTACCGAAAAGCCCTCTTTTACATTTACGGTTAAAGACACTGCTGCCCTGTATAATATTTACATTGTACTGAGGCACGAAGATGCTTACCGGTACAATAATCTTTGGGTAAATGTAACTACCCAGGGCCCTGATGGAGCGGCTTCCACACAACAATTACAGCTACAATTGGGTGATAATAGTAAGGGATGGCTGGGTTCCGGTATGGATGATATTTATCAACACATGATACGCATTACCCGTGCTCCCATACCCCTTAAAAAGGGGGACTATCATTTTAGCCTACAGCATATTATGCGCGAGGACCCCTTACAACATATTCTGAATGCCGGGGTACGTGTAGAAAAAGCTACCCCATGATAGCGGCCAGGCGAAAATTAACCGTTGTTACCATCGTGTACTGGGTCTTGCTGCTGTACATGATCTCCGCACTCATCTGGTGGTTTGTGGCACTACAGAACCAGAATTATTATATGGCCCAGATGCGGCTGGTAGAATTGAAAAAAGACGATCCTGCCTATCTCTACAAAGTAGAAGTGATAGAGGCCTCCAAAAAAAGGAAAGCTGCACAATATACCGGTGAAGGCATTACTTTTCTTGCACTGATCGTAGTAGGGGCCATCTTTGTTTTCAGGCCCGTAAGACGGCAGATCAGGCTATCGCAGCAACAGAATGATTTTATGATGGCCGTAACCCATGAACTAAAAACACCCATAGCCGTTACAAAGCTTAACCTGGAAACACTGCAAAAGCGCAAGCTGGATGAAGCGATGCAACAAAAGCTCATCAATAACACACTACAGGAAGCCAATCGTTTAAACATACTCTGCAATAACATTTTGCTGGCTTCACAATTAGATGCAGGCGCCTACAACGCCAGCAAACAGGAGATCAATTACAGTGAACTGGTAGAGGGTTGCGTGGAAGACTTTATTATCCGGTACCCACAAAGAAAAATTGTTCCCCTTGTAGAAGAGGGTATTTATATACAGGGAGAGGAGCTATTGCTCCAGATGGTGGTGAATAACCTGGTAGAGAACGCCCTGAAGTATTCTGCCAAAGAAACCGGTATAGAAGTAGTTTTGCAGCAGGTAGACAAGAAGATACAATTGCAGGTAAAGGATGAAGGCATTGGGATTTCAGATGATGAGAAGAAGAAGATATTTGGCAGGTTTTACCGTTCGGGCAGTGAAAGCACGCGCAAAACCAAAGGCACAGGCCTGGGGTTGTATTTATGCTATAAGATAGTAAAGGGTCACAATGGCTACATTTCTGTGACAGACAACATTCCACAGGGAAGTATTTTTACGGCTACATTTAATACCTGAGTATGAAGGAACAAAAAGGAAGTATTTTATTGGTAGATGATGAGGAGAATCTTCACGAGGCCCTGCGTCTGAATTTAGAGATGGAAGGATATGAGGTAACCAGCGCTTATGACGGCAATGAAGCATTAAAAGCCATCAACAATGAATATTTCGATTTGATCATACTGGATGTAATGTTACCGGAAATAGATGGTATTGGTGTAGCAGAAAGCGTTCGTGTAAAGAACCTGGAAGTACCGATACTAATGCTGAGTGCAAAGAATGCCGGTGCTGACAGGGTTTTGGGCCTGAAGAAAGGTGCTGATGATTATCTTACCAAGCCCTTTAACCTGGAGGAGCTGTTGCTACGGGTGGAAAAGCTGATTGAAAAGAATAAAAAGATCCAGGTAAAAGAAAGCATTGGCGACACCTATTCTTTTGGAAACAATACCATCGATTTTAAAGCACAGGATGCCATTACATGGGATGGTACACGTGTAGAGCTTAGCAAAAAAGAAGCCATGCTCCTGAAGCTCCTGATCGAGAACAAGGGAGAGGTAACCACACGCGAAAAAATACTACAGGTGGTATGGGGGTATAATGTTTATCCTACCACAAGAACCATTGATAATTTTATTCTCAACTTCCGGAAGTATTTTGAAGAGGATAGCCGCAACCCAAAATACTTTCATTCTGTAAGGGGCGTGGGGTATAAGTATACAGATTAAGTACGAAGGGGGGAATCACTGATAGCGAGCGCTTCCAGCTGTTTTAGTATATCTTCTTTGCTGATGCTGCTATCTGCAGCGTATAAAACCGCATCACACTGTTGCACAATCAGTGCAATTATCTCCTTTTTACCGGCTTCTCTTTCCTGCTTTAATAGTAGTACTGCCAGTTGTTTGGCGCCCCTATAAAAAGCGCTATACCCTTCTATCAATAACAATTCATTGATCGCGTCCTCTAAACGGATAGGTTCCTGTGGTACTGCATCCACCACAGGTGCATTGGTGGTTATTGGTGCCGGGGTAATAGCGCTATTCTTTGTTTCTCCTGGTTTCCTATGTCCATACTTCCACCACCAGGCGAAACCAGCTATTAAAGCGATTGCCGGAACAATCCAGATGTACTTGTGGTTGGTTACATCCGCTGATATGCGGGAAGTATCAACCCCAAATTGATTGGAAGCTGGTATTATCTTTAACGGTATACTATCTGTTTGTACTGTTATATACTGTTGTTTATCGGCATCAAAATAGGTAAACGGGACAGGGGGTATAACAAAGTTGCCTGCCTGCTTTACAACAAAGGGAATATTGACTGTTTTGGTTCCGTTTTCAGGGAAGCTGAGTTTATCGATGCTCTCGTTAACAGATGCTTCAAAGTGTTCAATATGGGCAGGCCAGTTAACAACGGGTATCTCGATGCCTTTAAAATTACCATTGCCTTCTATGGTTATTTCCAGGTTGTTGTTATCATTGGCGGTATCTGTACTTCTGGAAGCTTTTGCTGATACTTTAAACCGGCCAATGGCATTGCTGAAGTTTGCCGGTTGGCCCTTTTCGGGCAATGGCTTCACATTGATAACAAGCGGTTGGCTGGTGAGCTGGATATTCTTCTTTACCGAAGGGGTGTTGCCATATAACTCACTATCATT
>Ga0207856_1000124_pt1 | contig 15032 bp, 12 predicted proteins | sample LuqExpMetageno21_FD_187779 | JGI IMG/M metagenome (GOLD analysis project Ga0207856, IMG submission 187779) | Tropical forest soil microbial communities from Luquillo Experimental Forest, Puerto Rico - Sample 21 (SPAdes) | ecosystem: Environmental > Terrestrial > Soil > Tropical forest ... | reverse complement strand
CTTGGCCGGGTCGAGGTCGAAGCAGAGTTCGACACTGTCGATCCAGTACGCCGGCGGCTGGTAGTCGGCCCGGTAGATCACGTTGTTCTGTCCTTCGCGCATGGCGATTCCTTCAGTGCGGCGTTCACACGCCTTGTTTGAGCGAGGCCTCGATGAATGCGTCGAGGTCGCCGTCCAGCACCTTCTGTGTGTTGGAGATTTCCACGTTGGTGCGCAGGTCCTTGATGCGGCTCTGGTCCAGCACGTAGCTGCGGATCTGGTGGCCCCAGCCGACGTCGGTCTTGGTGGCTTCCAGCTTCTGCTGCTCCTCCATGCGCTTGCGCATCTCGTGGTCGTACAGGCGCGAGCGCAGGCGGCGCCAGGCGACGTCGCGGTTGGAGTGCTGGCTGCGGCTGTCCTGGCACTGCACCACGATGCCGGTGGGCATGTGGGTCAGGCGCACCGCGGAGTCGGTCTTGTTGATGTGCTGGCCACCGGCGCCCGAGGCGCGGTAGGTGTCCACCCGCACGTCCGCCGGATTGATGTCGATCTCGATCGAGTCGTCGATCTCGGGATAGACGAATACGCTGGCGAAGCTGGTGTGGCGACCGCCGGCCGAATCGAAGGGCGACTTGCGCACCAGGCGGTGCACGCCGGTCTCGGTGCGGAGCAGGCCGTAGGCGTACTCGCCTTCGAGCTTGATGGTGGCGCCCTTGATGCCGGCGGTGTCACCGGGCGATTCGTCTTCGACGCTGGTCTTGAAGCCCTTGCGCTCGCCGTATTTCAGGTACTGGCGCAGCAGCATGCTGGCCCAGTCGCAGGCTTCGGTGCCGCCGGCGCCGGCCTGGATGTCGAGGAAGCAATTGAGCGGATCGGCCGGGTTGTTGAACATGCGCCGGAATTCCAGCGCCTCCACGTCCTTGGCCAGACGCTGTGCGTCGGCCTCGATGGTGATCAGGCCGGCGTGGTCGCCTTCTTCCTTGCTCATCTCGTACAACTCGAGGTTGTCGCCGAGATCGCGCGCAAGGTTCGACAACGTGACCACCACGTCATCGAGCTGCTTCTTTTCCTTGCCCAGTTCCTGGGCCTTCTTGGGGTCGTTCCAGACCGCCGGATCTTCCAGCGAGGCGTTGACCGTTCTCAGGCGCTCCGATTTGGCATCGAAGTCAAAGATACCCCCGTAGGGCTTGGGCTCGGGCGGAAAGATCGGTGAGTTGGGTGCCGATCTGATTGATGTGTTCTGCGTCCATGTTCGAGAGTTCCGGAAAAGCCCGGAATTATCTCAGGGCGCGGGCGGCGCGCAGGCGCCGCGGCCGGGCCTACTTGAACGCGCCGAGCTTGGCCTGCGCGCCGCGGTTGCCCAGGGTGGCGGCGCGTTCGAGCCAACGCACCGCTTCGGTCGCATCGCGCGGCACGGTGGCGCCTTCCAGGTAGGCGATGCCCAGGAAGTAGCTCATTTCGCCGCGCCCGAACCGGATGCCGTCGCTGGTGGACTTGCCCGAGCGCTTGACCACGCTCGGCACGTCGCCTTGGCCGCTGGCATAGGCGTGCATCTGGCGGATCGTCTCCGCGAAGAACGCGTCGCGCGTTTGCGTGGCCGCCGGCCGCTGGGCCGCCGGCAGGCTGGCGATCAGTTCGTCGGTGAGCACCGGCAGCGCTTCGAAAGGTGTCATGCCGCCGCTCATGCGCGGCGAATACCAGGCGCGCAGCATCACGCGGTCCAGCGGCATCAGCCCGTCGATCTTCCAGGGGAAGTAGCTCAGCACGGTCTGGCCGGCCGGGTGGCCGCGCACGCCCATCAGGTGCATGGCTTCGTGGTAGGCGCAGCGCCAGGCGTCGCTGTCGCGCATCTGGATATGGGCCGAGTCGATCCGCGTCTCGACCTTGAAGTTGAGGTAGGTGACGCAGGGCTGGTTGTCGTCGAGCTGGAAGTTTTGCGTGACCTCGACGATGAGATTGGCCGTCTGCTCATCCGGCTGGCCCGTCACATCGATGAGCTTGACGCCAGCTTCGCCCGTGACCGTCTGCAACGCCTGCAGGGTGTGATCGCGGTGCGCGGCGAGGTTGATCCCGGTGAAGCGCACGCGGATGTCGTTTTCCCAGCGCACGATGCGCGTCGGGGTGCCGCTCTGGTGCCACAGCGACTCCCACAGGGTCGCCAGCCCGTCGCCGAGCTCATCGGCAGAGGCCGCCAGGGGCATGAGGCAGGCCAGCAATAAGCCCCAACATCTACTACGCATCCGTCACCCAGAACACAAGTGGTGACCGCAGCGTAGGGTAGGAGCACGCCTACATCAAGCTTCGCAAGCGCTTACGCTGAGCTACGCAGGCCCAGCGGTAATTTTTCTCGAACGCAGACGGGTGGATCAGGCGAGGAAATCGTCGATCAACCGCGCGACCTGCGCCGGCTGGTCGTGGTGCAGCATGTGGCCGGCGTCTTCCACGCGGGCGATCCGGCAGTCGGGCACGCTCTTCAGACGCTCGTGGAACTCGGCCAGGTTGTACTTGCCCTGATACCACTGCCCGAGGCTGTCGTCGCTGGCTTCCACCGCCAGCGTGGGGGCGCTGATCGACTGGTAGATCGCCAGCACCTCGTCCAGGCGGTACAGGTTGGCGTTGGTGATCTTGTGGGCCGCATCGCCCAGGATGCGCCAGGTGCCGTCGGCGTCGGGCCGGGCCCAACGGGTCGCCAGCCAATCGGCCTTGTCCTGGCCCAGGCGGCGGTTCGTCTTCATCAGGCGGCGGGCGACGCCGGCGGCCGAGTCATAGCTCTTGAGCGCCATCTCGCCGCGGTGCAGCGTCTTGATTTCGTCCATCCACTTCGCGTAGCGGCCTGGTGCCTGCTCGGGCCGGGTGGCAGGCATGCCGAAGCCTTCCAGGTTCACCATCCGGCGGATGCGCTGTGGCCGCGCTCCGGCAAACAGCATGGCGATGTTGCCGCCCATGCTGTGCCCCACGAGGTTCACCGGCGTGTCGGGTGCGTAGTGGTCGAGCAGGCCATCGAGGTCGGCCAGGTAGTCGGGGAACCAGTAGTTGTCGCAGGGCGGGGCCTCGGTCAGGCCGAAGCCGCGCCAGTCGGGCGCGATGATGTGATGGTCCGCGGCGAGCAGGTCCACCACGAACTGCCAGGAAGCCGCCACGTCCATCCAGCCATGCACCATCACCAGCGGCGTCTTGCCGGGGGCGGGTTCGCCCCACTGCAGCACGTGGTAGTCGAGATGGCGGATACGGACAAACTCGCTGCGGGCAGCCTTTTTCACTTGGTACATTCGGCCGATTATTGAGGAGACGGGCGATGAGCGTCAGTCAAGGCAGGGACAACCATGGGCGCATGCATGCGGATTTCCGCTGGCACGTGCCAGCGCAGTTCAACATCGCGCAGGTCTGCTGCGCACGCTGGGCCGCGGCGCCGGACGCGGCTCGCCGGGTAGCGATTCGCGCGCACGGCGCGGGCGCGGATGCCACGCTGACCTTCGCCGAGTTGCAGGCCCGGGCCCATGCTGCGAGCCATCTGCTGGCGTCGCTGGGCGTCAAACGCGGCGACCGGGTGGCGATCGTGCTGCCGCAGCGATTCGAGACGGCGGTCGCCTACATGGCCGTGTTCCAGCTCGGCGCCGTGGCGATGCCGCTGTCCATCCTGTTCGGGCCGGAGGCGCTGGAGTACCGGCTGCAGAACAGCGATGCCGTGGTGGCGATCTGCGACGAGAACGCCTTGGCCGCGATCACCGAGGTGCGCGGCCGCTGCCCGGCCTTGCGCACGGTGATCGGTGTCGGCGGCGCCGCGGGACAGGCCGACGTCAACTACGGGAGAGCGTTGTCGAAATACGCTTCGCCGTTCGATGTGGTCGACACCCGGGCGGACGCAGGCGCGGTGTTGATCTACACCAGCGGCACCACCGGGCCGCCCAAGGGCGCGCTGATTCCGCACCGTGCGTTGATCGGCAATCTGCCCGGGTTCGTGTGCAGCCAGAACTGGTTCGGGTTCGACGCGACCACGACGGTTCAGACTCCCTCCCCCGTGAGGGGGAGGGTCGGGGTGGGGGCGGGCACAAATGGGCAAGTGCCCAGTCTGCCGGAGCCAGAAACGCGCAGCGTTTTCTGGTCTCCGGCAGACTGGGCCTGGACGGGTGGGCTCATGGATGCCTTGCTCCCTTCGCTCTACTTTGGCCGCCCCATCGTGGCCTACAACGGCCGCTTCACCCCGGAACTCGCCTTCACGCTGATGCAGCAGCACGGCGTCACGCACAGTTTCTTGTTCCCCACCGCGCTCAAGGCCATGATGAAGGCCTACCCCGCGCCGCGAAAGCAGTTCGCGCTCAAGCTGCAGGGCCTGATGAGTGCCGGCGAGGCTGTGGGGGATGCGGTCTTTGCCTACTGCCGTGACCAGCTCGGTGTGGTCGTCAACGAAATGTTCGGCCAGACCGAGATCAACTACGTGGTCGGCAACTGCGCGATGAACGGCAACACCGATCACGTGGGTTGGCCGGCGCGGCCGGGTTCCATGGGGCGGCCCTATCCCGGTCATCGCGTGGCGGTCATCGACGACGAGGGCCGCGAGTGCCCGGCCGGCGTGCCGGGCGACGTGGCGGTCAATCGCTTCGACGTGCACGGCCAGCCCGACCCGATCTTCTTCCTCGGCTACTGGAAGAACGAAGGCGCCACGCAAGGCAAGTACACCGGCGATTGGTGCCGCACCGGCGACCTGGCCACGCGCGACGAAGACGGCTATCTCTGGTACCAGGGCCGTGCCGACGACGTGTTCAAGTCGGCCGGCTACCGCATCGGCCCCAGCGAGATCGAGAACTGCCTGGTCAAGCACCCCGCCGTGGCCAACGCCGCGGTGGTGCCCAAACCCGACCGCGAGCGCGGCGCGCTGGTGAAAGCCTTCATCGTGCTGGCACCCGGCGCACAGGGCAGCGAGGACTTGATCGAGGAACTGCAGGCGCACGTGAAGGGCAAACTCGCACCCTACGAGTACCCCAAGGAGGTCGAGTTCATCGATGCGCTGCCGATGACGACCACCGGCAAGGTGCAGCGGCGCTTGTTGCGCTTGCGCGAAGAGGAAAAGGCGCGCGGTCTGCTCTAATCCTTGAAAGAAAAAGACGGAGGGTTGTGGTCGCGGCCCAGCGCCGTCACGATTCATCGAACGCGGCCGACGAGGAGGAAGATTCGATGCAGCTGCCCCCGGCGATCAGCACACAAACACCTTGGTTCAGGAGGATCGTCATCGCGCTGCTGGCGGTCGGTGCGCTTTCCATCCTCTGGCCGTTCTATTCCGTCCCCACCGGCAGCCGCGGTGTCGTGACGCAGTTCGGTCGGATCGTCGGCATCGAAGGCGAAGGGCTGGCGATCCTGCCGCCCTGGCAGAAGCTTTACAACTTCAGCATCCGCGCCGAGAAGGCCGACATCGAAAACGCGGAAGGCAGCACCAGCGACACGCAACCGGTGAAGGTGAGCATGACCGTGCGCTACAGCATCGCCACCGACAAGGTCGCCGAAGTGTTCGAGAAGTACAGCCACGACGGCGACCTCAGCTCCTACGTGCAGACCGCCACGCAGGAAGTGTTCAAGGCGGTGACCGCCAGGTACACCGCGCCCGACCTGATCTCGCAGCGCGCGAAGGTGTCGAACGACATCAGCGTGTCGCTGCGCGAGAAGCTGTCGCTGTACGGCGCGCAGGTCATCAACATCGACATGCGCAATTTCTCGTTCGGCCCGGACTACATGAAGGCGATCAACGACAAGGTGACGCAGGAGCAGTTGCGGCTGGCCGCCGAGAACAAGCTCAAGACCGTCGAGGCGGAGCAGAAGCAGAAGGTCGCCGTCGCCGAAGCAGAAGCCAAGGCGACCATCGCGACCGCGCAGGCCACCGCCGAGAGCCTGCGTATCCAGAACGAGGCGCTCGCGCGCAACAAGGACGTGCTGGACCTGCGCCGGATCGAGGTCGAAAAGATCAAGGCGGAACGATGGGACGGCAAGCTGCCGACCAACATCTACGCCGGTGCGCCCATCCCCTTCCTGAACTTGGGCAAGTAGGCGCCGCGCGTGGGGCCGCAGGGGGCTCGGTAAGATCGCGGGCTCCCATCGCCCCTGAAACCATGAAGACAGTCCAACTCGGCCGCAGCGATCTGCACGTCACGCCCATCTGCCTGGGTACCATGACCTTCGGTGAACAGGTCAACGAGGCCGTGGCCCACGACATCCTGGATCGCTCGCTGGAACGCGGCGTCAACTTCATCGACACCGCCGAGATGTATGCGGTGCCGGCGCGCAAGGAAACCTGCGGCGCCACCGAAACCATCATCGGCAACTGGCTGGCCAAGCGGCCGGGCGCACGCGACAAGCTGGTGATCGCGACCAAGGTGGCCGGGCCGTCTCGCGGCATGCCCTGGATTCGCGAAGGCGCAGGCATGACGGCGCAGGACATCATTGCGTCCTGCGAAGCATCGCTCAAGCGCCTGAAGCTCGACGCCATCGACCTCTACCAGATCCACTGGCCCGAGCGCAACGTGCCGGCCTTCGGCGCGATGTACTACGACCCGACCAAGGAGCGCTCGCAGACGCCCCTTCTGGAGCAGCTGGAGGCGCTGGCAAAGCTGGTGCAGGCCGGCAAGGTGCGCCACATCGGCCTGTCCAACGAGACCCCCTACGGCGTGCACGAGTTCGTGCGTCTGGCCGAGCAGCACGGCCTGCCGCGCGTGGCCACGGTGCAGAACGTCTACTGCCTGGTCAGCCGCGCGCTGGAAAACGGCCTGGACGAAACCATGCATCGGCTCGATGTGTCCCTGCTGGCCTACTCACCGCTCGGCTTCGGCCTGCTCACCGGCAAGTACGACGAGGGCGGCACCGAAGGGCCGAAGGCGCCGAAGGACGCACGCATCGCGCGCTACGAGTCCGTGCGCAAGCAGCGCTGGGGCCGACCCGAGGCGCTGGCGGCCGCGCGGCGCTACAACGCGCTGGCGCGCCGGCACGGCATGACCCCCGCGCAGATGGCGCTTGCCTTCTGCTACACCAAGTGGCAGGTCGCCAGCACCATCATCGGTGTGACCTCGCTGGCGCAGCTCGACGAGGACTTGAACGCCTGGGGCACACAGCTGTCGTCCGAGGTGTTGGCGGAAATCGACCGCATCCGCTGGGACATTCGCGACCCCGCCCTTTGAACGGCGCATGGCCAAGAAAGATCATGTGAGCGAAACGCCGGCCACGGCGCTGCTCAAGGCGAACCGGGTCGAATTCAGCGAACATCCCTACGAGTACGTGGAGCACGGCGGTGCGCAGCACAGCGCCGAGGTGCTGGGCTGGGATCCCTTCTCGGTGGTGAAGACGCTCGTGATGGAAGACGAGAAGACGCGGCCCCTGCTGGTGCTGATGCACGGCAACCGCAAGGTCTCGACCAAGAACCTAGCGCGCCAGATCGGCGCCAAGTCGGTCGAGCCCTGCAGGCCCGAAGTCGCCAATCGCCACAGCGGCTACCTGGTCGGTGGCACCTCGCCATTCGGCACGCGCAAGCAGATGCCGGTGTATATCGAGCAGAGCATTCTTTCGCTGCCGCGCATCCTGATCAACGGCGGCCGCCGCGGTTACCTGGTGGGCATCGATCCGCAGGTTTGCGTGACGCTGTTGCAGGCCAAACCCGTGAACTGTGCGCTGGCAGAATAGCGGCCGTGCAAACACTCTACGCCGTCCTCGCCATCGTTGCCGCCTATCTTCTGGGCTCGCTCGCCTTTGCCGTGATCGTGAGCAAGGCCATGGGCCTGTCCGACCCGCGCACCTTCGGCAGCAAGAACCCGGGCGCGACCAACGTCCTGCGCTCGGGCAGCAAGGCGGCGGCCATCGTCACCTTGCTGCTGGATGCGATGAAGGGCCTGGTGCCGGTGCTCCTGGTGAAACACTTCGGCCAACCCTGGGGCCTGGAAGAGGGCACCATGGGCATGGTGGGACTGGCGGCCTTCCTCGGCCACCTGTACCCGGTGTTCTTCCGCTTCCAGGGCGGCAAGGGCGTGGCCACTTTCATCGGCGTGGTGTTCGGCATCAGCTGGGTGCTGGGCCTGGCCACCGGCATCAGCTGGTTGGTCATCGCCTACTTCTTTCGCTACTCGTCACTGGCCTCGCTGGTGGCCGCGGCTTTCGCACCGCTGTACTACCTGCTGGGCGATCGCTTTGCCTGGTACGCCGACGCCAGGGTGGCCACCGCGCTGTTCATGATGGCGCTGCTGCTGGCCTGGCGGCATCGCGAGAACATTGCGCGGCTGCTGCAGGGCAAGGAATCGAAGCTCGGGGCGAAGAAGGCGCATTGATCCGGCATGGCGCGCGGACCCCGCGCACTGCCAGTCGCAGTCAGTCTTTGCGCAAGGTCGAGGTCGGCACCGGGCCGCACTCCTTTGATGGGTCCGTCCGGCTGACGCAATGCTTGAAAGCCTCACCGTTGAGGCCGCCTCGGGGAAGGATGAACGGCTCGAAGCACTTGAGGCTCGCGAGATACTCCCGCCAACGCTTCTCGCATTCGCCTTCTTCTCTCGCCGGCTGCCCCGCGCCGTTGCGTGTGGGCCTCTTTGCGGTTGCTGCCCGATCGGCTTCAAGCTCCCTGTCCTTTGCCTTCGTGCGGGCCCATTCTTCATCTTCCCGCTCGCGCGCAAGCCGGCGCGCAGCCTCGGCGCGCTCCTGCGGCGTCAGCTCGAAATCGCGCGAATTGGTGCGGCTGGCCTTGTCGCGGTACGCATCGGGAACCTGGTCCGATAGGTGGGTGCGACCCTGTTCATCGGTCCAGCGATAGATATCGCCCGCGAGCGCGACCGGCGCGACCATGGCCACAAGCAAGGCGAGTTGGGCGCATGGCTGCGCCAAGACCTTGGACATCGAATCCTCCACTGATTCTCGGCAGCACGCTGACTGCCGGCGCGCTTGTCACGGGCGGCACGTCTTGCCGCCCGGGCTGCGGTTCTAGCAGATCAATGGTCCAAGCTCAAGCTTGCTGCAGGATCTGCGCCGCCGGACGGATGGACCGTCACCTTGCACCGGCCTTCCATCGATTCGACCTCGAAGCGCACCGGCAGGAACGACGCGACGGTGCCCATGTTGGTCGTGGCATGTGGCGTCAACTCCGTGCAGGTGAATGCCGCAGCCCGCCCCGAGCGCGCGACGGCCAGGGCCAGCGGCAGCATCCACTGGTCCGCCAGCTGGGGGCCGAGCGCGCCCGCCGCGGCCCGGTAGTCGCGCACCTGCCGAAGCACCTGGTCGGCGACTTGCTCCGAGCGCACGCTTTTCTCGCCGAAGGCGGTGAACACCTCCACCACATGCCCGTAGCGCAAGGTCGCCATCAGCGCATTGCCTGGGCCTTCGTTCTGGCGCACGGTCGGCGTGCGCAACTGCTCATGCGACCAACCCAGGGCGGCGCCGAGCGTGCCCAGCTCGCGTGCGGCCACCCGTGGCGGCAGTCCCGGCGCCAGGCATTCCGCATAGGCTTCGAGCAGCTCTCCGCGATCGACGAGGTCCACGGGTGACAGCCCACCTTCAGGCGGCTGCACGCGCGCCGTGAACTCGCCGCCGCCCGCCGGGTAGAACCCCATGCGCTTGAGTTCCAGATCGAGGCCGACGCCGAGGCGGCGCAGCAGGGGCGCGAAGCTGCGCTCCAGAAATTGAAATGGCGGCGCCAACGGGTTGTGCGTGCCGCCGCTCACCGTGACCGTGCTCGGGCCATCGGCCAGCATCAGCGCCGGCAGCACCGTCTGCAACACCAGCGTGCAGCTGCCGGCCGTACCGACCTTGAACACATAGTTGCCCGCGCGGATCGCACCCGGCGAGAACACCAGTTCCTGCGAGCCGAGCTCCGCGCCCTGCGCGCTGCCGCCGCTGACTTCCAGCACGGCCTGCACGCAGGCCAGGTGCTGGCGCATCAGGCCGGGCTTGCTGCGCCTGGCACGGATGCGCTTCATCGCCAGCGGCTGGCCGGTCACCATGGCCAGGGCCAGCGCCGTGCGCAGCACCTGGCCGCCGCCTTCACCGGCGGCGCCATCGAGTTCCACCATGGAACCTGTCCTTTCTTCTTGTTGTCATGCCGCGGCCTCCCGCCGCGGCCAAAGCCTCAGCCCTTCACGCACACCACCTGCTTGAGCGTGTGCACCACTTCCACCAGGTCGGCCTGCGCCTGCATCACCGCGTCGATGTCCTTGTAGGCCATCGGGATCTCGTCGATCACCTCAGCGTCCTTGCGGCATTCCACGCCGGCCGTGGCCTTCACCTGGTCGGCCACCGTGAAGCGCTTCTTCGCCTGCGTGCGGCTCATCACGCGACCGGCGCCGTGGCTGCAGCTCTCGAAGCTCTCCGGGTTGCCCAGGCCGCGCACGATGTAGCTGCGCGCCCCCATGCTGCCCGGGATGATCCCCATCTGGCCGCGCCTGGCGCTCACCGCGCCCTTGCGTGTGACGAACACATCCTCGCCGAAGTGGCGCTCCTGCTGGACGTAGTTGTGGTGGCAGTTCACCGCTTCCACATGCGTCTCGAAGGGCTTGCGGATCACCTTGCGCACGCAGGCGATCAGGTTGGCCATCATCACCTCGCGGTTGCGCGCGGCGAAGCGCTGGGCCCAGCCCACGGCACGCACGTAGTCGCCGAAGTAGCGGGCGCCTTCCTCGAAGTAGGCCAGGTCCTTGTCCGGCAGGTTGCGCTCGTGCAGCTCGGCGTCTTTCTTCGCCAGCGCGATGAAGTGCGTGCCGATCGCATTCCCCACGCCGCGCGAACCCGAGTGCAGCATGAACCACACGAAGCCTTCCTCGTCGAGGCAGACCTCGATGAAGTGGTTGCCGGTCCCCAGCGTCCCCAGGTGCTTGTGGTTGTTGGTCTGCTTCAGGCGCGGGTGCAGTTCGCACAGCTGCTCGAACTCGTCGGCCAGTCCGGCCCAGACCTGGTCCACGCTGTCGGGCGGGTTCTCCCAGGCGCCGGGGTCGCGGCCACGCGAACGTGGTCCACCGCCGTGCGGCACCGCGCGCTCGATCGCCGAGCGCAGCGGCGCCAGGTTGTCGGGCAGGTCGTTGGCGTGCAGCGTGGTCTTGCAGGCCATCATGCCGCAGCCGATGTCCACACCCACCGCGGCCGGGATGATGGCCTTCAGCGTCGGGATCACCGAGCCCACCGTGGCGCCGATGCCCAGGTGCACGTCCGGCATCGCCGCGATGTGCTTGAACACGACCGGCAGGCGGGCCGCATTGGCCAGCTGCTTTTTTGCCTCGTCTTCCACCGGCACGCCGCGCGTCCACATCTTGATCGGCACGCCGCCGGTGGGCTGTTCCACGTTGTAGTTCTGTTCCATCTTCATCTCTCTTTCATGCGGCCATCGAGGCCGCTTTGGATGCCGCCGCTGCGCGACAAGGGAGTGGCGAAACGTTCGTGCTCTACCGGACTGAGCTACGGTCCCCCATTGTTGGGACCGGCGGGATTCGAACCCGCGACACCGAGCATGTGAAGCTGTAGTTCCGCCTGCATTCGCGCAGCGACGTCAATTCAAAAAGGCGCGACAAGGGATGACAGGACCTGCCTCCCGGCGAACCGGGACGGGGGGTCGAACCCCAGGCGTACCGATGGAGTCCTGTCTACATTCGCACCAAACCATTCACCCCCGCGTGGCGAAGAACAACGTTGATGAGACGATCACATGGTCAATGTAGTCCCATCGGGCATTCGCCACGCGACAGCGTTTTCCTACTGCGCCGCGATCGACACTTTCTCGATCTCAGCCACCCAGTGCTCGGCACCCTCGCGGCCGGACTGGCCCTGCGCAAACAGCCCCAGCATGCCAAACACCGCGTCCGAGAAGCCGCCGACGTTCATGATGTCGCGGCGCTCCGGCGCCTGTGTGGTCGCATACGGCTGGATGTCGATGCAGGCCAGCCGTGCGTCGGGGCAGCGGCGCTTCAGCTGTTCCCACTCGCGCAGGGTTTGCGTCGCGCCACGGCGGTTCGCATCGACCCAGGACTCGTTGTCCGAGACCAGGATCACCAGGTCGACTTTCGCGCGCTCCTGGTTCAGCAAGGCCAACGGCGCGCTGCAGTTGGTGCCGCCACCGCCGACCGAGGCCAGCGCCTGCGCGTTGGTCATCACCGAGTCGCGCGGGTTCAGCGTCAGCTTCACCACGGCCTGCTCGAAAGGCAACACGCGCGAACGCGGGTTCTTGCGCAGCACGGCGGCGGCCACCAGGGCAGCCACGTCGATGCAACGCACCGTGGACGTGGCCGAACCGCGGTGACCAGTCACCGGCGACGCCATAGAGCCGGACACGTCCGGGCACACCACGACGCGGCCGCCGAAGGCCGGCACGTTGGCCAGCGCCGCTTCCATCGCATCCTGCAAGGCCTCGCGCACCACCGCCGGCACATCGGTTCCGGCGGCCTTGTACGCGGACAGGAGCTGGTAAGGCAGCACACGCGCACGGGCCACGGCAGCCGGATCGCGCAGGCGCTTGGCCACGGCCTGGGCCATGCCGTCGATCGCGAACACGCCGTGACGGGCAAAGGTGTTCAGGTTCTGGCGCACCATCTGCCAGGAGCCGGCACGCGCGAGCTGCGCCCACTGCGCCGGCTTCAGGTCCAGCGCGGTCAGCAGCTGGAACGGCACGTCCGGCACCTGCGTCACCGCGCCTTGTGCGGCCTCGCGCTTGAAGCGCTCGAAGGCCTGCGTCAGCGGCGGCAGCGCCGACTCGTCGTAGGCGCGACCGATCAGCCAGGCGAACCAGGCGGCGCGCCAGGCCTCGGCCGGCTTGGGGTGAACCATCTTCACCACGTCGGCGAGCGACGGCGTGTTGCCCACCGCGGCGTTCAGCAGCTGCTTCTCGCTGGCCGACAGCAGCCATTGCTGGACCAGCTTCTTCGGGCGCGTTCCCAGCGACTTGCGGCCCACGGCGCCGCTGCGCAGCATCTGCACGAAGGCGCGCAGCGTCTTGCCGTTGTCCACCACGCGGCCGAAAACCTGCGCCAGCAGGGCGATGTCACGCGTCGCCAGCCAGGCGGCCAGCAGCACCGGCATGTCCTTCATGTGGCCGGACTGGCGCGCATACACAGCGGTCTTGGCGACGAACAGCGGGTCGACGGCCGCGGCCAGCGCGGTCACGTCGTTCAGCTGCGCCTGGGCATCGGCGTAGAAGGTGTCGTTCAGGCAGCCGGTCGCCGCCAGCTGGGCGAGCTGGTGGCGCGCGCTCAGCGCGTAGGCCGGCGCGAGTTCGTGGTTCAGGGCCTGCGGCACCGGGGCGGCGCGGTTCGTCTGAAACAGCTGGGTGTTGACCATGTTCTTCTCCTGCATTCAACGTTCTGTGCCATCTCTATTGCACTGGCCGTGCCAGCGCGGTCTGCACGAGCCACTCTGGCATCTCAAGTCATTGAATTAAAAGGACATTTTTCTCGAGCGGCGAACGGTCGCCAAACGCCGACATGCATCGCGGTTGCCAAAAGGCTAGCGAGATAGCTAGAGAAATAGCCAATAATCCAGCCCATGAAAACCGTCGTCATCGGCTTCCTCGGCAGCCAGCTCGACTCCGGCCAAGGCGCGGGGCGCTGGGAGAAATGGCGGCCGACCGTGTCCCTGGTCCAGCACGAGGACACCGTGATCGATCGCCTCGAACTGCTCCACGCGCCACAGCACACGTCCCTGGCGCAAATGGTGCGCGAGGACATCGCCAGCGTCTCGCCGGAAACCGAAGTCCGCCTGGTCGCGATTCAGATGCGCGATGCCTGGGACTTCGGCGATGTCTACGGCGCCTTGTACGACTGGGTGCGGGGCTATCGATTCGAGCCCGACAAGGAGCGCTACTGGGCGCACATCACGACCGGCACGCACGTCGCGCAGATCTGCATGTTCCTGATGGTGGAGTCGCGCTTCCTCCCAGGCGTGTTGCTGCAGACCTCACCACCGCGCAAGCAGAAGCAGGGACAGCCGGGCAGCTTCACGCTGATCGACCTGGACCTCTCCCGCTACGATGCCCTGGCCCAGCGGTTTGCACAGACGCACCACGAGGCGCTCGCGTTTCTCAAAAGCGGGATCGCCACGCGCAATCGCCCGTTCAACCGCCTGATCGAGGAAATCGAGCGGGTCGCGATCCGCTCGCGCGCGCCCATCCTGCTGACCGGGCCGACCGGTGCCGGCAAGTCGCACCTGGCGCGCCGGATGTACGAGCTGAAGAAGTCGCAGCACCAGGTGCAAGGCGATTTCGTCGACGTCAACTGCGCCACGCTGCGCGGCGACCAGGCGGCCTCGACCTTGTTCGGCCATCGCAAGGGGGCCTTTACCGGTGCGCTGGCCGACCGCGCGGGGCTGCTGCGCACCGCGCACGAAGGCGTGCTGTTCCTCGACGAAATCGGCGAGCTCGGGCTCGACGAGCAGGCCATGCTGCTGAAGGCCGTCGAAGAGAAGCGCTTTCTGCCGATGGGCAGCGACCGCGAGGTGAGCAGCGATTTCCAGCTGATCGCCGGCACCAACCGGGACCTGCGCATCGATGTGGCGCAAGGGCGCTTTCGCGAAGACCTGTTCGCCCGCATCAATCTCTGGTCCTACAGCCTGCCGGGCCTGGCGCAGCGGCAGGAAGACCTGGAGCCCAACATCGACTTCTTGCTGGCGCGCGAGTCGGCGCAACTCGGGCGGGCCGTGCGCTTCAGCAAGGAAGCCAAGACGCTCTATCTCGATTTCGCCCAGTCCGATGAGGCCGTGTGGAGCGGCAACTTCCGCGACCTGGGCGCGAGCATCACCCGGCTGGCCACTCTGGCCGAGGGCGGGCGCATTTCAACCGTGCTGGTGGAGGCGGAACGGGAGCGTCTGCGCTGGCTCTGGCATGGCGCCGCGCGCGGCGATGCCGCGCCGATGCCGGCCGTGGATCTGCAGCCACTGCTGGCGCCCGCACAGCTCGAGGACATCGACCTGTTCGATCGCATCCAGCTGGAAGCGGTGGTGCAGGTCTGCCGCCAGTCGCGCACGCTGTCCGAGGCCGGGCGCAAGCTGTTCCACCGCTCCCGCACGCAGCGCAGCGTCGTCAACGACGCGGACCGGCTGCGCAAGTACCTTCAGAAATTCGGCTT
>Ga0207856_1000120_pt1 | contig 15153 bp, 12 predicted proteins | sample LuqExpMetageno21_FD_187779 | JGI IMG/M metagenome (GOLD analysis project Ga0207856, IMG submission 187779) | Tropical forest soil microbial communities from Luquillo Experimental Forest, Puerto Rico - Sample 21 (SPAdes) | ecosystem: Environmental > Terrestrial > Soil > Tropical forest ... | reverse complement strand
CCCCCGCCCCAGCCCTCCCCCAGCGGGGGAGGGGGCAAGAAGCGGCTTGAAGTAGTTCACCCGCTCCCACCCGTTCTTGCTGCCGAACTCGGCGCCCTTGGCCGCCAGGATGTCGTACAGCGGCGAAGTCCGCAGCGGCCGCGCCGATTCCAGCTCCTGGCGCGGCCAGCGCATCGCGTAGTGCAGGCCCAGCGTTTCGCCGGTGCGTTGCGCCAGCGCGCGGCGATTGCCGGTGAAGGGCGCGAAGCGGCGGATGTCCACCTCCCAGACGTCCTGGCCGGGTTCGCCGGCAACGATCCATTCGGCCATCAGCCGCCCGGCGCCGCCGCTGTTGGCGATGCCGGCCGAATTGAAGCCGGCGCAGACGAAGTAGTTGCGCAGCTCAGGCGCCTCGCCCAGGATGAAGTTGCCGTCCGGCGTGAAGCTCTCTGGGCCGTTCAGCAGCATCTTCACGTCGGCCGTCGCGAGGCAGGGCGTCCGATGCATCGCGTTGGTCATCAGGATCTCGAACTGGTCCCAGTCCTCGTCCAGCAGCTGGAACTCGAAGTCCCGCGGAATCGGATCGACCTTCCAGGGCTTGGCCTTCGGCTCGAAGCCGCCCATCAGCAGGCCGCCGACTTCTTCCTTGTAGTAGATGAAGCCGTCGGGGTCGCGCATCACCGGCATCATCGGGTGCACGCCCTCGATGCGGCCGGTGACGATGTAGAAGTGCTCGGCCGAATACAGCGGCACGTTGACACCGGCGAGCGCGCCGAACTGGCGCGCCCACTGGCCGGCGCAGTTGACCAGCACCTCGCACTTCACGTCGCCCTGCTCGGTGCGCACGCCGGCGACCCGACCGTGCTCCACGATCACGCCGGTCACCGCCACGCCTTCCTGCATGCGCACGCCGCGGTTGCGCGCGCCCTTGGCCAGCGACATGCACAGGTCGGCCGGATTCGCCTTGCCATCGCCGGGCAGCCACAACGCGCCCTGCAGGTCGTCGGTGCGCAGCACCGGCACCTTGTCACCGGCTTCGTGCGGCGAGATCTCGTGGCACTCCACGCTGAAACTGCGCGCCAGCGCCAGCTGCTTGCGGAACACCTGCATGCGCTCGGGCGTGCGCGCGACGTTGACGCTGCCGCAGCGCTTCCAGCCGGTGGCCAGGCCGGTCTCGGCTTCCAGCGTGGCGTACAGCTCGATGCCGTACTTGCTCATCTGCGTCATCGAGCGGTTCGGCCGCATCTGGCCGATCAGGCCAGCCGCGTGCCAGGTGGTGCCGCTGGTGAGCTTGCCCTGCTCCAGCAGCAGCACGTCGGTGCGGCCGAGCTTGGCCAGGTGGTAGGCGACCGAGCAGCCGGCGATGCCGCCACCGACGATCACGATCTGGGCGTGCGAAGGCAGCTTCATGGTCAGTGTCCCTATCCCAGTCGCAGCGCCATCACCCCGCCGACGATGACGGCGGTGCCGACCGCGCGGCGCAGATTGAAGGCCTCCTTGAGAAACCAGGTGCCGATCAGTGCGGCGAACAGCACCGAGGTTTCACGCAAGGCCGCTACCGTGGCCACGGGCGCGCGGGTCATGGCCCACAGCGCGATGCCGTAGGAGCCGAACGAGGCGGTCGCGCCCACCATCGCCACCGGCCAGCGTCGCTGCACGTAGGGCCAGGTGGTCGCCGCGCCGCGGCGCGCCAGCACCAGCAGCGCGAACGGCCAGCCGTCCAGTGCGAACAGCGCCACCACGTATTGCAGCGGATTGCCGCTGGCGCGCGCACCCAGCGCGTCGATCACGGTGTAGAGGGCGATCACCACCGCATTGGCCAGGGCGAAGCCCACCGCGCGCTTGGAGTCCAGCGCATGCTGCGACAGTCCCAGCGCCAGCACGCCACAGCTCACGCCGAGGACGCCGGCCCAGCCCAGCGGCGACAGCGTCTCGCCCACCGTGGTGGTTGCCGACAGCGCCACCAGCAGCGGCGCCGTGCCGCGCATCAGCGGGTACGTGAGCCCCAGGTCGCCGTGCTTGTAGGCGCCGGTGAGCGCCGTGTAGTAGGCGATGTGGATTAGCGTCGAGGCCACGATGTACGGCCAGGAGGCCGCGTCCGGCCACCCCAGCAGCATCGCCGCGGGCAGCGCCATCAGGGAGCCGACGAGATGGATGGTGGCGGTGTCCAGCGCCTTGTCCTGGCTGGACTTGACCAATGCATTCCAGCTCGCGTGCAGCAGCGCGCCGAACAGCACCGCGACGACAACCGGCCAGGTCAGCGCCATGTCTGCGATGCGTCGCGCACAGCCAAGCCCGCCTGCGTCGGCGCCGCGTGCAGGGCTTTCATGACGGGGAAGGGTTGGCCTGGACGCGCTCGCGGCGGCGCAGGTCGTTTTCGATGGTGCGCTCCTTGCTGTCCATCACGTGCGCGAACATGGCGCGGCCAGCGGCCTCCGCATCGCCCGAGGCGATCGCCTTGATGATCTGGCGATGCTCGCTGGCCGAGATCGGCAAGGGCCGACCGTCGCCCAGGTTCAGGCGCCGGAACAGCGACAGTTCCTTGATCAGCTTGCGGTAGATCGCGGTGAGCTTGCCGTTGCCGGCCATCTCCACCAGGCGGTCGTGGAACTTCAGGTTCAGCAGGTGGTAGTCGTGGGTGTCCTGCGCCTTCACCGCCTTTTCCATGGCGTCGCCCAGGCCCTTGATTTCCTTGAGCTGCGCTGGCGTGATGCTGGCGGCGAGCTTGCGCCCGACCAGTTCGTCCATGGCGGCGCGCAGGTCGAAGATCTCCACCGCCTCCTCGATCGGGATGTCGCGCACGAACACACCGCGGTTCTTCTCGGTGCGCACCAGCCCGGCCTCTTCGAGCATGCGGAAGGCTTCGCGCACCGGCCCGCGCGACACGCCCATCTTTTGCGCCAGGTTGGCTTCGTTGAGCTTGCTGCCTGGCGTGTATTCACCTTGCAGGATGGCGCGCTCGATCTCCTGCTGCACCACGTTGGCGAGCGAGCTGCTTTGCAGCAGTGCGATCGTGGGGTGGGACACGGCGGCCATGCCCCCGATTAGAGCAGCATCCTTCAAGTTGTCAACAATCTGCAAAAAACAATTGACAGCATTCGGAGCGCGGCGTTAAATCAAATGCGAGGTGCCCGCGATGAGGGAGGAATGGACATGAGCAATGTCATCCAGGGTCACCGGCGGTCCGCTGCGTTCTTCATTTTTGTCTTGAGGAGTTAGCCATGCGTTCTTGCTTCGCCCTGAAAGCCGTCGTCGCCCTCGGTGTCGCGGCCTTTGCTTCAGGGGCCTTCGCCCAGAAAACCCAGTTGCTGGTCTACACCGCGCTGGAGACCGACCAGATCAAGGCCTACCAGGAAGGCTTCAACAAGACCCACCCCGACATCGAGCTCAAGTGGGTGCGCGACTCCACTGGCGTCATCACGGCCAAGCTGCTGGCGGAAAAGGCCAATCCGCAGGCCGACGTGGTGATGGGCGTAGCCGCCTCCAGCCTCGCCTTGCTGGACAAGCAGGGCATGCTGGAGCCCTACGCGCCGCTGAACCTCGACGCGATCATGAGCCAGTACCGCGACAAGAAGAACCCGCCGGCCTGGTGGGGCATGGACGTGTGGGGCGCCACGGTCTGCTTCAACACCGTCGAAGCGCAAAAGCGCGGCCTGCCCAAGCCCGAGAGCTGGAAGGATCTGACCAAACCGATCTACAAAGGCCAGATCGTGATGCCGAACCCGGCCTCCAGCGGCACCGGCTACTTCGACGTCACCGCCTGGCTCTCGCTGTTCGGCGACGACAACGGCAAGGGCGGCGGCTGGAAGTACATGGACGGCCTGCACGAGAACATCGCGCAATACACGCACTCCGGCTCCAAGCCCTGCAACATGGCCGCCTCCGGCGAGTACGTGATGGGCATCTCCTTCGAGTACCGGGCCAACACCAACAAGGCCAAGGGCGCGCCGATCGAACTGGTGTTCCCCAAGGAAGGCCTGGGCTGGGACCTGGAGGCCTTCGGCATCCACAAGGGCACCAAGAAGCTGCAAGCGGCCAAGACGCTGGCCGACTGGGCCTCGAGCAAGGACGCCATGCTGCTGTACGGCAAGAACTTCGCGATCACCGCGCAACCGGGCGTGGCCGCGCCGCTGCCCAACGTGCCCAAGGATTACGAAGCGCGCCTGGTGAAGATGGACTTCAACTGGGCTGCCGAAAACCGCGAGCGCATCCTGGGCGAGTGGACCAAGCGCTACGACAGCAAGTCCGAGAAGCGCAGCCCCTGAAGGCATGGCCAAGGCAGTCGAAGACCACGCTCCCCCCAACGGCGCGGGGGTCGCGCCGTACGTGATCGAACTGCGCCGAATCCGCAAGGAGTTCGGCGCCTTCACCGCCTTGCACGGCATCGACCTGGGCATCCGCAAGGGCGAGTTCGTGTGCTTCCTGGGCCCCTCGGGCTGCGGCAAGACCACGCTGCTGCGCATCATTGCCGGGCTGGAGGTGCAGACCTCGGGCGAGGTCTGGCAAAACGGCCACGACATCTCGCGCCTGCCGCCGGCCCAGCGCGACTACGGCATCGTGTTCCAGAGCTACGCGCTGTTCCCCAACCTCACGGTGGCGGACAACGTCGCGTATGGGCTGGTGAATCGACGCACGCCGCGGGCGCAGGTCGATGCCCGTGTGGCCGAACTGCTCAAGCTGGTGGGCCTGCCCGGCTGCCAGAAGAAGTACCCGAGCCAGCTGTCGGGCGGCCAGCAGCAGCGCATCGCGCTGGCGCGGGCCTTGGCCACCTCGCCCGGCCTGTTGCTGCTGGACGAGCCGCTGTCGGCGCTCGACGCCCTGGAGCGCGTGCGGCTGCGCCAGGAAATCCGCGCCCTGCAGCAGAAGGTGGGCGTGACCACCATCATGGTCACGCACGACCAGGAAGAGGCGCTGTCGGTGGCCGACCGCATCGTGGTCATGAACGACGGCGTGATCGAGCAGGCGGGCACGCCCATGGACATCTACCGCGAGCCGGCCTCGCCCTTCGTCGCCGATTTCGTCGGCAAGGTCAACGTGCTGCCGGCGCGGGTGGCGAGCGGCGCGCTGCGCGTCGGTGCCCTGTCGATTCCCTGCGACGGCGAGGACCGCGAGGCGCGCGTGTACCTGCGCCCGGAAGACGTGCTGGCGCGGCCGATCGCCGAGGGTGACGCCCATGTGTTCGACGCGCGCATCGAGAAGATCGAGTTTCTCGGTTCGTACTGCCACGTGAAGGTGGCCGCGCCGGCGCTGGAGCAGAACAAGCTCACCGTGTACCTGTCGCTCAACTACCTGTCGGAGCAATCGCTGTCGGTCGGCTCGCCGCTCAAACTCAAGCTCTTGCCTGAGCGCATCAAGGTGTTCTGATGTCCGCGGTCTTGCCTTCGGCAGCCGACGCCGCCGCCCCGGTGCGGCAATCAGCGCATTGGACCGACCGCGTCGCCCAAGCCGCCCTGCTGGGGGTGGCGCTGGCGCTGGTCGCGTTGCTGGCGCTGCCGCTGCTGACCATCCTGCTGCACGCGGTTCAGGGCAAGGCTGGCGAGTTCGTCGCGCTCGACAACTTCATCGCCTATGCCCGCACGCCGGCGCTGCTCACCAGCTTGTGGAACAGCCTGTGGGTGTCGGCGCTGGTCACGCTGATCGCCGTGCCGCTGGCCTTCGGCTTCGCCTATGCGCTGGCGCGCTCGTGCATGCCGTACAGGGCGCTGTTTCGCGGCATCACGCTGATACCGCTGCTGGCGCCTTCGCTGCTGTCGGCGATCTCGCTGATCTACTGGTTCGGCAACCAGGGCGTGCTCAAGCAGGCGATGACGGCCGTGGGCATCGCCGAAATCTACGGCGCGCCGGGCATCGTGCTGGCCGAGTGCTTCGCGGTGTTCCCGCATGCGCTGATGATCCTGGTGACGGCGCTGTCGCTGGCCGACGCGCGGCTGTACGAGGCGGCCGACGCCATGGGCACGAGCGCGGCGCGCAAGTTCTTCACCATCACGCTGCCGGGCGCGAAGTACGGCCTGATTTCGGCGGCGCTGGTGACCTTCACGCTCGTGATCACCGATTTCGGCATCCCCAAGGTGATCGGCGGCAGTTTCAACGTGCTGGCCACCGACGTGTTCAAGCTGGTGATCGGCCAGCAGGACTTTTCCAGGGGCGCGGTGGTGGCGCTGCTGCTGCTGGCACCGGCGGTGGTCACCTTCGCCGTCGACCATTACGTGAGCAGCCGCCAGACCGCGATGCTCACCGCGCGCGCGGTGCCCTACCGGCCGAAGCGTGCGCCCAAATACGACGCGGCGATGACGCTGTACTGCTCGCTCATCGCGCTGCTGGTGCTGGCCATGCTGGGCATGGCCGTGTTCGCCTCGTTCGCCAGTTTCTGGCCCTACAAGCTCACGCCCAGCCTGCGCCACTACATGCTGGGCCTGGTCGATGCCGAGGTCGGCGAGGCCTTCCTCAACAGCTTGACCATGGCGGCGGGCACGGCGTTGTTCGGCACGGCCCTGGTGTTCTGCACGGCCTACCTGCTGGAAAAGACCAAGGGCATGGACGGTCTGCGCGCCATCGTGCGGCTGCTGACCATGCTGCCGATGGCGGTGCCCGGCCTGGTGCTGGGCCTGGGCTACATCTTCTTCTTCAATGCGCCGGGCAACCCGCTGAACCCGCTGTACCACACGCTCACGCTGCTGACGCTGTGCACCATCGTCCATTTCTACACGACCGGGCACCTGACTGCGGTCACCGCGCTGAAGTCGCTGGACAGCGAATTCGAGGCGGTCAGTGCCTCGCTTAAGGTGCCGTTCTTCAAGACCTTCTGGCGCGTGACGCTGCCGATCTGCACGCCGGCGCTGGTGGACATCGCGCGCTATTTCTTCATCAACGCGATGACCACCATCTCCGCCGTGGTGTTCCTCTACGCGCCCGAGACGAAGGTGGCTTCGATCGCGATCCTCAACCTCGACGAAGCTGGCGAGATCGGCGCGGCGGCCGCCATGGCGGTGCTGATCGCCGCAGCCTCCGCCACCGCCACGCTGCTGTTCATGAGCCTGGCGTGGTGGATCGGCCGGCGCACGCAGGCCTGGCGAGGCAACGAACGATAGGACGACCCATGGACCGCGACAAGATCCTCCTCACCCCCGGGCCGCTGACCACCACGTTGCGCACCAAGCTGGCGATGCTGCGCGACTGGGGCTCCTGGGACAGCGACTTCAACGAGATCACCGCCAGCGTGCGCCGCAGCCTGCTGAAGATCATCCATGCCGAAGACACGCACGTGGTCGTGCCCTTGCAGGGCAGCGGCACCTTCAGCGTCGAAGCCGCGGTGGCCACCCTGGTGCCGCGCGACGGCCACGTGCTGGTGCTGGACAACGGCGCCTACTGCAAGCGCGCGGCGCGCCTGACCACGCTGATGGGACGGCGCTGCACCCAGGTGTCCTTCGACGAGGCCGAGCAGGTCTCGCCGCAGCTGCTGGATGAGAAGCTAGCGGCCGATCGCTCGATCACGCACGTGGTGTTGATCCACTGCGAAACCGGCGCCGGCGTGTGGAATCCGCTGCAGCAGGTGTCCGAGGTCTGCGCCCGGCACGGCCGCGGCCTGATCGTCGATGCGATGAGTTCCTTCGCAGCCCTGCCCATCGACGCCCGCGAAACGAAGTTCGATGCGCTCGTCGCTGCCAGCGGCAAGTGCCTGGAAGGCGTGCCGGGCATGGGCTTTGTGTTCATCCGCAAGGAGGTGCTGGACCGCTGCGCCGGCCAGAGCCAGTCGCTGGCCATGGACCTGTACGACCAGCACGTCTACATGGAAAAGACCGGGCAGTGGCGCTTCACGCCGCCCACGCACGTGGTGGTGGCGCTGGCCGAGGCGATCGCGCAGTTCGAGGCCGAGGGCGGCCAGCCCGCGCGGCTGGCGCGCTACATGCACAACTACCACACGCTGATCGACGGCCTGTCGCGCCTGGGCTTCCTGCCCTTTCTCGACCCGGCGATCCAGGCGCCCATCATCGTCACCTTCCATGCGCCGGGCGATGCGCGCTACGACTTCAAGGCCTTCTACCAGGCCGCGAAGAAGCGCGGGTTCATCCTCTATCCCGGCAAGCTGACACAGATCGAAACTTTTCGCGTAGGCTGTATCGGTGCCATCGGTCCCAATGAGATCGAGCAGGCCGTGCACGCGGTGGCGCTGGCGCTGGAGGACATGGGCATTGCCTCCGGGGAACCGGCCATCAACGGGTAAGAATCACAAGGAGGCTGGCAGAAGATGGCAACCAACGCCGAGATCCATCCCGCACTCGAGGTGATCCGCAAGAGCGGTGCGAACAAGGTCAAGGTCGCCTGCAGCGACATCGACGGCATCCTGCGCGGCAAGTACCTGCACCGCGACAAGTTCGAGGGCGCGGCCGAGGGCGGCTTCGGCTTCTGTGACGTGGTGTTCGGCTGGGACTCGGGCGACCAGTGCTACGACAACACCCAGGTGACCGGCTGGCAGCACGGCTTTCCCGATGCGTTGGCGCGGCTGGACCTCGACACCCATCGCAACGTGCCCTGGGACGGCAACGTCGACTTCTTCCTGGGCGAATTCGTCAACACCGATGGCTCGCCCTACCCGGTGTGCCCGCGCCAGACCTTGAAGCGCGTGCTGAAACGCGCGGAGAAGCTCGGCTTCAAGGTGATGACCGGCGTCGAGTACGAGTGGTTCAATTTCCGCGAGACGCCGCAGAGCTGGGCCGCCAAGAAAGGCGTCGGTCCGGAGACGCTCACGCCCGGCATGTTCGGCTACTCGCTGCTGCGCGCCAACCAGAACCGCGAGTTCTTCAACGCGCTGCAGGACGAGATGCTGGCCTTCCGGGTGCCGATCGAAGGCCTGCACACCGAGACCGGCCCCGGCGTGTACGAGGCGGCGCTGGGCTTTTCCGAGGCGCTGGAGCAGGCCGATCGCGCCATCCTGTTCAAGACCGGCGCCAAGGAGATCGGCGCGCGCTTTGGCATCATGCCCAGCTTCATGGCCAAGTGGAGCCAGCAGTACCCGGGCTGCAGCGGCCACATCCATCAGAGCCTGTCGGATGGCAAGGCGAATGTGTTCTACGACGCACAGGCCGAGCGGCGCATGAGCCCGCTGTTCGAGAGCTATCTTGCCGGTCAGGTGGCGTGCCTGATGGAATTCGCGCCCATGTTCTGGCCCACCATCAACAGCTACAAGCGGCTGGTCGACGGCTTCTGGGCCCCGGTCAAGCCCACCTGGGGGCTCGACAACCGCACCGCGAGCTTTCGCGTGATCGCCGGCAGCCCGAAGGCGACGCGGCTGGAGACGCGCTGCCCCGGCGCCGACATCAATCCCTACCTCGCCATGGCGGCGGTGGTGGCCGCCGGACTGCACGGTGTCGAGCAGGGCCTGAGGCTCAGCGCCGCGCCAATCACCGGCACGAACCAGGGCGCTGAGAACGTGCCACGCGCGCCGCGCACGCTGATTGAGACCACGCGCAATTTCCGCCATTCGGCGATCGCGCGTGATTTCCTCGGCGACACCTTTGTCGAGCATTTCGCCGCCACCCGTGAATGGGAATGGCGCCAATGGCTGGACGGCGTGACAGACTGGGAGCTCAAACGCTACTTCGAAATCATCTGATGCAGATCCGCCGACTGGACCTTGACGACGCTGCCGACTACCGCACGCTGCGCCTGCGCTCCTTCATGGAACATCCCGAAGCCTTCACCACCAGCTACGAGGAGCTGGCGCGTCAATCGCTGGAAGACACGCAAAGGCGCCTGGCCTCCGCGCACATGAAGCTCTGGGGCGCATTCGAGGACGGCAGGCTGTGCGGCTATGTCGGACTCGACCGCGAGACACGGCAGAAATGCCGTCACAAGGCCACCCTGGTGGGCATGTATGTGGCGCGCGAGTGCAGCGGCCGCGGGGGCGGCGGCGCGCTGGTGGAGACGCTGCTGCGCGAGGCGCAGGCGGATGGCATCGAACTGGTGGTGCTCACGGTGACGGACGGCGAAGGCCCGGCCCGGCGCCTGTACGAGCGCTGCGGCTTTCGCTCCTTCGGCATCGAGCCGCGCGCGATCCAGGTCGGCGGCCACTACTACGCCAAGAACCACATGTACATCGAACTCGGGACGGCATCGTGAGCATCGCGAACTTTTCATTTCCCACCGCGATCCGCTTCGGCGTGGGCGCGCGCAAGCTGGTGGCCGACCACCTGCGGCAGCACGGCTTGTCGCGTCCCCTGATCGTGACCGACCGGGCGCTGGCGGCGCTGCCGGTGCTGGCCGAGTTCAGGTCCCATCTCGCGGGGCTGGACGTCGCCGTCTACGCGGGCGTGTTCGGCAACCCGACGGCCAGCCAGGTGATGGCGGGCGCCGAGGCGTTCCGGGCGCACCGGGCCGACTGCGTGATCGGCTTCGGTGGCGGCGCGGCACTCGACGTGGCCAAGGTGGTCGGCCTCTCGGCCACGCACGAGGGCCACATCCTCGAGTACGCCTGGGACCACCCGCAGGTGCGGGCGATCGCGAAAGAACTGCCGTACTTCGTGGCGCTGCCCACCACCTCCGGCACCGGCTCGGAGGTGGGCCGCTCGTCGGTGATCAGCGAGGATGACACCCACCTCAAGCGCATCATCTTCAGCCCCAAGGTGCTGGCGCGCACGGTGTTCGCCGATCCGGAACTGACCCTGGCGCTGCCGGCGGCCGTGACGGCCGCCACCGGCATGGACGCGCTCACCCACAACATCGAGAGCTACCTCTCGCCCGCCTACCACCCACTGTGCGACGGCATCGCGTTGGAAGGCACGCGCATCGCCGCGCGCGCGCTGGTGACTGCCGTGCAACAACCCGGCAATTTGGCAGCGCGCAGCGACATGATGATGGCCTCGATGATGGGTGCGATCGCGTTCCAGAAAGATTTGGGCGCGGTGCACTCCTGCGCGCACGCGCTGGGCGCGGTCTGCGACCTGCACCACGGCCTGGCGAACGCGCTCATGATCGACACGGTGCTGGCGTGGAACCAGGAGGCGGTGCCGCAGAAGTTCGAGGAGCTGGCGCATGTGTGCGGCGTGCAAGGCGGCGGCGAGGAGTTCATCCCCTGGCTGCGCATGAAGAAGGCGCGGGTCGGCATCACCGGCGGGCTCGCCGAGCATGGCGTGCGCCGCGAGCAGATCCCAAGGTTGGTGGAGATCGCGGTGGCGGACATTTGCCACCAGACCAATCCGCGCCCCGTGCTGGCGGCAGATTTCGAACGGCTGTTCACGCAAGCCTTGTAGCCATGAGCCAGGATCGCCTGAAGATCGGGATCTCCGCCTGCTTCATGCACGCGGACCCGACACGCGCGCTGTTCACCGGCAAGACCCTGCAGTATGTCGAGCAGTCGATCGCGCACTGGGTGATGTCCACCGGCGCGCTGGCGGTGATGATTCCCAGCCCCGCCGGCGCCACCCAGCGCGGCGACGTCACGCTGGACCACTACGCGCAGTGGCTGGATGGCCTGGTGCTGCACGGCGGCGCCGATGTTTCGCCGCTGTCCTATGGCGAACAACCGTTGCAGGACAAGTGGTCGGGCGACAAGATCCGCGACGATTACGAGATCGAGCTGGTGCGGGCCTTCGAGCGGCGTCGCAAGCCGGTGTTCGGCGTGTGCCGCGGGCTGCAGTTGCTCAACGTGGCCTACGGCGGCACGCTGTACCAGGACATCGCCACCCAGCTGCCCGAGGCCCTGACCCATCGCGACGCCTCGGTGTACGACCGCAACTTCCACACGGTGGACATCGTGCCCGGCACGCGCCTGGCCCGGCTGTATCCGCAGGCCGAGCGCGCCAAGGTCAATAGCATCCATCACCAGGCGATCAAGCGGCTCGCGCCCGGCTTCGAGGTCGAAGCACTGAGCCACGAAGACGGCCTGATCGAAGCGATCCGCCGGCCCGATGCCGGCAAGCCCTACCTAGCCGCGGTGCAGTGGCACCCCGAGTTCCATCTGCCCGACGCCGACACCATCGACGATGCAGCGCTGCTGGCCGACTTCCTGGCGGCCGCGGCCACGACACGCACATGAGCACACTGACCATCCACAACCCCGCCACCGGCGAGCGCATCAGCGAGCTGCCGGCCGACGATGCGGCCGCGGTGCGGCGCAAGGCCGACGCAGCCCGCGCCGCGCAACCAGCCTGGGCCGCGACGCCGCTGGGCGAGCGCCAAGCCTGCATCGACCGCTTCCGCGAAGGTGTGGTGCGCGAGCTGCCCCAACTGGCCGAGGTGATGACGCGTGAGACCGGCAAGCCGATCCGCATGTCGCGCAATGAGCTCAACGGCCTGCTCGGCCGGCTCGATTTCTTCGTCGGCATGGTCGAGCCCGTCACCGCGGTGGAGACGGTGTACGACGAAGGCGGCATGCGCGAGCGCATCGAGCATCTGCCGCTGGGCGTGGTCGCCAACATCTCGGCCTGGAACTACCCCTGGTTCGTCGGCTGCAACGTCATCGTGCCGGCGCTGCTCACCGGCAATGCGGTGCTGTACAAGCCCTCGGAGTTCGCCACGCTGACCGGCCTGGAGATCGCGCGGCTGCTACATGAAGCGGGTGTGCCGCGCGAGGTGATGGTGCCGGTGGTGGGCGGTGGCGCGACCGGTGCGGCGCTGCTGGAACAAGACATCGACGGTCTCTTCTTCACCGGCTCGCACGCCACCGGGCTGAAGATTGCGCAGGCGCTGGGCGGGCGTTTCCTCAAGCTGCAACTCGAGCTGGGCGGCAAGGACCCGACCTACGTCTGCGAGGATGCCGACCCCCGGACCGCGGCCGAATCGCTGGCCGATGGCGCGATGTACAACACCGGCCAGAGCTGCTGCTCAGTCGAACGCATCTACGTGCACGAGAAGATCCATGACGCGTTCCTCGCCCACTTCGTGGAGACGGTGAAAGGCTACGCGGTCGGCGACCCGATGAGCGAGACGACATACATCGGCGCGATCACCCGCGCGCCGCAGCTGGATGTGCTGGACGCGCAGGTGGCCGATGCCCAGGCCAAGGGCGCGCGGCTGCACACGGGCGGCCATCGCTTGCCGGGCCCCGGCCACTGGTACGCACCCACCGTCTTCAGCCGGGTGGACCACACGATGGAACTGATGCGCGAGGAAAGCTTCGGCCCCGTCATCGGCATCCAGAAGGTCACGAGCGACGAGGAGGCGGTGCGGCTGATGAACGACACGCGCTACGGCCTCACCGCCGGGGTCTACACGCCCGACGCCGCGCGTGCCGAGCGTCTGCTGGCACAGGTGAAGGCCGGCAGCCTGTACTGGAACTGCTGCGACCGCGTGAGCCCGCGGCTGCCCTGGAGCGGCTGCGGGGATTCCGGCGTGGGGCTCACGCTGTCCAGCTACGGCATCGAGACCTTCACGCGGCCGCGCGCCTGGCACCTGCGGCAGCCGTGAGCCGTCCGCACCTGACCCTGTTCGACCTCGACGAAACGCTGCTGTCGGGCGACAGCGACGCGCTGTGGTGCGACCTGCTGATGGCGCGCGGCCTGCTCGATCGTGCCGAATTCGCATCGCGCAACGCCGACATGCAGGCGCGCTACAGCGCCGGCACGGCCAGCGCGCAGGACTTCGCCGGCTTCTACGTGAGCACGCTGGCCGGCCGATCGCCGGCTTCGCTCGAAGCGCTGCGCCAGGACTTGCTGCGCGAGTGCATCGTGCCGCGCATCCCGCCGGCGGCGGTGCAGCTGGTTCATCGTCATCTGGACAGCGGAGACAGGGTGGTGATGACCACCGCCACCAACCGCTTCATCACCGAGCTGACGGCGCAGCATTTCGGCATCGAGCATCTGATCGCCACTGAATCTGAAATGGCGCACGGCGTCTTCACCGGCCGTCCCGCCGGCACGCTCAACATGCGCGAAGGCAAGGTGGTGCGCCTGCACGACTGGCTGCGCGCCCGCGGCGAGACGCTCCGGGGGTTCCACAGTCGCGCGTACAGCGACTCGATCAACGACCTGCCCTTGCTCGAGGCGGTGCAGGAGCCGGTCGCCGTCGATCCAGATGCGCGCCTGGCGGCCGTCGCGGCGCAACGCCGCTGGCGCGTGATCCGCCTGCGGTGACCGCAGGCGCGAGCGGCTTGTAAGATAGCCTTGATTCCGGGACGCGCCATCGGGCGCGCCCGTGCAGACGAGGAACTCCCAATGGCTTTGATCGTCGTCATGGAAGACGATGCCGGCACGCGGATGCTGATCGCGTCGGTGCTGAGAAAGGACGGCCATGAGGTGCTCCAGGCCGAGGACGGCGCCGAAGGCCTGGGGCTGGTGCGTCAACACCAACCTGACCTGGTGATCAGCGATGTGCAGATGCCGGTGATGAACGGCTTCGACATGCTGGCCGCGATGCGCCAGGAGCACGCCACGGCGGCCATCCCGGTCGTTCTGCTGACGTCGCTGCAGGAGCGTGCGCACATGCGCATCGGCATGACCAGCGGCGCCGACGACTACATCACCAAGCCCTTTCGCGCCGCCGAATTGCGCCAGGCCGTCTCGGCGCAACTGAACAAGCTCGCAGTACAGACGACCCTGCAGGCGCTGGCGGTGGACGAGGCGGTGAACGAGGCCCTGATCGAACAGGGCAATGAACTGGCCAAGCTGTACGAGCAGCGGCTGGCCGCCGAACTGAGCGAGCGCTGGCCCAGCGCCGACGCGCAGCCGCAGGACGAGCGGCTGGACGGTGCCTCGGTGCTGTTCGTGGACATCCCGAACTATCCGGCGCTGGCCGAGCAGCTCGAGGCGCAGGAGCTGGCCGAGTTGGTGCGAAAGTTCTACGGCAGCGCCAACGACACCGTGCATCTGTTCGGCGCGCACTTCATGCAGTTCGTGGGTGAAGGCCTGCTGGTGGTGTTCGCGGCGCAAGCCGACACCAAGACGGTCAACCACGGCCTGCGCGCCGCGCGTGCGGCCCTGGGGCTGGTCGATTCATCGCGCGCCGTGCAGCGCTACCTGGAGGCGCGCTACCCCGGTCGCGAGTTGCCACGCTTCGAGGCCCATGTGGCGCTGCACGCCGGTGAGGTCACGCTCACCACCTTGAGTGATCCGCTGCATGGCGTAGTGGCGCAGAAGCTGCCGGTGGGCGACGCCGTCAGCGCTGCGATCCTGCTGCAAAAGCAGGCGGTCTCACTCGGCTGGGCCGTGGTCGCCAGCGTCGAGGCGGTCCGTCCCATCACCG